>LNFM01002456.1_pt1 | contig 39354 bp, 28 predicted proteins | sample 596031 | NCBI WGS metagenome assembly LNFM01 (sample SAMN04254537, study PRJNA301005) | activated carbon metagenome | isolation source: dual media filters at the Ann Arbor, Michigan drinking water treatment plant | place: USA: Ann Arbor | reverse complement strand
CTGAGAAAGTACTTCGAGAAACATCTGTCTCCCGGCGAGCCGGCCATCTGGTGCGGCGACATGAACGTGGCACCGCGTCCCATGGACGTGCACAGCCCCGAGAAGCACCTCAAACATGTCTGTTATCACGAGGATGCGAGGAAGGCCTACGAGCGAACACTGGCGTGGGGATTTCAGGACGTGTTTGTGAAGCTGTACCCGGACCGGCAGCAATATACGTTTTGGGATTATCGAGCGCCGAGTTCGTTAGAGGCGAATAAAGGCTGGCGCATCGATCACATCCTGGCGACGGCACCGCTGGTGGAGAAGTGCACAAGGGTTGACGTGGACGTCGAGCCGCGGCGAGCGAAAGACCCATCAGATCATACGTTTCTCTGGGCAGAGTTTTCGGTCTAACCACATGCGCGACGTCCACACCCGCCCGATCCGGTAGCAGGGCAAGTCCTCCCTACCGCCGGATGGGAGCAGATCAACAGCTTGAGTCTCACGCAGCCCGCATGAACGAGTCTTTTCTCGGTCGGCTGCTGAGGCGATTCATCCGCAATTGATGCATCGATGTACGACCGATTTAGGTGCGAGTTCCGGTCGCTGTTCCTCGATCATCAATCCTTTGCACTTTTGACAATTCATTAATCTATCCTCCTCTTGATACCGACGGCTGCGAGAGTGCGATCAATGCTCGGGAGGAAACTTAACATCCGCAGATTAACCCCATGTTAACCGGTAGTTAAAAGTGTCTAATCTTTGCTTGTTTGATTAATCAATGTTTATTGATGTGCATTGTGGATAGCTGCAACAAGGTCCTATACTCAGTGAAGAAGTCCTGTACTGAGCTAGTAGGTCCTGTACTGAGAAAGGTAGCACTTCTTGAAACTCCTGATCGTGCCTTCGGAGTACGTCCAAGGCTATAGGTTCAATATGGTGGCAAGGTGTCGCCTAACGCGGTCGTATTAAGTCACTGTTAGCAATGATAAAGTCTCGAGCTTAGGAATAATGTTTAATGGGTTCGGGGATTGAAATGAGACAAAGGGGACATGCACCGCGCATGTAAGTTACGTGCTGAAGTGAAAGGCCTGTGCTATATAGTCTCAACGCGATCGTTCCTCAAAAAGATATGGCGATGGCTCTTTCCTCACCAGCGGCTGCAGAATTTTTCCGGAACAGTGTTTGCGGACGGTAATCTAGAAACCTTTCAGAGCGGAACAATCGTCTTGGTTGGCACACAAAAGAAATTTAAATGGCTCAGGTTCAAGTGTCCCTGTGGGTGTGGTGATGTTCAGGCTATCAATCTGATGAAAAGCCATCAGCCAGTTTGGAGTCTTGAGCTTCATGAAGACCTGACCGTGAGCCTCTCCCCCTCGGTACATGCTCAGAAATGTGGAGCCCACTTCTGGGTCCGTCGCAATCAAATTCACTGGTGTTAGTCCGGCCAAGACAAATCGAGGAAAGAGGTGGAGTCGCCTCGACCCCAGAGCGATTGTTTCATGCATAGGCACCCGTTCCCAGGCTGAGGTCGATTTGTTCGTAATCGAGTTTGATCGAAGAAGCACAACACTTCCGAAGAGTTGCGGTCGGACCCCATGAACCCTGTCAAACGGTGAAGAAGCTCTGAGACAGCCAATGCGGCGATGGCGCTAGTAAATGGCATAACGGCCGAGTTTGGCATTTCTAGCTCAGGGGCATAGCCTTCCTCCGCGAGACTTTTTCGTTCTCCTTCCGACAGAGATTCGAGCCGAATTCTTTCTGCAGTAATTCGTTGCCGACAGAAGAGACAGGCTTCACCAGGCATTAAGGTCGTGACACGCCCAACCACGTCGCTAATCACGTTCTCTTCCGATTTGATTGTGACGCCCATATCGATCACTGGCATGAGATAGCGAAGCGACAGGAGGAATTGGTGAGACTAGAGGCATTGGAGCAGGAAGCAGCAAATTGGGCAAAGGCCCAGCAGCTCCGAGCCTATCTCGCTGCCGTAAGGGAAACGCTTGCGGCTCGGCATGGTGCAATTCATTCAGGGAGCCAAGCCGATCAATGGCTTGGCTGGGCTCACCAGCATGCCAATAGGCTCGATCCACTGGTAAACGAGTAAAAATACACTCATTTCACTTCCCACGTTGGGGTGATTTCGCAGTATGGAAGGCGTATCCTTCGACGAATTAGTTCCAGTGAATAAGCGAGGTTACGACTGACATATGGCCATTAAGAAATCCGAACTCTACTCCTCCCTCTGGTCCAGTTGCGATGTGCTGCGCGGCGGCATGGATGCGAGCCAGTACAAGGACTACGTTCTTGTCCTGCTTTTCATTAAGTACGTCAGTGACAAGTATGCCGGTCAGCCTTACGCCCCGATCACCATTCCCAAGGGCGCGAGCTTCAAGGACATGGTGGCGCTCAAGGGCAAGACGGACATCGGCGACCAGATCAATAAGAAGATCATCGCGCCGCTGGCGAACGCCAACAAGCTCTCCGACATGCCGGACTTCAACGATGCGAACAAGCTCGGCAGCGGCGATGAAATGGTCAAGCGGCTGACCGACCTCATCGCCATTTTTGAGGACAAGCGACTCGACTTCTCCAAAAACCGTGCTGAAGGCGACGACATTCTGGGCGATGCCTATGAATACCTCATGCGGCACTTCGCCACGGAGAGCGGCAAGAGCAAGGGCCAGTTTTATACGCCGGCCGAGGTCAGCCGCATTATCGCGCAGACCTTGGGCATTCGTGAGGCCAAGACCAGCCCGGACACCACCGTCTATGACCCGACATGTGGCTCCGGTTCCTTGCTGCTGAAAGTCGCGGACGAAGCGCGTACGCCGGTGACCCTCTACGGCCAGGAAAAAGACGCCACCACGGCTGGTCTTGCGCGCATGAACATGATCCTCCACAACAACCCGACGGCGCTCATCGCGCAAGGCAACACGCTGGCTGACCCCAAGTTCAAGGACGGCGAGCCCCTCAAGACCTTCGACTACGTCGTCGCCAATCCACCCTTCAGCGACAAACGGTGGAGTACGGGCCTCGATCCACTGAACGACCCCTACGAGCGGTTCCAGCCCTTCGGCGTGCCGCCCAACAAGCAAGGCGACTACGCCTATCTGTTGCACATCGTCCGCTCGCTCAAGAGCATCGGCAAAGGCGCCTGCATCCTCCCGCACGGCGTATTGTTCCGGGGCAATGTCGAGGCCGACATCCGCCGCAACCTGATCCGCAAGGGCTACCTCAAGGGCATCATCGGCCTGCCAGCCAATCTGTTTTACGGCACCGGCATTCCGGCTTGCATCGTGGTGGTGGACAAGCAGGAGGCCCACACCCGCAAGGGCATCTTCATGATCGACGCCAGCGCCGGATTTATGAAGGATGGTCCCAAGAACCGCCTCCGCGCCCAGGATATTCATCAGATCGTGGATGTCTTCAACAAGCGCCTCGAAGTTCCGAAATACTCCCGCACGGTGAGCGTAGAGGAGATCGAGAAGAATGAGTTCAATCTCAACCTGCCTCGCTATATCGACAGCCAACAGGCGGAAGACCTGCAAGATATTGAAGGCCACCTGAAAGGCGGCATTCCGAAAACGGATGTCGAGGCGCTTCAGCGCTACTGGGATGTGTGCCCCAAGCTGCAGAAGGCCCTCTTCAAGGCCAACCGGCCCGGCTATCTCGACCTGGTCGTGGAAAAGTTGGCGATCAAGTCCACGATCTACGAGCATCCTGAATTCGCCGCTTTCATCGGCAAGATGAACGCCCACTTTGCGACGTGGAAGGAACAGACCGCCAAGTCGCTTCGTGCATTGAAGTCCGGCTGCCATCCGAAGGAACTTATCGGCAGCCTGTCCGAAGACCTGCTTGCCCACTACGTCGGGCAGCCGCTCATCGACAAATACGACGTCTATCAGCACCTCATGGACTACTGGGCTGAGACCATGCAGGACGACTGTTACCTCATCGCCGCCGACGGATGGAGGGCCGAGACGTACCGCATCATCGAGAAGGACAAGAAGGGCAAGGAGAGGGATAAGGGTTGGACCTGCGACCTCGTGCCCAAATCTCTCATCGTCGCCCGTTACTTCGCCAAGGAGCAGGAGGCTATCGATCAGCTCACTGCCGAATTAGAAGGCGTCAGCGCCCGCCTCACTGAATTGGAAGAAGAGCAGGGGGGAGACGAAGGAGCGTTTTCCGAACTCGACAAAGTGAACAAGGCCAATGTTGTTGCCCGGCTCAAGGAGATCGAAGGCGACAAGGACGCGAAGGACGAAGCAGCTGTGCTGAGCGACTGGCTCAAGCTCAACAGTGATGAGTCGGATCTTAAAAAGCGTCTCAAGGAAGCGGAGGCATCGCTCGACGCCAAGGCCTACGCCAAGTATCAGACGCTTACTGAAACAGAGATCAAGACGCTGGTCGTGGATGACAAGTGGCTTGCCGCGCTGGATCGAGACATCCACGGCGAGATGGACCGCGTGAGCCAGCAACTCACGCAGCGAGTGAAAGAACTGGCCGAGCGGTACGAAACGCCGATGCCCCAGATGGTCAGCCGCGTGGCTGATCTGGAAGCCAAGGTGAACCGACATCTGATCAAGATGGGGTTCTCGTGGAAGTGAAGCTAATTCGACAGGGCTCGGTGCCGACCGGCTACAAGCAGACCGAGATTGGGGTGATTCCAGCAGATTGGGAAGCTTCGCCATTGCCTAACAATGTATGGTTTCAAGAGGGGCCAGGTCTCAGAAACTGGCAGTTTAGGCCTAGTGGATTGAAGGTGATTAACGTCACGAACCTGCAGGAAAATGGATATTTAGATCTCAGCACTACTGAACGCCATATTTCATGGGAAGAGGGTGAGAGAAGCTACAAACACTTTTTGATCGATGACGGGGATATCGTTATAGCGAGTTCAGGTAATTCATACTGCAAGGTGGCAGTCGTTAAAAAATCTGACCTACCTTTGCTTATGAATACGAGTGTCATCCGCTTCAAGGCGAAGGCAAAGATAAGCAGGTCATTCATGCTGACTTATCTGAAGTCGAAATACTTCAAAGCCCAAATCGATTTGATGATCACTGGCGGTGCGCAGCCCAACTTCGGTCCTTTTCACTTGAGGAAGGTTTTCATCCCCCTCCCTCCCACCAAAACGGAACAAGAAGCCATCGCCGAGGTGTTGAGCGATGCGGATGCCCTGATCGAATCCCTGGAGCTACTCCTCACCAAGAAGCGCCGGCTCAAACAAGGCACGATGCAGGAACTCCTCACCGGAAAGAAGCGCCTGCCGGGCTTCAGCGGGGAGTGGAAGGTGAAGCGGCTGGGGGAGATGTTAAGTATCTGTCATGGCAAGAGTCAGCGTGATGTCGAAACGTCAGACGGGCTCTATCCAGTCCTCGCAACTGGCGGCGAAATCGGCAGGGCAAACCGCTTTCTCTATGACAAGCCGTCTGTTCTGATTGGTCGAAAGGGAACTATTGACCAGCCTCAATACATGGACACCCCGTTTTGGACGGTAGACACTTTATTCTACTCAGTCGTTCGCGAGCCTAATCACGCCAAGTTCATCTTCTATCGGTTTTGGCTGATTGACTGGAAGCAATACAACGAGGCGTCCGGCGTTCCGAGCCTAAATGCGCGAACAATTGAAGCGATTGAGATCAACAGTCCCGGACCAGACGAACAAACCGCCATCGCCGCTATTCTCTCCGACATGGACACCGAGATCGCTGCGCTGGAAGCCAAGCTTGCGAAAGCCCGCCAGCTCAAGCAGGGCATGATGCAGGAACTGCTGACAGGGAGGATCAGGCTGGTATGAGCTATAAGAAACAAACCATCAAGAAAGTGATCACTGACATTGATCAAAAGAAAATCTATCTTCCAGCAATTCAACGAAAATTCGTCTGGGGTAAGCATCAGATCGGATTGCTTTTTGATTCGCTCATGCGGAATTACCCTTTTGGGACATTTCTGTTTTGGCTATTGGACTGTCAGAAAGCAGAGAGTTATGTGTTTTACGACTTTCTCACGGAGTATGACGAGAGAGATCCATACAACCGCCGGAAGACTGGCGCATTCTTGCACCAAGAAATTATCGGGGTCTTAGATGGCCAGCAGCGTTTGAGTTCCATGTATATCGGGCTGATGGGGACGCATACCGAAAAAACTCCATATGCGCGGAAGTCGAATCCAAACGCCTATGAGAAAACATGCCTCTATCTCAACCTCCTCTCTCTCCCTTACACGATTGTTGAGGAAGACACGATTGCGACGATAGAGGAACAGAATTTTGAGTTTCGCTTTTTGACCAAGGATGGAGCCGCGTCCACTGTGATGCGCAAGGCGCGAGGGGAGGATGGAGCTGCGCCCAGAGACGAAGCGATGTTTTGGATGAAGGTCGGACAAGTACTCTCATGGGGGGAGGATCCAGAGTTTGACCGGATAGTCGACAGGTTTGGAGCGCAATGTCACACCAAAGCTCAGGAAGTGGCGATTGACAAGCAGCGGCGCCTTATAAGGAGAGGCCTGGAGATCCTGCACAAACGCATCTGGAAAGATGAGTTGATCAACTACTTTGAGGTAGCGAAGGATGACCTCGAAGATATTTTGAAAATCTTTGTCCGGGTGAATAGTGGGGGTACGGTTCTAAACAAAACTGATCTGCTCTTTTCCACCATTGTGGCGACATGGGACGACGGGCGCGAGAAGATTGAAAATCTGCTCAGGTCCATCAATAAAAAAGGTGACAAGTTCAACTTTGGCAATGAGTATCTGATGCGTTGCTGCCTGGTCTTGAGCGATGGGCCTGTGGTCTACAAGGTCAACTCCTTCAAATCAGAAAATGTGCAGAGAATACGGGATGAATGGCCAAAGATTGCCGAGGCCGTCTCCAAAACCGTGGATTTGCTCGTGGAATTTGGTTTCAGCGACAGCGTGCTCACTTCTCAAAATGCGACGATCATCATCGCCTATTACCTCTACAAAGGAGGCGACCAGAGCAAGGAATCAAAGGACGGTATACGAAAGTATCTTATTCATGCGCTATTGAATGGGATTTACGGCAGTTCGCAGGATCAATTAATTGCTACTTTCCGGAGTTCTTTCCGCGAGGAAGTGAAGTTGGAAGCGGGCGGGATTTCTTACCGAAGCCGTCATCGAAGTTTCTCTTTCCAGGAAGTTCTGAAAATTGACCTGCCACAGCAGAAATCTCTCGCGGTGACCGAATCCGACATCGAAAGATTCCTGCAAAGCACAAAAGGCCCCTCATCGTTTTTCATCCTTTCTCTTCTCTATCCGCAGTTACGCTACAGTGAGGTGGAGTTCCATCAAGATCACATTCATCCGGAGTCTGGTTTCACGGAGAACAACTTCCGAGAGATGGGAATACCGGAAGAAGAGTGGCAGGAGTGGTTGAACTGCCGCGACTGCGTCCCCAATCTTCAGTTGATGGAGGGCAGACTGAACGAAAGCAAGAATGCAACACCTTTGAAAAGGTGGGTCGAGCAAATGGATGAATCGGGACGGACATCATTTTCCAGTAGCAACTATTTTCCGGAAAACGTCGATTTGGCGTTCAAGGACTTCATGCTATTTTTCCAGCGCCGCAAAGAGAGGCTGCGAAATGAGCTAAAGAAGGTTTTGGCGCTGACGAACGACAAGCCCTCTGTTCTGCCGGTTGATTGGAGCGATCGTGACGACGAAATTGAATCGCAAGAAGACCGTATAGTGACGGGAGCATCTGAGTGAGCACCGTCGGTCAACCTGAGCGCGCCACACAGAACCGCGTCATCGCGCTGTTCCGCGATGAGCTGGGCTACCGCTACCTCGGTGACTGGACTGACCGGGAGGGCAACAGCAACATCGAAGAAAAGTTGCTGGCCGAATACCTGACCCGGTCCGGCTATACCCGGGCACAGATCAGCCGGGCGCTGTATCTACTGAAGACCGAGGCGGACAATCACAGCCGCAATCTCTATGGCAACAACCAGGCTGTCTACAAGCTCTTGCGCTACGGGGTGCCGGTCAAGATCGAGGCGGGCAAGGTCACGGAAACGGTTCATCTTATCAACTGGTCTGAGCCTGAGAGGAACGACTTTGCCATTGCCGAGGAAGTGACGCTCAAGGGCAACTACGAGCGGCGGCCCGATCTCGTGCTCTACGTCAACGGCATCGCGGTCGGCGTGATCGAGCTGAAGAACAGCCGCGTGTCTATCGGCGACGGCATCCGGCAGAGCCTCTCCAACCAGCAGCCGGAGTTCAACGCCTGGTTCTTCAGTACCGTGCAATTCATCTTTGCCGGCAACGATTCAGAAGGTCTGCAATACGGCACCATCTACACGCCGGAGAAGTATTTTCTCAAGTGGAAAGAGGACGAGCAGGACAACCGCCGTTTCAAGCTGGACAAGTATCTGCTCAAGATGTGTGCGAAGGATCGGCTGATCGAGCTGATGCACGACTTTGTGCTCTTCGACGGCGGGGTGAAGAAGCTGCCACGGGTGCACCAGTATTTCGGCATCAAGGCGGCACAGGACTCTGTGCGTCAGCGCAAGGGCGGCATTATCTGGCACACCCAGGGGAGCGGCAAGAGCATCGTCATGGTGCTGCTGGCCAAGTGGATTCTGGAGAACAACCCCCACGCCCGCGTGGCCATCGTCACCGACCGCGACGAACTGGACAAACAGATTGAACGGGTCTTTACCGAGGTCGGTGAGCCGATCACACGCACCAACAGCGGCCGCGACTTGATGAGTCGCCTCGGTCAGGCGACACCGCGGCTGTTGTGCTCGCTCGTCCATAAGTTCGGGCGCAAGGACGTGGACGATTTCGAGGCCTTCATCAAGGAGCTGGAGGCGCAACCTAGCCAGACCGTGGGCGAGGTGTTCGTGTTTGTCGACGAGTGCCACCGCACGCAGAGCGGCAAGCTCCACCGGGTGATGAAGGCCCTCATGCCGAATGCCATTTTCATCGGCTTCACCGGGACGCCCCTGCTTGCAAAGGATCGGGCCACCAGCCACGAAGTGTTTGGCCGATACATCCATACCTACAAGTTCAGTGAGGGGGTGGAGGACGGGGTGGTACTCGATTTGGTCTATGAGGCGCGGGACATCGACCAGCACCTGGGCTCTCAAGAAAAGATCGATGCCTGGTTTGAGGCCAAGACCAAGGGGCTGAACGACTGGCAAAAAGACGAGCTGAAGAGACAATGGGGGACGATGCAGCAGGTGCTCAGCTCCAAAGCCCGCATGGATCGGGTGGTGAGCGATATCGTCTTCGACTTCAGTGTGAAGCCGCGTCTGTCCAGTGAACGGGGGAATGCCATTCTTGTGGCATCAAGTATCTACGAGGCTACCAAGTATTTCAGCCTCTTCCAAAAGACACCCTTCAAGGGAAAGTGTGCGGTGGTGACATCCTATAATCCGCAGGCTCAGGATGTGACGAAGGAAGAAGTCGGCGCGAACACGGAAACCGACAAGCAGTTCATCTTCAACAACTATACCGAGTTGCTGAAAGGCGTTGACCCGAAGCCGGGCATGACCAAAACAGAAACGTATGAGGAGTGGGCGAAGGCCCTCTTCACCAAGGAACCGGCGAACATGAAGCTGCTGGTAGTCGTGGATAAGCTGCTCACTGGATTCGACGCGCCGCCCTGCACCTATCTCTATATCGACAAGTCGATGCAGGACCATGGATTATTCCAGGCTATCTGTCGGACCAATCGTCTGGACGGTGAGGACAAGGACTTCGGTTATATCGTGGACTATAAGGACTTGTTCAAGAAGCTGGTGAACGAGAAGGGCACCGGCGCGCTACAAGTCTATAGCTCAGAACTGGATCACAGCGCCGGAGGCGTTGCCCCTGAGGTGCTGCTGCAAGACCGGCTGAAGAAAGAGAAGGAACGGCTCGATCAGGCACTGGAGACTCTCGACCTTCTCTGCGAGCCGGTGGAGCCGCCGAAAGGGGAGCTGGAGTACATCCACTATTTCTGCGGGAACACGGAGATTCCCGCCGACCTCCAGGAACGGGAGCCGCAACGGGCCGCACTCTACAAGGCGACGGTCGGCCTCCTACGCGCTTACGCCAATATCGCCGATGAACTCGATCTAGCCGGCTATTGTGCGGACGATATTGGCCGCATCAAGAAGCAAATAGACCGGTATCTGAATGTCCGCGAGATTGTTCGGAAGGCCAGCGGGGAGAGTCTCGACCTCAAGGCCTATGAAGCCGACATGCGCCACCTCATCGATACCTATATCGAGGCCGATGAGCCGAGAAAGATCTCGCCCTTCGACGAGTTGCCCTTACTGGACCTCATCGTAAAGACCGGGATCGGGAATGCGATTGCGACCCAACTCGGTGGTTTGAGAGGCAACAAGGACGCGATTGCCGAGACTATCGAGAACAACGTCCGTCGCAAGATCATCAAAGAGCACCTGAGCGATCCCGCCTATTACGAGAAAATGTCGGCGCTGTTGGACGAAATTATCATTGCTCGTAAGGCCAAGGCTGTCGAGTATGAGCAATATCTGAAGCGCATTGCTGAATTGGCTAAAAAGGTGGAGGCAGGGCAGGCTGAGGACACGCCTGAGCCGCTCAAAAAGAGCCCGGCCCTGCGGGCGCTGTACAACAACCTCAAGGCAGCCCATGGAGTATATCCGGAAGCTGATCGGGCGGCGGAAGCGAAGGCCGAATACCAGACGGCCAATGATCCAACCTTGCGGCTGGTGCTGAAGATCGATGAAGCGATTCGAAAGGTGCGGCCCGATGGTTGGCGTGGGGTTCAGACACGCGAGCAAGTGATCAAGCAGGCGCTGTATGACGTGCTGCTGGATGAGGCTGAAGTGGAGCGTATCTTTCTCATCATCAAAGCGCAGAGAGAATACTGATGATGGCGCAAGTGCAGCTTGGCAACATCGCCGTGGATGTGGTGCTGAAGGACATCAAGAACGTCCATCTCAGCGTGTATCCCCCAGCGGGGAGAGTTCGAATCGCCGCCCCCTCGCGCATGAGCCTCGACACGATCCGCATCTTCGCCATTTCTAAGCTGGGCTGGATCAAGCAACAACAGAAGAAGCTGCGGGAACAGGAACGAGAAACTCCACGCGAATATCTGGACCGGGAAAGCCACTATGTTTGGGGGAAACGCTACCTGCTCAAGGTGGCTGAGAATAACTCGGCACCGGAGGTGGATCAGAAACGAAACATCCTGATCCTGCGGATCCGCCATGGGGCGAGTGAAGAAAAGAAGCAGACCGCATTGGAAGAATGGTATCGGGATCAACTGAAGGTGGCGGTTCCGCATTTAATCGCAAAATGGGAGCCGCTGTTGGGCATCAAGGTGAAGCGGTTCTTTGTGCAAAGGATGAAAACGAAATGGGGTAGCTGCAGCCACGGTGCCGGGAGCATTCGGCTCAATACAGAGCTGGTAAAGAAGCCACCTGAATGCCTTGAATACATCGTCGTGCACGAGATGCTCCATCTGCTGGAGCCCACTCACAACAGCCGCTTCATCGCGTTGATGGATCAATTCATGCCCAAATGGCAGTTCCAACGCCAGGAACTAAACCGCTTGCCTGTTCGTCACGAGACTTGGGGATATTGAAATGTTGAGCTAGTCACCCGCGGTCGCTTTAATACTGCGACTATTAGTATCTTCGGTCTCGGGGCGGCATTGGATCGTTGCGAGGAGGCACAGTACCTGAGTCTTGCCACTATCCGGCACGCCTCTGAATCCTCACTTCTCCTCCACCAAGGTTCGCAACAGTATTCTTCACAGATTGTTCTGTTTCACGCTGAGTGTCGTGAATCCTGCTCGCAGAACATGCGGGCTGGCGTGACTATTGATCCACTCCAGGCTGGGATTGGCGGTTCCTACTTGCGGAACCGTGGTGTCCAGGACTCAACCAAATCACGCTCAAACTCCTGTTCTTCTTCATCGTCTTGATCCATTTCGGGAATGATGGGCCTCAGTACCGTGAGTGTCTTCCTATATGTGCCAAGACCTAAGACTTCTTCAATGAGGTCCCATTCAGGACCAGCGCCAAACCAAGTGTGAATAGTCGAGACGCCTTCTGCCCGATCGGCATCAAGAACGCCTTTCTTGTTTTGATTAAACGCATGGGTATGGCTGGATTTTGGAATTGGTTGTCCCTTTTTAAGCCATTCAAGGCCAGGCAGGATCTTAAAACTATCAGACATTGAACAAAAATCAACTGATGGGCCGGTGCTTACCACAACAGCGACTGGATAATCGGAAAATTGTATATAGCGGATTGCAGTGGCAGGAAGGGAAGTAATGCAGAGAGATGAAAGATCCTCAATCGCCTCAAGGCCTGGTTCGGTGTTCTTGATTGCGACCGAGAACAGTTGGCGTGGCATCAATAAACCGGCTGCAAATGAATCCGCTTCCTTCTCGAATACGTTGTCGGATCGATATCCGGCGAAGGATTCGTGCATACCGGTTGCACCTAAGACCGCTTCGACGTGTCCAGGAAGAAGGAAATGCCCTAATTCGTGGCTGATACTGAATCTTTGAAAGCCCAGACTCTCGATATGCGTCGCGTACGCGATTGCGTATGCCTCTCCGACCCGAAGGAGCATACCCGATGCTCCCGCTGATTTAGCCGGTTTAGCATGAACTACAATTCCCAGATCTTTTGCGATCGCGATGGGATCAATGGGCAGGGTAGAAATATGGTGATCGAAGAGAAAGCGCTCAGCACAGCGGGTAGCATCCTCAAAGCGATCAAACGCGTTACCCATTTGATTTGCGATGCATAGCCTTATTGCGTTCTGCGAGTTGTTCGATTATTCCTTCGGCAAGCGTACGGTCAGCCGCGCTCAGACGCTCAATATCGCGATGTAGGCGGTCTACGCCAGCTGCCAACGCCTCTGGATGATCCACTCGCCCCAGAAGGTAATCAGTAGTCACCTTCAGTGCATCCGCGAGTTTTCTCAGATTGTCGAACGACGGTTTTCTTGTCCCAGTCTCGAAGTGCGAAATGGCAGAGGCTTGAAGATGGGCCTTCTCTGCTAACTCCCCTTGGTTTAGTTTTCTCCGTTCTCTTGCCTCCCTCAGGCGATCCGGGAAAGTGGTCAACGATCTGCTTGACTCAGACATGACGACTCCGTATAATTTAAGTTGACTGGTCCGTATATCTTATGCGGGCCATTTCTTGTGGTCTGAAGAATGACGACTTCGTCATATCATAGATGACTTGTTCGGCACATTCAAGACCGTTGATGAGAATGAACCGGAGGTGAGATGAAGGAATCAGAGACAGATAAGTTCCAAATTCTGTCCCTTGATGGCGGAGGCATCAAGGGTCTTTTTTCAGCCTCGGTGCTCGCAAAATTGGAGGATGATCTCGGTGTTTCGATTGTTGATCACTTTGATCTCATCGTCGGTACATCAACAGGCGGCCTTATCGCACTGGGACTCGGAATGGGCATGAGGCCCTGTGAACTCGTCAGATTTTATGTGGAGAACGGACCAAAGATTTTCCAACGCTCTTTGGGGCTTCGATCACTCACACATTGGATCTCTAGGAAGTTCCCTCAAGCCCCGCTTCGAGATGCACTCCAGGAATGTTTTCAGGATAAACGGCTTGCTGACTGTACAACCCGACTCGTGATCCCGTCCTACAACCTGGGGGACGATGACGTATACCTTTTCAAGACCCCCCATCACCAGAGACTCAAACGTGACTATAAGGTTCCCCTGTGGAAGGTGGGGTTGGCAACGACTGCAGCGCCAACCTATTTCCCCTCCTTCAGAGAACTCGATTCGCTCCGCCTCATTGATGGTGGTGTTTGGGCCAACAACCCGACGATGGTTGGCATCGTCGAAGCCGTCAGCATGCTTGGAGTGCCGTTAGAGAATATATCCGTTCTAAGCATGGGAACATCAGATCCGGTGAAATCCCGCTCACACTCGTTGGATTGGAGCGGAAAGCTTGGTTGGGCGAGATGCGCCGTTGATGTGGTTATGCGCGGGCAAAGTCTCGGGATTCATAAGCAGGCGCTCCATCTTCTGGGTGACAACAAGGTAATCCGAATCGATCCACGAGTGCCTGAAGGATTGTTTGCGCTGGACCGTCTCACCACAGACGAATTGCTTGCTAAGGCGGCTCATGAGAGTCGGACATTTTTGCCAACGTTCGAACGGAATTTCTTGTCACACAAGGCTTCACGGTATGAACCGTTTTACAAGTAATGAGAGGAGGAATGTGATGTTCATAGAAACGAAAGAGCATCTGGGCCGTTTACTCCACGATATTGCCGACTTTCTCGACATGCCAGAGAAGCTCCAAGAGCAAGCAGTCACGAAGTACCAGGAAGTCGGCCGCTGGCTTGCGGAAAACGAATCGCCGATTCAGGGAAACAATCCTGATGTCTATCCTCAAGGATCGTCACGACTGGGAACGTTGACGCGACCTGTTACGGATCGGGATGAGTATGACATCGATGCAGTAGCTCTACTGCAAGTCATGAAGCAGAGCATTTCCCAAGAAGAACTCAAGCAACGAATCGGAAACCGACTCAAGCAACATCCCGAGTATCGTAGAATTCTGGTGGAGAAGCGTCGGTGCTGGACGCTGAATTTCGAAAATGGTCTTCATGTGGATGTCTTGCCCGCTATCCCCAACGAGGAAGGACTTCCTGAAAGCATCTTGATCACAGACCGAGAACTGATCCGGTGGCAGCATAGCAATCCCAGGGGATATGCGGACTGGTTCTGGTCGAGAATGAAGATCATATTCGAGGAGGAGAGACGGGCGATCGCAAAGGCGTTGCAGGCAGACGTCGAAGCTGTACCGGACTGGAAAGTTAAGACTCCGCTCCAGCGAGCAATCCAATTGTTAAAACGGCATCGAGACCTCCACTTTCAGCACGACCAAGATGACAAACCGGCATCGATCATTATCACGACTCTCGCAGCTTGGTCCTACCAGGGACAGGCGGATCTTTTCGATGTGCTGGCCGGAATGGCTTGCACCATGCCAGATCATATCGAGTCACAAAATGGAGTCTATTGGGTCGCCAACCCTGTGAATGGGGAGGAGAACTTTGCTGATAAGTGGAAGGAAGAACCTCAACGACGGGAGAAGCTCCTCATCTGGCTTAACAAAGTCAGTGCCGACCTGAAAACAATAGGCGATGTTCGAGGAATACCAGAAGTCGCTCGCGCACTTGGTGCATCGTTTGGTTCGTCTGTTACTAGCAAGGCGGTGACGCGCCTCGGTGACGTTTCCACACAACAGCGGCAATCGGGGAAACTCTGGATGGCGTCAGGGACTGGGACGTTAGGAGCCACTGGGGCCACAAGGGTGCGGAACCACACGTTTTATGGTGGCATGGCCAAAACAGAAAAGCATTAGTCTTACGCTTCAGCAGGCAGCACTGCGTAAACTGTTCCCTGAATCTTCGGCATTGATTCGGAGGAGTGAGTTGATATGGCTGGGGAGGCTGACGCCGTCGGCAATCAGTGATACCTATCGGGTGCGCGTCCGCTACAAGTTAACTGATAGCCCTGATGTTGAAGTTTTGGATCCTCGTCTTCAAAGGCTAGGATCGGCCAATCCACCACACCTTTATCCAGGCGACAAGCTCTGTTTGTACTTACCCAGGATCGGAGAGTGGGGGAGGACTATGTATTTGAGCGAAACCATCATTCCGTGGACATCCGAGTGGCTATTTAATTATGAGGTGTGGCTCTCGACCGGTGAGTGGCGCGGAGGTGGAATGCACCCCAGGTAGACTAAACCAAATAAGGGTTCCAGCCCAGTCGAAAATGTAGAAAGGATACAGAGAGTCTTTTTTATCACCAGTGTCCACCGTTTCTGGCCGGGTGATTTACCCGCTTCGCCGATCATCCTAGAGTTCGCCCCGTGCGCTGTTATCCAAACAACGAGTAGCTGAAGGCACTGGCCGTTCCGATGTTCAGAGGATTGCGATGTGGGCTATAGGTCTCCTTCTGTTTCTTTCATCATTTCCCACTGCCGCCGAACAGTACTTCATTTGAAGTAAGAGCGCGACGACAACATCTTCAATCCGGGCAGTGGGTATATGCCGGACAGCCCGTTGTACCCCCCCCCAGACCTACGCGTCTGACAATCCCGTCAACCATGCGAATCCCCCTGAACGATTCCTGTCGCGACGGTCCTACCACGCCATTTGCGCCGCGCACTCGTTTCCGAGTGGTATCGGCTAATGCGCTGGTCCTCAGACTGAATTGCTGGTTGCTTGTGCGAAGCTCTCTCGATGGTTGGTGGTTGGTAATTTGTTCGATCTGCAGGTGGGGTGTCTAGTTCGTGCAATCTTCAACAGTGATGCGTGTATTGTCCGAAGTGTAGCTTCGAGTTTGGCTGCGAGTATCTTCGCTGGGGGAGGTGCAGCACTACGTAATATGGAGACGGACTACATCCGGTCTAGGAGGGTAGTGCATAAGACGGAGCGGAGGAGGGTAGCTACGAAACGTAGTCTATGATCCCAACACCATCTTCGAAGCCTCTTTGCAAAAAGCTTCCCAGGCCTTGGGTGTCATGTCCCTGGGTTTTGCTTGCGTAGCATATCGCTCGAGCACCTTTCTGAAGGCCTGCGACTTACGCCATTTGATCCGACTGAGCGCCGCTGGAGACTCAGGAATACGTGCCGCTGACTCAACAATGCCGGCAATAATGACTGAGGGAAACGTACGGCCGGTACGCAGGCCCTCAAGCCTCTCGCGGATGTCACTTTTCACGTCTTTAATGGTTTGACGATGCTCGTTGTCGAGGCTGGTAACCAGCTGTTCGATGAATTTGGGATATGAGACCGAAGTGCCAGCACCTTGCTGGGCATGCAAGTATCGGCCGGTCTCATCCCAAAGATGTTGTAGCGACTCATGCGGGAGACGCTCACGGCATATCTGAAGAAGTGAGCGAAAGAAGGCAACGCGCCGGGTGAGACTTGCCGAACGGGAAGCATGTTCGTCCTGAATTAGGCTGATCACCATGTTCAAATAGCTAAGTAGATCAACCTTTGTTTCCGCAGTTGGTTGGAGCAATTCAAGGAGCTGCAAGGCCACAGGGCGATAATTATGCTCAAGGTTGTCCCAAAGCTTCTGTACTCGCTCGGCCTCTTCTTGGATGGAAGGAAGATGATAAATCACCATCCGAAGAGCGTCATCATCGCGATGGTCCACGGGCCGAGACTTTTCCGCATCCTCGGGGTCTCCCAGCAGTAACCATTCCATCGAACAGCTCCCCCAGCGGGCGAGCTTCAACAGCGTGCGTGTATCTGGAATCTGGCCATGAAGATACCGGGACAATTGGGGGCCTGGGATCTGTAAGCTCGCGGCCGCCTGATTCCTGGTCATGTGCTTGTTCTCCAGAATGCGGCGCAAGCGCTGTCCAAACTCGGTTCCATTAATCAGCACAAGGCAAACCTTTCCCGCTTGACAATGAAGTAACTCATAAGTTACTACGTTACCCACATTCGGCAAGCTTGAGCCTAGCGTACGAAGCTTCGGGTTACAAGCCCGCCGAACCTCAATCTAAAACTGGGAGGTGCCACATGAAGCGACGAACACAAGAAGAACGAGGAGAAGGTGAAGGCGAATTGTATGATCCACCCTTGCACGTGCATGAGGTGCCATCCATGGGGCGGTCACACCGTGTACTGGGATGGTGGACTAATCGTGTTCACCATTTTCTCAGTGATCTCGAGTTCAATTTCTTTCTCGTGAATGAGTGGCTCACCGAGGTGGCCGATTTTCGCGAGCAGTATCCGCTTCGCCCTCATGAGGAAACGATCGCTATTGCCGAGTCGCTGGGCGTCCGCCATCCCACCCATCCCAAAACGAAACAGCCCATTGAGATGACGACTGATGCCATTTTGACAATCCACCGTGGGGCACAGGTGCGGTACTGCGCTCGGACTCTGAAGTATGCGTGCGATCTGGCGTCGAGCCGCGTGTTGGAGAAGTTTGAGATTGAGAAACTCTATTGGGAGCGGCGGGGATATGACTGGGGGATCGTCACGGAAAAGGATGTGCCGATCGTGTTAGCCCGTAATGTGGAATACGTCCACGCCTGTCGTTCCGCGAAAGCGTGCGCCCCCCTGAGTGCAACAGAACTGCAGTCGCTTGCCGCAGTTCTGGTTCCTGAATTAGAAAAACAACAGGCGTCGATTCGTTGCGTCACGCAATGGGCCGACGAGCGTCTCGGGCACAAACCTGGTGTTTCGCTGCGTGCGGTGAGGCACCTGATCGCAAATCGCAAATTGCCAGTCGATATGTTCGTGAAGATTGATCCCTCGAAACCGCTCACACTAATCCCTACAACACCGGCAGTCATTCATGGAGAAACTTATGCGCCTCGTACCAACCCTGTTGATCGCGTGGGAGCCTGACGAGGGAGAACCCCATGCTGAACGGATCTGCACCATCGATGAAGAGCAGGGCGTGGTGGTCCTCATCGAAGTCGACACCAACAACCGTCTGTTCTTCGAGCGTTCCCTGGCCGACCTGCAGTACGCCTTCGAGCATGGGAAGGCCCGTGTCCTCAAAGATGATCCCTTTGCTCGCCTTCGTAAGCCAGATGACGAAATCAAAGAGAAACACAGGACGCTGCGTGATGCGCGGTGGGCTGAGATCGAACCGATGGTCAAGGACCCGGGGATTTTTAATGTTCACCGACGCGGGCAACTAATCCGGGAAGCGTCCGATCGAACGGGCAAATGCAAGAATTGGTACTACGACATGATCGCCCGATATTTCGAAGCCGGCCAGTTCGTCAACGCGCTGCTTCCCCATTTCTTCAAATGTGGTCACACAAGAGTGGTGTCTGACGAGATGGCAGCCAAGTATCGGAAGGTGAAGTTAAGTCTGAATCATCTCGATGAGGAGAAGACGCTGATCAATGTCTACCACCGGATGAATCGCGAATACTTCCACAGCGGCCTTGACGAAAAAGAGATCCCGATCCTACTGCCCATGGAAGAGCGCCTGACGCAAGATCAGTTCTATCACTACGTGCGGACCAAGTGCGACGCCGTGAAACTCAAGATGAAACAGAAAGGGCGCAAACGGTACAACCTCAACTATCGCCCATGCGTGGGGGATACGAGTCAGTTGTCTCACGGGCCGGGTTTTCGCTATCAGTTGGATGGGAGCGGGACCAAAACCTACCAAGTCGGGCGCTATTCGCGCAAACCTGTGGGAGTCGGGCGCTACATACTGGTGACCGATATCGCAACCAGAGTCATTACGGGGGTCTCCGTAGGGTTGAAGAATGAAAGCTATGAAACGTGCATGTTGGCTCTGGAGTGCGCGTTCACGAATAAACGGGAATTCTGTCAGCGTTACGGAATCGAGATTGATGAGGAGGAATGGCCCATTGAGGGTCTTCCCGCCGCCATCATGGCTGATCGTGGGCCACTTCGGGGCTACCAAGGTGACAATCTGGTGAAGTCATTCGGGATTGATCTGGATACCACGGGCCCGTATCGAGCGGACATGAAAGGGGTGGTGGAATGGTTGAACAAAGAACTAAAGAACGACCTGTTCAGGCTCTTTCCTGGTGCCATTCCGCCCGATTGGGAACGGGGCGATCCGGATCCGGCGCTCGATTCCTGCCTCGATACCTATCAGATGATGCAGCTGCTGCTCATCCATGTCCTTGAGTATAACAACTGCTATCGATATGAGGGTTTTCCTCTGACGGCTGAACAGTTCCGAGACAGCGTGGAGCCGTATCCGCTGGAAATGTGGCGATGGGGGATGCCAAGAACGAGTAGCCTCCAGGAAATCGATTCCCATGTTGTTCGGATGAACCTGCTCCCACTGGAAGAAGCGTCCGTCACGGGGGAAGGTCTCATTTTTAGAAAGCTTTCTTACACGACGGATTCTGGAAAGGCTGAGGAGTGGGCTGCACTGGCTCGTGTGCGAAAGCGGTGGAAGGTACCAATTCGCTATGACCCTCGTCTGGTGAATTACCTCTACGTCCAAAACGAGCAAGGGACGTATGAGTTGTGGGCCCTCCATCCTCGCGATAAGGCATTTCTCGGCTGTACGTGGACCGAAGTCTTGCGGATCTGGGACGACCAGCGGGACCGGAAGAAGACTGCGCGTCAACGCGATGATCAGAATCGCGTGCGGAAAGACACGCGCATACAACAACTCCTCAAGGCGGCGGGCAGGGCGCGGCTGACACGAACGGATCTCGTTGGGAGTCGAGAAGAGCGTACCGCTGAAATGAACGAGGAACGGGTTCTCGAAGCGCAGCAGTGGGTAGAAGAAAGCTTCGGGGTTTCCTCGCCGTCAATGGAATCCGGCAGACGGAAGCACGACCACCACGAAGACGAAGAGCACACGCCCCCCGACTTGCTCGGTGAACTCTCAGGGCTTTGGCAGCAACCTCATACCAAGGAGAATGACAATGGACACACCAATGAACCCGTTGAGTCATGGACCCCTGCGGGGGAGGATCGAGTCGGCCACCTACCGGTCGCAGGACATCCCTGACTATGCTGGAAATCCCGCGATCGAGGCCCTACCAAGTATTTTGAGTGATGCGGACGTCATGCAGATATTGCGCAGTGCACCTCCGTACGACGAGGGCGAGCGTACTCAGCTGGCACAGGTACGACATCATCTCATTGATGTGCGGTTGACGAGTCTCTTTATTCCGCTCCCCTTCCATTTGCCAATCGAGCAAGCCTTGTCACGTATGATCAGGGTGGCCTACCTCCATCGCAACCCCGCCGACTATCGAATGTTGCCAGAAAGTCTGCAACGCCTGGATGCTTTGGAGCACGGATTGCGGATCTCCGGGCAGTGTCTCTCATTCGCATCCAGCAGCTATATCATTGGTACCCCGGGTGTCGGGAAAAGTTCGATCACGGCGCGCTTGTGTCTATCGTATCCCCAAGTCATCCAGCATCGCCGGTATGCCGGTCGTCCCATGACACTGGATCAGGTGGTGTGGCTCCGACTGGAATGTCCGTTCGATGGGAGCGTGAAGAACTTGTGCCTCAATTTCTTTCAAGAGTTGGATGATTTGCTGGGCACGCCCTACGCCCAGCGGTATTACCGATGTACGGCGGAAGTCATGCTGGTCCACATGGCTCGGCTTGCGATGCTGCATAGCATCGGGCTGATCGTAATTGACGAGGTCCAGCATTTGGCCAGGACCAAGCAAGACGGGGATGTCCGGCTACTAAACTTTTTTGTGCAGATGGAGAACATCATCGGGGTCCCCATTGTGTTGATCGGGACCCATGAGGCTTGGACCAGTCTAACAAAAGCGTTTCGCCAAATTCGTCGTGGAACAGGCCAGGGGAACATGGTCTTAGAGCCGTTGTCCTGGGGGCCAATCTGGGATCTGTTCATCACAGCGGTGTGGCGGTATCAGTACACCAAAGCCAGGGTGTCGCTCACGACAGAACTCAGTCGGGCGGTATTCGAGTTGAGTGCAGGCATTCCAGATTTTGCCATCAAGCTCTATCGGTTGGCACAGCATCGACTAATCAATGCGCGAGGGCCAGAACTCGTGACAGTTCAGACGTTCCAGCAGGTCGCTACGCGAGAATTGAAGCTCGCCTCGCCCGTGCTGGTGAATCTCAGCGCAGGGAACTGGCATGAATTACAGACCATTCAGGATGTGGTGCCGATCCATAGGAGGGTCCCCAAGAGGAATCGATCAACAACCCAGAAGCCGAAAGTCGAACAACCAACCACACCAAAGCCTGTGAAGGATCCGGCAAATACGGGAGCTTCCATTCCCAGTGCCTCGGCTAACTCGGATCGGAAGAACGGTGGAAATAAATCGGCAAAGAAGTTGCTCAAGGAGACGGCCCTTCCATCGATTGTGAAAAAGGCTGCGGAGGAAGGGACGGCTCCGTATTCTGCACTCAGGACCGCCGGCTATATCCGGCAAGCCGATGTAATTCCCCCGTTGGAGTAACACATCCAAAGGGCTGTGGGTCGCTAAGACAATCACATCACAGGAGGAGCCATGTCCGGAATTGGGACCGATCTGTACCCTGAGGAGACGGTATACAGCTGGAGTGCGCGGTATGCCGATCGCCTGTCTTTTACAAATCGTCGCCATCCCATGCAAACGCTGTTTGGTCACAGTGTTCATTGTGTCGCGGTGGACTGCCCAGGTCATTTGGAGGCTCTTGTCGCAAGCCTCCCAGCCGGCCATGTTTACACGGTAAGTCAGCTGATCGAGGGCCATACATTACTGCCCTTTTATCGCCCCTTTCTTCCGAGGCATCGCGTCGTACGACTGCAGCGTGAAATGGGGCGTGCGAAAGGACCGGGGCGTTTCTTACGAGGGGGAGTCGCAAAAGTGCGAGTCCCGTTTCAACGGTGTCTGCGATTCTGCCCAATCTGTGTTGAGACTGATCGCCGAACGTATGGGGAGCCGTATTGGCATCGCAGCCATCAACTCCCACCCGCGCTGGTCTGTCCGAAACATGAGGTCTTTTTAGAAAGCAGTGCTATTCCGTACAGCTCATCTACCGGGAATGGCATTGTGTCTGCGGCGAAGGGGATTCGACCGTGCCGGTATAAAACGTGTTCGTCGGCCAATCACCTCGATGTGCAGTTACTCCGGCTTGCTACGGATGCGCAGTGGCTCATGCGCCATTCCTTGCAGGTAGGCGATGCCGTCGCACTGAATGGGCGCTATCGGGATTTATTAATCCGAGCGGGATTTGGAAGTCTGACGGGAGTGATCCATCAGCGACGTCTGGCAGAAGCCCTGCGGAAGCAGTATGGGAGGGCCTTACTCCACAGGGTGGAAAGCCCGATCGTGGACGCAGGGTCCATGAATTGGCTACGCCAGATCTTAGACCCGTCGCTCCGGGATGTTGTTAGACCTGCTGTGCATCACTTGCTCCTCATGGGATTTCTTGCGCCGAATGCGCAAGCCTTCTATGAAAGCTCCACTAAAGCAATCCCATTTGGGGCAGGACCATGGCCCTGCCTTAATCCCGTGGCTAGCCACTATCGAGAACCGGTGATCACTCGATGTTCCATCACAGCCACTCGCTATGACTCGACTCCCAAAGGAACGTTTCGATGCCGCTGTGGATTTGCCTATCTCCGCCGAGGCCCAGATCGTCGGAAAGGTGACCGCTATAGAGTTGGGCGCGTGGTGCAGCTTGGGCGTGAATGGATCCAGAGATTGCACGATGTTCTTGCTCAGCCATGGCAGACGTGGAAAACGGTGTGCAAAACATTGGGGTTTGGCGTGGTAAGAATTGGGCATGCCATCATGCAGGAACAGTTGTCGCATCGCCTGCGATGGATTCCTCGAAGAATTTGTCGTCTCCTAAGGGCAAACCGGCAGCTGGTTACAGCAGAGAAGCTGAAGGGGGACAAAGCCAAACTCTTAGAAACGCTGGCGAGAATGCCTGGCATCACAAGAACGCGCCTCAAGATACGGCATCCCAGTGAATACGCGAGAGTGTTTCGAAAGGATCCTCGCTGGTGTGCGCAACATTTTCCTCCGCCTGCAAAGACCCGGTGTGGAGGGTGTCGTCCGAAATATTCCTCACGAGATGATAGGCGACTGGCCCAGCAAGTTCGGAGGGTGGCGCACCGATTGCGACGCCAGGCGGCGCCTTTGGTGCGCGTCACAAGACACCGTATTTATGCCCTTCTTCAGCGGGTGCCCTTTACAAAGAAGCAGCTGGCCAGATTGCCTCAGTTGTCAGCCGCATTGGCTGAAGTCTGTGAAGCCCCCCACGTGTTCGTGCTGCGGCGCCTCCGGACTGTCCTGAACAAGATTCGCGAGAACGGCCTCGAGCTGACAAAGACCCGAATCATGAGATTGAGTGGATTGGAAAACACGCAAGTCGTGAAGCATCCGCTTGTGGCCAAGGCGATCGCCATGGCACTGCACGAGTAATAACGAGGAAATCATGGAGAACCCAGTACCCATTCGAACGGGACCGGAAACGGTCACTTTCAGCGGCTTTCCCCCTTTCTATGAGGATGAATCAATCTGGAGTGGGTGCGCGCGCTATGTAGAGCGAATGGGACTGACGAGCACACGGGGTTTCATGCGTGAACTATTCGGTGCAGGTGGAGAGGCATGGGCGACTGACTTGCCGGTTGGAATGTCTTGGCTCCATAAAGCGTTGCCATCTGGTTATCCGGAGACGGTTGATGGGTTGATCGATAGCCATACCGCGTATCTTTATTACGCCCCATTCCTTCCTGGTGAGCGAGTCACTCGATTACGAGAGGTGATCACCTTGGGTGGGAAGAAATTTCGTCAGCTGCTAGCCTGCCGTCGCACAAGTCTGACTTTACCGGAGCGTTTGCGGTATTGCCCGAGCTGCGCGGCCGAAGAGCGTTGCCAGTTCGGAGAGTGTTACTGGCATCGGTTGCATCAACTTCCTGGGGTAGAGGTGTGTCCGACGCATGAAGTATGGCTTGAATCAACTAGGGTATTTGCATGGTGCGTGGGGGATGAACGGCCTCTTATGACGGCCGAACGAGTCGTGCCACAAGGAGCGCCTCGAATGGTGAGTGAAAGAGATCCAGAGCGGCACACTCTCTTGTGGATGGCTCGTGAGTCTGCTTGGCTGCTCACACATTCGTGCCCATCAAAGGGATGTGAATCGTTTCCCAGAGCCTATCGACATCTATTGGCCGAGCGGGGTTGGGGAACCTATCGAAAGCGATTGGCGTGGGCACCCTTCTGGAAGGCCTTCGTCACGAGCTGTCCCTTGTCTCTCCTCACACGCTTGGAAGGGCACTCGAAGTCCCTCAGTTCAGGGAATGGCATTCGTGCGCTCCTCCGATATCCGAACCGAGCAACCCCTCCGTTGTTCCACTTGCTCTTGATTCGGTTCTTAGGTCTCACGGCGGAAGAGTTCCTTCAGCTCCCTCCCGATATCGAGGGGTTTGGGACTGGCCCCTGGCCCTGTCTCAATCCTGTTGCGCCACATGTGAACGAACGAGCGGTCGTTCACAGTGATGTGCGGATTCGACGACAGGATGGACGGCCGATCGGGACCTTTTTCTGCGGATGTGGGTTTGTCTATCGCCGGGTAGGGCCTGATTGGGGCCCTTTGGCTCAGTACAGCTATCACTCGGTGGAGCAGTACGGTCTTTATTGGGAATGGACGCTGCGAACACGCTGGCGTGATCCTCGACTGACGCGTGAGGCGCTGGCTGAGCAGTTGGGTGTCTCTCGGGTTACGCTCTGGGAACAGGCTGTTCGCCTTGGTCTGCTCCCGAACACCACAACGACGCGAGAGGCCACCCGATGGACGCGACTTCCGAGGGTGGAACAGAAGGAACTCCAGCAGAAGCGCACACGGTGGCAGCAACTCGCTCAGCGTCGTCGGCGAACGGTGACGCAGGAGCGACTCTATCGGCGCGTGTATGCCTGGTTGTTTCGCTGGGATGGCGCTTGGCTTCGAGCCCACCAGAATGGATGCCGGGAGAAAGGTTGGACTCGGGAGTGGGCTCCGCGTCTGGCGTGGACCTCTCGTGACCGCCAGCTCGCCGAGGCAATCGCCCGGACGGTTACTCAATTGAGAGCGGATGAGGGAAAGCCAATTTGGATCAGTCGCCATCGGCTCGTGACTGCCTCAGGCCATGCCCGGTGGATCTTTCCTTATCTCGATCGCCTCCCGAAGACGCGTCAGGCCATCCAGTTAGCCGTGGAATCTCGACCAGAGTTTCAGACGAGACGAGCGGCCTGGCAGATGGAGCACAGCAAGTCGGTCCATGGTGTGTGTGGGAGATCGATTGGTTCAAAGTCAATCGAGCCGGTTCCCCGCATTCGCGAACAGGCGGTCTACGGGGGGCAACAGAGTCTGTTTGAAGCAGGGGGAAGGGGTAGGTCACAAGAGCCAAACTTCAGAGCGGGCGAGAGATGATCATGGGCATGAAAAGTAAGCGCGAAGGTGATTGATGTTGTGAAAACGCGGCATCGCCCAAACTGTATAAACCGGAGACTTTGTATGGCAATCCAACCTGAACCGGATGACCTTTACAAGGAGCAAGCCCGCAGTCTTCGTGAATTTCTCCAGCAAGGCGGCGTGACGCTCAAGCACACGCATGCCCTCGAAGCCATCGCGAGGATTCATGGAGAGCGGAATTGGCATCTCTTAAGCTCTCAGGCAAAACGAAACCGCAGACCCGTGTGGCTGATCTCGACCTATGATGAGAATGGGGTCGCACGAAGTGTGGTGGCCGAGGATATTCTGACAGCCGTGAGCCTATTTCTGCACGGTGTGTATGTCACGTGCTCTCAATCACTTACGAGATCGGTTGAGGTGCTTGGACGGGATGAGGATGGTGAGGACTACGGGCTATACCTGTTTCTTGGCGACCGTATCACGGTGACATTGACGAAGCCCGCCTGGTCAGAAGTAGGACTCGACAGTCCCCCTCTTCCCCTCTCGCAACTCAAGTCACTTTCCGAAATGGCGAGACTCGTTCAGGAAGTGGTCGACGGTCGTCCTATTGTGAAAAAGACCATGTCCGAGGTCGTCGTGGAACGGCGTCTTACTTTCTCACAAGAGAAAAGGCGGGCAGATCAAGAACCATTCAAGCCACGTGAGTCGATGAAGGTGGCTTCCTCCATCGACCGGGTCAAATTCTGGGAGATGATGGCACAGATTCAAATTCGGTTAGTCACGCCCGCGATCTAGGGGGCGACAAATGGCTATGGTCAGGGCTCACTTTTGAGAGGAGCACAATATGCCGAAACTTGTTATATCGATTACTTCAACACAGGAGCAGGCGCTTCAACAAAAGGTACGGTTGGCCGGCAAGGGATCTATTGGGAGTCAAATCCGCAAGGCCATCGATCAGTATCTGGCTGGTCCCAAACAAATCGAAGCCGCGTTCCTCACGTTGATGAAAAGCAAAGCTCCGAAGGATCTCCCCCCGCTGTCGACTATTCAGAAGAAACTGAAGAAGACGACTCGCAGTATTGATCGCACTCTCGCACGCTTGAAGACCAGCGAACGCCGACTCGCCGCCCTCGATCGTATCGATACTTCTGCGATCGGACTCTTGGCCTTGGAAGCGTTCGGATCGGCCGACAAGGCCTATGACTGGTTTCAACGGTCCAACCAAGCATTGGCTGGAAAGACCCCCTTCAGCGTGCTAACCACGGCGTCGGGATATACGAGTGTCGAAACTGTCATGAGGCGGATGGCCCATGGTGTGCCACGCCACGGTGGCACGACATGATGACGAGGGAAGAACTACGCTCCATGAGCATCACCCCGGCCATCGAAAATATTTACCTCTCCTCGGAGCCGATCTCACCAGAGGAGAAGGCGCAGATGCTCCGAGAGATCAACGAGCTCATGCGTCGCTACAATCTATGGACAACAGAGGATGAGGTCCAGTTGCGCTTCGACTTTTGAATGGAGCAGGGGGGGCCACAGGTGACAGTCAGCACACCACTTGTAGTGACACAGGGTGTCATATGAGGAAAACGCTCAATGAGATCCTGAAGAACATGGCGAGCGTCGTGATCGTGTTCCCACCACCACGACCCTTGGTGTGTCGCGATTTGCGTTGAGTCGCCTGGTGAACGAGCGTGCAGACCTGTCGTGGGAGATGGCTATTCGTGTAGCCAAGACGTTTGGCAGTATGCTGGAGGGATGGATACGATTACAGTGTCAGTATGATGCCGCCCTGGCGAAAGAGCGGGTAATAACGATCAAGATACAGGCCTTTCGAAGAGAAGACGTTCCGACCTCACTTTAGTTTAGATTGCAGGCTCTGGAGACCGCACTATGCCGACACCCATGCATGTGTATGATGAGATCGCCGCCCGGTTTGGAGTCGATGGAACCGATCCTGAGGCCGTGACGCGGTTTTTCACCCACAATCTCGCGACTCTTTCAGAAAAGCTTCAAATCTGACACTGTGACCGGTTCCTTGCCGTTTGGCACGATTCTGCTTCCCAGAACTCCTGGCAAAGAATTGCTTCCGTAAAAATCACAACTTGGACGCCAAGAACTTGGCTCCCCAAACCGGGCAAATCTGAGCACCGATGGGTTAAGACCGTGGCCCTGGCTCAACCGACGTAACTCAAACCTGATTTGATGTCGATGCTTGAATTTACCTAAAGCATCGCCGCTCCATTCCCGAGCGTCCACTTTCGACCCTTAGCCGAAGTACACGACCGACCGCTATCAGAGGATCAACTTGAATGGGGCGATCAAGATCAAACCGACACTTCCATGTAGCCTAATAGAATCGAGGTTCAACCGAGATTATGAAATGGCTCCCAAGGGCGAGTGCGTGGCGGAAAATCGAGCGTTTCTTTCGACAGAACCGGATCTGGCCTGCTCGAATTGATCTCTGCCATTGGGCTCCCGCAGAGTAAAAAAGAGCGAACGTTCACAGCAGGAGGTGCACCTCACGTAGTGCCGAAGGCGGGATTTGATTTGGGGGCAATTCAGAACCTTCATCCTGACGCGCGTTTTACAGCCTTTATGGCGATGTTTCAACGACTTGCAGTCTGGTAACCAGTGAGATTGAGTGAGTTGGAATGGGTGGAAAGTAGATCTGCTATACGACCGTTTTATGATCGTATTGTCTTCGTGGTTCGGGTCCCTACTCGGCTCACCAATTCGGACAAAAGATAGAATCTTCAAAGCGACCTTCAGCCTCTTTCCCCCTGCCTAATCGTTCTGGCGTAGCGTTCAAAAACCCCTCTCCACTTCAAGGCCCGAGAAGTCGATTTTTCTGGGGGGGGTGACGTATTCTTTCGCCTGTTCCAAAAACAAATAATGTTGAACCTGATGGTGAATCGAAGAAAGCCGCGACACGCTATAGTTTCCTGATGACGTTTTAATTACCATGTAATACGCATCTCGTATACTTGAACCTGTTCGTCTCTCCAGCGCTGTCTATTTCACACAAGGAGACAACATGGTTGGAAGCATTGACCTGGAGGTCCTGGGGCAAGAGCAATGTGGGGCTGACAGTGAGCGGGAAACCCTGAGCGCCAACCTTCATGACGGGGCGCTTCAGACGCTTTACGCCGTCGGGTTACAGTTAGAAACTGCCAAGTCGCTGATCACCACGGCCCCCAGCGAAGCGAAACTGCGTGTTAGCGAATCGATCCAGCAACTAAATCATGCGATCGTTCAGTTGCGGACCCTCATAGGTGATCATGCTCAAGTCCCACCTGTAGAGGGTTTTTCCGAGGCTTTGAACTCCTTGATTCTATTCTTCAGACGTATCAGTTCGACGGTGTTTTGTGTGAGCATCGAGCCGGGGGCGGTCGTTGGTCTTTCTAGGCCACAGATCAGCCACCTCCAGAACATTATGCGCGGTGGGCTGTTTAACGTGGTCCGTCATGCTCGGGCCGAGACCTGCGTCGTCCAGCTGACCCGAGACTCCCATCAAGTTCGGGTACAAATCTGGGACGATGGGAAAGGGTTTGACATCACCCGAGTAAGGCAGCGTAGCAAAGGATTGCTGAGCATGACACATCGAGCGAAGCGCATAAGTGCCAGTTTCAGTCTCTGGTCCCAGCCTGGAAATGGAACGAGCCTTGATTTGGTAATTCCTCTTTGAGGCCTAGCGGTTCAAAATTAGTTGATTTAGAACCTACCGTGGAATCGCGAAGAGAGCAAAGATTGCCAAGTCTTTTCGAATGCCGACGTTGGTATTATTGACCCTTCCATCCTCGTGCCGTCACACATTTCCTAAAACCAATAGCTGACTTCCCCTCATTTACACTTCGATTCGCCCTTGGTCGAGACATCTCTGGGACAGCGTTACGCAATTCAGATGTATTCTTGACCTTCCCGTCATGGCGAGACGTGCTAATTTTCACTGCGTCTGTACCACGGAATACCGAGAACCAATCATGAAACCTGTCTCCCGACCTGTCTTAAGGTGGAGTGTTGCACTGGGCGGCCTGCTCAGTTGGGGCGCTTTGCTGTTGATGGGCACTCCGCCCATGCAGGACTCTATAGGCTAACGGATCTGGGCACCTTGGGTGGGTCAAGCAGTAGTGCCTTTGGCATCAATGATACCGGGCAAGTGGTTGGATCTTCTGCCATTGCAGGCGACGCGGTCCAGCACGCTTTTCTGTACAGCAATGGCAGTATGGCGGACCTCGGTACTCTGGGCGGGGCTAACAGCTAAGCCTATGGCATTAATAACGCCGGGCAGGTGGTCGGAGCTGCCAACTTTCCAGGCGATGGAGCTATGTTTGCCTTTGTGTACAGCAACGGCACGATGAAGGCTCCATATGGGTTCCCCGGTTCTGCTACGGCCATCAATAAATCCGGGCAGGTGGTCGGAGCCGCCACCACAGGCACTGGAGCCACGAATGCTTTTCTGTATAGTCCTCTGCTCTGGTTAAGAACCGTCTCAGAACGGGGCCAACGTCAATCCATCCGAAGTTCTCCACTGGCAGTGTCGCCTTGACGGGGGAGCTTACAGCTGCCCTATGACATATTTAAGCATCGCGTGAGCGAAGCCATTGCGTGCCAGAAGAGCCGGCTAGTCGCAGAGTCTCCGCGGTAATTCTTCAATTAGAAAATGCGACAGGCAGCTCATTAATGGAGTCAGAGCGGCTTCGGATGCCATTCTCGTACTCAGTGGCTGAGAATGTCCAAGATTTCGTCTAAGGGTCGGATAGTTCCCAGCAGGGTCGGTGCACCGAACTGCTTGTTGTGGCGGTTTTCTTTGACCTTTTCCAATGCAATGATGAGGTTATTAAAGTCGTCCAGTTTTGCGGTCTCAAAGTAGGTGATGAAATCGACGTCATCCAGCCCACTGGCATGATAGAGTTTCCGTTTGACCGTCTTCAGGTATGGGACCGTGGCTTCGGTGTGCTCCTTCATCATCGCTGTGCGGACATCTTGCCCCGCGTTCCACCATTCGGCATCTTTACGAATCGGCACGATAATGGCGTACGGTTTCGGTCCTGGATCGGTTTGTGTTTTCAAGGCAATCTTCAGATCCTCGGACATCCCTGGCACATAATTGACAGCTTTCGTGAGCCCGTTAAACGTGTACGTATTCTTCAAATGCTGTCCCAGCGCCGTTCCCATGAAATCGATGAGAAAGTTTTGATTCGTCAGGATCTCCAGAGAATGGATTCGGACGAGAACGTCGGCATTTTCGACGAGCCCTCTCAAGAGGTACGTGTCGGCAATGAGCGCGTCGCTATGCTTCTGAAAGATGGCCTTCACTTCACTGACGGCAGCAACCTTGGCCGCCTTGTCGAGCTTCCACCACTCCTCATCGACCTGGAACACGGCAAACGTGCCGTAGACGCCTGGGTCCTTCAGGAACTTTTCGCGATCCATCCCTGCCTCACCAGCTGAGGGAAAAAGAGCCAGAAGGCCGAGCACGGCACCCACCATCAATGTTTGCTTGATACGTTTCATGGATCAATTCTCCTTTTGGCATCGGTCAATACTCAATTTTCCAAAGGTCGGCCTCTCAGTGAGTTGTACTAAACATAGCGTCTCGTTCTCACGCCGGTCTCACAAAACGATCACGTTTCTATCACGGGACCGGCAGAATCACGGGGGACATTAGGACAATACGGTGGGCAAATCGAAGATCATCGTGGTTCCGACGTTTTGAGTGCTCTCCGCGCGAATCGTGCTGCCGTGCAACTCAAGAATGCGCTTCGAGATGGCCAGTCCTAGACCTGCTCCTCCGGCTCGATCCTGCCGATCGGCTCGGTAAAACCGATCAAAAATATGTGAGAGGTCTTGAGCGGCGATCCCGCAGCCCGTATCGGCGATCTGCACGTGGACAGATTGTGATTGTTGGCTCAGCGACACCGTGATCAGGCCTCCAGATTTGGTGTAGCGGATCGCGTTATGAAGAATGTTTTCCAGCACCCGTTCAATGAGGCCGATATCCGCCACGACAAATGGAAGCGCTTCGGGAAAGCTGGTCTTGAGCGTGATGCCTTTCGGTTCCACGGTGAGTTGCACCTTTTGACAGACGTCCTGCACCAACTCCGCCAAAGAGAATCGCTCGCGTTCGATGTGCACCTCTTGCGAATCCAAGCGGGCCAATTCAAAGAGCTCGCCGACTAGTCGCCTCAGCCGCTCGCTTTGTTTGAGTGCGATGTCAAGAAAGGCCCGTGACTCTTCTCTTGTTAGACTTTCCTCTTTGATCATGAGAGTCTCCAAATAGCCATGGAGCGATGCGAGGGGCGTCCGGAGATCATGGGAAACATTCGCCACGAGTTCCCGGCGGAGCGTGTCCGTCTGCTTGAGGGTGTCCACCTGCTTGAGAATCCGCTGGACCATCAGATTAAACGTCATTTGCAAGCGGTCAATTTCATCTCTTGAGCGCTCTGTGACCGGCTCGTGCGTACGCATTGATATGGCATGCGAGAAGTCACTTTTCGCGAACCTGTCCATCGTCGAGGCGAGCCGGCGGAGCCGTCGTGTCAGCATGTTGAACAACACGAGGCCAGCGAGGAGAGCAAAGACCAGGCCGGCCAGGGCCGCCCAAAAGCTGAGTCGGAGAATGTAGCTGCGTTGCAGCATGTCTGCGACCGAATCATATTCCTCGCCGCCGAGCACGATATAGAGATACCCTGTGGGCGATCCCGTGAGTGGGATAGGAGCGACAGAAAACACCTTGTGGCGACTCGTATCACGCGGATCATCACCCAGAATGGGAAAGGTATCCTCGGTGGTCAAGAACCGTTGAATCGGATCAAGCGAGACCGCCGATCGCTTAATCTTCTCGGCTGGCGCAGAGAAGTTCAGAATCACCCCCTGAGCATCCAGCAGGTACATCTCAATACTGGGGTTGACGATCATGAGCAGGTGAAACAATTCCTTCAAAGCATAGGGACTGACTTCTCCCTGGCTACTGAGCAATTGGTCGCCCACAATGTTGCGGGCCAAGGCCCGGTTGAGCTTCTGATTCACTTCCTGCTGATACATGCGCGTCGTAAACGACGTGAGGGCGGTATAGAGCACCCCTACCGATCCAAAGAGGATGAACAACACGAGAGCGAGTTTCCCGTAGAGTGAGCGCGCCATAAATTACTCTTCGGTGTGTGGGCCATCCCGTTCACAGAACTGGTATCCGACACCCCACACGGTCAAAATAAAGTCCGGCTTCGAGGAGTCTTTTTCAATCTTGGCGCGTAATCGATTGATATGGGAATTGACCGTATGCTCGTATCCTTCATGCCCGTAGCCCCAGACCACATCCAGTAGCTGTGCCCTTGTAAAGACCCGGCCGGGATGGAGGGCAAACTGTAGGAGCAAATCAAACTCTTTAGCCGTGAGCTCCAACGGGCTGCCTCGGACAACAACTTTGCGTTTCTCCACATCAATACATAACTGTCCCGCGCGGATGACATCATGGACGTTCTGATTCTTTCCCGAAAAGGCTTCAGACCGTCGAAAGAGTGCCTTGACCCGGGCTAACATTTCTCGAACGCTGAATGGCTTGGTCATATAGTCGTCAGCCCCGACTTCCAAGCCAAGCACGCGGTCGAGTTCTGATGATTTCGCGGTCAACATTAGAAGCGGGGTATAGGACGGCAGGCCTCGAAGCTGCCGGCATATCTCGAACCCATCGAGGCCTGGAAGCATGACGTCCAGGATAATGAGGTCATACCTGTTTGATAGGCCCTGTTGAAGACCTTCGACACCCGTGGCCACACTGTCGACGGTATAGCCGGCATCTCTCAAATGCATGCCCAATAGCCGGCCAATATCCATGTCGTCTTCGATCACCAAGATTTTTTTAGCCATGACCGCCATGAGAAGAGAAGGATAATACTGGATCGCTTAGCACAACCTGTGTCACAAAAGTATCACGGACCCGCGATTGGAGGATAGCTCAGCGCTCTAAGAGGACGTGTGATTCTCTAGATTTCAGAGGGCTACGGATATTTCAGGAAGTGGACTCCTCAGCCGCCGTTTTTCACAAAACTGGGCACGGTATCCAGCCAACCACTAAGATACTGCCAACCTCTTTGCAAATATCAAGGTGCCAATATCTAAGCTTATTACTGTCTCGAGCTGGGAAACATGATGTATGCCATCCGGAAGACGGACCTGAAAGACTTCATCTCCGACTGGACAATCGGCCAAGTTGATATCGATCCGAAATTCCCTCAGCACACATACGGATCTTTTTATTTACCGCGCTGTTTTCGTGAAAACTGGTGGATGAATTCATTGCAAATGGTTGGTTGAATTTGTACCAATATCCGGCCGAGGGAGAGGAGCGCGCCTTAAGACGTGAAACAGACCATTTACAATAATCGACGTTGTTCGGACAGGATGCGGCGATGGCCGGGCAGAAGGGAGTTACTGAAGGAGGCATTCACCGCCAACGACCCGTAAGCCGAGCGACACAGGCAGTGGCGATTGCCGATTCTCGGACCTCGCGATGGCCGAACCGCCCCGGACGAGGTATCCGAAACCGGTCGGCGCGTTGTACCGAAATGGGCCACCGCAGATATCCGAAATACGCACCTTGATCGCGCTACCCCTCCTTACGGCCGCCTCGGCACTTCTGTTTGGCGGGCATGAGCTGCAACCGTCTCTTAGTGACTACTACTTTGTAGTTATAGATGGTGGATTGCCAAGAACGATCTTCTTGATCTTTCTTGCCTTTCTCGGTTGCGTTCTAGTCGCCTACCGGGGCCTCGACGAGAAGGATAACCTGATTCCAACGCAGCCGAGATATTCTCGTTCGGTGTTGCCTCTTTCCCATGCACTGCGACCTCACCGAACATCAGTATTGCGTCCCGGGTCTGTTGCCGCTTCTCCACCTTCCGTCAGCTGGTCTTCTCTACCTGTCCGCCGTCATATCTGTCATGTATGGAGGTGGCCCAAAGCTCAGAGAGGCGCTAAGCAGACTTCCCGACTCCAAGACATGGTTCTCGCGGCTCGGTCGTATCAAATACTTGTCCACTGCACTGCGGAGCGCCAACGGCAGGGCTGAGGACCGCTTTATGGCGGTGCGATCTCGGCGCCGAACTTCCGCTCGTGGCCGTTCTTCGACCATCGGTATCCGACCCAAAGCGGCCGATCACTGAATTGAAAAGCGGCCGTTCAACGCCTGCATTTTGCGATAGGGAGGTTCTTCGTTCGCTGGAATACGTAGGTCAGGTGGCGGCAAGCAGAGGGTTGTCCTCTTCCTACATAGGATTGGCTGGTCATGTCTTATCCTACTTAGGACCGTGCTAAGAAGGGTGGCGTGCGTGTGCATGGGCAAGTGTATGTGCATCGGGAAGGGCTGCCGTTGAGTTTGTTGCGAGATGGATTAGAAAAGGTTGAGTTACAAAGAGGTGGTGATGGTCTTGACCAAGGAGGCGCGCCCATGAGCGGTGCATCCAGGTATCGAAGAAGGGTGCGGAGGCGCTGGGGGAATTACAGGAAGCGTTGGAGAAGGTCCAACTACCGTTCGTAGTATAATAAAAAATGGTCGGAATTATCCTTCCATGAACGGAGGAACTAACATGTCTCTCGCCCTCTCTGAGCCCGTTTATAGAATTACTTGTCCTGCATGTTCCAAGGACAATCTCTACAGCATCACAAAGATGCTGTTCACGACTAGGGTTCGGTGCCCAATCTGCTATGAGTCAATCAAGGCCTCCGAACATTTCAGAAGGAACGAGCTTCGAGACCTCCTAAGGCAACGCGGTTATAGCGGCTACTTCTTTGGAGCCAATGGACACTCATTCAGTCAGGCCAGGGAACAGTACACGCCATAGCCCCTCGGTTTTGCCGTGACGTTCCCCGCAATTTGACAGGTTGTAACCTCCTGGCGTAGCGTGACCTTCAAGGGAGGGCGCACTATGACTTCAGGAATCTTCTCAGCGGCGTTTATCTCAAACCTGCAAACAGGAGGCAGCGGTGTTGCCATTTTCGCAGGCAACACGATACACGGTGGGGATGCTTCACACTACTACCGAGGCAAATACAGGTTCGATGAGAACAACCAGATTTCAGGAACGATAGATGTCGTCAAGTACTCCACCCTTCATGATTCGATCTTTGGCCCCCTAACTCCGTTTCGACTCATACTCAATGGTCATATAATTACGAATGACAGAGCATTTGAACTGTCAGGCCACATTGAAGGGCAGCCACAGTTGCAGATTAGAATCGCGTTGAACAAGCTTGAGGAATTGATAGAGGCCTAGTCGTCTTCACGAGGGACTTCCGCGCCTAGAGGTCTTGCGCCTTAATTCGCCTCCCTCTACGATACGCCTCCCTGCGAGGCCCTGATGTCCTTCTCGCCTCGTTCTTATCAAGGTTTTCCTGTGCAATGAGCTGTGACGAACAACTCTGGCACATACCTCAAACGACCGCATCCGACCCGAAGCACATGATCGACCGCTACCAGAAAAAAAGGGGGGGGTCTTACGCCGATCCGCATAAGAACCCGTGATCAATGGTCGATGGGCCGCAACTCATTGAAACGACAACGAGCATGGCGTATTCTTCACGAACAGTAGTGGCGTGTTATACGGATAGAAAATGGCAGATCGGGCTCTTATGCGGATCGGCCTTCGGCTTGCTAAGAACACGAATTCGTTGCGGAGCAAGGATCAGGAGAAATAATGAAACTTAAGACAGTTCGGATTCGCATGTTCCGCAACATCCTCGATTCTACAGACGTAAAGATTGAGGATAAGGTGACTTGTCTCGTCGGCAAAAACGAATCCGGTAAGACGGCTTTTCTTCAAGCATTGTGGCGGCTCAACCCCGCGCGATTGGATCCACAATTTTCCGTGCCTGATCAATATCCGGCGTGGCTTGAGAAGCGTCATCGGCTCGATGGCATGGACTTAGACGAAGTTCGGCCCATCGAAATCCACCTCGAATGGCAACCGGCTGATGTTGCGGCTGTGGAGGACAAATTCGGTGCTGGCGTCGTCACCGCTGGTGCTCCGCTCAAGCTCTGGAAGAAGTACGACAATGAGTACGTTTGGGAAAGTGGGTGCAAAGAATCCCAGGCAGTAGCGAATTTCATTGCTAGGACCGACTTGCCCGCGGCAGAGGCGGCTGCGTATGGCGCACTCAAGGACTTTGAGACCCTTGAGAAGAAGATCGCTGATGATGTTACCAAGAGCAAGGAAGTACCAGAGGCCCTTGCGCAACTCACAAACGCGCAGACCGCGCTCAAAACGGTTTTCGGAAAGAGCGGTAGCTACGGCGGTGCGCTTTGGGCCGTCGCTCAAGAGCGAATTCCGAAGTTTTTCTACTTTGCCGAGTACAGTAGGCTACCTTACACGGTAAAGATTCAGCACGTCCTGAAGGGTGAGAAACTGAGCGATGGTGAGGCAACGGCCCGGGCCCTGCTCAGACTCGGCGGGACCGAAAACGAGTACATGCTCAACCCGGACTACGAGCGCCGCAAGCGAGAATTAGAAAACGTCGCGAACGTTCTTACAGACGACGTCAATAGTTATTGGACGCAGAACCCAGACCTGCGTGTCGAGCCAGATATTACGACCCGCACGGAATCCCGCCCTGATGGTCAGCATGCCGTGCTAGACGAGATGAAGCTGCGCATTCGAGACAATCGCCACTCGCTGACACTGCCGTTCAGCGAACACTCGGCGGGATTCCAATGGTTTTTTTCATTCCTTTCCGCGTTCTCGGAGTACGAGCGCAAGGATCCACCGGTTGTAATTCTTTTGGATGAGCCTGCAGTAGGGCTCCACGCTAGGGCGCAGGCCGACTTTCTCCGGTTTATTGAGGAGCGCCTTACCAAGCGCAGCCAGGTCATCTATACCACGCATTCGCCGTTTATGGTGCAACCGGGGAAGCTCGAACGCGTACGCCTTGTCGAGGACCGCGGCAAGGAAACAGGGTCCGTTGTTACAAATGAAGTTCTTACTCGCGACCGTGACACCTTGTTCCCGCTGCAAGGGGCGCTCGGTTACGACTTGGTGCAGCACCTGTTCGTCGCTGAGAACAACGTCGTGGTGGAGGGCACATCCGATTACGCCTATCTCAAGCTGATTTCGGACTTTCTTTCCGGAAAGGGTCGTACGTGTCTTGATCCGAGGTGGAGTATAGTACCAGTCGGAGGCGCTGACCTAATTCCTACGTTTGTGGCGCTTCTCGGCAATCACCTAAAAGTAACCGTTCTTGTGGACTCCCGTAAGGAGGGTCACCAGAAGCTTGAGCGCTTGGCGAAAGATGGCTACTTGGTAAAGCAGCGTATCGTCCTTGTAGGGGACGTTCTCGGCCGGAAGACAGGCGACATCGAGGATCTGTTTGAGGACGACGAGTACCTTGAACTTTACAACAAAGCTTTCGGCAAAAAGGTCAGCGCGAAGGACCTCAAGGGTAATGATCCGATTGTAGCGCGCCTTGCACGGTTGGAAGGCGTAGAGCGTTACGACCACGGCCGACCGGCCGATGTGCTCTTGCGCGAACGGGATGCCATTTTGTCAAAGTTGGGCGATGAAACGCTTAAGCGCTTTGAGGAGTTGTTCAATCGCATCAACAAGACCATTGAATTGTAACAAGCCTACAAAAGCCACCCCGAAAGAGGCCGAGGAAACATGCATGAATGCCGCATAACAACCGGTTCCACGCGACCGCGGCGCGTCAACTGGGTCGTCAATACGACAGGGCTGAGGACCGCTTTATGGCGGTGCGATCTCGGCGTCGAACTTCCGCACTTGGCCGACAGCTGACGGCTCTAGTTTACGGTCCGAGAGCTCTTGGAATGACGAGTTACTTTCGCAGTAAGGTTTGCGTCGATGCGCTTTTGTAAAACGAATAGTATGGCAAAGAAGTTTCCCGTGTTTGGGTTGCCCTTAGGTCCGAGCATTCTGTGTAGGCTTTTACTCGGTGTTTTTGTCTCTTTGCTTAGCCTCTCGAAACCTATCGTAACGTGAATTAGTTGTCGCAGTGTGCCCTTCCCAGTCTCATAATCTCCCTTAAAATACGAATTCACGGCTTTTTTCAAGAGATTGCTCTTTAGCTTTGGGTTCCGTGTAACACGGTCCTGCAAAGATTTTACATATTGGCGTGATAGCATGAATTATCCTTATCCGATTGGAAAATTGGTACATAACTAAGCCTTATGCCTAGTAGGCGAGTACATGAGCTAGTGCCTCTAGTTCATTTTTTGTGAAGCGTGAAACTTCAATAACTTATGTTGAGCTTCAGTACAGGACCTAGGTGCAGCTACCCAATTGCCTCCAATGTCGACGAAGCGACGAGTCAAAGCCGCGGCCCTCTTTCATGCTTTATCTGATGAGACGCGGCTTGAGGTTCTCAATAGGCTGAAGCGGGGAGAGCAATGTGTTTGCGAATTAACGGACGCGCTTCAGGCCGGGCAGTCGAGACTGTCGTTTCATCTCAGGGTATTGAAAGAAGCCGGATTGATTCAGGACCGTCCCGAAGGGCGTTGGATGTATT
>LNFM01002399.1_pt1 | contig 39364 bp, 59 predicted proteins | sample 596031 | NCBI WGS metagenome assembly LNFM01 (sample SAMN04254537, study PRJNA301005) | activated carbon metagenome | isolation source: dual media filters at the Ann Arbor, Michigan drinking water treatment plant | place: USA: Ann Arbor | reverse complement strand
CAGTAGCACCGAGCGCGGGCGGCGGGTAACGAGGTTCCGGAAATTGGTCGGTCGGCGGCTGCCGTGACACTGGGTTCCGGAAAAAACTGGGTCGCGTCATTAGGCTCTTAGTCGGTGCTTAGGACCGGACAGGGCCGGCCTGCCAGACCACCTGGCCGACGATGCGCAGCGGGCTTCGTTCGTCGGGGCGCACCACCTCCGCTTCGTAGCTCGGATTGTCGGATTTCACTACCAGGCTGCCGTCCAGCCGCACCTGGATGCGCTTCACCAACAGCGCGCCGTTGACCTGCAGGACATAGACCCGGCTGCTCTGGATGTCGCGAATGCTGGTGTCGACCAGCAGGATGTCCCCATCGCGGATGGTGGGGTCCATGCTGTCGCCCGTCGCCTCCAGAAGGGCCAGGTTCTGCGGCCGGCGATGGAGGGTGTTGCGCACCCAATCTTCGCTGAAGGCCAGGAAATCCACCACCTTGTCGCTGTCCAGGCCCAATCCCGGTCCTGCCGATGCACGTGCTTCGACGCGTGGCAGCAGGACATAGCCCGGCGGGGCGACACCGGGCCGCCCCATGGTGACCAGCTGCTGGTGAAGGCCGGGTTCACGGGTGTCGTCGCCGGCGAGTTCGTCACCTGCCTGCATGAGACCCGCTTCGGATGGGTGCATCGGACCTTGGCCCGTGGCCAGCCATTCGAGGCGGACGCCCGTGGCAGACGCCAGCCTTGTGGCATTGCTGAACTTCATCTCACCGCCGGTTAGGTACCCCTGAAGGGTCGTCACCGGGACGCCGGCGCGCTTGGCGACAGCCGTGGGTCCGCCGCCGACCCGGACCGCTTCCCGAAGCCGAGCAGACGGATTTTCGATGCCAGAGTTCATGCCGAATAGACTGACCGGGTCGTCAGCGTTCGCAGAGCGAAGCAAGAGTACCGATATTTCAGTGCGTTAGCCGCCATAGACACTTGATTTTCGTCCCTCTGATGTCTGACGACGATTTCTCGTTGCCATAGACAACGAAAAGCCGATAAACTCCGCCACGAAATCTCGCCTTGTTCGACCGGCGAGATCCGGAGCGATCTCAGGATGGCGAAGCGCCGCAACGACCGAGGCTGGCATCGCGAGCGCATCAAGGCGGAGCTGCGTATGCAGTTCGGCCCGATCACCGCCCTGTCCGTGGCCTGGGGCTACGGCCCGTCCGCCATCACCAGCACCCTCCTTCGACCTGACTTCTCTCCCGCTATCGAGCGCCGCATCGCCGAAGCGCTAGGCGAGGCCCCTTGCGCGCTTTGGCCCGAGCGGTGGACCGAAGACGGCACGCCCCGGCCGCGCCTGATCCACGCCGAGCACCCTAGCGTGGCGATCCCCACCCCGCACCGTCAGAAATCGGAGGCCGCGTGAACACGCCTGTCCTGTCCATCCCGCTCGACCTGATCGAGGTCGGCGAACGCCTGCGCGCGGTCGATGCCGACTATGTCGCCCTGATCGCCGAAAGCCTGGCCGAGCGGGGCCTCGACACCCCGATCATCATCACCGGCCCGGGGGCGGATGGGCGGCATCGCCTGATCGCCGGCGGCCACCGTGTCGCCGCCGCCAAGGCCGCAGGCTGGACCGAGATCGCCGCCAAGGTGGTCGAGGTCACCGAGCTCGAAGCCAAGCTGATCGAGATCGACGAGAACCTGGTGCGTCGGGAGCTGTCGGCACTCGATCGGGCGGTCTTCCTGGCCGAACGCAAGAGCATCTACGAGGCGCTGCACCCGCAGACGGCACACGGCAAAGCCAAGAAAAACAAGGGCTCGGAAAAGACGACAAGCTTGTCGTCTTTTGCCGCCAACTTCTCGAAGGCCACCGCCGCGAAGCTGGGCGTCGACGAGCGCACCATCCAGCGCGCCGTCGCCCGCGCCGCCATCCGCCCCGACGTGCGCGCCATGATCGCCAGCCTGCCGGCGGCCGACAGCGGCGCCGAGCTCGACAAGCTCGCCGCCCTGTCGCCGGACCTGCAGCTTGAAGTGGCCCGCCGGCTCGGCGGCGACACGCGGACCATCGCCGCCGCCCTGGTCGCGATCAACGGCGCCCCGCGGAACGACAGCCGCGCGCAGGCCGACAAGCAGTATGCCGCCCTCCTCGGCGCCTGGCGCAAGGCGGGCAAGGCCGCGCGGCGGCGGTTCCTGACCTTCCTGGAGAACGAGGGCGAGGTCGCCCTGCCCGAGACGGAGGAGGCGTGATGCGAACCCTCGGGCGCGCCTGCTTCGGCCTGTTCCTCGCCGCCGCGGTCATCGCGGGGCTGTGGGTCGAGCCCCATGAGATGGCCGCCGGCCTGCTCGGCGCGGCGCAGGCGGTGCGGCCGTGAAGGTCGTCGCCTACCAATTCAGTGGCCCCGAGCTGCCGGCGGCGGGGCTTCAGGAACTTCGAGCGCTGATCGGTCGGCTACTGGAAAGGGGAGCTTCATTTCCAGAAGCACAAGCAGAGCTGCGCCTGTGCGTTGATCGTCTTCGGACAGGCCGCGCGGAATGACCAGGAAGGGCTTGTCCTGCGCGTCGACCATGACGGCGAGCGTTATCGCCTGCTGGTGTCGTTCCAGCAGCACCCGCCATGCGCCGGGTGACAGCTCTGCCCAGCCGGCAGCGCCTGGCCTGTCCTGCAATGCCAGGATCGCCGCGTCCGCCTCAGCTTCGAAAGAGGCGTCATACGGCAGACCCCTGATGGCTGGCAGTCGCGCGCGGAACATGTCGTTGAGCGGCCAGAGAAGCTCGACAAACCGCCAGCCGCTCATCGGCTCCAAGTCGGGATTGATCACGCATTCCTCCATCGGGAGTTTGGCAACACCGATGATGGAAGGGGCGCGCGGGGCGGTCCATTGCCCCGTGCGCCCCAGCTGCCGCGCGGCCGTCACGGCCCCCGACCCCGACACCGACCGCTGCCGCGGCGACGCCTTCCTCCGGGTACTCGGCGGGATTTGCTTCCTGCTGGCGGTCGCCTTCGTCGCCGTCGTCATCGGGAAGGCCACAGGCATCGCATGACGCGAAACCCGGGACAGCCCGACCTGCTCGACTGGCAGCCGCCACAGCCCGTGGCGCGCTTCCCCGAGGAACAGGTGCGCGCTGCTTCCCTGGCTGGGCGCGTGTCCCGCGCCGTCGCCGCCGCGCTGGTGGATGCCGCCGACGACCGCGAGACGATCGCCGCCCGGATGTCGACCTTCCTGGGCGAGCGAGTGCCCCCGTCCATGCTCGACGCCTACGCCAGCCAGGCGCGCGAGGGCCACCGGATCAGCGTGCCGCGCTTCCTCGCGCTGCTGCATGCCACGAAGGACCGCCGCCTGCTGGAACTGCTGGCCGAGCCCATGGGCTGGGCGGTGATCGAACGCCGCCACCTGCCGCTGATCGAAGTCGCGGCCATCCGCGAGCGCGAGGACGAATTGCGCCGCCATCGAGAATTCCTGACGCGCCAGGCGCGCACCGGAGGCGCCCTGTGACGCAGGCCGCCGCTTCATTTGCCCCGGAAATTAACCTTTGGTTCACGGCGGCTGAACTAGCGGCGCTCGATCTGCCGGGGCTGCCGGAAACCGAAAGCGGCGTTATCCGCCTCGCGAAGCGCGAGGAGTGGCAGGTCCCCGCCGCCGAAGGCCGCCTCTGGCGCCGGCGAAAGGGCCGCGGGGGCGGCATCGAATACGCCATCCACGTCCTGCCGTCCTTCACCCGCGCGAAGCTGCTTGCGCGCCTCGCCCTTCCTGCCGTCACTCCGGCCGAAACCCGTGCGAAGGCGGTCAAGCGGCTATCCGAAGAGGCGGCTTGGGCGGCCTATGACCGCGCCATCGACAAGCACAAGAAGGAGGCGGAGCGCCGCGTCCTGGCCCTGCGTGACGTCGATATCCTGGTCGGTGCCGGTCATCCCCGCACGCTTGCAATCATGGAGGTCGCGGCGGCGCGCGGCATCTCTCGAACCCAGATCTATGCCTGGCGGAAGCTGGTCGAGGGTGTCGATCGGCATCACTGGCTTGCCTACCTTCTCCCGCAGTACTGCGGCGTGCGTGGCCCCCGTGCCGCCTGCGATCCCGATGCGTGGGAGTGGCTGCGGTCGCGCTACCTGCGATCGTCTAAGCCCACCGTCGAGAAGTGCCTGCGCGACCTGCAGCAGGTGGCCGCGCAGCGCGGGTGGACGGTTCCGTCCGCACGCCAGCTGCGGCGATGGATCGACGCTCTTGATCCAGTGACCGTTTCCTACCTTCGCGAAGGTCCTGACGCGACCGACCGGATGTTCCCTGCCCAGCGTCGCGACAAGTCGATGCTGCACGCCCTGCAGTGGGTCAACGCCGACGGCCATCGCTTCGACGTGTCGGTGAAATGGCCCGATGGCACCACCGCGCGCCCCATGGTGGTCTTCTTCCAGGACCTGTTCAGCGGAAAGCTGCTGTCCTGGCGCGTCGCCCAGGCCGAGACCGGCGATAGCTTCCGCCTGGCCTTCAGTGACGTGGTGCATCGCTTCGGCATCCCCAATGCCGTCACCATCGACAACACCTTGGCGGCGGCCAACAAGACCATGTCGGGCGGCCTGAAGCGCCGCTTCCGCTTCAAGGTGCGGGAGGAGGAGCCACTCGGCATCTTCGCCAGCCTCGGCGTGCAGGTGCACTGGGCGAAGCCCTTCGCGGGCCAGTCCAAGCCGATCGAGCGCGCCTTCGGCGACCTGGCGCGCGACATCGCCCGCCACCCGGCTTTCGAGGGTGCCTACACGGGCAATAGCACCAGCACCAAGCCGTATGACTACGGCACGAAGGCGGTGCCGCTGGCGCAGTTCCTAAGCGTGCTGGAGGCCGGCATCGCCGAGCACAACGCCCGCCCCGGCCGCACCGCCGCGAATTGCCGCGGCGGGTCCTTCGACACGACTTTCGCCGAAAGCTTCGCCACCGCCCCCGTCACTCGTGCGACCGAGGAGCAGCGCCGCGTCCTCCTTTGCGCCGCCGAGGAGGTGCGCGTGCGTCGCGACGGCACGGTGCACCTGATGGGCAACCGCTACCACCACGATCAACTGGCGAAGAAAATCGGCCAATCTGTCGTCCTGCGCTTCGACCCCGACCATCTGCATGCGCCGGTCCATGTCTACCTGGCCAACGGCGACTTCTTCGTCACCGCCGAATGCTGGGAGGACACCGGCTTCGGCGACACTGAGGCCGCGCGCCGCACCGCGCAGGCGGTCAAGCAGCGCCGCAAGGGCCTGCGTCTCCTGGCCGACGCGGAGGCCCGCATCAGCGCCGAGCAGCTGGCCCGCGACCTGGCGGCCGTGCAGCGCGACGCACCGGAGACGCCCGAACCGCAGGTGGTGCGCGCGCTGTTCCGCGGCGCCACCGCGCTCAAGCCGCGCGCGATCGAAAAGGAGGAGGACGAGACCGACGCGGAGCTGGTGCGCGCCATCCACCACGCCCATGGCCGGCCAAAGCTGAGCCTGGTGCACCCCGAAGAAGACGAGGCCGGCGGGGTCTGATCCACCCCGCCGGCCCCTGGAACCAAGCACAGGAGCACAGACTACATGCCATCCGACATGCCTGAGAAGCCGAAAGCGAACTCGCCGCCGGTGATGACCGACGAGCAGGTCCACGAGATCCGCGAGCAGCTGAAGGCCACCATCGTCACCGAGGACCGGCGCACCACCGACATCGCGCGCGAGAGCGGCATTGCCTATGGCACGCTGTCGGTCTGGCTGTCCGGCAAGTATGCCGGTCGCAACGACCGCGTCGCGCTGTCCGTGCAGCGGTGGTTCGAAACCCGCGAGGCCCGCAAGCAGGTCGAGGCGGCGGTGCCGCAAGGCCCGCGCTTCGTGCGCACGCCCACCGCGGAGAAGGTGGCGGCGCTGCTGCAGCACGCCCAGCACGTTCCGGACATCTGCACCTATGTCGGCGCGCCGGGCATCGGCAAAACATCCGCCGCCTGCGCCTATGCTGGCGCGAACTCCAATGTCTGGAAGATCACGGCGAACCCGTCGCTGGCGACCCCGCGGGACGTGCTGCAGGCGGTCTCGCGCGCGCTCGGCCTGTATGCCGCCAGCGTTCCGGCGAAGATGCAGTACGCGATCGTCGAACGGGTGCGCGGCACCGGCGGGCTGATCATCATCGACGAGGCGCAGCACCTGCGGCCGGAGGCGATCGACCAGCTGCGGTCGATCCACGATGACGCCGACATCGGCCTGGCGCTGATCGGCAACGAGGCGATCTCCAGCCGCCTGGAGGGTGACGGCCGGCGCGAGAAGTTCGCCCAGCTGACCAGCCGCGTGGGCATGCGCAAGACGCAGGCGAAAGCCAGCACCGGCGACGTCGAAGCGATCCTGGACGCCTGGGCAATCGAGGGCGCAACCGAGCGTGCGCTGCTCGCGGCCGTGGCCCGCAAGCCCGGCGCCCTGCGCGTGATGGGCAAGACGCTGCGCGTGGCCTTCATGCTGGCAACGCCGACCGGCGCGCCGGTCGATGCGTCGCACATCCGGAAAGCCTTCAGCCGCGTGAGCACGGACGTGCTGGCACCGGAAACCGGGGAGGCCGCGTGATGGCCTACCGCACCGACAATCCCCTCGACGGCCAGGGCGGGGCGGCGAAGCCCGCGCCGGGACCTTACATGCAGATTCCTGGCATCCCGGGCATCTATGATGCGAACGATCGCCTGATCGCGCACATGACGATCGGCCGGGTTCACGGCGAAGAAGTGCCCAATGACATCAGGCACGATGGCGAGGCGCTCGCCACGATCCGACTGCTGAGCTTCGCCCCGGACATGCAGAGCGAGCTGGCACGCGCCGCCGCGCAGTTCCGCTCCTACGAGCAACAGCATCGCGCGAAAGGCACTCCGGACGCGGACAGCAAGGCTGCGACCAATCGCGATTTCGCTGCCCGGATCGAGGCGCTTCTTGCTCGCGTGGAGGGCCGCTGACATGCCAAAGCGCTCCCCCTTCGCCGAGATCGCCCAGGATCTCGAAGACCTCTCGGCCATCTTCGAACCACGCCAGCAGCATGGCGGCACGATCTCCGCCGGCCAGGCCCGGGCCGTGGTCGAGACGCTGAAGCGCAATGTCGAACGCGCCGAGCTCGGAGAGCGTCAGCGCCTCGCGCTGCTGCGCCTTGCCGGCAATCCGGTTGAGGACGGCATCACCGTGGTCCTCGCGCCCTTCACCGCGATCGAAGGCGGACGCGCATGACGCCCGCCACCGAACGCCTCCGCACCGCCACGCTGGTCGCGCGCGTCGACTATCTGACCGCCGAGGTCGCGCGCCTGAAGGTCAATCAGGGGCATGAGCCGGACGAAATCCCGGTGCCGTCCATCAGGCGCCTGGTCGCCGCCGTGGCGGCGGAATTCGACGTGTCCGAACGCGCGATCCTGTCGCCTCGGCGCGACCCGGCGTTCGTGCTGCCGCGCCAGGTGGTGATGCACCTGGCGGTGACGCAGCTGCTCAAGTCGCTGCCGATCATCGGCCGGTGCCTGCACCGCGACCACACCACGGTGCTGCACGGCAGCCGGAACATCGCCCGGCGCATCGCCGCCGAACCCGACCTTGCCGCGCGCGTAGCGCGCGTGGCCGCCGCCATCGAACCCCGGAAGGAAACCGCCGCATGAACACCACCACGCCCACGGTACCCGAGGGCTTCATGCAGGACGCGGCGGGCCGCCTCGTCCCTGTCGCGAACATTAAGCCCGAGCACCTGCTCGAAGACGAGATGGTGCGCGAGCTCCATGCCCATGCCACGGCGCATCGCGCCGCCCTCGCCGGCTTCAAGGAAGGCGCGTTCTCGAAGGTCCGCGCGTTCATGGAGATCCTCGCGCAGCAGTATGGCAGCGCGCGTGGCGGCGCGAAGGGCAACGTGAAGTTCACGAGCTTCGACGGCACGCTCAGCGTGCAGCTGGCGGTCGGCGAGTACATTAGCTTCGGACCGGAGCTGCAGATCGCGAAGCAGCTCGTCGACGAGTGCCTGCGCAGCTGGACCGAAGGCGCCAACGACAACTTGCGCGCCATCGTCAACGATGCCTTCCAGGTGGACAGGGAGGGCAAGGTCAACCCGGACCGCATCCTGTCGCTCCGGCGGCTGCAGATCCAAGACGAGACCTGGCAGCGAGCCATGACGGCCATCGGCGATGCCGTGCGCACCACGCGGAGCAAAGAATACATCCGCTTCTACGCGCGCGAGGCACCGGAGAAGGACCCTGTCCTCGTCCCGCTCGACATCGCGAAGGTCTAAGCCATGACCTGGGAACCGCTCGGCGCCACGCGCCGCAACATCAACGTGCCCGCCGCCATCGCCACCAGCGCCGGCGAGGGCAGGCTCCCGCCCTTCCTGCACATCACGCTCCGGACGGGGCTGCTGCCCGCGCTGCCATTCATTACACCGCGCGGCAGCTGCCAGGTGCTGTTCGGCCGTGGTGACAATTCAGGTCGCCTTCGCATCGTGGCCGGCGATGCGTCCATCTTCTTCGCGATGGGCCGCAAGGCGCATCAGGGCGACAGCCTGACGGTGCGGGTGAAGTTGCCGGACGGCATCAAGCCCGCGAAACGCCTGCCCGCGCCGGTGGAATTCTCGCATGGCGAGGACTGGCTGGAACTGAGGCTGCCCAGCTGGGCGGTGGCGGTCGAGGTCGTGCCGGCAAAGCCCGCGCGCACCAGCATCATGGACCGCGTGCCCGACCCGGTCGCGCCGCTGCGGGGTGCGCGGCCATGAACCCGCCCGACCTCGACGCCCTGATCCGCCGCCTGGTCGGCGCCGCCTTCGACGCCGGCGTCACGATTGGCAAGCGCCCCTCAGGCCACCACCAGCAGGCCCGCGAGGACCAGGTGGCCTACGCCACCTCGATCCTGCGCGGCCATGTCCAGGCCGAGGCCACGCGGCTCGCGACCGCCGCGTCGCTGGTATCGTGGCAGGAACCCGGTTGATGCGCCGCGCCATCCTCGCCGCCGCCGCGATCGGCGCGCTGCTCGCCGCGGCGCCGCCGGCCGCCACCCAGGCGCCGGTGCGCGTGCTCGACGGTGACACCATCGCCGTGCGCGGCACCACCATCCGCATCATGGGCTTGGATGCGCCGGAACTGCGCGGCGCGTGCCCCGCTGAAATCCTGCTGGCGCAGCGTGCTCGCGCGCGGCTGCAGCAGCTGCTCGCCGGCCCCTACAGCATCGAGCGCCACGGCCGCGACCGCTACGGCCGCACCCTGGCCCGCGTGCGCGACGCGCGGGGCCGCGACGTCGCGACGGTCATGATCAGCGACGGCCTGGCCCGCGCCTATCACGGCCGCGGTCCGCGCGGCGGGTGGTGCTGATGGACGCGCAGCCCGCCCCCACGATCGAGGAGCAGATCGCGGCCCTCGAAGACGCCCGCGACTACTATGGCCGCTCCGCCCTGTGGCGGGCAGCGCGGCGCGGCTTCAACCGGCAGCGGCACGCGCGCCAGGTGGCCTGCCTGGATGCGGCGATCGCCACGCTGAGGCTCCAGAAGCAGAACCGCGACGCCCTGGTCCACGCGTTCGGGGTGAGCAGCCATGGTTAAGCGCCCGCTCCCCGTGGCCGTCCTGCGCGCCTACAAGGCCAGCCTCGCGAAGCTTGACGCGCAGATGCGCGAGCTGCTGGCCGATGCGAACGGCAAGGAACTCCGGGACAGTCTCTGGCTGCACGAAGAGTTCGTCATGCCGCGCGACACCCGGCTCAGCATGTCCCTTCGCGTCACCGTCGAAATGCCCGCCGAACCGGCGCCGCCCCTCATGATTGCCGGTCCGAAGCCGTGACCCCCGCGCGCGCCCTCCTGCCGGCCGCGGCTGCCGCGAGCGACGCCCATCTGGCCGGCGCCCTCCAGCTGCGCTTCGTGCCGGACCTGGCGCGCCTGTATCGCGTGCTGGTCCGGCTGGAGGACGGCGAGCGTTCCTCGCGCGAGCTGGAGGCCGACGTCTTCGAAGCCCTCGGCTGGCGCGTGCTGCGCGACCGCTGGATGGCGCACAGCCCGTTCTCCCGCACCCCGCTGCCGCTGCCGAAGTGCAGCCGCCGCATCGACGCCGCCGCCCTGGTGCTGCCGCCGCGGTGGGATTGGTCCGCCGGCATGCGTGCCGGCCGCGCCACCGCCTGGTGCCGCAGCCCGCACCCGGAGGGCCACCCGCTGCACCTGTGGTGCGAAGCCCTGTCGCCGTCCTTGCCCGCCATGGCCCTGCTGAAGGCCGGCCTGCATGCGCGCCGCCAGCTGCTGCTGCGCGCGTCCGACGAGCACCACCGCGTGCCCGCCGGCGTCTTCGCCTGCGACTGCGGCTGGCACGGCCCGATCGATGCGGCGCGCGCAAGCGCCTGCCCCGACTGCCGCCGCCCCATCCACGAGGCCGCCGCATGAGCCAGCGCAGCATGTTCCCCCCCAACGCCCTTCCAGCGCGCCTTCACGCGCCGTTTAGGGCCTTCTGGGAGGCATACCCCCAGCGCCGCCCGAACCCCCGCGCGCTGGCCGAGGCCGAGTTCGCCAAGGCCGTGCGCGCCGGCGCCGTGCCCGCCGACCTGGTCGCCGCTGCCAGCGGATATGCCGCCGAGGTCCGCCGGAAGAACCTAGCGGAAGACTTCGTCGTGCACGCCGCGACCTTCCTGCGCCAGCGCCGCTTCCTGGACTATCGCCCGGCCGAGGCCGCGGCCCCGTCCACCAGCGCGCCCCATCTGGACGGTGACCACCCGCTGTGGCCGCACCTTCGCAGCCTGGTCACCCCGGCGGAGTTCGTGCGCTGGTTCCAGCCCCTGCAGCTGCTGTCGCTCAGCGAGGGCGATGCGGCCCTGCTGGTGGCGCCAACGCGCTTCCACCGGGACTGGCTCCGCACCCACCACGCCATCCTGCTGAAGGGCGCCCTGCGCGTCCGGCGCCTGGACATCGACGTCAGGGAGGACGTGCAGCCGTGACCGACACCCGCCAACGCAAGGCCATGCTCGCGAAGCTGCACCTGGCGAAGAAGGAACTCGCGCTGACCGATGACAGCTACCGCGATGTCCTGCGCCGCATCACGGGTCTCGACAGTTCGAAGACCATGCGCCCCGACCAGCTGGATGCCGTACTGAAGGAGTTCGAGCGGCTGGGCTGGAAGCCGAAGCAGGCGGTGAAGCGCAGCGCGACGCCGCAGGTGCGGATGATCCACGCGGTGTGGAAGGACATCGTGAAGCTGCAGGGCCACGGCGACGCCGCCGGCCTCCGCGCCTTCGTGCAGCGTCAGACGAAGACCGAGCAGCACCCCGAAGGCATCGCCAGCCCGGAATTCCTGCGCGGCGAGATGGCCAAGCGCGTGCTGGAGGGCCTCAAGGGCTGGCGCGAGCGGCTGCTGCGGAGTGCCGCGTGATGGTCGCCTACAGCTTCCAGAAGCGGTTCGTGTCGCATGTCCAGGCGGGGCTGGAACCCGGCGCCTGGCTGCCCGGCATGAAGCGCCACACCCTCCGCGAGCCGCGCGAGGGCCGCAGCCGGCACGCTCGGCCGGAACAGGCGATCCATCTCTACACGGCGATGCGGACGAAGCACTGCCGCCTGATCGGCAAAGGCGTCTGCCGCGCGCGTTTCCACGTCGACCTTCTCTGGGACTGTGGCGACCTCTCGATCCGGCGCGTGCCGGCTGCCGCCGCGCCGCGCAGCTACGTGATGCAGCTCGCCCCAATCGTGCGACGCATCCTGGACGAGCCGGCCGGCAAGCACTTCTGCGGCGACGATATGGATGAGTTTGCGCGGACCGACGGCTTCGCCGATCGCGAGGAGATGGCGCGGTTCTTCGAGGCGCCCGCTGGCGGCGAGACGTGGTGGAAGCGCCTGGTCCTGATCGCCTGGGCGCCGGGGCACCCGCAATGAGCTACCGCCTGTCCCGCTGGCGCATCCGCCGCCGCGCGCGGCGCTTCGCCCGCATGCTCGCCGCCCTGCCGCCCGATGCGCGGGCGCTGGTCATCATGGTGATGAGGGCGGCGCGGTGATGTCAGCGCGGCCGGCTGATCCACTCATTCTCAACCACGCCGCGGCATCCCGAAAGGCGGCCCTCGCGAACCAGGATCGTGGACGAAAAGATGCCGCCATCGACCACGACAACGGCAGTGCCGCTGGGCGCCATGCAAGCGATGTATGGCATCAGCAGTGCAGGGTTCGTTCGGTGAACGCCCGCATTGATCAGGCTGAGGGCTTCGCGCTGGCCCTCGCTCGATCGCCAAACCATCACCGCCTGGCCCTCTGGCATCCTCAAGGTATCCGGCCCTCGTCGAGCCGCCTCCTCGGCGGCACGCCGGCGTTCGACCTGACGTTCCTGCTCCGCCTGGGCGCGGCGTTGGGCGGCTTCTGCAGCTGCTGCACGTGCTGCAGCGGCGCGCTCCTCCTCGGCGCGGGCCGCGGCCTCGCGGGCTTCGGCTGCGGCAAGCGCTGCCGCATGATCCCGCTCCGCGCGTGCCTCAGCGGCGCGCCGGTCTCGATCAGCAGCAGCGACTTCGCGCGCAATGCGGTCGCTCATCTGCTCGGCTTCGCTACGCAGCGAAGGTCCGACGATGACCGAGAAGATCGTGAGGCCGATGCCAATGACGACGCCGTTGCCGCGGCCGCCGCCCAGGAACTTCGGCCAAATGAGGCCCGCGACGGCCACAACGAGGCCAATGATCGGCAGGGCCTCGACGATCGTTCTCATGCTTCAGCGTCCTTCCCGGGGGCGTGCATCTTGACCGCACCGCGCCTGTCCCGTGCAAGTCCTATGGCGACGACGCCAGCGTGAGTTCTCTGCCCCCGCCCGCCGAGCTCGCCTGGTTGACCGAAGCCATCGGTGCCGACGCGACGCTGCGCCTGATCGAGGAGCACGGCGGCACGCGGGTCTATGTCCCGAAGTCCATCAACCAGGGCTCGGCGGCACGGCTGGGCGTCTCCCTTGCGGCGGCACGCGCGCTGGGCGAGCAGTTTGGCGGGGATTATATCGACGTGCCGATCGCACGTGCTTGGCGGGTGCGGCTCTACCGTGCCGGCGGGCTGTCGCACTCGAAGATCGCCAGGCGCCTCGGCATTTCGGAGCGGGCGGTACGCCGCCTGCTATTCGATGCGGGCATGACGCAGCAGCAATTCGACCTCTTCGGATAGCTCATCCGGCCGCTTGTCCGGTTGAAGCTGCGATGCTCGCCCGCGCGATGGTCCGGCATGACCCGGCTCGCCACACCCGATCAGCGCTTCCATGCCTGCGTCACCGAAGTGCTGCGGCACGAAGGCGGTTTCGTCGATCATCCGGCCGACCCCGGTGGCGCGACGAACCACGGCATCTCGCTGCGCTACGCGCGCACGCTTGGTCGCATGCTCGACCTTGATGGCGATGGTGATGTCGACCGCGACGACATCCTGATCGTCACGCCGAGCAAGGCCGCGATGGTCTACCGCCAGTGGTTCTGGGCGGATGTGCGGGGGGATGACCTCCCGGCGGGTATCGACCTGGCGGTGTTCGATTACGCGGTGAACAGCGGTGGGATGCGCGCAGCGCGCAGCCTACAGGCGGCGGTCGGAGCCGAGCAGGACGGCTTCATCGGTCCGCGCACGCTGGCTGCGGTTCGCGGCGCGAACGCGCGGGACATGGTCATTCGCGACATCTGCCGGATGCGGATGGACTTCCTGCGCCGGCTGTCCACCTGGGACACGTTCGGCGGGGGCTGGAAGCGTCGCGTGGACAGCGTCCGCGACCGTGCCCTCGCAATGGTGGCCGCCCAATGACGCCCGGCATGCTGCCGAAGTCGACGCGCGCCTTCTCGCGCACCGCCGTCATCGCCAACTGCGTCGCGGCCTGGGCTGCGATCGGCTTCGCGATTTGGCGCGGGGAAGGTGTGGCGGGCATCGTCGTGCCTGCCGCCATGACGCTGATCGCATGGCTGGTCGCCGGCTACATGGGCGTGGGCGCGGTGGACTTCCGCACCGCCGTGCAGGCCGCGAAGCCTCCGGCTCCGCCGGCGGGTGTGCCGTGATCTGGGGCATCGTCGCGCGGCTTGGCGGGGCCAAGCTGCTGCCCTGGGCGATCGGCCTGGTGCTGCTGGTCATCACCGGCCTGGCCGGCCTGTGGCAGCTGGAAGCCGCGGCCCGGGAGGCCGCCGAACTGCGCCTCACCGCTGCACAGGGTCAGCTGGCGACAGCCAATGCCGCGCTGGCCGACCGCGCCGCCGTCATCGCCGCGCTCGATCGCCAGGCACAGGCCGCGGCCGACCTGCAGGCCGAACTGCAACCCGTTCGGAGGGCCATCAATGCCGCGCCGCGCACCACGGCCTGTGTGGCCAGCCCTGTCGTTCGCGCTGGCCTTGACGGGCTGCGCGCTGCCCGTGCCGGACCCACCGCCGCCCGCCCTGGCCCTGTCGCGCAGCCTGCTGTTCTGCCGGGAGCGCCCGCCGGTGCCGGTGATCGAACAGGACGCTGACTTCATGCTGTGGATCGTGGATCTCGACGAAGCCGGCGAGGACTGCCGCCAGCGCCTGTCCCGCGTGCGGGAGGTGATCGGCCCGGTGGACCGCGAGTGATGCCGGATCACATGGACCACGCGCAGGAGAACGAGGAGCGCTGGCGCGCTGAGGCGCTGCGCCGTCACCTCGCGCGCATGGCGCGCATGGGCATCGCCGCGCCGCCTCCGCCGCCGTCAAAGCCTGCGGAGGACGACGCGTGATCAGCTTCGAATGGAAGGACCTGGCCTGGATCGTCGGCGTCGCCACGCTGCTGGGCGGCCTGCTGCTGGCCTTTCTGCGGTTCAAGCTGGCCGGCGACTTCGCGAAGACGGCGGACGTGGCGGTGCTCACCGGAAGGATCACGGCCATGGAACAGAGCCTGAAGCAGATGCCGTCGCACGAAGATCTGCGCGCGCTGCAGCAGCGCGTCGGCGGTCTGGAAACTCAGGTTGCCGTGGTGGGCGAGAAGGTCACCGGTCTCGGCCAGATCATGGTGCGCGTTGAGCACCAGGTGAACCTGGTCAGCCAGCACCTGATCCAGGAGGGTCGCTGATGTCCGACTATGTCCGCCTGCTGGCCGAGGACCGCCGCCTGACCATCCTGCGGACCCTGGCGCAGGACCACGACTATTCGGTCAACGACTTCGTGCTGAAGCGTGCGCTGGAGGCGATGGGCCATGGCGTGTCCCGCGACATGCTGCGCGGCGACCTGGCGTGGCTGCGCGACCAGCGCCTGCTGACGGTCAACGAGCTCGACGGCGGCGCCATGTGGGTCGTGACGGCCACCGAGGATGGCGTGGACGTCGCCGGCGGCCGGCCGCATCCGGGCGTCGCGCGCCCGGCGCCGCGGTAGGGCCGGCGCGCCATGCCGCGCCCGTCCAAGATCGACCAGCTGCCTCCCGAGATCCGCGAGGCGATCGGCCGCCTCCGCGACCATGGGAAGACCATCGACCAGATCCTCGACCACCTGCGCGCCCTGGAGGTCGAGGTCAGCCGGTCCGCGCTCGGCCGCCACATCCAGGACATGGATCGCGTGGGCGAACGCCTGCGCCGGTCTCGCGCCGTGTCGGAAGCGCTGGTGCGCCAGCTGGGCGACGCGCCCGAGAGCAAGACGGCGCGGCTGAACATCGAGATGATGCACAGCTTCGTCTTCGACTTCCTGGCCAGCGCCGAGGAAACCGAGGGCGATGAAGGCGCCGCCGCCAAGGCCCTCATGCGCGACCCGAAGGCCGTCGCGCAATTCGCCGAGGCCGTGCAGCGCCTGACGCAGGCAAGCCGCACGAATGCCGATTTCGTCGCGAAGGTGGAGGAACGCGCCGAGCTGCGCGGCAAGCGCGAAGCTGCGAAGGCGGCCGAGAAAACCGCGAAGGAACAGGGCCTGTCGGGCGACATGATCGCCAAGATCAAGGCCAGCATTCTCGGTGTGAAGGCGGGCTGATGCTCTGCGCCCTCGCCCTCGTGCTGCTGCTGGACGCCTCGGGCAGCGTGCCCGACCGCGCCTGGGACATGCAGGTGCAAGCGCATGCCGACGCGCTGGCCGACCCGGCGATCGGCGCCATCATCGCGCGGGAGGGCGGCGTCGCCGTCATGATCGCAGGCTTCGACGATGCGCCGCGCACCCTGGTGTCGTGGCGGTTTCTCGAGACCGCGGCCGATGCGGCGGCCATGGCCCGCACGCTGGCCGGCGCGCCGCGGCCGGGCAATGGCATGACGCACACCGGCCGCGCCCTGGCCTTCGCGCTGGCCGAGCTGCGCCGCGCGCCCTGCACCCCGGACCGCCAGGTGATCGACCTGGTCACCGATGGCCCGGGCGACGATCAGGCCGCGCTGGACGGCGCCCGCGCCGAGGCCGAGGCGCGCGACGTGCGGGTCAATGCCCTGGCCGTCATCACCTATCCCGGCATCGACGCGCCGGCCTGGCTGCGCGCGCGCGTGGTCACGCCCGGGGGCTTCGTGATGGCGGCGGATGGGTGGGAGGACGTGGCCGCGGCGCTGCGTCGGAAGATCACCTGGGAGATCTCCGGGCGATGATCGGCGGTTTCGTCTTCGGCGTGCTGGTCGGCATCTTGATCGGCTTGGGCGCATCCATCGCCATCGATCTTGCGTCCCTCAAGCGGTGGCGATGATGCAGGACGCCCCTAATCGCTTCGTCTGCGATGACCCGGACAGCTGGGATGGCGATGACGGGAGCTGCGCTTGGTGCGGCGGCTCCGGCGTCGACGACAACAGCTGCGAGTGCGAGGCCGTCGAGGATACGTGCTGTTGCCTCATGCCGATCCCGCGCACCTGCCACCAGTGTCGGGGGGGCGGATGATCGTCGGCGCCGTCTTGCTTGCATTCATCGTCGGCGTGCAGCTCGGCCTCTGCCTGGAAGCCATGCTGTCCTGCACGGTCTATCCGAAGGTATGAGCGCCGCCCTCGCCACGGCCCCGCCCGGCGTGCCTGCGGACGGTGTCCTGCTGCCCTACCAGCAGCAGCTGCTCAGCACGGTCTCAACGCACGCCGTCACGGTCTACGAGAAGTCCCGCCGCATCGGCGCCACCTGGGGCGTGGGCGCGCAGGCCGTGCTCACCTCCGGCGCCCAGCGCGCCGAGGGCGGCATGGACACGCTCTACATCGGCTACAACCTCGACATGGCGCGCGAGTTCATCGACGTCTGCGCCATGTGGTCTCGGCACTTCACCATGGCCGCCGGCCAGGTGGGCGAGTTCCTCTTCCGCGACCAATACAAGGACGCCGACGGCAAGGCGGTAGAGCGCGATATCGCCGCCTTCCGCATCACCTTCGCCTCGGGCTTCGAGATCGTCGCGCTCGCCTCCCGCCCGCGGTCGCTGCGCGGGCGGCAGGGTTTCGTCATCATCGACGAAGCCGCCTTCCATGATGACCTGCCCGAGCTGCTGAAGGCCGCGCTCGCGCTGCTGATCTGGGGCGGGCGCATCCTGGTGGTGTCGACCCACGATGGCGCCGAGAACCCCTTCGCGGAGATGGTCAACGACATCCGCGCGGGCCGTCGCCCCTATGCCCTGCTGCGAACCACCTTCGACGAAGCCTGCGACCAGGGCCTCTATCGCCGCGTCTGCCTGAAGCTGGGCAGGCCCTGGACCGAAGAAGGCGAGATCGCCTGGCGTGCCGAAATCCGCGCCTTCTATGGCGACGGCGCGACCGAGGAGCTGGACGTCGTGCCGGCCGCCGGCTCCGGCCGCTTCCTGCCCCTGCACCTGATCGAGGCGCGGACCGACCGCGCCATCCCCGTGCTGCGCTGGCGGTGCGACGACAAGTTCGTGCACCTGCCGGACGCCGTCCGCGCCAAGGCCGCGCTGGCCTGGTGCGACGAGCACCTGGCGCCGCTGCTGCGCCGCCTCGACCCCACCCTCCGCAAGGCCCTGGGCGGCGACATCGCCCGCACCGGCGACCTCACGGTGTTCTGGCCGCTGGTGGTGGGCGCCGACCTGGTGCGCCGCACGCCCTTCACGGTGGAGCTCCGCAACGCGCCTTTCGAGGAGCAGCGCATCATCCTGCACTACATCCTCGACCGCATGACGCGGCTGTCGGGCGTGGCGATCGACGCCACCGGCCTGGGCATGTGGCTGGCGGAACGGACCATGCAGACCTTCGGCGCGCATCGCGTCTTCCCGATCCACCTGACCGAAGGCTGGTACCGGGAGAACATGCCGAAGCTGAAGGCCGCATTCGAGGATGCTGGCCTCACCATCCCGGCCGACGCGCCCACGGTTGACGACTTCCGCGCCATCAAGCTGGTGAACGGCGTCGCGCGCGTCCCGAAGAAGGAAGACACCGGGAAGGGCGAGGACAAGGACAAATCCGGCGGCGGCCAGCGGCACGGCGACGCGGCGATCGCCGCCGCGCTGGCGGTGCATGCGGCCGGGCTCGACACCGGCTCCCTCGACTTCGGCGCGCTGACCCGCGCCGCCATTCCGCCGGGCGCATCGGCGGACTTCCTCGGCCTGTCCCGCGGTGCGGGCGTGTCCGATTATCTGGGGTGAGAGCATGAGCGACACCCGCGTCCCGGCAGAGCTCGGCGTCGAAATCGCCACCATCGCGCGCGACGTCACCGCGCCGATCGTCGGCTTCACCCTCAACACCCGCGACGACATCCTGACCCGCCGCGGCGGGGGCGGCGCCGGCGGCGACCTCCGCATCTACCAGGACCTGGCACGGGACGGGCACACCGGATCGGTGCTGCGAAAGCGCCGCCAGGCGGTCGTTGCGCGGGAATGGACGGTGGACGCCGGCGGCGAGAGCTCGCTGGACGAACGCGCCGCCATGCTGGCCCGCGCCACGCTCAAGCGGTTCCGCTTCGACCGTGCCTGCCGCGGCCTGCTGTCCGCCGTGCTGACCGGCCGCGCGGTTGCCGAGATCATCTGGGAGGCTGCGGAGGTTGCGCTCGAAGACGGCAGCCGCGGCACCTTCATCGTCCCGGCCGACATCAAGGTCCGCAACGCGCGCCGCTTCGTGCTGGCCACGGATGAAAGCCTGCGCCTGCTGACCTGGGAGGCGCCGATCGACGGCATCCCGCTGCCCGACCGCAAGTTCATCCTGATGCGCTTCTGGGCGGAGGAAAACGAGGACGCCTATGGCCGCGGCCTCGGCCACGACCTGTTCTGGCCGGTCTACTTCAAGCGCAATGCCGTCGCGGTGTGGAACGCGCTGCTGGCGAAGTTCGGCGAGCCCTTCATCTATGCGGAATACCCGAACGGCATGCCCGAGGGCGACCGGCTCAAGCTGCAGGCCACGCTGCAGGACATGGCGCGCGGCGCCGGCCTGGTCGTGCCGCAGGGCACGCTGATCAAGCTGATCGAGGCCGGCGCCGGCGGGTCCGCCACCGGCCGCCTGCATCAGGACATGACCGAGGCGATGAACGCCGAGATCAGCAAGATCGTCCTGGGCGAGACCCTGACCACCGAACTCGGCGACACCGGCGCGCGCGCTGCCACCGAGACACACGAGGGCGTTCGGCAGGAGCTCGCCGACGAAGACGCCGGTCTGCTCTCGGCCGAGATCAACGGGACGCTGCTGACCTGGCTGACCGAGCTCAACCTGCCCGGTGCCGCGCCGCCCACCGTGTGGCGCCGCGCGCCGGAGGCCGTCGACCTGGCGGCGATGGCGAAGCTGGATGAGAGCCTGTTCAAGGTCGGTTTCGAGCCGACTGAGGAGCTGGTGAAAGAGCGCTACGGCGACGGCTATCGCCGCATCGCCAAGCCGGCGCCGGTGCCCCGCGTCGTGCCGCCGGGCGCCAATCCGCCGACGCCGCCGGAGCCCGACTTCGCCGAGAGCGGAGATCCATCGGCCGTCACCGACCGCCTGGCCGATCGCATCGAGCGTGATGCCGCGGGCGCGCAGGCCGCCATGCTCGCCGCCGTGCGGCAGGAGGTCGAGAGCGCCGCCGACTTCGCGGACCTCGAACAGCGCCTGCTGCGCCTATCCGCCGCCATGCCGGTGGGGCGCCTGGCGGAGGCACTGACCCCCGCGCTGATGGTGGCACACCTGGCCGGCCGGTCGGACGTGCAGGACGAGAACGCGGGCAGCCCGTGAGCGGCACCGTCGATGCCCTGAGCCTGCCGCCGGAGCGCGCGATCGCGTTCTTCCGGCAGAAGGTGAACATGCCCACCCGGGCGTGGGATGATCTGCGCCACGGCGCCCATGCCCGCGCCTGGTCGGTCGCCGGCGTGCAGGCCGAGGACATGCTGAGCGACATCCGCGCCGCCATGGACAAGGCGATCGCGCAGGGCACGTCGCTGGCCGAATTCCGCAGCGATATCGGCCCGCTGCTTGGACGCCTCGGCTGGGCGGATCGCGGGCCGGGCTATGTCGCCTGGCGCACGCGCACGGTCTACGAGACGAACATCCGCGCCGCTTATGCCGCCGGCCGCTATTCCGAGATGACGGACCCGGCGGTGCTCGAAGCCCGCCCGTTCTGGCGATACCGGCACAGCGGCAAGAAGGACTTCCGCCAGCAGCACAAGGATTGGGATGGCCTGGTGCTGCCTGCCAGCGACGACTTCTGGAAGACGCACTATCCCCCGAACGGGTGGGGCTGCGGCTGCTACGCCCAGTCGCTCGGCCCGCGGGATCTCCGGCGGCTCGGCAAGGATGGTCCCGACCAGGCGCCATCGTCCGGCGGGCGCCCCTGGCGAGATCCCCGCACCAACGAGCTGCACGTCGTGCCGGCCGGCATCGACCCGGGCTGGGACTACAGTGTCGGGCGCAGCTGGCTGGAGGGCGTGGTCCCGCGTGAGCTGGAGAAGCCCTTCGAGCGCATCGTCGGCGCCGCGGCGCCGGACCTGCCGCCGCTGCCGCCCGCGCGCCCCGCGACGGCCGAGCTGCTGCCCGCCGGCTTGCCCGACGAAGACTACGTCCGCGCCTTCCTCCAGCCCTTCGGCGCGGACCTCGATCGACCGGCGGTGTTCCGCGACGTCCAGGGCACGCGGGTCGTGCTGTCGAAGGACTTCTTCACCGATGCCCAGGGCGGTCTGACCAAGGTGCGTAAGAGGGGCCGCGGGCGATACCTGGCCATGCTGGCACAGGCCATCCTTGCGCCCGACGAGATCTGGGCCGCCTGGGGTCGCGACGCGGCGGGTGCCGCCGTGATCTACCGCACCTACATCCGGCGCATGCGGCGGCCTGACGGGCAGGACCTGTTCGCGGTGATGGCGTTCGGCGCGCGCGGCTGGCTGGGCGAGACCGCCTTCCCGCCCGAGCGGTCCGGCTACCTCGACCGCCAGCGCTATGGCTGGCTGCTGTATCGCCGGCCCGCCGAGGACGAGGAAGGGACCCGATGAGCCAGGGAGCGCCTGCCGCGCCCGGCCGCCTCAGACGCCTTGTAGCGGGGCAGGCCCGGCGCGTCGTGAAGCATCATCGAGACGCCCACGATACCGCCGCGCCCCCATCGCCAGCAAGGAATTCGACGTGAACGGCCTGCGTATCACCCTCAACGCCGCCGAGCTGGCGGACACGATCGACGGCCTGGCCGCCCTGATGCGTGCGCCCGAGCCAGTGATGGGTGTGATCGGCGAAGCCCTGATCTCCTCGACGCAGGAACGCCAGCGCCGTGCCGTCGCGCCGGATGGCAGCGCCTGGCCGGCCCTCAATCCCGCCTATGCCGCCTCGAAGGCGGGTAGCGAGATGCTGCGCGAAAGCGGCCAGCTAATGAGCCTGTCGCGTCGAGCCAGCGGCAGAACAGTGGTCGTGGGCACCAACGCGCCTTATGCGGCCACCCATCAGTTCGGCGCTACGATCAAGCCGAAGAAGGGAAAGCGGCTGAAATTCCGGCTCGGCAGGATCAGCGTCTTCGCGCGCAGCGTCACGATCCCGGCGCGCCCATTCCTCGGCGTGTCGCAGGAGGACCGGGAGGAGATCGTGGAGATCTTCCGCGATCACATCCGCCGCGCGACCGGTCGTTGACCTGGTGCATCGCCCGATCGATTTTCAGGGCCGCTGAGGGCGGTCTCCGCCCCTGCGCCGCCCCATCGCCCCGCCCGGATAGCCAGAGGGGCCTCTTAGCGCGCTTATTCGGCTCTTAGTCGCATTCCAGGGGCACAGTCACTCCGCCGATGCGCGCGCGCGGGGGCACACCCCATGCGGACGCCTGTCCGCATGACTGCGGCGATGCCCCGGCGGGCACTGTCGCCCCGATGAAGCCGCTGCACATCTTCCGCGCCGGTCGCCACACGCCCATGCGTGGCGAGGCCCTCGAATTCTCCGAGGCGGACCTCGTTGCCATGGCCGCCGCCTATGACCCGGCGGTGCTGGAAGCGCCGCTGGTGGTCGGGCACCCCGCGATCGACGCGCCCGCCTATGGCTGGGTCGGTGCGCTGCGCGCCGAGGGCGGCGACCTGGTCGCCGAGCCGCGCCAGGTGGAACCGCAATTCGCCGAGCTGGTGCAGGCCGGCCGCTTCAAGCGCCTGTCGGCGTCGTTCTACGCGCCGGGCCACGCCCGCAACCCGAAGCCCGACGCCTACTACCTCAAGCATGTCGGCTTCCTCGGCGCCGCGGCGCCGGCCGTGAAGGGCCTGAAGCCGATCGCGTTCGCCGGCGATGACGACGGCACCGTCACCCTGGAATTCGCCGCCGATCCGGCGGTCTCGACCTGGCGTCTGACCTGGCTGTTCAGCGACATTGGCACGCTGTTCCGCGGCATGCGGGACTGGATGGTCGCCGAGAAGGGCGTGGAACAGGCGGACCGCCTGCTGCCGCCCAGCACCGTTGCGCGCATTGCCGAGGAAGCGGCGCGCATGCAGGGCGAGGCCGACGCCGCCGCCCGCCAGGGCGCCGCCGCTGAGGCGCCGCCCGCCTTCGCCTCCAACCCCGACAAGCCCAAGGACACCGTGATCGTGACCGAACAGCCCAAGCCGGGCGAGGGGGACGCGACCGCGACCCTCCGCCGCGAGCTCGATGCCGCGAATGCCCGCCTGGTGCAGTTCGCGGAGGATGCGGCGCGCGCGCGCCGCGCCGAGACCGAGGCCTTCGTGCAGGCCCTGGTGAAGGAAGCGCGCCTGCCGGCCGGCCTGGCGCCGCGCTGCGTCGCCTTCATGGAGGCCCTGCCGGCCGAAGGCGAGGTCGCCTTCAGCGAGGGCGGGAAGGACCTGAAGCAGTCGCCGCGCGAAGCGTTCCGCGACCTGCTCCGCACGCTGCCCGCCGGCGTGCAGTTCGGCGAGGCCGCCGGCGGCGAGGGCATCGGCGACGGCGCCGACGTGTCCTTCGCCGGCCATCGCGCCGACCCGGAGCGTGCCGAGGTCGACGCCCGCGCCCGCGCCTACCAGCGCAAGCATGGCGGCGACTACCTCGCCGCACTGCGCGCCATCGGCGCGATGGGCTGAGGAGGCCCCGACATGACGCAAGCCACCCCCCTGCTCAACCTGACCGTCCGCGCCAGCGGCGCGGTTGCCCGCGGTCGCGGCGTGCTGTTCTCCGGCGCGCAGGTCGCGGCGGCGAACGCCAAGGTGCTCGGCATCGCGCTCGCCGCGGCGGCCGACGGCCAGGACATGCCCGTCACCGCCTCCGGCACCGCCATCTGCGAGGCCGGCGCCGCCTTCGCGGTCGGGACGTCCCTCGTGATGGACGCCCAGGGGCGCGTCATCACCGCCGCCGCCCTGGCGGTCGCGACTGGCGCCACGGCCATGACGTCGGCCGCGGCCAACGGTGCTGCCGCGCTGACCGGTGGCGACCCGCCCCACTACGTGGTCGGCGATGCGCTGCAGGCCGCGGGTGCGGCCGGGCAGTTCGTCGAAGTCCTGCTGCGCCGCTGATCCAGGAGACCTGACCGATGTCCATGTCCATCAATCTCGGCCAGGCGCGGATCGTCGATCCGGTCCTGACCAATGTCGCGCGCGGCTTCGCCGACCAGCCGCGCGTCGGCTTCACGCTGTTCCCGCGCGTGCCGGTGATGCTGGCCGGCGGCAACATCATCCAGTTCGGGCGCGAGGAGTTCCGCCAGTACAACCTGCGCCGCGCTCCGGGCGGTCGCACCGCGCGCATCCCGGTCGGCTACAGCGGCGCGCCGTATTCCCTCGTGCAGGACGCGCTGGAGGTTCCGGTGCCGCGCGAGCACATGCGCGACGCGTCCCGCCAGCCCGGCATCAACCTCGGCACCGTCGCGACGCAGAAGGGGATGCGGACCATCCTCAACGCGATCGAGATCGAACAGGCCACCGTGGCGCGCAACACCGCGTCCTATCCGGCCAGCAACCGCATCGCGCTCGCGCCGGGCTCGCGCTGGTCCGACGCCGCGGTGAACCCGGGCACGTCGATCGAGGTCGGCCGCGAGGCGATCCGCACTGCGATCGGCCTATATCCGAACGTGGCTGTGCTGTCCGCCCGGGCCTATGCCGCCGCCCGGCAGAACCCGCTGATCCTCGACCGCTTCAAGTACACCTCGGCCGAGAGTGTCACGACCGAGATGCTGGCGCGGCTGTGGAACATTCAGCGCGTCGAGGTCGGTCAGTCCGTCACCGTCGACCAGGCGGACGTCGCCTCCGATGTCTGGGGCACGGACGTGATCCTGGCCTACACGGCGATCGGCGCGATCGACAACGCCGAGCCCAGCTTCGCCTACACCTACGAGATGGAGGGGCACCCCCTCGTCGAGCAGGCCTACTGGGACAGCAGCACCAAGTCCTGGATCTACCCGGTGACCTATGAGCGCACGCCGGTCGTGGCCGGTGGCGGCGCGGGCTACCTGATCCAGACCGCGGCGGCCTGACCGTGACGGTCCTCGCCCCGCGCCGGCTGCTGCTGCTCGTGGATCTCACCGCGCCGGAAGGCGTGGTGCCCGCGGGCACGACTATCGTGGTCGAGGCGGCCGAGGCGCGGATCATGCTCGGCGCCATCGGCCTCGCCGAGGATCTCGGTGAGGTCGACCTGGACACGCTTCTGCAGGAGCTGGAGGCGCGTTCCACCAATTCCAGCGGCGAGGGGGCGGACGGAAGCACCGCCCCAGGCGGGCCGGTCCCGTCGCCGCGCACGGATGGGGCCAGTGCCCCGCCCGTGCCAGCCAATGCCGTGGCGGGGGACGATACCCTCCCCAGCGCGGCACCAGGCGGCGGGGATGCGGCGACTGGCGCCGCCCCCGTTTCGGACACCCTGCCGGGCGGCGCCACGCCCGACAGTGCCGGCGCGTCGCCGGTCGACGCAGCCAAGGCCCACGATGCGGCCGAGGCACCTGGCGCAGCCGCGCCGCCGCCGTCGGGTGGGGGGGCTCCAGGGGGTGCCGCCCCGGCCGGCGCGGCGGCGCCGGCGACGCGCAGGGCGAAGCGCTCGTGACCACCAGCGTCCACATCCGCAGCCCTGCGCCGAACCACCAGGACCTCCTCGTTGAGGTCCAGCAGGTTGGGCGTGATGGCGCCTGGCACGCTGTCTCCGCCACCCGCGTGAAGGAAGGCGGGCTGCTGTCGCAGCACGTCTATGCCGGGCAGCGCCTGGTCATCACCGAGACCAAGCGAGCGGAACCCGCCGCGTGACCGCCTACTGCACCCCGCAGGATCTGATCGACCGCTTCGGTGCGGCGGAGGTGGCGCAGCTCGCCCCCGCCACGCCGGGTCCGATCGACACCGCGAGGGTGCAGCGTGCCTGCGACGATGCCGGCGACCTGGTCTCCGGCTATCTGCGCGCCCGCCACACGCTTCCGCTGTCCGCCGTGCCGCGCATTCTGGTCAAGCTCAGCGCTGCGATCGCGCGCTTCGAGCTCCATCTCGGCGGTGACCGCCAGCCCACCGACCAAGTGAAGCAGGACCGCGACGCCGCCATCGCCTTCCTGAAGGATGTCGCGGCCGGTAAGGCCGACCTGGGCATCGACCCCACCGGCGCCGAACCGGCCGAAGACGCCGGCGGTGTGCATGTCGGAGCCGGCCAGGCGCGCGGCGTGACCGAGCAGGACCTTACCGACTTCCGCGCGGGCACCTGGCGATGATCGGCCCGATCGAGGACGCCATCATCGCGCGCCTGGTCGCCGCCTTCGCCGGCCGCGTGCGCGAGGTCGACCACAAGCCCGCCAAGCTGGATGCGGACGAGTTGAACCGCATCCTGACGGTCGCCCCCGCCGCCTATGTCGCCCTGCTCGGGTGGCAGCGCGCGGACCGGCCGGACGGCACCATCACGCTGTCCTACGGCGTCTACCTGATCGCGGCCAATGCCAGCGGCGAGCGTGCACGCCGCCGCGGGGATGCCGCCACCATCGGCGCCTACGAGATGTCGATCGTCGCCGCCGCCGCGCTGGAGCGCTGGGTGCCCGCCGGTGCCGCCGGGGCGATCGAGGTCCGGTCCTGCGAGAACCTGTTCGGCGCCGCCTTCGAGAAGGCCGGGCGCACCGTCTACGGCCTGGTGCTCGACGTGCCCGCGCAGCTGCAGGACGTGCTGGCCGTGCCCGGCGAGCCCATCCCGGGCGACTTCATCACCTTCCATGGCGACTGGGATATCCCGCCGCTCGGCGATGTCGGCACGCCGCCGCCGGCGCCCGCATCCGGCGTGCTCGCCGCCGACGCAGTCACCCTCGTCACGCTGCCAGCCCCGTGAGGCCGCCAATGTTCGTCATGCCTGCGCACGAGATGCTCGTCGCCAATCCCGAGGCCCGTCCGCCCATGCCCCGTCACCTGCCGGCCGCCGGCGCCGAGGTGCCCGACACCGAATACTGGCGCCGCCGCCTGCGCGACGGGGACGTCGTGGAGGCGCCGCCGGAGACCACCACCAAGCCCGGCCGCGCCGCGAAGGGGGACTGATCCATGTCGAGCTCCATCAGCTTCAATGGCATGCCGGCGAGCATTCGCGTCCCGGGCAGCTACGTCGAATTCGACAACTCCCGCGCCCTGCGGGGTCTGACGGAATGGCCGGCCAAGGTGCTGCTGCTGGGCCAGCGCCTGACCACGGGCGCCGTGCCGGCCGTGACGCCGACGCGCATCACCGACGCCGCCCAGGCACGGGTCGCCTTCGGCCGCGGGTCGCTGCTCGCGCACATGTTCGAGGCGTGGTTCCGCGTGAACCCGCTCACCGAGGTGTGGGGCATCGCCATGGACGATGTCGGCGCCGGCGTCGCCGCCAGCGGCACCATTGTGGCGGGCGGCACGTCCACCGCGAACGGCGTGATCGCGCTGCTGGTCGGCGGCCGGCGGGTCGAGGTCGCGGTCACCTCCGGCCAGGCGGCAGCGGCGATCGCCACCAGCGTCAATGCCGCGATCAATGCCAGCCTCGACCTGATCGTCACCGCGACGGTCGCGACCAGCACCGTGACCGTCACGAACCGGCACAAGGGCGAATTCGGCAACGGGCTGGACATCCGCCATTCGCCGCTGCCCACCGATGCCCTGCCCGCCGGCGTCACCCTGACCATCAACGCGCAGGCCAGCGGTACGCAGAACCCGAACATCGTCACCGCGCTCGATGCGGTGGCCGAGACCTGGTTCACCGATTTCGTCACGCCCTGGACGGACGCGACGAACATCACGGCCCTGGAAGCCCGGCTCGCGCTGAACTTCGGTCCGACGGTGCAGCGCGACGGGCATGGCTGGGCGGGTCTGTCGGGCAGCCATGGCACGCTCACCACCTTCGGCGCCGGCCGCAACAGCCCGCACCTGTCGGTGCTCGGCCTGCGCGGCGTGCCCACGCCGCCCTGGGAATGCGCCGCTACGCTGGCGGCGGTCGCGGTGCCCGCGCTGGCGGCGGACCCGGCACGCCCGGTCCAGACGCTGCAGCTGCCAGGCGTCGTCGCACCCCGCGTGACGGACCGCTTCACCTTCGCCGAACGCGACCTGCTGCTGCGGGATGGCATCGCCACCTGGCGCGCCAACGACGCCGGCCAGGTGTTCATCGAGCGCGTGGTCACGACCTACCAGACCTCGCCGGGCGGGGCGGAGGACGTCAGCTACCTGGACGTCGAGACGCTCAAGACGCTGGCCTTCCTGCGCTACGACCTGCGCACGATGATCAGCGTGCGCTACCCGCGCCACAAGCTGGCCGACGACGGCACCGCCTTCGCGCGCGGCCAGAACGTGGTCACGCCCGGCACGCTGCGCGCCGAGATCATCGCCCGCTTCAAGCTGTGGGAGGAGCTCGGCCTGGTCGAGGGCGTGGACCAGTTCAAGCGGGACATCATCGTGGTCCGCAACGGCACCGATCCCAACCGGGTGGACGCGCTGCTGCCGCCCGACCTGGTCAACCAGTTCCGCGTGCTCGCCGCGCAGATCGAGTTCCTGCTGTAGGAGGCGTAGATGCCGCAGTTCCTTGGGCGCGCGACGATCCGCGCCAACGGCCAGGTGATCGAGAGTGCCAAGGGTGCCTCCCTCGACCTCGGCGGGACCAAGCGCAACCCGGTCACCGTCGGCCGCGTGGTCGGCTGGGCTGAGGAGACGGTCCCCGCGATGATCGAATGCGAGACCAGCCTTCGGTCAGGCATGTCGCTGGAGACCTTCCGCCGGATGGCCGGCGTGACCGTGATCTTCGAATGCGACACGGGCCAGCGCTACGTCATCAACGATGCATTCCTGACCGACGCGCCGACCATGAAGGACGGCGAGGGCGGGAACGTCACGCTGAAGTTCGCCGGCCCGGGCGCGGAGGAAGTGCTGTGAAGCGCGAACCCGTCGTCATCACCCTGGCCGAACCCATCGTCCTCCGCAGCGCCGAGACGGGTGCGGAGATCCATCGCGCCAGCGAGCTCACCTTCCGCGAACCCCGCGCGGGCGACATGGCGGCGGCGATGGATGCGGGGGGGAAGGACGGCAGCGGCACCATGATCCTGGCGCTTGCGGCCCGCTGCACCGGCATGAAGCTGCGCGACCTGGAAGGGCTCTGCGTCGAGGACTTCTTCAAGCTCAGCGAGGTCGCGACCTCTTTTTTGGGGACTGGCCTGCCGACTGGCCCGACGCGCTCGGCCTCGTCTTCGGCACCTTCGGCCTCGCCGGCGGCTGGCAGCGCTGGTCCGCTGCCGAGCTCCGGTTCCTGACGACGCGCGCGGTGGATTGGAACCGCCGCATGGCAGCCCGGTGACGCATGTCGGGGACGATGCGGCTCTCCCTCCTGATCGAGGCCATCGACCGGGCATCTGCGCCGCTGGAGCGGGTGCAGGGGCGCATCGGGCGCCTGGTGACGCATGTCGCCGCGGTCGCGGCAGCCACGCGCCGCCTTGGTGACGCGTCTGGCGCCCGGGCGCTGGCCGTCTCGCTCGCCACCGTTGCGGGCCGTGCGCGGGATGCGGCGGGCGCGGTAGCCGGGTTGGCGGGGCGGCTCGGCCTGGTGAGCGCGGGCGGCATCTACCTGTTCAACCGCCAGTTCGTGCGCGGCGCCGCCGACTTCGAGCGCTACCGCATCACCCTCGAAACCGTCATGGGCAGTGCCGAGGCCGCGCAGCGGCGCCTTGGCGAGCTGACCGAATTCGCCGCGCGGACGCCGTTCAATGTCGCCGAAGTCGTGCGAGCCGGCGTCGGCCTGCAGACCCTGGGCATCCGGGGTCGCGCAGCCGATGACGCCCTGACCGCCGCCGGCGACGCCGCCTCGGTGTTCGGCACCTCGCTGGACGAAGCGATGACAGCCATGGCCGCCGCTGGCCGCGGCGAGATGGACCCGATCGAGCGCTTCGGCCTGCAGGCCCGCACCGAGGGCAACCGCATCGTCATGCAGTGGGAGGAAAACGGCCGCCGGATGCGGGCGACCATCGACAAGAACAACCGCGCCGCAATCATCGCCGCGACGGCCCGGGCCTGGCGCGGCATCGCCGGTGGCGGCATGCAGCGCCTGGCGGACAGCTGGGATGGCATGCTGTCGAACCTCGGCGATGCCTGGTCGAACTTCGCCCGCCTGGTCGCGGAGAGCGGCCCCTTCGAGTTCCTGAAGCAGCAGCTGCGCGACATCATCGCCTGGGTCGAGCGCCTGCGGACGGAAGGGCGGCTCGACCAATGGGCGCGCGACGCCGGCGCCGCCATCACCAGCGTCTTCGAGCGGCTGCGCGACTTCGTGGTGGGCACGGACGAGACGCCCGGCGTCATTGCGCGCCTGCAGGCGGTGTTCGAACGCCTGTCCCGCGTGATCGGCCCCATTGTCGACCGCTTCGGCGGTCTCGAGACTTTCCTGGTGGCCATCGGCCTGGTCCTGGCCGGCCCGCTGATTGGCGCGCTGGTGTCGCTCACGGGTGCCATGGCCGCGCTCGGGCTCGTACTGGCCCTGACGCCTGCGGGCTGGTTTGCCCTGGCCGCGACCGGCATCGCGGCGCTGGGCGTGGCCATCTACCAGAACTGGGAAGGCATCACGGCGCTGTTCCGCCGTATCGGCGACGAATGGCGCCGCTTCGCCGACAGCGAGCAAATCATGCTGCTGCGCGACGCCTTCGGTGCTGCGGCGGACTGGATCTCGGAACGGTGGGGCGAGGTCTCCCGCGCCTTCACCGGCTTCGGCGAGAATGTGCGCCGCACGCTCAGCGACATCGCGGGCTACTTCCAGCCGCTGATCGACGCGGTGAACTGGCTGCTCGACAGCCTGCCTTCGATCGGCGGTGGAGGTGGCCAGGCCGGCCCGACCCCGCGGCAGCGCGGCGCGGGCAATGGCCTGCGGCGCCAGTCGATCTATGGCCCGGATGCCTTGCCGGGCTCGGCGGACGGCGGCGGTGTCCTGCCGCCGGCGAATGACGTGCGGGTCTCGGCCGGTCTCGACGTGAACATCCGCGCGCCCGAAGGCTTCGGCGTGTCCGTCACGCCGCGCGGCGCGGATGAGGGCCTGGCCCTGAATGTCCGCCGCGGGATGCTGGCGACGCCATGAGCGAGGCTCTCTCCGGCCTGACCTCCCTCGCGGCCTCGCTGCCGTGGGTCGGTGCGAACTTCCGGCCTGGCGCGCTGCGCGGACTGCCTTTCTATGTCCAGCGCAGCGAGGACGAGACCGCGCGCCGCTGGGTCACGCATGAGTTCCCGGGCCGCGACGATCCCTGGCACGAGGACCTCGGCAAGGCCGTCCGTTCCTTTTCGATCGAGGGCCTGCTGATCGGTGCCGACGTCGTGCTGCAGGCGCGGGCCTTCGCCGCCGCGGCCGATGCGCCGGAGCCTGCCACGCTGCTGCACCCCTGGTACGGCGCGCTGCAGGTGGTGGTGCTGGAATGCCGCATCGCCCAGGACGTGAATGAGGCGCGGGTCGCGCGGATCTCGCTGCGCGTCCAGAAGGCCGGCACCAGGCCGGCACCGCTGCTGACCATCGACGGCCTGGGCAGCGTGCTGTCCGAGGCCGATCGGCTGCTGACGGCCGCCCAGGCCGCCTATGGCCGCGTGCGCGCCGTGGTCGGCGCCGTGGACTTCGTCGTCACCGCCTTCCGTGGCGCCGTCACCGGCCTGGCCGGTGGGCTGAGCGGCGGCCTGGCATCCTTCGGCCTGGTCGGCGCCCTGCTGGGCACCGCTGGCGCCGCCATCGCCTCGCTGTCGAACATCAGCGACGCGGACCTGGTGTCGGACACCGCGCTGCCCGCCAAGGTGGGCACGGCGGTGCGCGAGATCTCGGGTCTCGCCGGCGGCCGTGCCGCCACCACCACCGATCCGGGTTTCGAGGCGCCGCGCGCCGCCTTCGCCGTGCTCGCCGCACTCGCGGCCGAGACGCCCGTGCCGGCGCCGGAGGCCGCCCCGACCACGCCGTCGCGCCAGCAGCTGGCGGCGGGGATCGACAGCCTCGGCCTCCTGGCGCAGGTGGCGACCGCCGGCGAACTCGCGCGCGCAGCCAGCGCAGTGCCCTGGGCATCGCGCGACGAAGCCATGGCCGCGCGCGATCAGGTGGTGGATGCGCTGGCAGCGGCGGCCGATCGCGCAGCCGCGGCCGGCTGGGACGAGACCTGGCAGCGCCTTGTGGCCCTGCGCGCGGCATCGGCGGCGGACCTTGCGGCCCGTTCGGCGCCGCTGCCCCGGGTGCGTCGCCTGGAACTGCCCGGCGTGATGCCGGCGACGCTGATCGCCTACCGCCTGGATGGCGACAGCCTTTCCGACGTCTTCGGCCGCGGCGCGGCGATCGCCGCGCGCAACCGCGTCCGTCACCCGGGCTTCGTGCCAGCCGGCGCACCGATCGAGGTGCTGGCATGAGCGGCGCGATCGCGCCTTCGGTCGTGCTGACGGTCGATGGGCAGGAACATCGCGGCTGGCGGTCGATGAAGGCCGCGATCGGCCTGGACGCAGCCGCCGCCGAGATCTCGGTCGAGATGGCCGAGCGCTGGGCGGGCGCCGAGGATGCCGCGCAGATTCGCCGCAGCATCCGCCCTGGCGCTCCCTTCCAGCTGACGCTGGACGGGGAGGCAGTGGTCGACGGCTTCCTGGACACGCTGGAGGTCGACTACGACCCGCGATCGCATGCCCTGACCGTGCGCGGGCGCGAACGCACCGGCGACCTGGTGGACTGTGCGGCCACGATCGACGGCCCCTACGAATTCGCCCGGGTCGGGCTGGAGGAGGCGGCGCGGCGCATCTGCGCGCCATTCGGGGTTCAAGTGCGCGCTGAGACCGCTCTCGGAGCCCCCTTTGCGCGCTTTTCGATCCAGCCCGGGGAGACCGCCTGGGAGGCGATCGCCCGTGGCGCGCGCGAACGCGCGGTGATCGCGACTGGCGACGGCCGCGGCACGCTCCTGCTGACCCGTGCGGGCGAGGGCGGCGAGGCCGCCGGCGCGGTGCGCCTCGGCGGTACGGACGGCAATGTGCTGCGCGCGCACGGGTCCTTCGAGACCACCGCCAGGTTCTCGGTGGTGGTGGTGCGCGGCCAGGCCGAGGGCGCGACTGCCGCCGCGCAGGGCCAAGCCCGCGCGACCGATCCGGAGATCACCCGCCATCGTCCGCACGTCGTGCTCGCGGAGGCGCAGGGCGAGGGCGGGTCCTTCCAGGACCGCGCGGCGCACGAGGTGCGCGTCGCCGCCGGCAAGTCCCGGCGGGTGCGCTATTCGGTGCCGGGCTGGCGCGGCACCTCGGGCAGGCTCTGGCGCCCAAACACCCGCGTGATGGTCGAGGACAGCTACCTGGAGCTGGCGCGCGAGCTGCTGGTCAGCAACGTGACCTGGTCCCTGACGCCGGAGGGCGGCACCGTCACGGAACTGCAGGTGGCGCCGGTCGACGCCTACGCCCTGCAGCCGGTCCGCCCGCGCCGCCAGGCCGCCGACAGCAGCGGCACGCCCTTCGAGACGGTGGTCGAGAGCCAGGACGGCGATCGCGGCGCCTGGCGGAGGGTTCGCGAATGACCTTCGACGAGATGCGCCGCTTCATTGAACCCCTCAAGCGCCGGGTGATGCTGACGGTGGGCCGCGCCACGCTTGGCCCGGTGGACGACAGCGCCGGGCTGCAGCGCGGCCAGGTGACGCTGCTGGCCGGCGAGACCCGGGACAATGTCGAGCGCGTGCAGCCCTTCGGCTTCAGCAGCGTGCCCTTCGCCGGTGCGGACTGCCTGGTGGTGTGCGTGGGCGGCAACCGCGACCACCCGGTCATCATCGGCACGGATGATCGGCGATATCGACCCACCGGCCTCGCGCAGGGTGATGTCTGCATCTACTCGCACCAGACGGGCCACCGCATCACCCTCAAGGCCGATCGCACCATCGAGATCGAGGGCGACGTCATCACCCTGAAGGCCGACACCAAGATCAGGCTGGAAAGCCCGCTGGTCGAGATGACCGGCGGCATCGCCACCGCCGCCCCTGCCACCGCGCTGGAAGTGAACACGCCGGCCCTGAATGTGACCGGCGAGGTCCGCGACCGCGCCGCCAGCGGCGGCATGACGATGCAGGGCATGCGCGACGACTACAACGCGCACAACCACGGCGGGCCGGGGCCGACACCCCCGATGGCGCCATGATCGGGCTGTCCTGGAACAGCGCCGCCGGTGGTGCGGACCTGGTGCTCGCCGCAGGCGGCGGTGGGGTGGTGCGCGACGGCACCCTCCGCACCAGCGTCATCCTCAGCCTGTTCCTGGACGCCCGGGCACGGCCGGACGACGGCGCCGGCGCCGATCGCCGCGGCTGGATCGGCGACGCCTTCACGCCGGAGGACCGGATCGGCTCCCGGCTGTGGCTGCTCACCCGCGAGAAGCAGACCGAGGAGACGCGCCGCCGCGCGCAGGACTACGCGACCGAGGCGCTGGCCTGGCTGGTCGAGGACGGCCTGGCCACCGCCGCCACCGTCTCGGCCGAGTGGATCGATCGCGGCGTGCTCGCGCTGGAGGTTCGGATCAGCACGCCCTCCGGCCTCGATCAGTCCACCTTCGTGCTGAGGCTCTGAATGCCCTTCGCCCGCCCCTCGCCGAAAGACATCCGCGACCGCATGGCGGCCGAGGTCGCGGTGGCGCTGGACGGCGCCGATGCGCGCCTGCGCCGGTCGGTCGAGGAGGTGATGGTGCGCGCCGTCGCCATCGCCTCGCACGAGCTGCACGGGCATCTGGAATGGGCGGCGCGGCAGATCCTGCCCGACACGGCCGAGGCGGAGATCCTCGCGCGGCATGCCGGGGTGTGGGGCGTCGAGCGCGTCGCCGCCACCGCGGCCATTGGCGACGTGACCTTCAGCGGCACCGCCGGTGCCGTCTTGCCAGCCGGAACCGAGCTGCGGCGCGGGGACGATGCACGGTACGAGCTGGTGGCGGACGCCACCATCGGCGGCGGCGGCACCGTCACCGCCGCGGTGGCCGCGCTGGTCGCCGGCGTGGCCGGCAATGCTGCCGCGGGCACCACGCTCTCGCTCCTGTCGCCCGTCGCGGGGGTGAACCCGGGGGCGGTGGTGGCGGCCGGCGACCTCGCCGCTGGTGCCAATGCCGAGAGCGATGACGGGCTGCGCGCGCGGCTGCTGCGACGCATCCAGTCGCCACCGCGCGGCGGCGCGCGAGCCGATTACGAGGCCTGGGCGCTGGCCGTCGCCGGTGTCGAGCAGGTGTGGGTATTCCCGCTCTACCTGGGCGCGGGCACGGTCGGCCTGACCTTCGTGACCACCGGCGGCGCGGTGCCGGCATCCCCGCTGGTGGCGGCGGTGCAGGCGGAGATTGACCTGCTGCGGCCTGTCACCGCGGCCGTCACGGTCTTCGCGCCGGCGACGCAGGCGCTGCCCCTCACCATCGAGCTCAGCGTCGACACCGTTGCCATCCGCACGGCGGTCCTGGCCGAAGTCGCGGACTTCCTGCGGCGCGAAGGTGCTCCCGGCGGCACGGTGCGCCTCTCCCGGCTGTCGGCGGCGATCTCGGCCGCTGTGGGCGAGGTCTCGCACATCCTGAGCGTGCCGGCGGCGGATGTCGTGCTTCCGGCCGGCACCATCCCCGTGCTTGGCACCGTGACCTGGCTGTAGCCATGGATCAGGACGCCTACCTCGCCCAGCTGCTGCAGCTGCTGCCCAGCGGGCCGGCACTGCCGCGCGACCCCGCAAGCGGCTTCACGCGCCTGCTCGGCGTTCCTGCGGCCGAGCTCGCCCGCGTCGATGCCCGCGGCGCGCAGCTGCTGGTCGAGGCGCTGCCCGACACGACGGACGAGCTGCTGCTCGAATGGGAACGCGCCTTCGGCCTGCCGGATGAATGCAGCGCGGGCCTGACGCTGATCGAACAGCGTCGCGCCGCGCTTCTGGCGCGCATCACTGAGCGCCTGAGCCCGTCGATCCCGACGATCGAGGCGCTGGCCGCGTCCTACGGCGTGCGCGCCAGCGTCGTCGAGCACCGCCCGCACACCTGCGAGAGCAGCTGCGAGGACCCCATCAACGACGAAGCCTGGGCGCATGCCTGGACGGTGTGGGGGTCCGGGCGCGTCATCTGGGAGCTGACCTGCGAGGACGATTGCGAGCAGCCGCTGCGCCTCTGGAGCGACCTGCCGCATGAATGCGCGCTGCGGCGCCTGGCACCGGCGCACACCGTGCCGCTGTTCGGGTCCTTCACCGATGAATGGTCCTTCCTCGGCGGGTTGCCCGCGGGTGCGACCTTCACCCGGCCGGCGCCGGCGAACCGGGTCAACAGCCTCGGCGCGACCGAGAGCATGGGCGTCAACGTGCCGCGTCTCAGCTATCAGGCCGGGCTGGAATACAACCTGCTGCTGAACCCCTGGTTTGACGGCGCGGTCGCAGGCACGCCCGGCACCCCACCACCCGACTGGACGATGTCCGGCACTGCTGCGGGCGTGACGCGGGAGATCATCGGCACCGGCATCGAGGCAGGCGTGCCCTTCCTGCGCGTCGCGTGGCGCGGCACCGCGTCTGTGGGTGGCAACCGGGACCTGTTCGGCACGGCGTTCATCCCCGCCGCGCCCGGCGAGGTGTTCACGACGCAGCTCTACGCGCAGATCGAGAGCGGCACGCTGCCGCGCGCGATGCAGTCGGCTCTTGCCGAATACAACAGCGGCGCCGGTGTCGGAACTGGCGCGCTGTTCCAGTTGCTGGACGGCACCATGCAGGCGCTGCCCTACACGCATCCGCCGCTGGCTCTCACCAGCAACCAGGTACGGTCAATCTTCCGCGTGTTCCTGTTCGCCGCCGACGAAATCGACTGCGTCATCCGCTACGGCTTCCCGACCCTGACCCGTGCCGCGACGCCGATCACCGACCGCGTGCCGCTTCCCACCCTCGCTGCCCGCATCAATGCCGTCCCGCAATACGGCCTGCTCGGCATGATGCTGGAGGCCAGCGCGAGTGAGGAACTGCGCCTCGCGGTGCCGGACGGCCTCTACACCGCGCAGATGGTCGGCGCGACGCCGGCCGGCGTCGTCGCGACCTATCCCCAGCCGCTGCTGGTCTCCGTTGGCGGGTCCCTGCGCGTGCAGTGGCCGGCCGCAGCCGTCGCCGACGGCGCGAACCACCTCCGATCCCTCATCCTGCGAAAGGTCGCCTGACAATGCAGCGCGTCACGCGTTCGACGGCAGTCGCCGTCCTGCCGGCGCCGCCGGCCTCGCCCGGCACGCCCGGATATTTCTCCGGCGGCGATCCCGTCGCCAACATCCCGGCCACCGTGCCGGGCTACGAGTGGTTCAACGGCGTCCAGGAAGAACTGGTCGCCATCTTCGCTCACGCCGGCCTGACGCCGAGCGCCGCCGACCTGGCGCTGCTTCGCAAGGCGGTCTCGCGCATGGCGGGGGCTGCCGTCCGAGCATTGACGGTCAACACGACGCTCACCGCCGACGATGCCGGACTGTGCACCATCGCGATCACGGCAGCCCGCACCTTCACGCTGCCACTGGCCAACAGCGCTGGTGGCCGCCCGATCCGCCTGATCTTCGCGCGCACGGACGCCACCGCTTTCGTCGCGACCATCGCCCGTGCCGGCTCCGACACGGTGAATGGCCTGACCACGGGGATCACCATCCCGGCGGGCGCGATCATCATGCTGCTCTCGGATGGGACGTCCGCGTGGCGCCTGGTGGAGAGCCGAGGGCTGGCGCAGACGGATATCTTCACCGCGTCGGGTACGGCGACGGCGCCCTGGTGGGCGCGCGCGCAGCGGGTCAAGGTGTGGGGCGGCGGCGGCGGCTCGGGCGGCTCGTTCGGCGCGAATTCGGCCAGCGGCGCGGGCGCGGGCGGTGGCTATGCCGAGGGCATCTATCCGGCGACGCCCGGCGCGACCTATGCGGTCACCGTCGCCGCCTCCGTCGTGGGCGGCCTGGCGTCCAACCCGCCCACCGCGGGCACCAATGGCCAGTCGTCGAGCTATGCCGCGCTGCTCTCCGCGACGGGTGGGCAGGGCGGGGAGGCCGGCAACGGCGGCATCGCCACGACGTCGGGCACGGGTGGCATCGGCTCCGGCGGCAATATCGCGAACTGGCAGGGTGGGCGCAGCAGCCTTGGCTTCCTGGCCGCCGCGGGCACGGTCACCGCGATGGGCGGCATGGGCGCGGGCGGTGGCGGGCAGGGCGGGCATGTGGGCGTGTCGAACGTCTCCTCCTCCGGCTCCAACGGCGTCGCGCCGGGCGGGGGTGGCGCCGGGTCCGTCAATCAGCAGAACGGGACCAACGGTGCCCGAGGCGAGATCATCGTGGAGTGGATGCCATGACCGAGACCTATGCCCGCGTCGTCGACGGCGTCGTGGTGGAAGTCATCCCGCCGCACCCGGACGGCTTCAGCCTTTCGGATCGCTTTCCGCCCGGCTTCGTCGAGACGCTGCGGGCGGCCCCGGCCGGGGTCACGCAGGGGTGGGCGTGGGATGGCCAGGCGTTCGCGCCTCCGGCCGATCCCACGCCGCCCGCGCCCGTCGTACCGGCGAGCATCACGCGCCGGCAGCTGCTGTTGGCGCTGGCGGGTGCTGGCCTGATCACCGGCGAGGAAGCCTTGGCGGCGGCCATGACGGGCGCGGTACCGGCGTCGATCGACGCGGTGTTCGCGCAGCTGCCGCCGGCCGAGGCGCTCGGCGCCCGCATCACCTGGGCGACCATGAGCGTGGCCGAGCGCGAACACCCGCTGATCGGCGCGCTGATCGCGGCCGAGATGGCGACGGCGACCGAGGTGGATGCGCTGTTCGTCGCCGGCGCGGCGATGTGACGTGACGCATCCCCGCCGGCAAGGCGGGGGCCTGGCCGTTCGAGCGGCCGAGGACCGCGAGGAGAGGGCCTCGCACGGATAAACCGCCCCGCCCGCGCCGGCCGGCGCCTGGGGCATAGCCCGTGTGAGGTTGCCTTGGAGTTACCGCCTGACCTGACCCCCTGCCGACCTGCGGCGCCGGTCGCGCCCTGGATAGGTGGGAAGCGCCGCCTGGCCGGCTTGATCATCGACCGCCTGGCCGCCATTCCGCACCAGACCTACGTCGAGCCCTTCGTCGGCATGGGCGGTGTCTTCCTCCGCCGCCCCTGGCGCGCGAAGGCGGAGGTCGTGAACGACCTGTCGCGGGACGTCGCCACCCTGTTCCGGGTGCTGCAGCGGCACTACCCGTTCTTCCTGGACATGCTGCGCTGGCGCCTCACCAGCCGGGCCGAGTTCGAACGGCTATTGGCCGAGAACCCCGACACCCTGACCGACCTGGAGCGGGCGGCTCGGTTCCTCTACCTCCAGCGTACCGCCTTTGGGGGCAAGGTCGCCTCGCGGCACTTCGGCGTGTCGCCTGGCGCTGCCGGCCGCTTCGACATCACGCGGATCGGCGTGATCCTGGAGGAGGTCCACGCCCGCCTGGCCGGCGTGGTCATCGAATGCCTGCCCTACCAGGCGCTCATCCCCCGCTACGACCGCCCGGGCACCCTGTTCTACCTCGACCCGCCCTACTGGGGGTCAGAGGGCGACTACGGCGCGGGGATGTTCGGGCAGGCGGACTTCGAGCAGTTGGCGGAGCTGCTGGCCGGCATCCAGGGGCGGTTCGTGCTGTCCCTGAATGACCATCCCGGTGTGCGGACGGTGTTCGGCCGGTTCGAGATGGAGGTGGTGGAGACCAACTATTCGATCGCCGGTGCCGCGGGGTCGGGGCGGGGGAAGGTCCGGGAGGTCCTCATCTCAGGCCCCTCTAAAAGGGCTCTGAGGCGGCGCTAAAGAGGGCTTTCGGCTGACCGCCAAAGGGGTCCGGAACCATGTGGCAGGAATTCCGGAACGTTGTGGCACGCTACAGC
>LNFM01002398.1_pt1 | contig 39365 bp, 33 predicted proteins | sample 596031 | NCBI WGS metagenome assembly LNFM01 (sample SAMN04254537, study PRJNA301005) | activated carbon metagenome | isolation source: dual media filters at the Ann Arbor, Michigan drinking water treatment plant | place: USA: Ann Arbor | reverse complement strand
GTGGCGAAGCCGACGAGGTCGGCACCGGCGCCGGCCTGGGCTACAGCCTGAACGTGCCGCTGCCGCCAGGCTGCGGCGACGGCGCCTACCGCGACGCCTTCGACCGCATCGTGCTGCCCGCGCTCGAGGCCTACCGCCCGCAACTGATCGTCGTGCCCTGCGGCTTTGACGCCGGCCGTTTCGACCCGCTGGGTCGCATGCTGCTGGACGACGTCAGCTTTCGCTGGATGACACGGGCGGTGATGGACGTGGCCGACCGCCACGCCAGCGGGCGCCTGGTCTTCACGCATGAAGGCGGTTACTGCCCGGTCTCGGTGCCTTTTTTCGGCCTGGCCGTGATCGAGGAGCTGGCGCGCGAGCGCACCGAGGTGGTGTGCCCCTTCACCGCCGCCCACGCCAAGCTGCCGGGGAACGCGCTGGCCGGGCACCAGCGTGCGCTGGTGGGTGATCTGGCGCAGCGCTTCGAACAGATGCGCCAACGCCACTGGTCATGAACTGGGCCTGAACACCTCCTCTCTCCCATGGACACTCCAACCTCCAAGCCGCGTGGCCGCGAACTCGGCCTGCGTTTCGAAGGCACACCCGGCGCGCACAACGCCATCACCGATGTGGGCGGCGTCGAGGTCGGCCTGCTCACGCGCTGCGAAGCCACGGTGCGCACCGGCGTGACGGTGATCTTTCCCTGCGGCCGAGAGGCGCCCGACCGATCGGTGGCCGCTGGCCAGTTCAGCTTCAACGGCAACGGCGAGATGACCGGCAGCCACTGGATCCGCGATGCCGGCCACTTCGCAGGCCCCGTGGCCATCACCAACACCCACGCCGTGGGCCTGGTGCACCAGTCGCTGACGCGCTGGATGATCGGCCGCGTGCCGGCCATGCACAGCGAGCACTGCTGGTACATGCCGGTGGTGGCCGAGACCTACGACGGCGCCACCAGCGACATCAATGCGCTGGCGCTGACCGACGCCGATGTGGTGGCGGCGCTCGACAGTGCTCGCGGCGGCCCGGTGGCTGAGGGCAACGTGGGCGGCGGCACCGGCATGATGTGCTACGAATTCAAGGGCGGCACCGGCACCTCGTCACGCCGGGTTGAAGTGGGCGGCAGCGCCTACACGGTGGGCGTGCTGGTGCAGGCCAACTTCGGTCTGCGCGAAGACCTGCGCATCCTGGGCGTGCCGGTGGGCCGGCTGTGGCCCGAAGACGCGCCGCTGAGCGAACGTGCGCGGCGCGAAACCGGCTCGGTGATCGTGGTGGTGGCCACCGATGCGCCGCTGGACGCGCTGGCCCTGCGCCGCCTGGCCAAGCGCGCCAGCTTCGGCATTGCGCGCACGGGCAGCACCGGTGGCGTGGGTTCGGGCGACCTGATGCTGGCGTTCTCGACCGCCGGCCACCGGCCCTGGCCTGCCAACGGCGAGCCGTTGTTGACGCAGCAGCGCCTTGCCGACAGCGCCACTGACGGACTCAACCGGGCCACCGTGCAGGCCTGTGAAGAAGCGGTGATCAACGCCATGCTGGCGGCGCGCGACATGGCGCTGATCAAGCCGGCCGGCCCCGTCTTCAAGGCCATCGATGCGGCGCGACTGCTGGAGTTGATGCGCCGCTACCGGGCGCTCGAGGACTGACCGCCTACCCCGCGGCGCAGCCCCCGGCCGACCTGCGGCGCAACCGATAGCCGCTCAAGACGAGGCGCGCCTGAAACGGCGCCACAGCGGCCACAGCAGCATGACGATGGCCGCGGCCAGCATCGTCGCCGCCATGGGCCTCTCGATGAAGGGCATGAATGAGCCTTCGCTGCGGGCCAGGGCCTGGCGCAGCGAGGCTTCCAGCGTGTCGCCCATCACCATGCCGAGGATGAGCGGGATGGTGGGCACACCCACGCGGGCGCAGGCAAAGCCGAAGATGCCGAAGGCCAGCGCAATCCAGACATAGGTCATGGAATTGGCGGCCGAAAACGCACCCACCAGGCTGAGCGCCAGGATGCCCAGGCCGAGCAGCCGCGCATCCACATAGGCCAGCCGGGCCAGGCCTTTGACGCTGAGCACCAACAGCAGCAAGATGAGGATGTTCAGCGCAATCAGCGCCGCAAACACGCCGCTGACGATCTCGGGCCGCTCGGTGAACAGCGCCGGCCCGGGCACGATGCCGTGCACCACGAACACGCCCATGATGATGGCGGTGATGGCGTCGCCCGGAATGCCCAGCGTCAGCACGGTGATCATGGCGCCGCCCGAGTTGCTGTTGTTGGCGCTCTCGGCGGCGACGATGCCCTCCGGGTTGCCCTGGCCGAAGGGCGTTTTGTCCTTGGCGCCGCGCTGGGCCCAGAAATAGGCCAGCGAGGTGGACAGCGCCGCGCCCACCGCCGGCAGCACGCCGATGGCTGTGCCCAGGGTCAGGCCCTTGAGCAGTGTGCGCGGGTACTTGAAGGGTTCGAGGAATGCGCGGGCCGACAGGCCGGCTGCCGCGGTAAGGGACTTGTCCACTGCGACCGGCGGTGAGCTCACCATCACCAGCGCTTGCGCCATGCCAAACAGGCCCACGGCCACCGGCACCAGGGGAATGCCCGAGAGCAGGCCGGACCAGCCGAAGGTGTAGCGCTGCTCGTTGGAATTGGGGTCGATGCCCACCGTGCCGAGAAAGAAGCCCAGCCCCATCATCATCATCGCGGCGGCAAACTGGCGCTGGTAGGCACGGCCCACGCACAGCACCGCCAGCACGATGGCCATGACGTTCTCGAACGCGCCAAAGCGCGCTGCCATCTGGCTCATGGGCTTGGCGGCAATGGCCAGGGTGAGCGCACTGACCATGCCGCCGATGAAGGCCGACATGAAGGCCAGCGACAGCGCCCGGTGCGCCTGGCCCTTCTTCGCCATGGGCCAGCCGTCGAACATGGTCATGATGCTGCTGGCCTCGCCCGGTGTGCGGATGAGGATGGAGGTGACCGCGCCGCCGTAGAAGGCGCCGCAGTACACGCCCAGCAGCAGCGACAAACCCGCCAGCGGTGGCAGACCGTAGGTGAAGGGCAGCAGCACCGCAATGGTGACGCCCGGGCCCACGCCGGGCAGCACCCCCACCATCAGGCCCAGTGCGGCGCCGGCCAGCAGGCACAGCAACACCGGCAAGTTGGCCAGGGCGGCAAAGCCCTGGGCATAGGTGGTGAGCAGGTCCATTCAGCGGGCAGTCAAAACGCGCAGCTTCACGGCAGCCAGCCGTGGCCGAAGGCCACCTTCAGTCCCAGTACAAACACCAGCCAAAGCAGTGCTGCAAGGGGCAGCGCCAGGGCCACTGCGGTGCGCCAGCTCAGGCCCACCAGCCGGCCGCAGGCCAGCAGAAACAGGGCCGTGCTGGTGCCAAAACCCAGCACCGGCACGGCCAGCGCGTACAGCGCAAACAGCAGCACGCTGCCCGCTGCCCTGGGCAACTGCGCGGCGCTGGAATCCAGCTCTTCGGATTGAAAGCGCTGGCGCGTGCGCGCACGCACCAGCATCTCGGCCACCGCGCCCAGGGCCATGACACCCAAGCCCAGGCGCGGGAAAAACGCCGCTGATTCATACCAGGGCAGCTGCGCCTTCCACGGCACGATGAGCCCTGGTGTGCCCAGGAACAGACCCACCGCTGCAAGTGCCAGCGCCGCCAGCAGCGCGCGCTCGGCCCAGGGCGAGGTGGGCTTCACTGCTTCTTCGCCAGGCCCAGCTCGGTCATCAGCTCGGTCACCCACTTGGTGTCGGCGGCCACGCGCTGGGTCATCTGCTCGGGCGTCATGTACAGCGGGCCCACGCCGAGCTTCTTCAAGGTGTCCACCACGGCCTTGTCTTTCATGGTCTCGGCTATCACCGCAGAAAGCCTTTGGATGATGTCTTTCGGCACCCCGGCCGGCGCGGCCATGCCGCTCCAGAGGTACAGGTCGCCGTAGCCTTCTTCCTTGGCGGTCAGCGTTTGCGGCACCACCGGGTTGCGCGTTTCAGACCACGCGCTGATGACCTTCACCTGGCCGTCTTTGGCAAAACTGGCCACCATGTCGGCGCCGGTGGTGGAGAGGTCGGCATCACCAGCCACCAGCTCCTTGGCGCTGGGGTTGGGGAAGGCCACCACCCTGTAGGGCCAGCCGTCGGTGCGCGCAATCTTGGCCGCAATCAGCGCCGGCACCGCCGCCGGCCCATAGCTGGCAATGACGATGGGCTTGCCCTGCTTCTTGGCCCACTCGCCAAACTCCTTCATGGTCCTGGCCGGAATGGCGCCGCGCGAGGCGAGCACAAAGTCGTTCGGGTGGATGCCGGCCACGGCCTGGTAGTCGGTCTGCTTGTAGGGCGTGTTGCCGGCCACGATCTGGCTGATGCCCGGACCGGGCTGCCAGGTGCCGATGGTGTAGCCGTCGGGCTTGGCGCGCACCATCTCGGCGAAACCCACCACGCCACCGCCGCCAGGTTTGTTGATCACCTGCACCGGCACGCCCAGGCGCTTGCTCATGCCTTCGGCCACCACGCGGATGATGGCGTCGGTGTCGTTGCCCGGCGGGAAGGGGTAGATGATCTCGATCGCGCGGTTGGGCCACGGGGCCTGCGCCAGCGCGGCCAGTGGGCTCAGCAGAGCGGCCGCGGCGGCGGCGGCCAGAACGAGGTTTCGGCGGTTCAGCATGGCAGGGCCTCCAATAACGTCATCAAGAAACAGATGCCTCGGCTTGGGCAAAGGCGGCGTGAAGGATCGTCATCGTCTCGTCCACATGGGCCGGGGTGAACACCAGCGGCGGCGACAGGATGAGCCGGTTGCCCTGCACGCGCACGATGGCACCGTGCTCGCGCGCACCGGCCACCAGGGCTTGCACATAGGGCGTGCCCATCATCAGCGGCGCCTTGCTCTGGCGGCTTTGCACCAGCTCGGCCGCGGCCATGAGACCCAGGCCGCGCACATCGCCCACATGCGGGTAACGCAGCAGCTCCTGCAGGCGCGCATTGAGCAGTGCGCCCACGCGGGCGGCGTTGGCGGGCAGGTCTTCGGCCAGCACGATATCGAGGTTGGCATTGGCGGCTGCACAGGCCAGCGCATGGCCGCTGTAGGTGTAGCCGTGCATCAGCGCGGCAGGCACGCCGGGTTGCTCAAAGGCACTGGCCACACGCTCGTTCAACAAGGTCGCGCCCAGCGGCACGTAGCCTGAATTGATGCCCTTGGCCATGGCCATCATGTCGGGTGCCACGCCAAATGCGCGGGCACCGCACAGGCTGCCGATGCGGCCAAAACCGGTGACCACTTCATCGCTGATGAGCAGCACGCCGTGTTTGTCGCAAACGGCGCGCAGCGCGGGCCAGTAGCTCTCGTGCGGCACGATCACGCCGCCGGCGCCCTGCACCGGCTCGGCCACAAAGGCGGCCACGGTCTCGGCGCCCTGGTACTGAATGGCGCGGTCCAGCTCGTCGGCGCAGCGTGCGGCCAGGCGTGCCGAGTCAGTTTCACCCCAGGGGTTGCGGTACAGGTAGGGGGACTCCACCTGCATGCAGCCAGGCATCAGCGGCTCATAAGCCGTGCGAAACAGCGGGTTGCCGTTCAGGCTGGCGCCACCGAAATGCACCCCGTGGTAACCCAGCTTCAGGCTGACGAACTTGGTGCGCTGCGCCTTGCCCTGCAGCTGCCAGTATTGCCGCGCCAGCTTCATGGCGGTTTCCACGGCATCGGAGCCGCCGCTGGAAAACAGCACCTTCTTCATCTTTTCGGGCGCAAACATGTGCACCAGGCGCTGCGAAAGCTCGATGGCCGGCGGGTTGCTGGTGTTCTGGAAGGTGCTGTAGTAGGCCAGCTTGTCCAGCTGCGCGGTGATCGCCGCCTTCAGCTCCGGGCGGCCGTGGCCCACGTTCACGTTCCACAGCGAGGCCACGGTATCGAGGTATCGCTTTCCATCGACATCGACCACATGCACGCCTTCTGCGCTGTCGATGATCAGCGGCGGCGACTCGGCCACCGCCTTGGGGTCGATCATCGGGTGCAGCATGTGCTGCGCATTCGCCAGCTTCAGGGCTTGCGGGTTCATCGTCATGGTGGTGGCGATGCTAGAAGCCGGGGCGATAATGTCAAAAGTCCACTATTCTCGGGATCATCCCTGAGCCGTTGAACAGGCATGGCCGCAGTACCCAAGAGTGAATGGATCGCCAATGAAATGGGGGCGCCGCAACTGGCCGCGCCCGGCACCATCCTGGACCTGCTGAACTACCAGCTGCATGTGCTGCTGAGCCACAGCACAGCCGGGGTGACGCGTATGTGCGAGCAGGAGTTCGGCATCACACGCCATGAGTGGGGCTACATCGGCCTGCTGGCTGCCTTTGGGCCGATGGCACCTTCCGATCTGGCCTTGCGCTCTGGCATGGACCGCTCGCGCACCAGCAAGGCGCTGATGCCGCTGCTGGCCAAGGGCCTGGTCAGCCGCAACAGCAAGGTGGGCGACCGCCGCTTTGCCACCGTCGCACTGACGCCGTCCGGGCGCCGGCTCTACGAGCGCATCTTTCCGAGGGTGCTGGAGGTGCACCGCGTGCTGCTGGCGCCGCTGTCGGTGCGGGAAGTGCAGGGCCTGGCCCGCACCCTGGACAAGTTGCGCCCCCAGGCGGTGGCGCTGGAAATGGGCCATGCCGACACGCTGAAGGCGCGGCGCCGAGTAGCTACCTCTGGACCACAAGTAGCGTCAGCGTGACCGAGCGAAATGCCGGGAAGCTCTTCTTCAGCTACGAGCGCTCCTGGCCGACAGCGTGATCAGGCGATCGGCCGATCTAGGGACTCGCGGCCCGGAAGCAGAGGGTTCTGGGTCTGACGCTGCCCTTGCAGAGGACGTCGATCGCCTGAAGATCGACGGCGTCGACGTGCCGGTCTTCGACGCGGCCCGGACGATCGTCGACTGCTTCCGGTTCCGCAGCAAGATCGGCCTGGATGTGGTGCTGGAACCACTGCGCGACGCCTCGGCGTGTCGCCACCTCGCGGGATGGCGATCCTGGAACTCGGCATCATGAGCACGCCGGCACCGCCTGCCGGCCCCCGAAAGGCAGCCCGGAAGTCATGGCGTGCTCGTGCCCGGGAGTGCACGACACTCAAGTCGGCACCGAAAGGGTCGATTCCCTCAAGGCAATCCCTGCCGCACCAAGGCGTGCCGCATGGCCCATGCAGCGCCCGGATGCACCCACGATGCCCCAACCATTGAACGGCCACGCGCGCGCCACGTCGCCTTGGCAGGCGTTCGCGCGCCGGTTCCTGTTCGACTACCCGCCGCGGGCGCGGGCAGCCTGGCTGGCCATCACCGGTGCGGGCGCCGCGGCCCTGGTCTGGGCGTGCTGGAACCTGGTCTCGATGCCGTTGACGGCAGCCTGGCCCTTGGCGCTCGCGCTGGGGCTGGTGGCGCTGGCCTCCAGCCTGTCGATCCAGCTGCCGCGCTCGTCGTTTTCGCTGAGCATCGGCGACGTGTTCGTGTTCGGCGTGCTTGCCACGATCGGGCCCGCGGCGGCCGTGCTCGCGTCAGGCATCGACGCCCTCGCCGGCACGCTGCGCTACAGCAATCGGCTGAGTACCCGCGTGTCCACCCCGGCGGCGGCACTGGCCGCGATGGCCGTCTGCGCCTGGGCTTTCGAGCTCGCCAAGGCTGCCCTGATCTGGAACGGACTCGGCGCGGAGGCGGCGACCATGGCGGCGCTGGCCCTGGTGGCGCTGCTGCCCTTCGCGCTGTCGCTGCTGCCGCTGATGAGCATGATGGCGCTCAAGCGCGGCGAACCGCAGGCGCCCCTCCGCTGGCTGGCCGATTCGAGCTGGATGGGGGCCATCTACCTGGCGTCGGCGCTGATTGCCGGGCTGGTGCATCTGCAGGCGCAGCGCTCTGGCGCCACCCCGCTGGTGGTCTCGGCCCTGTCGGCGATCGTCATCATGTGGCTGCTGCGAAACGCCGTGCATCGGCAGGAGACCGAACGCCAGCGCCAGGAGTCCCAGTTGGCCCAGGCGCAGCACGAAGCCACGCTCAGCCACCAGCGCTTTGCGGCGGCGTTCAGCCATGCTGCCATCGGCATGGTCATCGTCAAGCCGGACGGCCACATGCTGCAGGCCAACGACGCGCTGTACGCCTTGTTGAAGCTGGAGCCCGGCGCCGTGCTCGGCAGGCCCTTCGACACGCTGCTGAACACCCCCGAGGCGCCACTGTTGCAGCGCCACGCCCAGGCCGCACGGGTCTCGGGCGACGATGCCTTCTCGATGGAGGTGCAAGGCAGGCGCGGCGATGGCCAGGAGATCTGGGTCGCCGTTCACTGCAGCCCGTACGAGGACCCGGCCGGCGGCGGGCAGTGCCTGATCTACCAGCTGCATGACATCACGTCGCGCCACGTCGCGGAGAGCCGCCTCAGCCACATGGCGCATCACGACGACCTGACCGGCCTGGCCAACCGCCACAGCTTCCATGAATCGCTGAAGACCGCGGTGGAGAAAGCCCGGCTGGACCCCGCGCAGGGTTTCGCAGTGCTGTACCTGGACCTCGACCGCTTCAAGATGGTCAATGACAGCCTCGGTCATGGCGCCGGCAATCAGTTGCTGCGTGAAGTCGCGGCCAGGCTGCGCGCCAGCCTGCGCCCTGTCGACCTGGTGGCGCGCCTGGGCGGTGACGAATTCGCTGCCCTGGTCGACGCGGCGAGCGACCCGGACTTGCCCTTGCATCTGGCCGGGCGTGTGCTCGACGAACTGAGCCGCCCGGCCTCCCTGCTGGGCACCGAGGTCGTTCCGGGCGTGAGCGTCGGCATCACCTTCAGCGACCTGGGTGACCGGACGGCCGAAGAGATCATGCGTGACGCCGATCTGGCGATGTACGAGGCCAAGGCAGCAGGACGCGGCTGCGTCGTGCGCTTCGACCGATCCATGCACAGCAAGGTGGCCGAGAAGCTGTCGCTCGAAACCGACCTGCGGCGCGCCATCGGCGATGGTCAGATGAGCGTGCACTTCCAGCCGATCTACCAGCTCGAACCCTACGGACTGAGCGGCTTCGAGGCCCTCGCCCGCTGGGTGCATCCGCAGCGCGGCCCCATCAGCCCGGCGGTGTTCATCGCACTGGCCGAGGAGTCGGGCCACATCGAAGTGCTCACCGACTGGATCATCGACCAGGCGATGGCTCATCTGGCGCACTGGAAGGGCGACAGGCCGGGCAGGCAGCACCTGGGCATGCACGTCAACATCTGCGGCCGCGACCTCACCCGCATCAGCCTGTCGTCCCATGTCCAGCAGGTGCTGACCCGCCACCGGGCCACGCCGGGAAGCCTGACGCTGGAGCTGACCGAGACCATGCTGATGGGGCGGCTGGATGTGGCCCTGCGCACCATGGCCAGCCTGAAGGACATCGGGGTGCGGTTCTCGATCGACGACTTCGGCACCGGTTATTCGTCACTGTCGTACCTGGGCCGGCTGCCGATCGACAGCCTGAAGATCGACCGCTCGTTCGTGATGGCCATGCACCAGAGCAGGCAGAACCTGGAGATCGTGCGCGCGATGCTGACCCTGGGCCGGACGCTGGGACACAAGGTGATCGCCGAAGGCGTCGAGACGGCGGATCAGCTGGCGATGCTGCGTGAACTCGGTGTTCACGAGGGGCAGGGTTATCTTCTGTCGCGACCGAAAAGCGCGGACCAGATCAACGATCTGCTCGCTGCCGCCGAATCGGCTGCGCAGCCCGCCGACTCGGGCCAGCGCGCCTGAACCCGTCTCGCCGGGGCCGGCGACGGTTCCCGCGGTCAGCCCTGCGGCCCAGGGGCGGCGGTCGGCCTCTTGGTCCAGCAGAAGACCTGCATCGGCGGAATGTTCAGCAATTCCAGGCTGCGCGACGGCTGGCCCAGGTAAGGCGTGGTGAACCGGGCCACATGCGGGCGCAACTGGTAGGCGACGAAGCGACCGCCCGGTGGCAGCACCTCGGCCACGGCCGCCGCGATGCGGTCGGCGACGGCCGCCGGCATGGTCGAGAACGGGATCCCCGAGATGACGACATCGGGCGCCGGCATCTTGTGCAGCCGCAGAAACTCGGCGATCTGCTCGGCACTGCCGCATTGCACGATCAGGCGGGGGTCCGACTGCTGTTGCGCCAGGTGGTCGCGGAAGACAGGCGACAGCTCGATGGCCAGCAGCTTCGCTTCGGCATGCATCGCGCGAAGGAAGGCTCGCGTGGTGCCCCCGGTGCCCGGGCCGAGCTCGACCACGGTGCGCGCCTCGGCCAGCGCCGCCGTGCGAACCAGCCGGCGTTCCATCCAGGGCGAACTCGGGATCACCGAGCCGACCTCGCGCGGATGCTGCAGGAAGCCCGACAGGAAGGCGCGCTTGTCGGCCCAGGGCGACGACGGGCCGGATCCGTCGGGCCGAGCCGCGGCTGGCGTCGATGCGCTGGCAATGCGCACGCTGTCGCGACGCCGTTCTTGTACGGGGTGGCCCATGTCCGGATTTCCTCCTGGTGTCGCCACAGCTTGCGATGTGCGCCGGCGACGATTTGTCGGATGGGGCGCAAGTCTACTGGCTGCGGCAAGGCGCGGGCCCGGCGCACCAGCACAACTGCAAACAGCCCGGCCATTCGAGCAGCGCTATCCTTGCGTCCTGCGGTGGGAGAGCGGTCGAGCATGGGTGCAGACTGGCGCCGGCGCCGGCCCCCTCACTTCGATGCCCTACCTCTACCTGACCATCGCCATCCTGGCCGAAGTGATCGGCACCTCGGCACTGAAGGCTTCCGACGGCTTCACGCGGCCCAAGCCCTCGGTGGTGGTGGTGGTCGGTTATGGCGTGGCCTTCTACTTCCTGTCGCTTGCGCTGCAGAGCATTCCGCTCGGGGTGGCCTACGCCATCTGGTCGGGCGCGGGCGTGGCCCTGGTCACGCTGATCGGCTGGCGTGTCTTCAAGCAGCGCCTGGATGCACCTGCACTGCTGGGCATCGGACTGATCATTGCGGGCGTCGCGGTGCTGCGCTGGTCTTCGGAGGCCGTGGCTTGAGCAGCGTGCCCGACCAGGACCGACGTGCAGCCTCGAAGGCCGATGACGAGGTCTTCGAGGTTGCGCCCGGCGCTCACGAGCCGCTGGCCGACCTTGCGCTCCAGGCCGGCGCCCGGCTGCACGATGCCAGCCGCGCGCGACGGCGCTGGGCGGCCTGGCTGATGCTGGCGGTGGCCATCGTGGGCGGGGCGATCGGCACCTCGGCACTCGCCGCCAGCGCCGGCTTCACGCGGGCGGGGCCCCTGGCGGTGATGGTCGCCGGCTACCTGACGTGCTTCATTGCGCTGACGCGGGCGCTGCGGGTGATCCCGATCTCCATCGCCTACGCCGTGTGGTCGGGTGTGGGCATCGCACTGGTGTCGGGCATCGGCTGGCTGTGGCTCGGCCAGCAGCTCAACCGCGGCGAACTGACCGGCATCGCGCTGATCCTGGTCGGCACGGTGGTGATCCAGCTGTTCTCGCGCAGCGCCGACGCCTCGCGCTGAAGGCCGTCGCGTCGCGGGGCCGCGGGGTCGGCAGGTCCGCTGTGCCGCGACCGCCAAGACCAAACCCTGCGGGCCGGCGCGGGCTCGACCAGGCCGGCTGCCCGTCGCTGACCTGGTCGCGCAGTGCCTCGGTGGACTGCAGCAGCGCCTTCACCTTGAACGGCTCGAGCAGCAAACGCCGGACCTCCTGCTGCTTCGACTGCGCCGCCTGCCCGGCTGCGGGGCGTATCCGTCACGCGCCAGTGCGGCCCCGCGCCCGGTCAAGAGCCCCCTGCTCACCTGGCCACGGTGGCCGCCGCAATGGCTTCGAGCGCCTTGCCCACCTGCTCGGCGGCCGGGCAGTCACGGGCGCCGTGTCGGTGGATCAGCCACTTCGGGTCGTTGTAGCCCAGCCAGGTCTGGCCGGCTTCGTCGGCCCACACCAGGGCCTTCATCGGCAGGTCGATGCCGGCGAGCTGGGCACACCGCATCAGCGGCGTGCCGGCCTGCGGATTGCCGAAGACCAGCAGTTCGGTCGGCCGCAAGGTCTGGCCGATGCGCTGGGCCGCGGCGGCGTGGTCGATGCGGGACACGACGGCGAGGTTGCGCTTCTTCACTTCGGCTTCCAGCCGGTTCATCGTCTCCATGGGCGAGTGCGGGCTCTTGAGCGCCATGAGGCCGTGCGTGGCAGTGGCCTGGTTGCCGCCATGGCCTCCCGCGCCGTGGTGGCCGCCCATCGCGCCACAGCCGGCCAGCAGCAAGGCCGTCAGGGCGAGGGTCATTCGTCGCTTCATGCTCATCGTCTACTCCTGCTCGTTGTTGGAGACGGGATGTTGACACGTCCGCAGCCGGCGCCGGATGGGTGGGGAGTCGGTCGCGGGCGTAAGAAAAGGACGCCGGGCGACGACCAGGACGAGCACCGGGGGCTCGATCGCCTGGCTGCCCTGGTGCGACAGTCCCCCTGAGCCATGCAGTTGCACTTTCGTGGAACCCACCGATGAAGACCGACACCTGGATCGACCTGCCGGCCCGCCGCGCGGGCATCGCCGCGGGCCTGATGGCCGGATGGTGACCCCGGCAGGCCCGGCGCAGGGCACTCTCGGCCCGACCCGGCGCCGCGTGCTGACGCAGCTGTCCGCGGCGCTGGCCGTCCTGGGCTGGGGTCCGGCTGCCGCCCGGACCGGCTCGGGCCTCTTGAAGGCCGTGTCGCTTCAGGATGTCGCGCGCATCGATGCAGCGGGCGACGGCGGCTGGCTGGCGCGCGACCGCAGCGGCCGTCTGTGGCAGGTCTCCGAAGACGGCATCACACGCCCCCTCGGGGACGGCCTGGCGCCCCAGGGATCGCTGGCCGTCGGCCATGGACGCATCGCCGGGCGGGCCCTCGACGGGCGCCTGTGGGTGCGTGCCGGTGGTGCCTCGCCTTCGGCACCACAGCATTCGGACGCCGTGCTGGCTCCCCACGGCGGCTTGTGCGGTCTGCCCCTGGCCGTGATCGGCCTCGTCGAGCAGGAGGGGCGCACGCGGGTGGCGAGATTCGAGGCGGACGCCCGGGGGCGATGGCAGGTCGCGGCGCGCAGCGAAGAAGCCGTGCTGCCCGACGCCGTGCCGGTCATCGTCGACCTCGACGGCCGGGGCGACGGCGGACACGTCGCCGTGCTCGCCGGGCCCGACCGGCAGCGCTACCCGCATGCCGTGCTCGGCGACGATGTCGAAGCCACGCGGCTGTTGTGGCTGGAACGACACGGCCTGCAGCCCCTTCGCACACTGGACCTGCCCGAGCCCGAGGTGTTCGAGGACCGGCTGCTGCGGCCGTGGAAACTGCCCGACGGACGTCTGGGCCTCGTCACGATGCGTTCGGGGCCCCGGGGCGCACAACTGGCCGTGGTCGCCGCATCGACGCAGTCGGCTTCGGCGCTGGAGATCGCTGCGGCAGGCCCCTTCATCGGCACGCGCAACCGCTGGCTCTCGGCGGCCAGCGTCGAGGCGGGCGACGCCGCATTGTGGGCGGTCCACACACCGCACATCGGTGGCGTGCTGCACCGCTACGTCGCCCAGGGTGCCATGCTGATGCCCGAGCGCGTGGCGACCGGCCTCAGCAACCACCGCCTCGGTGCCCGCGATCTGGACGTCACGGCCCGGCTGGGCCGCCGGCTCCTGCTGCCTTCGCAGAACGGGCAACAGGTGCACATCGTCGACCTCGACTCGAAGGCGATCGTCTCGTCGTTCGATGTCGGGGCGCCGGTGCTGCAGCTCGTGACAGCACCCGGCGGGCGGGCCGTGGCGGTACTGACGCAAGCCGGCCTGTCGATCTATGCGATGCGCGCGGACACGGGCCCTGCCCTTCCTTCGCGGTAGGCCCGCGCCTGCGTCGGTGTGCGCTCGCGCCTTCGTCGGTGTGCGCCTGCACCTACATCGCTGAGCGCCCGGTACTGCCGGCGCTGCGGTGTCTTTGCGGCCGCCGCATCAGCGCGGCGAGCGCCAGGCCGGCCAGCGCCAGTGTCGTGGGTTCGGGCATCGGCGAGGGCTGGGGGTCGTTGCCGAGGTCGCCTGCGGTATCGGAGCTGGCCACGACGAGGTTGTCGAAGGCGGCGTAGCCGGCCAGGCCTGCACCGGCACGCAGGTCGAGCATCAGCGTGACCCAGCCACTCGTGTTGTTGGCGGTGGACAGCGAGACGGTGCGGTTGTTCCAGGTCAGCGTGGTGGTGCTGGCGATGGGATTTCCCTCCATCGCGGCGGTCGACAACAGCAGGCCCGGGTTGCCGAAGCTGAAGGTGCCCAGCGGCGAGTCGTACAGGCTCACATCGAAGATCGGCGTCTGGCCGGCAAAGCCGAAAGGGCCGCCGCAGCTAGGGCAGGCGACCGGGCCGATGCCGGCGAAGTCCATCATCACGTTGACGAAGCCGAGGCTGCCGACATTGAAGGTCAGCGCCAGCAGGTCGTTCTGCACTGAAGACAACATGCCGAGCGCGTAGGCGCCACCGGTGCCGGAGGGATCGCTGTAGTTCGCATTGCCGGCAATCCGCAGGGTCTCGACCGTGAAGGTCTGCTGGAACGCTGCGCCGAACAGCGAGTTGACCGAGGCAAAGCTGATGCCGGTGCCATTGCCGCTCTGGTCGGTCCAACCGGTGGGCGAGTTGAAGTCGTTCTGGTAGACGACCACGGCTGCACGGGCCGGGGTGGTCACCCCGACCGTGGCGGCGGCGGCGATGACCGCCATCGCCAGAGGGCCCAAGGCGGACCGAACGGCGGACTTCAGGCTGGTCTTCATGTCTGTGTTCCTTTCAGGTGAGGGGGTGAACGGTGACGACATCGGGGTTCTCCGTGACGTGACGGAGCGAAGTCTTGCCAGCGACCGTTAGCAAAACGCTAGCGGCGAGGCCCCCAGACGGACGATCTGCACCCCGCGATCACGGGGGTCCGTGGCGTCGCAGCAGCACGCGACCTGAACATCCCCCAGGGTGTCCGTGGGTGGTGCGGCGCGCGAGACCATCACAAGCCGGGCTTGAGTACCGGCCCGCACCGGCCGGCCTCGGCGGTCAGTGCCTACGTCCTGCGTCTGCGCGCAGGCACTGGGCACGACCCCACGGCGCGGGATGATCCAGCGTGCCGCAGGCCTTGCCGCTCAACAACGAGCCGGCGCAGACGGCCAGCGATGCCGGATCGTTGAGCACCTGCGCCGTCACGCCGCAGGGTGAGTTCGCCGGTCCGTACTCAGGGACGCGCGCCGCCAGCACCGGCTGCGGCCCCGGACACGGCGTCGAGGGCCGCGCCACAGATGTGCAGGGTGGAGAAGGTGAAGCCGGCCTCCTCCTGCGACGCACCGACGATCGCCATGGAACGCCGCCTCAGCCGCTGTTCCGGACCGGCGCCCCCACAGGCGGGCGCCGCTGCGGCTCACTGCAGCTTGATGCCACGCTCGGCGATCACCTTGCCCCACGCTTCGGACTCGGCGTTGGCGAACGCACCGAAATCGGCTGCCGCCTTGTAGGCAGGCAACACGCCGGCCTGGCGCAGCTTGCCGGCCACGTCGGGCGTTTCGAGTACGGCCTTCATCTCGGCAGAGATGCGCTCGACCAGCGCCTTGGGCGTGCCCGGCGGCGCGACCATCCCGCCCCAGGGCACGGCCACCAGGCCGGAAAGTCCCTGCTCGGCCATGGTGGGCACCGCGGGAAGGTCGGGCTGTCGACCCGCCGAGCTCACCGCCAGCGCGCGCAGCTTGCCGGCGCGGATGTGCGGCAGTGCAGACTGCGAGTCGGCGTACATGACCCCGACCTGCCCCCCCAGCAGGTCGCTCATGGCGGGCGCCGCCCCCTTGTAGGCCACGTGCTGCCAGCTCAGACCGGCGGCGGCAGCAATGCGTTCCATGGTCAGATGCCCCAGGCTGCCGATGCCCGAACTGGCGTAGTTGATGCCCCCGGCCGCCGCCCTTGCCACGCCCACGAGTTGCTGCAGGTTCTGAACATCGGCGAAGGCGGGGACCGCGGGGTTGACGACCAGGACGTTGTACTGGTCGTAGATCTCGGCCACCGGCTCCACGTCGCGCTGGAAGTCGACCTTCTTGCCGCTGAAGTGGAAGAAGTTCACGGTGGGAATGACCAGCATCATGAGCGTGTGCCCGTCGGTCGGGGCCGACTGCAGACCGGTGAACGCGATGGTGCCGGTAGCACCGGCCTTGTTTTCGATCACCACGGGCTGTCCCACGCGGCGCGAGAGCTCGGCGCCGATGATGCGGGCCACCACGTCGGTGGTGCCGCCGGCGGGAAAACCCACCACCAGCGTGATCGGCCTGGTCGGCCAGGTTTGGGAGAAGGCGGGCGGAGCGGCCAACGCGGCGGCGGCCAGCAGGCCCAGGGCTAGACGTCGGGTCAGAACAGGCATGGTGGTCTCCGGTCAGTTGTTGCGGGTGACTTTGGCGTCGCGAATCACGTCCGACCAGCGCTGGCTTTCGCGTTGCACGAACTCTCGCGTCTGCGAGGGGCTCAGCACCAGGGGCACCATGCCCATCGCTGCATAGCGCTCCTGCAGGGCGGGGCGGTTCAATGCGGCGTTCAGGGCTGCATTGAGCTTGTCCACGACAGGCTGCGGCGTGCCCGCGGGCGCCACCAGCAGCGTGAAGACGTTGGACTCGTACCCCGGCAGCCCGCTCTCGGCCGCCGTAGGCAGGTCGGGCGTGAGCTTCGAGCGGCGGGCCCCCGCCGCCGCGATCGCACGGATGCGCTGGCTGCCGACCTGCGGCAAGGCAACCGTCGGCGACAGCAGACCGATGTCCACCTGACCGCCCACCAGGTCCTGCAGCTGCTGCGGGTCGCCCTTGTACGGCACGTGGACCATGTCCACCTTGGCCAGCATCTTCAGGTACTCGAAGGAGACGTGGATCGGCCCACCCTGCCCGGTACTGGCATAGGTGAGCGGCTTGCCCTGGCTGGCCCGCTCGCGCGCGAGCGACAGCAGTTCCTGCAGACTCCGGGCGGGGACGTGGTTGGCCACGACGAACATCAACTCGGTGAGGCCGGTGCCGCCCACGAACGCCAGGTCGGTGAGCGGCTTGTACGGCAGCTGCGGGTCCAGCCGCGACAGCAGGATGGTCGGCCCGACCCCGCTGATGCCCAGGGTGTAGCCGTCGGGCGCAGACTTGGCGACGAAGTCGACGCCGATGGCGCCGGCCGCGCCGGGCTTGTTCTCTACCAGCACCTGCTGCCCCAGCGTGGCCTGCATGTCAGTGGCCAGCAGCCGGGTGGACGAGTCCGTCGGGCCACCGGGCGGGAAAGGCACGACGATGCGGACGGGCCGGGTCGGGAAGTCGGCCTGGGCGAACGCGGCTGTTGCCCAGCCCAGCGGCACGCTGCCCGCGGCTGCGGCCTTCAAGAGTCGCCGACGGGTGCCGCGCCGGGCGGCATCGGATTCGAACGAGTCTGCCATTTTCGTCTCCTTGGTTTGTTTGTGCGCCGGTGGCCGGCAGGTCAATCGGGCCAGCGGCCCTGCCGCGCGGCTGCCTCGAGCGAACTTGCCGGCAGCCACCTCTCACCCTCGATGGCGTGCTGTCCGCGCACCTGTTCGAGCACGCCCGCCAGACCCTGCCGTGCCGCCCAGAACATCGGGCCGCCCTCATGCCGCGGAAAGCCGTAGCCGTTGACATAGGTCACGTCGATGTCGCTGGCGCGCAGCGCCACCCCGTCGTCCAGGATGCGCGCACCTTCGTTGACCATCGCGACCAGCACGCGACGGACGACGTCCTGGTCCGCCACGGTCCGGCGGGTGATGCCCAGCTCGCGCGCCGTGCGCTCGATCAGAGCTTCCACCTCGGGATCGGGACGCGCCTTCGCATCGGCGCCGCTGCCTTCATAAAGGTAGTAGCCCTTGCCGGTCTTCTGGCCGAAACGGCCGGCCTCGCACAGGCGGTCGGCGATGGGCGAGTAGCGCTGGCGCTTGTCGCGGAACTGCTCGCGGTACTGACGGATGCGCCAGCCCACGTCGAGACCAGACATGTCGCGCATCAGGTACAAGCCCATCGGGAAGCCGAAGGCCTGAAGCGCACCGTCGATCTGCCACGGCGTGGCACCGTCCTCCAGCAGGAAGTCGCACTCGCGGCCGTACACCGCAAGGATGCGGTTGCCGATGAAACCGTCTCGGTTGCCCGCCAGCACAGGCACCTTGCCGATGCGTCGCGCCAGCGCGGTGACAGTCGCCAGGGTCTGCGGCGAGGTGCAGGCCGCACGCACGTTCTCCTGCAGCTTCATCACGTTGGCGGGGCTGAAGAAGTGCGTGCCGACCACCGACTCCGGGCGCGAGGTCACCGCCGCGATCCGGTCGATGTCCAGCGTGGACGTGTTGGTGGCCAGCACGGCCCCGGGCTTCATCACCTCGTCCAGCCGGCGGAAGACCTGCTGCTTGAGCTCCATGTCCTCGAACACGGCTTCGACGACGAAGTCGCAGGGGGCCGCATCCGCGAGATCCAGGCTGCCGGTGATCAACGCCTGGGCCTGCGCGGCCCGCGCGGCGTCGAGACTGCCGCGCCGCACGGAGGTCTCATAGTTGCGGCCGATCACCTGCAGGCCGCGCTGCAGGCCTTCGGGCCGGGCGTCTAGCAACAGGACCGGGATGCCGGCACTGGCAAAGCACATCGCGATGCCACTGCCCATCGTGCCTGCGCCCACCACCGCCGCACGTTGCACCTCGATCGGCACCACACCTTCCAGCCCGGGGATCTTGGCAGCCGCACGCTCCGCCTGGAACAGGTGAATCAACGCGGCGCGCTGCGGGCTGGCCACGCATCGACGGAAGGCGTCGGACTCGAAGGCCAGACCTTCCTCGATGGGTACATAGACCGCTTTCTCGACGCAGTCCACGATCAGGCCGGGCGACAGCAGGCCGCGCCACTTGCGCCGATGCTTCTCGCGCAGCGCAGCAAACAGCGCCGGGTCGGTGTCTTCGATGCGGTCGCGACGCGCGTCCACCGTCGACAGGGCACGCCCCTGCTGCATCACGCGCCGGGCGAAGGCCAGCGCGCCGGCCAGCAGGTCGCCTTCGACGACTTCGTCCAGCAGGCCCAGGGCCAGTGCCTCCGCGGCGGTGATCGAGCGGCCACTCAACATCAGTTCGAGGGCCTTTTCGGCACCGACGATGCGGGGCAGGCGCTGCGTGCCACCCCCACCCGGCAGCAAGCCGATGTTCACCTCAGGCAGGCCGAGCCGGCTGTCCGGCGTGGCCACGCGGAAGTGCGCGCCCAGGGCCAGTTCCAGCCCACCGCCCAGGGCGTGCGCGGCGATCGCGGCGACCACCGGCTTGGCCGACGCGGCGATGCGCTGCACCGAGGCATTGATGCCCGGAGCCGGCTTGTCCAGACCGAACTCGCGGATGTCGGCGCCCGGCACGAAGCGACCGTGGGCGCCGATCAGCACCGCCGCCAGCGCCGCCGGGTCCTGAGCGAATCGCTCCAGCACAGCGACGAGTTCCGTTCGCATCGCTGCGCTGAGCGCGTTGATCGGCGGATGGTCGAGCTCGATGACGGCGATGTCGCCGTGCTGCCGAACATGTACGGTGGTCACCCCAAGGCCTCCTTCAGACCACTTCGAACAAGCCGGCAGCGCCCATGCCGCCGCCCACGCACATCGTCACCACCACCAGACGTGCAGCACGGCGTCGCCCTTCGATCAGCGCATGGCCGACCAGACGGGCGCCGCTCATGCCGAAAGGATGGCCGATCGAGATCGCGCCCCCGTTCACGTTGAGCCGCTCGTCAGGGAGGCCCAGCCGGTCGCGACAGTGGATGACCTGCACGGCGAACGCCTCGTTGAGCTCCCACAGGTCGATGTCCTCGACGCGCAGACCGTGCTGTCGCAGCAGCAGCGGGACCGCAGCTACCGGCCCCACCCCCATCTCGTCGGGCGCGCAGCCGGCCACCGCCAGGCCCCGGTAGAGACCCAGCGGACGGGCACCGCAGGCCGCAGCAGCGCGGTCGCTCATCAGGATGAGCGCCGCAGCGCCGTCGGACAACTGGCTGGCGTTGCCTGCGGTGATGCAGCCCGCCTCGCCGACCACCGGCTGAAGTCGAGCCAGTCCTTCGGCGCTGGCGTCGGCGCGCGCACCCTCGTCACGATCGAACAGCACGGACTGCGTGCCCAGATCGCTGCCGTCCCGGCCCAGCAGCCGTTGCGTCACCTGCAGGGGCACGATCTCTTCGTCGAACCGGCCCGCCTGCTGCGCCGCGATGGTGGCCCGTTGGCTGCGCAGCGCATAGGCATCCTGCTCAGCGCGGCCGATGCGATGACGGCTCGCGACGTTCTCGGCAGTGTCGATCATCGCCTGGTACACGCCCGGCACATGCCGCTGCAGCCAGCCGTCCTGCGCGCGGTGGCGAGCGCGATGGTCCTGCACCAGCGAAACCGACTCCAGCCCTCCGGCCGCAAGGACCTCGGCCTCACCGGCGCGGATGCGCAGGGCCTGCTGGGCCACGGCCTGCAGTCCCGACGCGCACTTGCGGTCGACCGTGGCGGCAGCCACGCCGTCCGGCCAGCCTGCGCGCAGCACGGCCTGGCGCGCGATGTTGCTGCCGGTGGCTCCTTCCTGCCAGGCGCAGCCCAGCACCACGTCTTCGACCCGGGCGGGATCGTCGACCCGGGCGCGTCGCAGCGCGGCATTCAGCACATGCGCGCCCAGTTCTGCGCCGTGCGTGTCGTTCAGCGCGCCGCGTCGGGCCTTTCCGATCGGCGTTCGGGCAGTCGAGACGATGAGGGCGTCACGCATGGTGTGGTGGCGACAGAGGCTGCTGACTCGGCATGCCAGACTTGCAGACATGTTGTCATGCCATTATGCTGTCCTTATGAGCTCGGACACAAGACCCCTCTCCACGCCCCACATCCGCACCTCCGTCGAGCACGGGCTGGCTCACGTTCAGATCGACCGACCGGACAAGAAGAACGCCATGCTGCTGGCCATGCGCGACGCTCTGGCCGAGGTCTTCGAATCGCTGGCCGACCAGCCGGAAGTGCGCGCCGTCCTGCTGTCGGGCGCCGGCAGCGACTTCTGCGCCGGCGCCGACATCTCCGAGATGGGCCAGGGCGGGCTGCTGGGCTCGACCTACCGCGTCAGGCACATGCAGCGACTGATGCGGGCCATGGTGAGGCTGCAGAAGCCGGTGGTCTGCGCCGTGCGCGGGGTCGCGGTGGGCATGGGCTTCTCGATGGCGCTGGCCTGCGACGTGGTCCTGGCCGCTGAGTCGGCGCGCTTCGGCCAGGTGCAGCGCAGGATCGCCCTGCCGCCGGATGCAGGGGCGGTGTGGTTCCTCACGCGCTACCTGGGGCAGATGCGCGCCAAGGAACTGGTGCTTTCAGGCCGCATGGTGCCGGCTTCCGAAGCGCTGTCGATGGGTCTGGTGAGCCGCGTGCTACCCGACGACCTGCTGATGCAGACCGCGCAGGCGCTGGCGCAGGACCTCGCCCAGGGCCCCACCGTGGCCTTCGGCATCGGCAAGCGCATGTTCGACCTGGCCCCGTCCTGTTCGTTCGACGCATTCATGGAGCACGAGGCGAGCCTGGTGCCGCTATCCGTCACCTCCGAGGACTTCAAGGAAGGCACTCTCGCCTTCCTGGAAAAACGCGCTGCCCGGTGGACGGGCCGCTGACGCCACCAGGAGACCCGATGCCCACCGACCGCATCCTCACCCGCAGAACAGGCCCGCTGGCCTGGATCACCTTCAACAACCCTGCCAGACTGAACGCCATGTCGCTGGAGATGTGGGAAGGCCTGGGCGAGGCCGTGGCGGCCTTCGACGCCGACCCCGAGGTTCGGGTGATCGTGCTCGACGGCGCAGGCGGCAAGGCCTTCGTGGCAGGCGCCGACGTGTCCAGGTACGAAGAAGAGCGGATGGGCGACAACGCCCAGGAGCACTACGCACGCACCGGAGAGAAGGCGCTCGCGGCCCTGTACGACACGTCGAAGGCGACCATCGCCGCGATCGACGGTTACTGCATCGGCGGCGGCATCTCGGTGGCCGTGTGCTGCGACCTGCGCATCGCAACACCCGAGTCCAGCTTCGCCCAGCCAGCCATGCGCTACGGCATCGGCTACCGCTACAAGAGCCTGCGCCGGGTCACTGATCTCATCGGGCCGGCAGCCACCAAGGAACTGCTCATCGGCGGGCGCAGTTTCGATGCCGCGCAAGCCCTGGCCAAGGGACTGGTCGGCGAGGTAGTGCCCCGCGCGGAGCATGCCGACGCGGTCAGCCGCCAGGCCGAGAAAATCGCCGCCGGTGCGCCGCTCACGCTCAAGCAGGTCAAGCACGCCATCGCGCAGATCGTGCGCGACCCGGCGGAACGGGAATTGGCACAGTCGGAGCAGTACTTCCAGGACTGCTATGCGAGCGCCGACTACCGCGAAGGCATCCGGGCCTTCGCCGAGAAGCGCCAGCCGACGTTCAGGGGGGTCTGACCATGCTCCCCCAGACCGACAGTCCCGGCCCGCTGGCGGGCGTGCGGGTCCTGGACCTCAGCCGCATTCTCGCGGGTCCGATGACGGCGCAGTGGCTGGCCGACCTCGGCGCGGAGGTCATCAAGGTCGAACGCCCCGGCGACGGGGACGAGTCGCGCACCTACGGTCCGCCCTTCATGAAGGACCGGGACGGCCTGCCGACGGACACAGCAGCCTTCTACCTCAGCTGCAACCGGGGCAAGCGTTCGATCACGGTGGACCTGGCCTCGGCCGAGGGCCAGGACCTGGTGCGAGGGCTGGCCGCGGAAAGCGACGTGCTGATCGAGAACTTCCGCACCGGCACGCTGAAGAAGTACGGCCTCGATCAGGAGAGCCTGCGCACGCTGAATCCGCGCCTGGTGTACTGCTCGGTCACCGGCTTCGGGCAGACGGGACCCTACGCGCACCGGCCGGGTTATGACGGCATCTTCCAGGCCCTGGGCGGCATGATGGCCACCAGCGGTCACCCGGCCGAGCCGATGAAGGTCGGCATGAGCATCGTGGACGTGGTGACCAGCCTGTTCGCCGCGATGGGCATACAGGCGGCGCTGCGCCAGCGCGACCAGACCACCGGGGTAGGCCAGTACATCGACGTCGCCCTGCTGGACTGCTGTGTCTCCACGCTGTCGCACTACGCGATGAGCTACCTCGTCTCCGGCCAAGCGCCTCTGCGGCGCGGCAACGGGGGCTACGGCGGTGTGCCTTCGCAGGCCTTCAACTGCCGAGATCGCGCGATCTTCCTGGTGGCTGCCAACAACCGGCAGTTCGCCGCGCTGTGCCGCGCCATTGCTCGGCCGGAACTGCCTGCCGACCCCCGCTTCGACAGCACCTCGGGACGCATCCGCAACCGCGACCCGCTGGTCGAGATCCTGTCGGCGGTCTTCGCAGGCATGGACGCGGCCGACGCGCTGGCTCGGCTGGACGCCGTCGGCGTACCGGCCTCGCAGGTCAACGAGTTGCCGGAGACCTTCGCAGATCCGCAGGTGCAGCACCGCGGCCTGCGGACGGAAGTGCAGCACCCCGTGGCCGGCAGCCTGCCGCTGGTGGCCAATCCGCTGAAGATGTCGTCGGGCCGGGTGGGCAGCGCCCTGCCCCCGCCGCTGATGGGTCAGCACACCGACGAAGTGCTGTCGCAGCGGCTGGGGCTGGACAAGGCGACCATCGCCGGCCTGCGCCAGCGCGGGGTGATCGGATGAACTTCGGCCTCAGCGTCGCCGACCAGCGCTTCCGGGCCGAGGTGCGCGCCTTCATCGATGCCGAGCTGCCGTCCGGGGTACGCGACAAGCTGGCCGAGCACCGCTCGCTCACGCGACGGGAGATCCAGGACTGGCACCGTCGCCTCAACCGCCGCAACTGGGCCACGCCTGGTTGGCCCGCACGCTGGGGCGGGCCCGGCTTCACGGCGGTGCAGCGAAGCATCTTCTTCGACGAACTGCACCAGGCGCCGGCGCCCGAGCCGGTGTCGTTCAACGTGGCGATGATCGGCCCCGTGATCGCCACCTTCGGCACGCAGGCGCAGAAGGAGCGCTTCCTGCCGCGCATACGCAACCTGGACGACTGGTGGTGCCAGGGCTTCTCGGAACCCGGCGCTGGCTCCGATCTGGCCGCGCTGTCCACCGCAGCACGGCGGGACGGCGACCACTACGGGGTCAACGGCAGCAAGATCTGGCAGGGCATGGCGCAGCACGCCGACTGGATGTTCACACTCGTACGCACCGACGCCTCGGCGGCGCGGCAGGCCGGCATCACGCTGCTGCTGATCGATCTGCGCCTGCCGGGCGTCACCGTGCGGCCCATTCTCACGATGGACGGTCGCCATGAGGTGAACGCCGTCTTCCTGGACGACGTGCGCGTGCCGCTGGACTGCCGCGTGGGCGAAGAGAACGGCGGCTGGGCCATCGCCAAGTTCCTGCTCGGCAGCGAGCGCACGGGTATTGCCCGCATCGGCATGTCGCGGCACATCCTGCGTCGCGCGCGGCAACTGGCGGCACTGCGGCCGTCCGAGAGCGGCATGCTGTCCGCCGATCCGGTGTTCCTTCAGCAGGCAGCGTCGCTGGAGATCGAGCTGCTGGCGCTGGAGATCACGCAGATGCGCATCGTGGCCGACGCCGATGCCCATCCAGACACGCCGGACCCGCGCTCGTCCATCCTCAAGATACGTGGCACCCAGCTGCGCCAGCAGGCTTCGGAACTGCTGCTGTGGGCGGCGGGCGCGCCGGCGCTGGCGGCGGCGGGAGAGTTCGAACACTTCACGGGCGATGATGCGCCGGCCGGTGCGGACTGGGCGCCGACGGTGGCTCCCGTCTACCTCTCGCTGCGCGCTGCCTCCCTCTATGGTGGCAGCACCGAAGTGCAGAAGAACATCCTCGCCAGGACCGTGCTGGGGCTGTGACGGTGGATGGCTGCTTCACTCCCGAACAACGTGCCTTGCAGGACGCCGTGGACCGCTGGGTGCAGCGCGAATACGGCTTCCTGGCCAGGGAGCGGCGGCGCCGCGATCTGCCGGACGGTGACCCCGCCACATGGCGCCAGCTGGCCGAACTCGGCCTGCTGGCACTGCCCTTCCCGCAAGCGCTGGGTGGCCTGGGAGGCGGCCCGGTGGAGACCATGCTGGCGGCGCGCTCGCTGGGCCGCGCCCTGCTGCTGGAGCCGTGGCTGTCCACGGTGGTGCTCGCCGGCAGCGTGCTGCGCGCCGCCGGCGGCGAGGCTGCATCGCACTGGCTGCCGCGCATCGCCGAGGGCACGGCGCGAGCGAGCCTGGCCTGCGAGGAGGCGTCCTCCCACGGGCGGCTGAATCATGTCGGGTGCCGAGCCGCTGCCGAGAGCAGCGGCTGGCGACTGGACGGCCGCAAGCTGCTCGTCCTGCAGGCCCGAGGCGCCGATGCCGTGATCGTCAGCGCTCGCACTGCGGGCGACGTCGATGCCGAGTCGGGCGTGTCGCTGTTCCTGCTGGACCCGCGCTCCCCCGGCCTGCAATGGCGCCACTATGACACCCACGACGGCCTGTCCGCATCGGATCTGACCCTGGTCGGCATGCTGCTGCCCAGGCACGCACTGATCGGGCCCGTCGACGCGGGACTGCCCCTTCTGCGCGAGGCCGTGGACCGCACGATAGGCGCCCTGGCCGCCGAGGCCTGGGGCCTGATGGAGCTGCTGTTGGAGACCACGGTGGAACACCTGAAGACGCGGCAGCAGTTCGGCAAGCCGCTGGCGAGTTTCCAGGTGCTGCAGCATGCCGCGGTGGACATGCTCATCGCCACCGAGCAGGTGCGAAGCATGGCCTGCTATGCCAGCAGCGCGGCCGACTGGGACGACGCCGCTGCCCGCGGCCTGGCGATGTCTGCCGTAAAGGTGATGGTCGGGCGCTGCGCGCGTCAGGCCGCGCAGCTGGCGGTGCAGCTGCACGGCGCGATCGGCCTCACCGACGAATGCGTGGTCAGCCACGCCTTCCGCCGACTCATGGCCATCGAGCTGCAGTTCGGCGACGTGCAGCATCACCTGGCGCGCCACGCCGCGCAGGCGCACTGACGACAGGAGCCCGCTGCGTGCCTCACCCCGCCGCCTGCATCGCCGGCGCCTATGAACACCCGCTGCGGCTGGCACCCGCCCATGGCCTGGCGCAGCTGCATGCAGAGGCGGCGCACGGCGCGCTGGCCGACGCCGGCCTGTCGGCGGCCGACGTGGACGGCTATTTCTGCGCCGGCGATGCACCCGGCCTGGGGCCGCACTCCATGGTCGACCACCTGGGCCTGAATGTGCGCCACGTGGACAGCACCGATACCGGCGGCTCGGCGCCGTTGATCCATGCGGCGCACGCCGCCATGGCCATCGCCGCCGGCCGCTGCCGCGTGGCGCTGATCACGATGGCCGGCCTGCCCCGCTCACAGCCGGCGCTGCACGCCAGCACGGTGCGCAGCGCTGCCGCTGCGCCCGAAAGCGCCTTCGAGGCGCCCTACAACGCCGGCGTGGCCGCCATGTATGCGCTGGTCGCCCAGCGCCACATGCACCAGTACGGCACCACACCCCGACAACTGGCCTGGATCAAGGCAGCCTTCTCGCAGCATGCGCAGCACAACCCGCACGCCATGCTGCGACAGGTGGTCACCCCGGACGACGTGCTGGCCTCGCCACTGGTGGCCAGCCCGCTGCGTCGCCTGGACTGCTGCGTGATCAGCGACGGCGGCGCTGCGCTGGTGGTGGTGCACCCCGCCGTGATGAAGTCGCTGCGGCGCCCGGTGGTGCGCATCGTCGGCAGTGGCGAGTCGGTCAAGGGCCTGCGGGGCGGCGATGTCGATCTGACGTGGTCGGCCACGCGGCAGGCCGGCGCTGACGCCTTCGCGCAATGCGGGCTGCGGCCGCAGGAGATCCGCTACGCGTCGATCTACGACAGCTTCACGATCACCGTGCTGATGCAATTAGAGGACCTGGGCTTCTGCACCAAGGGAGAGGCCGGGCGTTTCGTGGACGACGGCGGCCTCGTCGCAGGCAGCGGCCGGCTGGCGGTGAACACCGACGGTGGCGGGCTGTGCAACAACCATCCGTCCAACCGCGGCGGCATGGTCAAGCTGATAGAAGCCGTGCGGCAGCTGCGCGGCGAGGCGCACTCTGCGGTTCAGGTGCCAGGCCTCGAGCATGCGCTGGTCAGCGGCATCGGCGGCCTGCTGGGCTCGCGTCATGGCAGCGCGGTGCTGGTCCTGCGGCGCGAATGAATCGGGACTGCCCATGACCTTTCCGCTGCTCGATCCCCAGCCCACACCGGCCTCCGCGCCCTGGCTGGAAGCCTGTTTGCGGCGGGAACTGCGCGTCGGTATGTGCAGCACCTGCGGGCGCGCCCACTTCTACCCGCGAGCCTTCTGTCCGCACTGCCACGCCGACGACGTGTCGCTGGCGTTCTCGGCAGGCCGCGGCAGCGTGTACGCCTGGACCGAAGTGCAGACCAGGAACGGCCCCTACACCGTGGCCTACGTGCGCCTGGACGATGGCGTGACGCTGCTCACGCAGCTGGGCCGGGCGCCGCGTGATGCTGCCTGGTCCTCGGGCGCACGCGTGCGCGTGGCCTGGGCCGCAGCGCCTGGCGGCCAATGGCTGCCCGTGTTCGAAGCCGATGAAGGAGACGACCCATGACCCCACCCAGCCGCACAAGACAGATCGACACGCAGCCCACCCAGGGCTGGGCCAGGCGATGAGCGCGCCAGGGCACCCGAAGAACGAGCTCGGAAGCGCGCATCGCGAAGGCCGCCCTGCGAGCCTGCTGCGATTGCAGGTCGCCGACGGTGTGGCGCTGCTCACGATGGACCGTCCTGACAGCCGCAACGCCTTCGGCCACGCCGATGCCGACGAGTTCGTCGCGACGATCGAAGCCATCGGCCGCGACCAGGCCGTGCGCGCACTCGTGCTGACGGGCGCCGGCAGCGCCTTCAGTGCAGGCGGAGACATCCAGGCCATGGCGCAGACCCTCGCCGAGCGCCCGCCCGCGACCGCCACGCGGCTCGCCTACCGCGAAGGCATTCAGCGCATCCCTGCCGCGCTGCATGCCCTGGAGATACCCACCATCGCGGCCGTCAACGGCGCTGCCATGGGCGTGGGCTGCGACCTGGCCTGCATGTGCGACATCCGCCTGGCCTCCACGCGCGCGCGCTTCGCGCAGAGCTTCGTGAAGATGGGCTTGATTTCGGGGGACGGCGGCGTCTGGTTCCTGCAGCGAGCCATCGGCTGGCAGCGGGCCGCCGAGATGGTGTTCACCGGCGAGCCGATCAGCGCGGCCCAGGCGCTGGCCTGGGGGCTGGTCAGCGAGGTCGTCGAGCCCGACGATCTGCTGCCGCGCGCCCAACTGCTGGCTGCGCGCATCGCCGTCAACCCGGGCACCACGCTGCGCCTGAGCAAGCGCCTGATGCGCGAGGCACAGACGGCGCCGCTGGAGACGGTGCTCCAGCTGTCCGCGGCCCTGCAGTCACTGGCCCAGGCGGGGCCCGAGCACGCGGCCGCCGTGCAGGCCTTCCTGGCCAAGGGCGGCTCGCGATGACCGATCTGTCGATCCCCCGCTGCAGCCTGACGCCGGCCTGCGAGGCGCTGCGCCTGGAGGTGCGCGAGTTCCTTCACGAGCAGGTGAGCAGCCTGCCTGCCCGACGCAAGGCCGAGAGCTGGACCGCCTTCGATCCCGGCTTCAGCCGTGCCCTGGGCCACCGGGGCTGGATCGGCATGGTCTGGCCTCGCGAGTTCGGCGGGCACGAGCGCTCCGATCTGGAACGCTACGTGGTGCTGGAGGAACTGCTGGCCGCCGGCGCGCCCTGCGGAGCGCACTGGATCGCCGACCGCCAGAGCGGCCCGCTGCTGCTGCGCTACGGCACCCCTGCGCAGCGGCAGGCGCTGCTGCCACGCATGGCACAGGGCGAGCTGTACTTCTGCATCGGCATGAGCGAGCCCGACGCCGGCTCCGATGTGGCCGCGCTTCGGACACGCGCCGAGCGAGTTGCCGACGGGTGGCGCATCAACGGCACCAAGCTGTGGACGACCAACGCGCATCGCGCGCACTTCATGATCGCCCTGGTGCGTACCGACGCCGCCGCGCAGCGACACGACGGCCTGTCACAGCTGCTGATCGACCTGCGCACGCCTGGCATCACGATCCGGCCCATCCGCAACCTGGCCGGCGAGACCGACTTCAACGAGGTCGTGTTCCAGGATGCCGTGGTGCCGCACCAGGCGCTGCTGGGCACCGAGGGCCGCGGCTGGGAGCAGGTGACGGCCGAGCTGGCGCTGGAGCGCAGCGGCCCCGAACGCTACCTGAGCAGCCTGCAGCTGATGCTGGCGATGGTGCAGGCCGCCTCACCGCACGACGCGGCGCAGGTGGAGGCCCTGGGCCGGCTGACCGCCGAGTTGGCCACGCTGCGCGCGATGTCCCTCGGTGTGGCCGGCATGCTGGCGCGTGGCGAGCGGCCCAACGTGGTGGCGGCCATCGTGAAGGCGCTGGGCAACGACCTGGAGCAGAAGCTGCCCCAGCTCGCCCACGACCTGTTCAACGAAGCAGACCACGCGGCACACCCCGACCTCGCCGAAGTGGCCGACTACCTCACGCAGGTGGCGCCGTCCTTCTCGCTGCGGGGCGGCACGCGCGAGGTGCTGCGCGGCATCATCGCCCGCGAGCTCGGGCTGCGCTGACCAGGAGCCTCGACGATGCAACATCAATCCCTTCGCACCCAGGTGCGCGACGCCGCCGGGCGCCTGTTCGCAGACCTGGAAGCAGTCGGCGCCTACCGGACGGCAGATCGCGCGAACTGGCAGCCGCTGGAGGACTGCGGCTTCGATCGTCTGCTGGTCGACGACCCGGATGGCGAAGGCTGGCCCTGCGCGGCCTCGGTGTTCCGCCATTTGGGCTACCACGGCCTGGCCGTGCCGCTGCGGGAATCGACCGTCGCACGCGGTCTGTTGCGCCGGGCGGGCGCCGACGCCGACCTGCCGGGCCCGCTGACCCTGGCCGTCCTCGACGGCACCAGCGTCCGGTTCGAGACAAGGGGTGCACAGCTGGGGCTGGCGGGCGGAGCGCTGACGGTGCCTTGGGCGCGCACCGCCCTGCACGCGGTGGTCGCCGGCATGCATGAAGGCGAGCCGGTGCTCGCTGTGTTGCCGCTGCGCAATCCGGCGCCGTCGCTGCGGCCTGGCCAGAACACGGCGGGCGAGCCGCGCGACCTGGTCGCCACCGAGCCATGGGTCAGCACGGCTTGGCATCGGATGCCGCCCGGCTCCGACGCGCGCGGCTGGGCTGCGCTGGCCACCGCCTGCGCCATGGTGGGCGCGAGCCAGCGCGTGCTGGAGCTTTCGCTCAAGTACGCCGAAGAGCGCGTGCAGTTCGGCCGTCCGATCGGCAAGTTCCAGGTGCTGCAGCATTCGCTGGCGCTGTTGGCCTGCGAGATCGCCGCCGCCACGATGGCGGTGGAAGTCGCCTGCAGCACGGCTCAGAACGCCGAACCGACAGGTGCGGCCGCGGTGGCCAAGATGCGAGCCGGTCAGGCCGCCGGCACCGCCGCCGCGGTGGGCCATCAGGTGCACGGCGCGATCGGATTCACCGACGAACACCGGCTGCATCACCTGACCCGACGGCTCTGGTCGTGGCGTCGCGAAGGGGGAACCGAGCGGGACTGGGCACTGGCACTGGGCAGGCAGACGCTGCTGGCTGGCGCCGAAGGGGCGTGGCCGCTGGTGGTGCAGCTCTCGACCGGCGCCGAGGCCTGACGCCGACGGCTCAGCCGCCAGGCGCCTGCACGATCTCGATCTTGAAGCTGTAGCGCTGCGGGTGGTAGCGCACCACCGCCAGTTCCACCGGAGTCCCGGTGGAGGTGTAGTACAGGCGCGTGATCTGCAGGATGGGCGCGCGCGGCCTCACGCCCAGATGCCGGACCATCTCCGGTGTCGCGACGGAGGGGCTCACGGTCTGCTCCACCTTCACCATCGGCAGGCCGGTGGCCTGCTCGAGCTGGCGCACGATCGAGCCACCAGCCTGGGTCTGGTGGCGGGGCAATCGGGCCGCGAGCTCGGGCGGCAGGTAGACGTCCGTCAGCGACACCGGTTCGTCGTCGACCGAGCCCAGCCGCACCAGGAGTTGCACCGGGCTGTCCACCGGCAGCTTGAGTGCAGCGGCCACCTCGGCCGGCGCGGCCACGGTGGTGCGGGACAACTGCTTGAACGTCAGCGTCTCGGAGTAGGCCACCGCATCGTGCAGCGACGCGACCCGGCTGACCAGCTTGTTCGAGAACCCCGCTTTCGCGACGAACGAGCCTACACCGCGGTGGCGCACCACCAGCCCCTTGGACACCAGGTCGTCCATGGCCTTGCGCACGGTGATGCGGCTCACGCCGTACAGCTCGCACAGCCGTGCCTCGGTGGGCACGGCATCGCCGGCACGCAGCAGGCGCGACGCGATCTGGCGCTCCAGGTCACGGGCCACCTGGTAATACAAGGGAAGGGGTTGGGACGTTGGCAGCATCAGGGAACGGGTCGGCATGTTGTTATACCAACAATACAACCATGCCACGTCGTGATGGACATCGCCCGCTTTTGCCGACCTCGTCGCCGGCTCCATTGCCAAGGCCTGGCGTCAAGCCCCCGGGTTCACGCGCGTGGGCTGCCGGCCCCTCCTTGCCCCCCTCGCCCCTCGCCCCTCAATAGCTCGTCGCACCGCCCCTTGCCGCATCAGGCGCATCACCCGCCTTCGGCTTGAATCGGGCAGCGAGTTCCCGGGTGACTCGCGGCAGCATCGTGGCCTCGACACCGACGGCCACGAAGCCGGCGCCCAGGCCGATGTAGTGACGGGCCAGCGTCTCGTCGACGGCCAGGATGCCGGGCGCCTTGCCCGCGGCCAGGATGCGGGCGATGCCGCTGTCGATGGCGTGGCTCACCTCGGGGTGGCCGGGGTTGCCCAGATGGCCCATCGAAGCCGACAGGTCGGCCGGCCCGATGAAGACGCCGTGCACGCCGTCGACGGCGGCGATGGCGTCGAGCTGCGCCAGCGCCGCGGCCGTCTCCACCTGCACCAGCAGGCAGATGCCGTCGTCGGCTTCCTGCAGGTAGCGCGTGTGCGCGCTCCACCGCGACGACCGGGCCAGGCCGCTGCCCACGCCCCGCACGCCGCGCGGTGGATAGCGCGTGGCGGCCACCAGCGCACGCGCCTGCTCCGCGCTCTCGACCATCGGCACCAGCAGCGTCATGGCGCCGATCTCCAGCACCTGCTTGATCAGCGCAGGTCGCCCTGCGGAATGCGCAGCACCGGGTGCAACGGGTAGGGTGCCACCGCCTGCAGCGCGCCCAGCATGGAACGCAGGTCGTTCGGCCCGTGCTCGCCGTCGATCAGCAGCCAGTCGAAGCCGGCCGTCGCGCAAAGCTCCGCCGCGTAGGGATCGGCCAGACCGAGCCACAGGCCGATCTGCGCCCCGGGCGAAGCGATCGCCTGCTTGAAGAGGTTGGCAGGGGTGGACATCAGACGAACCTCACGGAAATCGACCCCAGCGGGCCGTAGTCGGCATGGAAGGTGTCGCCGGCCGCACAGGCCACCGGCCGGGTGAAGCTGCCGCCCAGCACGATCTCGCCGGCCGCCAGGCTCTGGCCGTGCGGCGCCAGCTTGTTGGCCAGCCAGGCCACGCCGTGGGCCGGATGATTCAGGACTGCGGCACCCAGGCCCGACTCCTCGATCACGCCGTTCTTGAACAGCAGGGCGCCGGCCCAGCGCCAGTCGACGGCGTCGGGCCGCATCGGCCGCCCGCCCAGCACGATGCCGGCGTTGGCGGCGTTGTCGGCAATGGTGTCCAGCACCTTTCGCGGTGCCTTGGTGTGGCGGTCGAACTGCTCGATGCGGGCGTCGATGAGTTCCAGCGCCGGCACCACGTGATCGGTCGCGTTGAGCACGTCGAACACCGTGACGCCCGGCCCCGCCAGCGGCCGGGCCAGGATGAACGCGAACTCGACCTCGAAGCGCGGCACGATGAAACGTGCCGCCTCGACCTCGCTGCCGTCGCGCAGCAGCATGCTGTCGAGCAGGGTGCCGTAGTCGGGTTCCGTGATCTGCGAAGCGATCTGCATGGCGCGCGATGTCAGGCCGATCTTGTGGCCCACCACCTGGCGCCCACCTTCGACCTGCAGGCGCACCCACTCGCGCTGGATGGCGTAGCTGTCGGCGATCTTCATCGCGGGAAACCGGCGCGAGAACTGCTCGATCTGTTGCCGGCTGCGCTCGGCCTGGTCGAGTTCGCGCGCCAGCGCGGCGTGTTGGCTTGTCTCCAGCATGGTGTCGATTTGTCCGCGAAAAGGGGTCAGTCTTGCGCTGGAGAACCGACGGGACAAGCAATGGTTTGTGGACGACTTTCAACGCGGGTTTGACAACGCGACAGATGCTGCACCGTCCCCGGGCTGCGTCATCGGGAGTCGTGACCTCCCATCAGTCGAACGGCTTGCACGACGCCCAGCACATGGTTGGGACACTGTCAACCCCGGCTCCAAGGCTGGGCAGGCGTCGCGAAGTTGTGAAAAATCGTTTCTTGTGTATGACGCCTCCACGCATTGATGACGGACTCGCCCGCTTCGACCTGTGGCGTGCCGCCCACCGGTGCCCCCCGACACCCCAACGCATGCGAGGCCAACGCCACCCGACGCCGTCTGCTCGTGTGCGCGGCCAGCGGATCGGGTGCCTTCCTGTCGCCGGCCTTGTGCATCGCTCAGGCCCTGGCCCAGTCAGGCGGCAAGTCCAAGGACAAGCCAAGCCAGGCGGCGGGCTTCTACGGCAACTTCCGGGGCACGCAGTTGCTCGACCAGGACGGTCGCAAGTTCGAGCCCACCGCACTCATGGGCCGCACGGTCCTGGTCAACTTCGTCTTCACGGGCTGCTCCACCGTGTGCCCGGTTCAGACCCATGCCCTGGCCCAGGTGCAGCGGCAGCTCCCGCCCGCCGTGCGGTCGCAGGTCCGCCTGCTGTCGGTCTCGCTGGATCCGCTGGGAGACACCCCGCAGGCGCTGAAGGCGTTCGCACTGCGCATGGGCGTCGACCTGTCGGGCTGGAGCTTCGTCACCGGACGGCCGAACGACATCGAGCGCGTGTCCGATGCGCTGCGCCTGTTCCGGCCCGGCCCGGAGGTGCGCCGACCGGAAGACCACGCCACGGGGCTGTGGCTGATCGACCGCCATGGTCAGGTGCGTCTGCGCTACGACGGCAACCCGCCGGACGTGAAGCGCCTTCTGCGCGAGATCCCGGTGCTGGACGAACTGACCCGCCGCGCCGGAGCCTGAACGGCGGCCGGTCGCCACGAAACCGCTACGAAACGATCACGGATCATGAAGTTCACGACGACCGAGCTCCTGCATCGCAGCCTGCCTCGCGGGCCCCGTCACGGTCCGGCCTGGCTGGCGCTGGCGATTGCCGCGGGGCTGGCCGCCTGCGGCGGCGAAGAGCCGGCGCCGGCGCAGTCGCAGCAGGCCGAGTCGGCGCAGCCGCGGGCCCGTGCGCTGGCCGTCACGGTGAACCCGGCCGGCTGGGTCAGTGTCCCGGCGCCCACCGACGCCCTGCTGCAGGGCCTGGCCATTCCGGCCAGCGCGCCCACACAAGGCATGTGGTCGGCCGTCGGCCCCTGGCCGATGAACGGCCTGCACCAGGCCGTCCTGCCCGACGGCAAGGTGCTGACCTGGGGCACCACGCCCGACGGCAACGCGCAGAACGGCCGCTTTTTCGACGTGTGGGATCCCAACCGCGGTCTGTTCGATGGCGGCGCACACGTCACCACCTACGACCCTGCCCGGCAGGACAGCTTCTGCGCGGCGGCAACCTACCTGTCCAGCGGCCAGCTGCTCATCACCGGCGGCAACGGCAACGTCACCAGCGTGGCCTACAACCCCAGCACCGGCGCCATGCCCTCGGCCGGCAACGTCGCCGATTCTCGCTGGTACGCCACGATGATCACGCTGGCCGACGGCCGCCCCATCATCGTGGGCGGCATCGCGCCCTACACCGAAGGCCAGTGGAACAACGTGGCCGGCGCGCTCACCGAGGGCTTGTCGTCGATGACGCCCGAGGTCTACGAAAACGGCGCCTGGCGCACCCTGCTCAACGCCCAGAGCCGCACGGCCTGGGGCCCCGACGCCCTGCGCGCGTCCATGCCCAAGGCCTGGCTGGCGCCGGACGGCCGTGTCTTCGGCGTCAGCACCGACCAGATGTGGTACGTGGACGCCAACGCCGCGGGCGGGCAGGGCACGACCACCATCGTCGGCGTCTGGAAGGCAGCGCCCAGTGGCGCCTTCACCAACGACAATGCGCCGAACTCCGGCCCGACGTCCACGGGTGTGATGTACGCCCCCGGCCGGGTGCTGATGGTGGGCGGCAACGCCTACCACAACGGTCTCGGCTTTGCGGGCAGTCGCCAGGCCACGGTGATCGACCTCAACGGCGGTGGCGCCGTGCGCACCGAACAGCCGCTGATGGCTTTCGGCCGGCACTACGCCGGCGTGGTGGTGCTGCCCGACGGCAAGGTGGTGGTCACCGGCGGCGAAACCCGCGCCAGCAACGACCCGGCCTTCGGCGCCTACACGGCCGAGATGTGGAGCCCGGCCACCGGTACCTGGACGCGCATGGCGGCGTCCACGGTGTTCCGCGGCTACCACTCGCAGGCCAGCCTGCTGCCCAACGGCGGCGTGCTGGTCACCGGCGGCGGCACGCCCGGGCCGGTGCAGCTGCGGGGCGATGTGTTCTACCCTCCCTACCTGTTCCGCACGGTGAACGGCACGGCGCAGCTGGCGCCCCGCCCCCGCCTGGTGGGCATCAGCGGCCTCAGTCACGCCAACGGCGCGCAGATGCAGTTCGACATGGCCTCGACCGACACCATCCGCGAGGCGGTGCTGATCGGCCTGAGCGTGGGCACGCACTCGTTCAATTCAGGCCAGCGCCGCATTCCGATGGCGTTCACGCAGGAGCAGTTCCGCATCACGGCCACCGTGCCGGGCAACACGCTGGTGCCGCCCGGCTACTACCAGGTGGTGGCGGTGGACGCCAACGGCGTGCCGTCGCGCGGCACCATCGTGGCCGTGGGCCAGGGCGTCGGTGCACCGCAGGTGCCGGTGACACCCTACACGCCGCCCACCGTGAGCGACGTCATCAACGCCCCGGTCATCAACGCCGGCGGCAGCGCGAGCTACACGGTCGCGGCGCAGGCCGGCGTCACCTACAGCTGGGACTTCGGCGACGGCACCCCCGCCACGCCCTTCAGCGCCACCGCGTCCATCACGCGCAGCTTCGCCACTCCCGGGGTCTTTGCCGTCACGCTGACAGCGCGCGACGGCGCCGGTCGCACCACCACGCGCACCTTCCTGCAGGCGGTGGGAACGCCGGCCACGCCTGGCAGGCCCTCGGCTTCGTCGGCCGTCGCGCTCGAAACCCGCAGCGGCCTTCCGGCCCGGCTGTGGGTGGCCAACCCCGACAGCAACACCGTCGCCGTGATCGACACCGCCAGCAACGCCCGCGTGGCCGAAGTCGCGGTGGGCACTTCGCCGCGCACCGTGGCCATCGCTCCCGATGGCCGCATCTGGGTGGCCAACAAGGGCTCGTCGACCATCAGCATCGTGAGCCCCGCCACGCTGGCGGTGGTGGCCACGGTGGCGCTGCCGGCGGCCGCGCAACCACACGGCCTGGCCTTCGCGCCCGGCGGCAGTGCCTTCGTGGCACTCGAGGCCAGCGGCCGCTTGCTCAAGCTCGACCCGGCCAGCGGCGCCGTGCAGGCCACGCTGGCCGTGGGTGCCAACCCGCGGCACGTGTCGGCTTCGGCCAATGGCGCCCTCGTGCTGGTCTCGCGCTTCATCACCAACCCGCTGCCCGGCGAAGGCACGGCCACCGTGGACACCAGCACCGCCGGCGCCGAGGTGGTGGCGGTCAATGCCGGCCCGATGACCTTGAACAGGACCATCGTGCTGCGCCACAGCGACAAGGTCGACAACGAGAACCAGGGTGCGGGCATCCCGAACTACCTGGCGGCGGCTGCCATCTCGCCCGACGGCACCCGGGCCTGGGTGCCTTCCAAGCAGGACAACATCCGGCGCGGCAGCTTGCGCGGGTCCCAGCCGCTGGACTTCCAGAACACGGTGCGGGCGATCAGCTCGCGCATCGACATGACCACGCTGGCCGAGGACCACGCCAGCCGCATCGACCACGACAACTCCAGCCTCGGCACCGCCGCGGCCTACCACCCCAGTGGCGCCTACCTGTTCGTGGCCCTGGAGACCAGCCGCCAGGTGGCGGTGGTGGACGCCTTCAGGGGCCGCGAACTGCTCAAGTTCGACGTCGGCCGTGCGCCGCAGGCCCTGGCCGTGTCGGTCGACGGCACGCGGCTGTACGTGCAGAACTTCATGGACCGCACGGCCAGCGTGGTCGACCTGGGGCCGCTGGTCAGGGAGGGCCTGCCGCAGTTCCCTGCCCTCGCCACCGTGGGCACGACGGGCGTTGAGCGCCTGAGTGCGCAGGTGCTGCTTGGCAAGCGGCTCTTCTACGACGCCCGCGACCCGCGCCTGGCGCGCGACAGCTACATGAGCTGCGCCAGTTGCCACAGCGACGCCGGCCACGACGGCCGCACCTGGGACTTCACGCACTTCGGCGAAGGCCTGCGCAACACGCCGGCGCTGGCCGGCCGCGCCGGCATGGCGCAGGGCTTCGTGCACTGGAGCGCCAACTTCGACGAGGTGCAGGACTTCGAAGGCCAGATCCGCGCCTTTGCCGGTGGCACCGGCCTGATGCCGGACGCGCAGTTCAACGCAGGTTCGCGCAACACCCCGCTCGGCGACCGCAAGGCCGGCCTCAGCGCCGACCTCGATGCGCTGGCCGCCTACCTCGGCTCGCTCACCACCTTCGAGCGCAGCCCCAACCGCAACGCCGACGGCACGCTCACGGCCGCCGCCATCGCCGGCAGGACGGTGTTCACCAACGCCAACTGCGCCAGTTGCCACACCGGCACAGGCTTCACCATCAGCGGTGACGCCAGCACGCTGCGCAACATCGGCACCCTGAAGCCCAGCAGCGGCGGGCGCCTGGGCGCAACGCTGATCGGCATCGACGTGCCCACGCTGCGCGACGTGTGGGCCACCGCACCCTACCTTCACGACGGCAGCGCGCCCACGCTGGCCGCCGCTGTGCAGGCGCATGCGGGCAACGCCGTGGCCGGGGCCGACCTCGCCAACCTAGTGGCCTACTTGCAGCAGATCGATGCTGCCGAAGCCGGGCCCGGAGTCACGGGCCTCCCCACCGGTGCACTGGGTGCCTGGAACTTCGACACGGCAACGGCCACGTCGGCACCCGATGCCAGCGGCAACAACCGGCCGCTGACGCTGGGTGCAGGCATGACGGTCAACCCGGCCGGCCTATCCGGCAACGCGTTGCAGGCGGCGGGTGCCAACTCAATCTCAGGAGCGGCGACAGCGGGGCCGGTGCTGGACACCTCGGGCAGCTTCTCGGTGTCCGGATGGATCCGGTTCGACCAATTGCCGACCTGCTGGAACCAGGCGCTGGCCAGCCAGGACGGCGTGACCGTCTCCGGCTTCAACCTGGGCATCGTTCCGGCTTGCGGCGCACAGGCTCTCCAGTTCAACTTCGACATGCAGGGCGCCGACGTCGACGCCGCGCCCTACCGCATCGTCGGCGGGCCAACGCCGGTCGTCGGACAGTGGGTGCATCTGGTGGGCGTGCGCGATGCCGCGGCCAACACCATGGCGCTGTATGTCAACGGCGTGCTGGTGCGGACCCTGGCCAACCCGGCCAAGTGGGCGGCCACGGGTCCGTTCGTGGTGGGCCGCGCGAAGTTCAGCGGTGCCCTGCGCGATCCGGCCTATGCCGCGATCGATGCCGTGCGCGCCTATGGCCGTGCACTGACGGCGGCGGAAGTCACGATGCTGTTCCAGGCGCGCGGCGGCTCGGGCGCCGTTGCGCCGGCCAATCAGCCGCCGTCTGTGGCGTTGTCTGAGCCCGCCAACAACAGCAGCGTCGCAGTGGGTACGGCCGTCACGCTGACGGCCACCGCAGCCGACAGCGACGGCACGGTGGCGCGAGTGGAGTTCTACGCCGGCAGCACGTTGCTGGGCACGGACACCACAGCGCCGTACTCGCTGAGCTGGACGCCAACCACAGCCGGCGCCTACGCGCTGACCGCACGTGCCTTCGACAACGCCGGTGCGGCCACCACCAGTGCGGCGGTGAACCTGACGGTGTCGGTTCCACCGGCCGGCGTGCCGCCTGCTACCGCAGTGGCCTGCGCGACCGAAGGCGGCACGTGCGCGCTGCCCGCCGGCGCCACTGCACGCGTGTGGTACGGCGCCGGCAGCAGCTGGGTGTCGCGCACAGGCGTCACCGGCAGCATCGCCTGTACGAACGACGTGTTCGGCGATCCGATCTTCGGCACCTTCAAGGCCTGCCGTTACGAGCTGACGTCGGCGCCGCCGCCGAACCAGGCGCCGACAGTCACCGTC
>LNFM01002397.1_pt1 | contig 39378 bp, 32 predicted proteins | sample 596031 | NCBI WGS metagenome assembly LNFM01 (sample SAMN04254537, study PRJNA301005) | activated carbon metagenome | isolation source: dual media filters at the Ann Arbor, Michigan drinking water treatment plant | place: USA: Ann Arbor | reverse complement strand
TGGTTCAAGAAAGCCGTTCTTTTTCCTAGCTCGCGAACGCTAGTTCAAAAAAATACTTCAAGTAGATCTGAAAAGAGTCAGCCAAAAAGCTGGCTCTTTTTTTTCAGTTACTTAATCACGATATCGAGCTCGGCCCCTAAAGCTAGTCCACATTGATTTAGAACGCCTTCTAAGCCATCGCCGCCAGCAAAAATAAGATTCCAAATGTATCCCGCACATGGCTTTAATGTAATTGATAGAGGCGCATGTGCAGATTTCTTTACATTTAAAAAGAACCTTTTGGGTGAAATATTCTGATGATCAAAATGATATTGAGCATGCGCCAAAGTTGTCGTCGGATCACGTTCACCTTGAAAGTAATAAATTGGAATTTTCAACGGCCACTTTTTAGAATCATACGGATTATTTTTTTTGAGTCCCGCACAAAGATTGTCTCCGAAGGCAATGAGTTGACCGTTTTGGATGTCTCGCCCCATATACATCTCGCCGAAAATTTCTTGGCAGGCGATCATTTTAAATAAACGGCTCATTGTAATTGTATATCCGTCATTTGTACCAATTGCCATTCCGGCTAGCTGCTCTTGTGCCGAAGTTACACCGAATTCAGACGTCAAATACCATTGTAAAAGATGTTCTATTTTCTTTTGTGGCTGTGGAATATAGCCTAAAATCACTTGGCTTGCGACGAACTGTCCCCAAACCCTCGAAGAAAAACCTGCAGCACTACTCGCTACAGGTAGAGGGGCCTCAAAATATTTTTTTATCGGCTCGGAAAGCTCGTTCGCTTTCACATAGTTCCACTCAGCTTGAAAATGTTTAAAATAGTCATGAAAGTCTACGTAATGGTGACCACCAACACCTTCAAGAATTGCAGCCTTGGGCTGCGGAAGTTTTAACTTTTCTATGATGTAAGTGGCCTGGGTGACCGCTTGGGTTCCAAAAGACGCACCATACAGATAATAGTTTCTAAATTTATTTTTCGCGAGGTAAGAAACGATGGCTGCAATATCGGCACTAACGTTGTACGAAGTGAGCGAATCATCCGTGTAGTCCGCACTATCATTGCATCCCACGCTGCGAGGATCAGTATAAATTAAATTTGCATTTTCAGGAAAGGCTCCAAGAATGGGACGTGCGGTTGCAGACATCGTTGCTTGACCAGGCCCCCCACCAACCACAATGACGATCGGAAGTGATGAATCTTTTTGTACAAATTGAAACTTGTAAGAAATTTTTTTTGATTTTTTTTGTTTATGTTGAAGAGGAACCTGAATCGTCACGATTTCAGGCCCCGCGCAATCTGTTGCGGCGTCACCACGAGGAGAGAAAAAAATCAGAATTAAGAAAAGTATCGACAGCTGCTGCACAACTCGTACATATCATAATAGCTGATGCGAGCTTGTTGAATTCAACAAACAGGTAAAAATTTCTGCACATCTTAAGGGATTTGTGGGTGTTGAAAAAAGAAATTGGTGCGACCGCCAGGATTTGAACCTGGGACCCCGACATTCGTAGTGTCGTATTCTATCCAGCTGAACTACGGTCGCAACGCGCGATAAATCGCTAAAAGGCTTCTCTGTGATACTGAAAACCCCATGTAAAATCAAGAAGATTGACGCGAAATCACCAGCGCGAGTCTTCTTCTTCATGCCTTCAAACTGAAGCCCAATAATTGCCCAATTCGGCTACTTTTTTCTTTAATCGCCTTTTTAAGCCTTAGTTCGGACCCTGCTTTTCGACCTTGATTGTAAGAAGTTGCATCGAACTTTTGACGACTTCCCGAATTTCTAAGCCTTGGAAACATCAATTTCACATAGCTTTGTAATTGCTGCTTTGAAGCTGCAACCAGGTCTTTTGCCTGAATCGGAACAACTATCTTCTTATTCGCGACATCATCGCTTCCCAAAAACGTCTTCTGCATGACATGTTCTTTGTCCAAAATGGGCTTCTGCTGAGCCCTCATCTGTTCGGAAAAGCCCTCTAGATAGCCCCATGCAAATGACTTTGATTCGACTCTGTTTGAACCCCGTTGTCGTCTTATTTTCAATTCAACTTCAACTTGATCTTTCAAAAAATGAAACACGTATTCCGCCATACTTAGATTTTCTGGTCGACCCATCAGTTCCACAATTGTGATTTCACTGATGTCAGTTTGGCTTATTTTTTTTGAGGGTTGAAAAACAGCAAATACAAAAAAATGTTCAACCAGAATCTGAACGATCTGTTTCAAATAAAGTGGAATTCTTTTGGTTTCAAATTCAATAATTATATTTTCGTGAATGGCATTTTCGCCCGTCACTTCTGCAAGCTCGATTTGGTTTTTAATCAAAAGAACTTGAATTTTTTCTGCGGCAAGCTTGGCTTCGTTTTCGTTATCTGAACAAGCCAACGACATGAGTTTTTTAATTTTTTCGATATGAACATGACTTGCTTTGCTGGCGCCAAAATCAGAAATACCGAAATTTTCTAAATTCGACTTTCTTGGCGTCCACGTGGATTCCTGATCCAGATCAACACCAGCTCCGCGAAAAAAGTAAGGAACTCCTAAGTCATCGCAGGCCTTTTGAAATTCAATTCCATGCGGAGACTGATGCTGACCAGTAAATGGACCACTGCGGATGTGCGCTAAATGATGGGCAAGTTCATGCTTTAAAACGCCAACCACATTCCACCACGAATGGGACTCGATCAAATTTTTGCTGAGCCGGATCACTTTTGCCGTCGAATCGTATTGCCCCCAAACTGATTTTATATCCACGATTTCAAAGACAACTAAATGATTCTTCAGCTCTTTCGCGCGGGGAAAATAGCTTGTGATATTGTGGAATTCTCTTTGCAATAAGACTGCGATTTGGCTGCTATTCATGGTGGCCTTTGTTCTTCACAAAGGCAGATTCTTGCGTTCCCAGCGGGTGGTCAATTAAATTTACGCAAAAGGCCGTGTGGCTCCACATAAAAAGCTTAAAGCCGGCAGGTTTTTATGATCCAATACTCAAGTCATAAAACTTCGGTTCATTAGAGGAGATCAAAAATGATTCGGTTTATAACTCTCATAGCGTTTGCATTTTCACTTTCATCTTGCGCAAGTTATTTTATCCGTAAGAATTGTGAAAGTTTGAACTGGTATCAGGTTGGTTTCGACATCGCACTTAAAGGCGAAAGAGTTTCAGGAAACGAACAAGTCGGTCAGTGCCGAAAAGTTGAAGCCGAGATGTCAGAATCCGATTTAGACCGAGGCTTCAAAGCGGGCATGAGCAAATACTGTCAACCCGACACTGTTTTCCAAACAGGTAAGTCTGGTGAACTGTTCAATCCTGATCTTTGCGATTCAAGCAACATGGGTTTACTGCAAAAACGTCATGCTGATGGGCTAAAAGCATATTGCACTGATGGAAATACTGCGGGCTTGAGTGGAAAAAAATATAAGAATGTGTGTCCCGCAGATTTAGAAAAGAATTTCTTGCCAGCTTACCGCGCCGGTCGAAAAAAGTTTTTAGAAGGGAAAATTCAAGTTGCTGAATCTAAAAAGCGCGAACTCACAGTCGAAATAGATCGCCTGAGCTATGAAAAAAGATTGCTGGATAGTCGCCGAAGTATTCTTCCAATCGTTCCAACCGGACAAAACGATCCCTACATTAACGAACGCAATTCTTTGGAAAGTCGAATTCGAAGTGTGGAGTCTGATTTAAATCAGCGAGAAAACACAAAGAGACAATTGGATAAAGAACTTGGTGAATACCAAGCCGAAGTCGTGACACTCGGTTAATTCCAATTAAGTGACTTTAGTTAGTTCGACTGCATCGTCTGTGATTTTGATCAAGCGGCGTTTGTAAAGACCACCTAACGCCATTTTGAATTTCTTTTTGCTGACACCAAAACGTTTGTAAATTTCTTCTGCAGACGTTTTGCTATTGATCGCTAATTTACCGTTGGCATCTTCAAGGGCTTCAAGGATGCGCACTCCGATTGGATCAGAGCTAAAACTTCCAAATGCTTGAAGTATGAGATCGATGCCCCCATCTTCACGAATTTTGCTAATGAATCCAGGAAGCCTGCGACCCGGCTCTAGTTGTTCGAAAACTTCGTTATGATAAAGAAGGCCTTCATCTTTTTCATTAATCTGAGCCACAAATCCCAACGGGGTTTCACGCAAGATCAATAAATCAACTTGTTGTCCACGCTGATAAGAAGATGCGGCTGAATTAATCGTATTCAAAGAAATACCTTTCACGAAAAGCGAATTCACTTGTAGCTTTTATCGATTTTAGTGTCTGAAGTCAGGCCTATTCTGTCCTAAACCCGATAGGTTGACGATTAGAAACAGCCAGGAATATAGAGTTTTCATAGTCGAAACTCAATGCCAACCGGTACGACACGTCTTGAGCGTCCGCGCCCAGAAAACCAATGGTCCTAAGAGGTTCTGACGGACTGTTGACTAGGCTGTCTTGATGTAAAAATCCTATGGGTCTGCGAAGTTGTCGGTCCGAATTGCTTGATTCCGCATGATCTCTTTCATTCCTTTTAGACTGGCGTCCGTAGGGATTTGCCAATCGTTCCGCTTGCGAAAACCCAATTGTGTGAGGTTTTCGGTCAGCAGCTTGGCCAGTTTCTTTATCGTCACTGATTGAAAATCCGATCGGCCTACTCTTTCGATTTCCTTCCAAAATTTGAGATCGTTGCATTTCGGTGAATCGAGCTTGAAGAACTTGGGAAGCTTCTTCTCTTGAAAATCCTTGTTTTTTGAACAGTGCCACAATTTGATCTATGATTCCTTGATAAAACATTTTACCTGCAGGGCTACTGAACTTTTCACGGTTACCAACAACGAATTCAAAAAAATCTAAAAGCTTGTTATTTAGATCGACGATGTTCAACACCGCAACATTGTGGCTTTTGTTAGAGCCTTCTGGGACGTGAAGGGCTTTCGAGTTTTCAGCAAAGTCTTCACTCAGGTCCGCAATGGCCCGCTTTGACTTTGAAGCAAAGTCCATGGCTTTTTCGAGGGGGGATTGAACATTGGCTACGGTAATCTGAAACAGGTTCTCGCATGTCTTTGCGTGCGCTTGGGTTGAGAACAAAAGGAGGTAAAGAAAAAAGAATCGCTTGGTTGTGTTCATCCTGCAACCATAGTCGGTGATCTTCAAAATCAAGGAATCATGGATTGTTATAGATCTGATAATGAGTGAAAAAATACACGGTTGATCATTCGTGAATCAAAGTTACAAGCTTGGCGCTTGTGTCAAAACTTTTTACGATTTCTTCTCGTGAATTTTCTTGGACTAAATCTACAGGCATTTGGGGGTCACTCTTGTCGGCTTGAATTTCGCAAGCTCATGGAACTTCACACTATGAAGACACATCGGAGACTATGATGAAGCATTCAAAGACGTTAAATTTATTGGTTCTTCTGACATTTGCTAACGCGAATCAAGTTCTGGAAAATAACGAAGATGTTCATTACAAAGTCAAACTTCAGCATTGCTCGCAGCCGAAACACCAAAAAGAATCCTTCTGCGAAGGGTTTGTGTTGCCTGTAACAAAAAAAACGGAAACCAAGAATCAGACGGCAGATAAAATGAGTCCTGAACAGATTGAGGCCGAAGCGAAGCAAAAGGCAGCCGCAAAGGCGGCGGCTGAAGCGCAACTTGTAAAAGAGGCCCAAGCTAAGCAGCTTGCAGAAGAATTGGCAGCACAGCAAGCGGCAGATGCAAAAAAAATTATAGAAGCTCAAGCAGCCCATGCTGCGGCTGAACTAGCAGCTCAACTTGCAGCTACACAGGCAGCAGAAGCTGCGGCCGCCCTTGCAGAATCGGAAGCAAAAAAGAAAGCTGAAGACTCTGCAGTTGTCGTAGAGCCCGTCACCGCTGAGCCCATTTCGAAAGTCTATTCGGGCCCGGATCGAAAAACCATCAAAACAGAAGCAGAAAACAAAGCCCTTTTCGAAAGATTCTGCGAATGGAACGGCGATATCAGTGTTTCCCCTATCCCCGTCTATTCAGAAAAAACAGTGGAACGAGCGGCGAAAATTTTGACTCGCGTTTCTGAATTAAATGAAAAAGATTTCTATTTCTATTCTACAACGAAAAAATTCTATCGCGAGGCCGTTGAAAAAGGACCTTCCGAATATTCAAAAGAGGCTCGCACATTTTTGACCCATACCTGTGGCGAATTTCGCGATCGTGCTGAAATGATCCAAGCTAAAATAAATTGGGTGAATAATATTTTTCTGCTTGCAGATGAAGAGCCTAAAACAGGAGAAGCAATTGACTATTCAACAAATATTTGGAGTCAACTTTCTGCCAAGTCCTACAACGACTATCTAATCTTTGCAGATTCATTGTTTAGTGCTCGAGCTGCACAAGCTCGTGCTAACGACTATCTTTTAAAGAAGGCCCTTGGTCAAGATGCGGAGGCCGCGGTCTCTCCGAATACAGTATGTGAAACGAAATACATGATTGGAAAATATGTTTCTGAAAAAATTCCATTCAATTCATTAGCTGAATTTGAACGTGGATATTTGGCTTTTGAAAGAGACCCTCGCCACTGTAGCGAAGAAGACAAAAACTATTATTATAACTTTCGCGGGGATGCCAACTTCAAAGAATACAGCGGAGAATCAAACGCGATGATTTGGCATGCACTATCGATCGGACGATTTTGTTCGTCGAATACAACGGCAAATGGCAAGAACCCTAAGATCACGAATGAAACCTGCTCTGCTTACCTTCAAAAGCCGTTTCTGACTCGCTACAATGCAGCCCGTTCTGGCTTGGCGGCTTGGCTTCTTTACCCGGCACAAGATGAACATAAATTTGCGGACCAAGGTGCAAGAACAACCATTCGACCAAACTTTGACGATACAGTGGGAAAGCAACCTTTTGAAATGAAGTTGTCTGATGGTTCCGTAATGAAAAGTTCAGCAAAACTGGAAGATTCAACTCTAGGTTTCAATCAAATTTTCAATTTAGGGACAGATGCCAAAGCAAATTTACCTGGCGCCTTCGATCGACTCAAGCATGCGGTCAATCGCCACACAAATTGGTACAAATCTGAATATCACAATGAATCATCAGAAGATCTTTTACCATTAGATGCGCAAGGCAAACGAAGAAATGATTTTAAGAATCAGGCCTATTCTCCATTTGTGGCTTCAAGTTATGAAATGAGTAAATCAAACCAGTTTGCTGAGTGCGGGTACACGATCGAATGTCCAAATCCAGACAATCGAAAAGCATGGATGTTTATCTTTAAAATTAAGAAGGACAATTGGTATAACACGCACAGTTTGGCTGCAAATAAAGCCATCAATTTTGACAAGGCTTGGCTAGATGAAACAACTTTCGGAACAGATCATCTTGCACAGATCGAGCGCGCATTTGATCGTTTGGGAACCCCACTAGAAGAAGAATTTGATTCGATCCTGTATCTTCGAAATTTAGAAACCGGTGGTCATGGAACAAAATATCCAAATGGCGCAAAACCCGTTGCTAACGACGCCTTACTTTAAACCGTATTTTTTTTCTGACCTTTCACATCTACAAGCTAACAACTTGTAGTTCACGATTGGTCAGTTCCACACCTTCAGGGCTTAATTGACACACCAGCGGGGTCACTTTCAAACCGCTGGCTAAGGCCTTTTTAAACATCTTCGCGTATTCGGGATCAAGATCTTCAGCTACTGAAAAGCAGTCCGCATCACTTCGCTGAATGACGAAAATTAGCTCACAGGTATGACCCTGCTTAATTAAATGAATCATTTCCTGCAAATGTTTCGTCCCGCGCTCAGTGACTGCATCTGGAAACTGAGCATGCTTCTTTCCATCAATGGTTTTCAAATACGTTGTGTTTTTGATTTCGATGAAATGTTTTTTTGCATTTTGATCTTCTATTTCCTCAGGTGATTTCAGAAATGCACCATCTAGCCTGGATTGATCATTAATCTTGTATTCTGATTTGTAGTATTTGAAAGAGGCCCAGTGTGGCAAAAAAGGCTTTCCAGAGCGGATCGATTCTTCCGCTGCATCTTTAACCAACTTATTTGGCGTGCTCGTATTAACACCCACCCAAGCCCCGGTGATCGACTTGACCGCTTCTAAGGTGCCTGGAAGCTTTTTTGTTTTATCTCCGTGAAGTGTGATCCAGCACTTTTGTGGTTTGTTAGAATCCTTTTCGATCACGGTTTTCAGGCTTCCCGTGTTGGGGACATGCACTGTTAAATCCGTTGTTTTTTTGTCCACGACTAATTGAACGTCCGCAAAGAATCTTTTATAGCGTTTGAGAACTTGGGCTTCTATAACGGGTGTTTTAAATTTCATGTGCACATATCAGCATTTAGAAATTCATTGTCAAGACTTGGCGTGCATGATTGAACTAGGCTTGTGAAGAATCGCCCAGCACCTAGTTCAAAAAGAATTCTGATCGACTTTGCAAAGTCTTTTCTGATCCCGACTTTGATTGGAAAGTCTTTTGTTCTATATTTCGGGATTCATTATTCTGACAATCCCGGCGAAGGATACGGCTATGGGCTTATCGCCGCGATGGCCGTTACGGTCGGCTCTCTTGTCGCATTCGCATGGAAATATAGAAACGTCGAAGATCTTTGATCTTTAAGTCTACAGGCTTTTTAGATCTTGTCTTGAATCGAAATAAAATTCTTCGTCGGCAAGTTCGTTTTCAACATGCACTTAATCAAATGGTCCGCCACGAATGCCGGTGGCGCCAAGGCTCCGGTCTCTTTAAAGTCTACAAATCTCTTTAAATCAGGAAATCGTTCTGACGGCACACTGCGAATGACAGACTGCATTTCGGTGTCGATAATACCAGGTTCATAATTAATGACCGTGACACCTTTTCCTTCGTTTTCGATGGCCGTCACAGAAGACAAACTTTCTAGTCCAGCCTTTCCAGCGCAATAAGCCGACCACGTTTCTTTTGGACTCCGGGCCACGCCCGACGAAACATTCACGACAACTTTTCGTTTTGAAACTTTCTGAAGGGACTTTAAAAATGCGGCCGTCAATGCCATTGGCGCAACTAAGTTCACCATGAGGGACTTGATAATTTGATCTTCTGATAGTTGATGAAGGTAGCCGACCGGCTCAACCATTCCAGCGTTGTTGACTAAAGAAATCATTTCATATTGATTTGGGTCGAACGCTTTAAAAATTTGTTGAATGATTTTCTCTTTATTCGAATCCGTTGCAAAGTCACAAACAAATGATTTCGCTGAAGCAGAATTATATTTTCCATTTCTAGAAATTTCCGCAACGTGATCTCCTTTTTCAACAAGCTTTTCAATTAAAGCCCGTCCAAGTCCCCTGGAGCCACCGGTGATGATATGTAGATTCATGACTTTCCCCCCTGCAATTTTTTCTGTAAGAAATTAAATCAATTTGCAGTGACTCAATAGTAAGAATCTTGTTAGAAGAATTCAATGAAAACGACTTTGATTTTTATCGTGTCTTTATTAGCGCTTACTTTTGCTGGGTATCTTTTGGTTTATCGACCTATAGTCGTAAATGATGCCTTTTTTCTAGCCGAATCAAGTCATAAGGATTTTAAAAAAATTTATCCCCAAGAATCAAATTTAAAGGAGCACGTTCAGTTTTTGACCTCTGTGGTGCCAGCTCGACATGTCGATCAAATTGAGTCTTTGAATGTTTCAGCTCTCTATATCCGCGCTAAGTTAGAAGATATGGGATATACCGTTTCGGATCAGATTTACAAAATTGGCAGCCTCGCATACAAAAATTTGATCGTCGACATTCCAGCAAATGCAGAAAATCCAAGCGAAGAACTCATTGTAATCGGTGCGCACTATGATGTTTGCGGCGATCAGCCGGGGGCCGATGATAACGCCAGTGGGGTCGCTGGTCTTCTAGAGCTTGCAAGGATGCTCAAGTCTGCTGACGCACCTAAGAGGAAGTATCCCGTTCAGTTGGTGGCCTACACTCTAGAAGAACCTCCAACGTATGGTACTGAAAATATGGGAAGCTTCATCCATGCGAAAAGCTTGGCGGAGCAAAATAAAAAGGTCGTGCTCATGCTGAGCCTAGAAATGATCGGCTTTTATTCCGATGCGCCCAATTCCCAAACCTTCCCAATTTCGCTGCTAAAGCTGGATTACCCGACAACTGGAAACTTTATTGCGCTCGTTTCCAATTTGGATAACCGCGAAATGGTCCGAAATGTTCGCAGTGCAATGCGAGCTGCGACCGATATAGACGTCTTTTCGATTAACGCTCCAAGTTCAATTCCTGGAATCGACTTTTCTGATCACCGCAGCTATTGGAAGTTTGGGTATCAAAACGCCATGATGCTGACAGATACATCATTTTACCGAAATCCTCATTATCACAAGCCGTCAGATACACCCGATACGCTGGATTATCGGAAGATGGGTCAGGTGGTTGCTGGAGTTTACGGCGTTGTGTCGCTGTTAGAATAATTAAAAGTAGCAGCTAGGCTTTCAAGGGGCTTAATTTCTTGCCTGAATTTACAGCCTATGGCACTTTAATTCCTTAGCCTTCAAATTCTATTCATTTCTTATTAAGCGGAGAAGTGGGTGAGTGGCTGAAACCAAGTCTTTGCTAAAGACTCGTACTTACAAAATAGGTACCGTGGGTTCAAATCCCACCTTCTCCGCCATTTTGCTATTTATTAATATTGTCACTGCAATTGTTAATTATCGGAATTTACGCCTGTTGAAAGCTTATCCTCAAGATCGTGAATCTCGTAAATATTCACGGTTTTTTGAATCCCTCTAAATGATCGCAGACCCAAGTTATGAAAGGAAATTAAATTGTACTCTGGTAGGCATGATAAAAATCGATGTGAAACCAAAATTTGCCCACTTTGAGCTTCATGACAAAGGCGCGAAGCAAAATTGACGACAGGCCCGATAACAGAATACTGCGAAAACTGATCATACCCGATTCCACCCAGCGTGGCTGGACCGTCAGCTAACCCAATTCCAAAATCAATTTTGTACCCATTTTTTATCCACTGTGACTTTAACGAATTCAATTCATTGCGAATTTGGATCGCGAGGCGTAGTGCGTGGCTTTGATGATCACTAATAGGATTGGGGTCATTCAAAAACAACATGATTCCATCACCGGCTAAATGACCCAAAGTGGCCTGAAAAGTCTGAGCCGAATCTCCGACGGCTGTATAGTACGCGTTTAAAACTTCCATTACCATTGCAGGATCTGTCTGTTCAGTGAAGGCTGTGAATCCTCTGAGATCACAAAACAAAACGCTGACTTCGGCCTGGTGCAGCTTTAATTTTCCTTCAAGATTATTTTCAACAACAAGCTTGGCAATATTTGGAGAAATAAATTTCGAAACGCGCTTCAATTTTTGCAAAGACTGTCGCTTGATTCCCAAAAGGGAATTTACCTTAGCCAACAAATCAACATCATTAAATGGCTTTTGAATAAGATCGTCAGCTCCGGCGTTAAGTCCTTGGGACTTTTCTTCCGCCGCATCGGCCCCAGTTAGCATAATAATCGGTAACAGTTCGTGATCAATGACAGAACGAACTTCTTCGCAAAGCCGAAAACCATTTAGTCCGGGCATGCGGATATCGGTAATTAACAAATCACATCGTCGATTCAAAAATATTTCACTCTTGATAAATTCGCTTCCACTCGCGAAAGAAACAGTAGCGAAACCATAGCCCTGAAGAATTTCAACTAAGATTTCGCGAAAATCATCATCATCGTCGACGACACTGATCAATGCTGGGGATGGCGATGTTCTCATACTTTCTATTCGAATGTTTCATTCGAGAACTTGAATTTTAAGATTGAATTCCTCACTTGTGAAAAATCTGACAAGGCCATTTAAACAAAAAAATTGAGTGAGCTTTTTTGAACAAGATTTTTTATTTAAATTTTAACAAGGAGCTGAAGAATTTTGTTTAATATTGGAAGAATTTTCCTCAACAAACAACATATAGTAAATCCTATTGAAAGTGATTTTTGTAGTCCTCTCGGCCTGCTTCGATCACAAGATAGGCTTCTTGTGCACCGTAGATGCTTTCAATTTTAGTTTTCGCTGGCTCTTGAGGAAGAGTTTTATAAGTCAAAAAGTAGTGTTTCATTCGGTCTAAAACAACAGGATTTATGTGCTCGATGTCTTGAACATTCTTAAAATACGGATCGCCGTTCAGTACAGCAATCAATTTGTCATCCACTTCATTGGAATCTATTAAACGTATGCCACCAATGATTCGAACATCCATGATGATATCTGATTTTTCAATCGGCAATTCAGACAGAATGCAAATGTCGAGCGGGTCGCCATCTCCTTTGGTTGCTTCTTTGGATCTGGCTGCAGTTTTTTCTGCAGAATATGTTTGCGGAATAAATCCATAAAGAGTTCCAGGAACAGAAGAGAATCGTTGGGGTCGATCCACTTTTAAGTAGCCAGTTGTTTTACAGATCTCGTATTTGATAACTTCGTTGGCCGTGATTTCAACATAAGCCGTCACAATTTTTGGAGCCATAAGGCCTACGGAGATTCCGTGCCATGGGTGCGGCCTATGAACTAGAAATTCTTTTTTAGACATTCATACCTCTAAAGCTCATTTTTTTCTATTTCGACGGAGGCTTTTGACTAGTTCCGGCCTCAGTCATCCATTGATCCAAATTGTTTATTCCAAGATGTGTACAGTCTAGAATACTAAGGAGGTTCACGTCCATTTGAAAAATCAGGACATTTTTGGGGTCATAATTTGGATCGTTCATCACATCAGTTTCTAAATCTAAGAGCCAATTGCGAAATGCCAAAAGTCTTTTCTTGGCTTCAAACAATCGGTCTTTTGATAACTTTACAAATCCTGAAGTAATCCAACCGCGCGGATGCTTTGAAGTAATTATCTTTTTATAGTTTTCCGCGAACTGACCCATATGCACGGCCGTATTTTTATCGATTGAAAAGACCAAGCGTTGCTTTTTAAATTCAAATCCAACGACCTTTCGTTGTTTCAGTTTTCGCTTCAAAATTTCATGCTTTTCAAGAACTTCAATTTTACTTACAAGAACTTTTGGATCTTTCAATTCGGGAAAAGAAAAAAGTAACTTTGGAATCTCGGTCAAAGTGATTTTCCCTTCGTGCATTACTATGACGTCGGCAAGCGCCAGCAATGAAAGGTCACTATAGATTTCTTCAGGTATCAAAAGCATGCTTTCTTCGGGAGCCAAATTTTTTTCCGAGATATCGAAGTACCCGTCGGTTTGGCCTTCTTTGTGGATTTTTGATGTGAAATAGTCTCGAATAGATCGATGGTCGTTGTCCTTCAACGTTAAAAAAATAAGACGTTCGATGTCCACACCATCTAGCTTTAGAAACATACTTAATTCTAGAGCTCGGTTTAGAGTAAATTTCTTTTTCCCAGCGATGACTTCATTTAAATAGGAGACAGGCCATTTCAATTTTTGTGCGTAAAAGCGATAGCTTCCAACTCCACTTTTTTTTCGATTCATCTTATACAAATCATTCAAGAAAGCCTGGCAACTTGAATATTTTTGGACATCTGGAGTGATCACGACTGTAACCCCGGCAAGAAATTCTATCCTATATTGAACAAGGACTGTTTTATGGTTCTATTCATATCTGAAATAACTAAGTAAGGGCTTTCTGGAAGCTTGTCACCATTTACGTGTTGAAAAAGCAAGCTCGACATTAATGAGGCCAAATTATAGCTCCCACCCGCAACCTGAGGAGCCGGACATGGTTGGTTATTCGCCAGTTTTGTGAACGTTTCACGCATGACGCTAATCACTTGCGGATCAATAGCAGTTTTTATCTTTTCAAAAAGTTGTGCGAACTTCAGCACATAGGACATTGAATCAGTTTCACTTTCCGCGATATCAAAGATTTTTCTGAATTGATGTTCCTTTTGAGCTTGATTCGAAAAATAAATGGCGCAGCTCCCCCATCCAACACTCATTCCACTGACAAGTGGTTTTTGATAAAGCTCGGCGGCTTCGTGTAGCGTAAGGATCGCTTTTAGGTCTAAAAAATCGATCGTATCAACCACTACATCAACGCTCATCAGCAGATCCATACTTTTAGCGTCAAAATGAAAGTCGCATATCTGAATTTCTAAATCTGGATTTATTCGATTTAAATTTTCGGCTAAAGCCACAGACTTATTCTTCCCAATTTGTTTAAAATCGTATGCTTGGCGATTAAGATTGGTTTGTGAAACAGTATCACCGTCAATAAGGACAAACTTTTGAAAGCCCATTCGCGCCAAAGCCATCGCAACTTGACTGCCAATTCCACAACCAGCAATGAGCAGTTTGGAATTAGAAATTTTTTTTTGAGTCTCCGTCGAAATATATCCCAGATTGCGAGATGTGAATTCCTTGTAATTGCCTTGATCCATGAACAACCCCCTCTGCTATCACAGTATTACTTGCTGATAGGCGTAGCCATCGAAGCGACGAAGAAAGCGTTCCCTATTTAAGAACGATTCATGATTTGTTCCCAACACGAGAACGCAAACATCAGTCGATCGTCATTTCTAGACCTGAGTCCTCCGATAGAACGTTTGTACCATGAAAAAAATAATAAAAAGATTTTCATCTATTCTGCTTCGAATTCTTCCGGCTCAGCTTCGCAATGAGCTTGTACGTCGATCGATCTCTCTTCCAGAAGATATTCCTAGCCAGCTTAAATTTAAAATTGCAGAAACGACTGAAGAGCTCGAGGCTTCTTTCCGCCTTGTATACCAGGTCTATATGGAACTTGGATACTGCGAAAAAAATGATTCTAAAATGCGTGCGACAGTTTATCACGCTCTACCCTCGACCACGACTCTGGTCGCTGTAGATCAAGGAAAAATAGTTGGAACCTTGACTATTGTAAGGGACAATCGCTTGGGACTTCCTTTAGAAAAAACTTTTCGGGTCGCAGAATTGCGGAAGCATTCCAATCGACTCGCTGAAATCACATCGCTAGTCATTCACAAGGACTATCGACGGGAAAAGGGCGGTCTAATTCTTTTCCCTCTTCTGAGGCTTATGTATGAATATTCAACTTCGTACTTTGGAGTTAATCGCTTGCTTGTCACCATTCACCCTAAGAATATCGATTTCTATACATCTCTTCTGCTCTTCAAAACTATTCCTGGAAATGGCACAAAAAACTATCTTGGCGCTCCGGCAATTTGCCTTCAGCTAGATTTAAAGAAAGCATTGCTTGATTATCGAAACACATATTCGCGAAGAGCTCAGTGCACAAACCTGTTTCACTTTTTTATTGAGCGAAAAATTACAAATATTCATCTGCCGATTCGTAAATTTCACAAAATCAATGATCCACTTGTGAATCTCTTTTATTTCCAAGAATTTTTTATGAAAACGCTTCATCTCGTGGAAGATCGTACCGAGCGCAGAAGCGTTGAATCGTGCCTGCGGCAAGCAGAGCCAAAAAGAGTACATCCCCGAATTGAAGTCGATGCGCCAGGGTACTTTTCTGATGGGATCATAACAATTAAAGATGTCTCAAGAAGTGGATTCCGCGCCATATTGAAAAATAAAATTTCAATTGAAGATCGCATTGAACTACAAATTGAAGTTGCACCAAAAGTGTTTTCCAAAATAGAGGCTTCGCTAGTTTGGATCAATTCAGATTATAGTGCAGGGTTCGAAGTTTTAAGATCCGACAACAATTGGAACGAATTCATTAGTTTTCTGTACGCTGATCAGTTTGGAAAGACTGGATAGACGGTTTCGCTTTAGGACGTCATAGCCAAAATAAAGATCTGCACTGGCAGCGCTATTTCATCGGAAAAACATCCCACCCGGCCAATTCTTCGGATGGGCGAAATAAATTGAGTTTTGGCTAATGGCTTTGACTGACTTGCGTATGTAATGGGGCCTTTTAGTCTGTTCATCTGGCGATCCGATTCTAACATCTCAAAGCCAGTAATAAAAATGTTATGTCGCAAAGGCTGGAAGGACTTTCGTTCTAACCGTGCTAGTTCTTTTCCGTCAGCCGTGATCAGAGAAAGATTGGTCCCGCCCCAGGTTAAGTTCACCTTAATTTTATAAATGGAGCCCGCCCAAGACAAATTATATTCACGCGCTCCGACTGAAAATTCAACCCGCGCTACAACTTGATCTAGGTGATTCTTTATCAACAGTGAGGAAATGCTGTTCGACTTGTCCTGCCAGATTGAAAAAAGAAGATCTTTTTTTTGTAGGTTCAAAGTGGATAAGTTTGGTGAAAACTCATCCCAAAGTGTATCGGCCGAAACAGATAAATCTGTCTTTAAAAAAGATTTTCTTAATTTTAGTAGAACAAAAATGAGCAACGCAAAAAATAGAACTATAAAAAATAATAAATATCCTAGGCAAGATTCAGAAGAGCACATAAATTAGAGTAATTATTAATCTTTCAAATTTCAATAACATCTTCTTGGTAAGGCTAGCCTTGTCTTATTTGTTCATACATTGAAATCTGAGCGAACTCAGCGATAAGCATAAAACCCGTTCGTCCGGAGAACTACTGAGTTCATCCTTTGGCTTACCACAATAGGGAAAGGACAACTTCAAGGTGTTCTTTCCTGGTAAAAACTCTCCAGCCAGAAATGGTTTGATTCTCTGCTTTGAGATTGGAATTGAGAATTCTTTTTGACTTAGCTTGGCATTCAGAAAAAGAAGACCTTGTTCTTTGTAACGGGGAAAAGTCGCCAATTCGATATGGATCCGACCGTTTCGGCATGGTTCTGCTAAGTTAAATTCAATTTCAATATCTGGGGCCGCCGTCCAGACAAAGTCCGCATTCCGTTCTATTGGATGTAAAGCCCCAACAATTTTTAGACCTGGCTGTGGTTTCCAGATTGGAATCCATTCATCCACTGAAAGGGTATCCTTATCGGAAAATTTCTCGACGTCGTCCCTTGCGATCATGTTCAATTTTTGTTGTTCGTTAATATAGATATCGATGTCGCATAAATAGAATTTGTAGACATGTGACTTGTTCGAATCTGGCGGCAACCAACCAGTCCAAACACTTCTTGATTTCACTACTTCTTGAACGGAGCTTTCAATCACAATTGAACTTGCATGATTAGAACACCGATCGGACTCAATTAGCGGAGGTGGGAGCCCCAGCACCGCAAAACTTTTTTGAATTCGATCAAGTTCCTCGACCGCCACCCTTGGAGCGATAATGACATGATTTCGGCTTAAGTACCGGTATGCAAACGCCATCCAATGTTGGGGTAGCGCCTGCGGGGCCGTAAAGATAAGAGGACGACCGTTAGTAATTTCATTCATTTTCAAAAGAGCTTGAGAAGACTCTCCTTCTGGAGCTCGCACCAGAGCCTGCAATGCAGAACTCTGAATCGCTAAACTTCCAAAAAACAAAAACCCCATAATTGTTTTATTTAATGAAAATTTGTGACATCGAATTGCCGCGGCTAAAACTACCAATGGGATCATTTCAATAAAAAGATATCTGCTATACCAAAATTTTGATGGAATTAAGGGCGAATTAAAGGTCCATAAAGTAATCGCGAAGGCCAAGCAAATCAAAACCAATGCAAGACCCTGCCGCGTCTTTTCTTCCCCTTCACTGTTTTCTGTGGAAGCCAATCGCATTGGCCACAGCGCAACTAAAAGTAAAATTCCCACTGAGCCAATGAGCGTCATGGACAAAGAATCCACAACGTGAAAAATTCGCGTGAAAATCTCTTTTGCAATTTCGGGAGTGAAGATTTCCTGAATGAACTTTACCAAAGGCATTTCCTCATCTATAGGACGCATGAGCTCGCCTTCATAAGTACTATTTTTGAAAAATAACACTGAAACTATATTGAAAATTAGACTCCCAAGAACTAGTTTTCGGCCAATGCTAAGCCATTGGTTAGCCGTAGGCCAAAATTGTGCGTTCAAATTTTTTGCCAAATAAACAAAAAACAAAAAGACACAGACAAGACCAACCTGCAAAATTGGCCTATCGACGAATTGCTTGAAAAAGAAGTTAACAATAAATTCCGTGTAAAAAAGGGGTTGATAGAAAAAATAATACAGCCCCGCCAAAAAAATTGAAAATCCAATAGGAAGCAAATAGTACAAAAAATCTTTTTTTGATAGAGATCGAAATCTTAAAGCATGTGCTACCACAAGAATAACTCCAGCTAAAAGAGCATGAATGAAATGCATGCGACTTAAGAAAAGGGCAAGATAGATTGGAGTAAAAAGATAAAGAGATCTCCAAAAATATTCTTTAAGCTTTGGCGCGAGAAGAAAATGTAAAGCAAATAAGGGGAAGCTTAATAGAAATCCCAGAGGTTCAGAAAAATAATTGGTCGATGTTGCCACCATTATCGAGTTCGTTGCTAGCAATAGTAAACCGATTGAAGCCACAAAAAATGATTTGGTGAGATGCTGAACAAGTATTCCGAAACAAAAAAGGCCCATCAATAAGAGCAAAGGATTGATCCATTGATACAGTTGCTTGTCTACAAAAAGGGATGCTGCAATAATTGATGGATAGAGTGGATAGAAATCTATTGTGAATGTATTTTCCGACGTCTGCCGAAAGCTTGGGTGAGATTGAGAAATTTTTGCAAGTTCAGCAAATTCTTGACTTGGATGTTCCCTTTCTCGCAGTTTAAAATTCAATGATTTATTCGCATACATTTCGTGCCCCATAGCTAAATAGGATCCACGATCCTCGCCCATGCGTGAGCTCTGCATTGTCCCCGAAAGTGGAATCGCAGCAACAATCAAAATGATGCTCCAACGCCAATCGAACTTGCTCGGCACATCGACGAAAATTTGAATTTTCTTAAAAAGAAAGAACGAGGTCAGCGCAATCACTAATGCAAGTAAACCAGCAAGCAAAAAGCTAGAACTCTTCGCAAATGCAAAAAGCCACATTAAAAGGAATACAGAAAAACTGTGCAGCAACCACAGCATTCTTAGCAATGACAAGCGACCTCCCGCCGCGAAGTATATGAGACGATAGAATCTACTTGCTTCAAAAGAGTCAACATTAGATGATTTTGCCATGAAAATTAAGGGCTGTGCATGGCCTGTAGCCGTAGTTATTCCCTGTTATCGCGTGGTATCAACAATCACTGATGTGGTCAGTCGTATTGGTCCAGAAGTCACGTGGATCATCGTGGTTGACGACGGATGTCCCGAAAAAAGTGGTGCGACTGTAGCTGCGGAAATTTCTGATGTTCGAGTACGAGTCCTATTTCATAAAACAAATCAGGGCGTAGGTGCAGCAGTACGAACGGGCTACAATGAAGCGCTCACTCTAGGGGCGGAAGTTATTGTCAAGATTGACGGTGATGGACAAATGGCCCCTGAAGTAATTGGAGCCTTTATAGAACCGATCATGACGGGCGCTGCAGACTATACCAAAGGAAATAGACTTTTTGAAATTGATACTTTTAGGCAAATGCCTGCCGTTCGGTTGTTTGGCAACATTATGCTGACGTTCTTAACTAAGGTGTCTTCTGGATACTGGACCGTTGCAGATCCAACTTGTGGATACACGGCAATTAGTGCCAGCGTTGCGAAGCGGATTCCTTTAGAAAAAATTAGCCGTGGTTATTTTTTTGAAAGCGATCTACTTTTTCGCCTCAATCTACTGCGGGCCGTAGTTCTTGATATTCCTATTGACGCAATTTACGCAAACGAAAGGTCTAATCTTTCTATTCGGAAAGAGGTGACGCGTTTTCTTTTTGGAAATTTGAAGAATTTTTGTAAGAGAGTGTTTTACAATTACTTTTTGCGGGATTTTAATTTTGCAAGTATTCAGCTAGCTCTTTCCATTTGCTTTTTACTTTTTGGATTTATTTTTGGCGGATTACATTGGATCGAATACGCGCGCATGGATGTTCTCGCAAGCTCAGGAACAGTCATGCTGGCAGCACTACCGACTATTTTAGGAACACAGCTGCTCGTTGGATTTGTCAATTTTGATATGGCCAATTCCCCTAAACTACCAATTCAAGGCCGTATAGGGTGGGATGCTAGAAAACCATCCCTTCGCACAAAGAATCGCCCGCCAGATGTCTACATTTAGATTCAACATTAGGTTTCGTCGCTAATTATGTGTGGAATATTTGGGGCCGCTAAAATTTCAGATTTCGCGACCTCACCTTTTCGTCAAGACCGCGCATTGATCAAACTTGCAAAACTTTCTGAGTCTCGCGGCAAAGATGGCGCAGGTTTGCTCATTGTAGATCCTCATCAACAGAATTCGATCCAGGTCTTTAAAGGCGCAAAAAAGATGACTTCCTTGTTGCGAGGTCTTTCGCAAGATGAATCTTTTCAAAATCGTTTAGCTTTTGCTCCGCTGATCTTTGGCCATACTCGGTTAACAACGCACGGAAGTAGCGATGACCACCAAGCAATACAGCCTGTCCAGTGCGGCGAAATATGGGCGACTCATAATGGAATCATCTTAAATCATAAAGAGCTTCAAAACGAATACGGTATGAAATCGTCCTCTTTCCATTCTGATTCCCATTCATTTTTTAGTTTGTTAGATCGAGTTTCAAAAAACGAGCCTTTTGATTTTTCCAAAATGGTTGAATTACTCAGCAAAGTTAGGGGGACCGCTTCATGTAGCTTTTATCATGCTCAACAGAAGGCTCTATATTTATATACAAATCACGGTTCGCTTTTTTTTCTTCGATCAAATAAAAGTGGTCAGATTTATTGGGCATCAGAGGCCGCCTTCTTGAAAAAAATGGCTTCCTCTTTAAAAGAAGATTTTGAAGTCGTTGAAAGCAGACCAAATGAAATTCATTGGTTTCAATGGAACGACAAAAACAAAACTTTTCAGCTCCAAATCGTTGAAGTTTTGCCAAGCAAAAAGAAAAACTCAACGGACAGCACTTTCGGCCCTGTTGCTTTCAATTTCCCCGCGACCACGCTTAACTCCGGCCGTTTGAAAAAAATAGAACAGCAGATGAATGTCTTACGCAACCGAGTTGGGAAAATTACTCGGTGCCAAAAATGTGTTTTACCCGCAACGACACCCTTTATCAGTTTTAATGAGACTGGAGTATGCAGTTTTTGTCTTACCTATTCCGCTCGGCCAACGCTTGGAAGGACCGCGCTTGAATCGAAGCTTCGCGCGTCAACAACAAAAGCTTCAATACCAAAGACGCTCCTTGGATTCAGCGGCGGCCGAGACAGTTCGTTTGCCTTACACTATTTGGTAAAGGAATTTGGATTAAAGCCCACGACATATACATATGAATGGGGAATGGTGACGGACATTTCTCGGCGAAATATCGCGCGAATGTGCGGAGAGCTGGAAGTTGAAAATATCACGATTTCCGCTGATATAGGTTGGAAGCGAAAAAATATTCGCGACAACATTGTCGCTTGGTTAAAACAACCACACCTTGGTATGGTTCCTCTTTTCATGGCGGGTGATAAACCATTCTTCAGTTATATTCATCGGCTTTCCCGCGAGCTTCAAACTGACGTTAACTTCTTAGCAATCAATCATTTAGAGAATGCTCAGTTCAAAGAAGATTTTGCAGGCTTTCAATACTGGAAGCCCGGAGAGGTCGGGCAAATTACAGGGCCTGATCTTCCAATTTGGTCTCGATTACGTCTTCCTACTTTCTATGCGGGACAATTTTTAAAAAACTCGTCGTATTGGAATCAGTCACTAATAGATTCTTTTTGGGGCTATTTATCCTACTACTTTTTTTCTACAAACTATCTCGATTTATTTCGTTACATTCATTGGGATGAAACAAATTTAGATCAGACTTTGATTTCCCAATATGGTTGGGAACATTTTCCCAACTGCACGACATGGCGTATCGGAGATGGCTCCACTCCATTTTATAATTTCATTTACTACACCATGGCTGGCCTGACTGAAAATGATACCTTGCGTTCCAATCAAATACGCGAGGGGTCCATGACTCGCGAAGTAGGGCTAAGACTTACGGAGCGTGATAATCTACTGGATTGGGAAAGAATGGCTTGGTACTTTAACGCTATTGATCTAGATATGTTTGATGTTCTTGAAACCGTTCTTAAATTTCCGCAAAGTTATGAGTAAATTTATGGTCTTTTTTGTCGCCTCTAAAAATACAAATCCAATGATTCTTCTCATTTTTATTTTAAGTAGTTTACATGGCCTTGCCTCGGGGCCAAGCGAACTACTGGAAGGTGCAAAACTTCAAACCTGTCCTGAACGTCCGAATTGTGTTTCTTCGCAAGCGCTAAACACAAGCCAAGCCATCAAGCCAATGGCATTTTCGAAGTCTCTGACAGAAGTATCTGCGATAATTGCCGAGGAGCTTTCAAAACTTGAACGCTTCACTCTAATCAAAAAGACTGAAAGCTATCTTCACTTTGAAGTCAGTAGTCGTTTTTTAGGGTTTATAGATGATCTTGAGCTTAAAATTGATTCGACGACCCAAGCTATTCACATTCGCAGCGCGTCCAGAACCGGCTATAGCGATCTAGGCGTGAACCGCAAAAGGGTCGACAAAATTCAAACCCTACTCAAAGAAAAGCTATAGTCGGCTTTTCGGTTTATTGTCTGGAAAATATCAGACAACTGTGAAATTTATACTTTCTTAATACGGCTCTTAAACCTAAATGCCATTGTGCCTAGTTCATCTTTTAAAACAAAGATATGACTAACTTATGAAGAAAAATATCAACTACTTTTACTGTCTAACTGTGTTCCTAGCGCTAGTGAATCCAAGCATCTGTTCCGCCACAGAAAATATTTCGGATCTTTTTGAGCCTTGGCTTCAAATTTTAGAGTCACCTTTAAAATCAGCAACGAGTGGACCCAAAGCTGTTCAAAATCTTGTGGCTGTTTCTCAATCTAGAATTGCTGCCTTTAATTTGCAGGCGCTAGGTCGCAGCTTTTCGGCTGTGAATCCAGAATTCTTGGAAATTCGGGACAGCTTCAAAACAATCGAAGATGGCATTGGGCGGATAGATAAATGGAAAGCCCAAGGCAAAGATCAAAAAGTAAAGGAAAGCACGCGACAATTCGAAAGAACACTTCGTGAAGAAAAGTGGTATGGAGCCAACAGTAAGGTTTCCACACTTCGACTTCGCATTCGCGAATTGGTTCATACGGTCGAAAATTCTGAAAAATTGATTTTAGAACGACTAAAAGATTCTTTAGTCATTCTTGCAACCACAGAATTTGATTTTTCAGGTCTAGAAACTGAAAATGGTCTTCATGAATATCGAAGAAAGATTCGATGGTTTATGATCGAATCTAGAATGCTTGGTGGGCTCTTAAGTTTCAAAGAAGATGAGCTCAACTGCCCGAGCCGTAACGTCATTGATTTACTTAGAACTGAAGATACTTCTCATGCAACTATCGATGAAGTATTTGCGACAATTCGAAGTAGTAAATACTCTCAGTTACCTTCACCTCGGACCACGGGCCCTTCGTGCAAAATCTCTCCGTGTTTTTTCTATGCCCTTTCAGACACGGTGGAAAAAATCGGCAAAGTAAAAGATGATGTGGAAGCAGAGCTTGGTGACAGTGGTAGCGACACGACGCCCTTCAAATTCAAAAAGCGTGCAGACGTCATTGCGCAAAAGGTAAGAGAGACAGATCTATTCCAAGGATTGGCCGACGAAGTTGACGCATGCTTAAGGTAGTTAGGACGACCGTTTTTCAACTTCTACTACAAGCCAAGGAAGCGGCGTTTTAACAACTTTAACTACTCCATGTTTTGAAAGTAGCTTGATCAATTTACTGCGGCTGAAGTGATTGATATGTCCCGGTGTGTTTCCAAATTGAAAGACGTATTTAAAACGCAAAAAGTTTAAAATCCTCCATGTCGGTTCATTTGGAACAGAAACTAAAATACTTTTTCTACACACTCTCATAAGTTCAGCGAGCGCAAAATCGGGATTCACTAGGTGTTCTAAAACCTCGAGCGCAATGAGATGATCTATTGAATCATTCTGACGTTTTATTTCATAAATAGACTCTTGCGAAATGCTGTAAGGCAGATTCAATGTTTTTAGTCGATTCACATATCGTTCATCTGCTTCTGAGGCTTCAAAAGAAGCTACATTCAACATTTTATGAAGGCGAATGCTTGACTCACCCGCCCCACAGCCGACCTCTAGCACCGATGCATCTGTAGACCAGTGCGAGACTATCGAATGAATAGAATTAAAAAAATTATTTAAAAGTGTCTGGACAATAATATTTTGATTTCGATACTCAACTGTCGCGTAGTCCCAAGCTTCGTCTGCGGAGTGACTTGAAATATGTTCCATATAAAATCCTTTCGTACTTTAACTTCTATTTAGGCAAATCTTTTCTACGGCATTCCTGACTTCTAGCAAATCAAATCCAATTGTGTCCGCATACCATTTCAACGCCTGTGGCTTTACTGCGTTTTCCAAAAAGCACTTTTCCAAGGCAACTCCACGTGACAACTGTCCATCTCGAATTAAGTTGCTATAAAGCGTATCGTACTCTGTAAAGCCCAAGCAGCGATAGTAAATATAATTGTACAGCGGTGGCGTGCCATCACCAACTCGCCATGAGGATTTAGATTCTGGAGAAAATTCCCAATCATACTTCGAAAGCGTGCGGTCAATTTCACTTTCGTTCCAATTAATATAATCGTAGATATTCAGATAATCGTGACTTTGACCATAGTATGCAAAAAATCCGGTGGCAGAATCGATCAATGACTTATTCAAATATGCGAAGTTACTTAAGAATTGCTTCAGATAGAAACTCATCAACTTGAGTTTCTGAATTCGGGAAACGTCGTAGGCCATAAACTGACCCTCTGCTTGTTGGATTCCCGCCAGAGATAACTTAAACATTGTTTTTTCAAATCGATTTTCACCCATGATCAAAGTTGGAATATCAAGTTCGCGCTGAATCTTGTTCGCCCACCAATGATAATGTTTATCACCAGCCATTAATAAAGGTACCATTCCTAAATGAGGACTCTTGCACCACGCGTTTAGATTTTCTCGAACATTATCTCTCTTCGTTTCGATATCTGCAGAAATAAGAATGTTTTCGACGCCTAAAGCACCAGTCATCCGCGCCTGATTTCGCCTTCCCAAATCTGTGATAACTCCCCAATCGTAGGAGACGGTCGCTACTCGCAAACCCAACTCTTTAACCAAATAATGCAAGGCATAGCTTGAGTCCCGTCCGCCGCTAAACGCCAGCAAACAATCATACCTGGAATTACTTCCTTGAAGAATTTGACGCTTAAACTCACTCATCGGCTTCAGGCTGAAACTTTTGTGCGACAGACAGTGATTACAGATGCCATTTGAATCAAAATTGATAAATGGAAAAGTTTCAGGTAGCACGCACCTTCTGCAGCGGCGAAGAGTCTTGGCCCATACCAATGTTTTTTCAAGATCTTCTTGTATCTGAATGACTGCCTTGTCGTTGGGGTGCATTTTTTGTCTACTGTGCTTGGCATTTTTGGAAGTGTCAGTTTTAGCAAATTGAAACTGCAAGTCTCCTGGCCAGACGAAACTAAAATCATATTCGCGGACGATACCTTTTGAAATTTGTTGAACATGACAAGCATCGAAATCGTCCTCACCTAGAGCCTGTCGAAGAAAATGCTCTTCGGAAGCCACGAGAATGATCTCCTCTTTTAGATGAGCAACATAGAGACTACCGACATTTGAAACTGCACAGACTTTTTTTTCGATTCGATCGAAAACAAGTATGGAATAGGATCCTTTAATTAACTCTGTTGCTTTAGTGATCGCATCTACTAAAGACGTATTTTGGTGCTTGAAATTTTCAATTAAATGAGTCAGCACTTGGCTATCTGATGCAGTGCTTGCGATGTGAGGTAAATACTTATTCTGCATCTCTTCAAAATTAACAACAATTCCATTGTGGAACAGAGCCAGTGAATCCGTTAAAACGGGATGGTTATTTTGATTCTCAAGGGCGGATCCATGAGTAACCATTCGTGCATGGCCAAAGACAAATGGCGATGACCGGATCATTTTTTTTTCTACAAAGCTCAATTGGGAAAAGAGCTCCGAAGCTGGAACAACTTTTTTAATAATATTGAAAGAATTTTGCCCTGCATAGGCAAGCCCAGATGCGTCTTGACCACGCCTAGTCGACAAGGCGCAGAACTTTTCCGCTAGGGAAAGCATGCCGGCTTCCGACTTTGAATGCTGAGGTTTAATTATAGCAAAGATTCCACACATCTTTAGAGCCTAGTTTGGATTTTTAAAATGCAAAAGTTTTTTCTATTTTGTATCATTACAAAAATACGCAATTCTTCTAATGGCCAGGGACAAGCGTCTATTGTCAATAATGGCGCCCCCAACCTTTGGCTGCTCGCTGTGACTAGACTCAAATTCAAAAGTATTAACGCCTGGCTGAAAGGCTCCATAAATGCTGAATTCTGCAAAGTATTCCCTCACGTCAAATTTGGATACTGAATTCTTAAATTTTACTTGCGTGGGGTTTATAGAATCTACTGTATCCCGCTTCAAGGTGCGCAGCCAAAAACTAATTCTCCCATCAGAGCACTTTTTTTGAATTTTCACATCGATGGCAAATTTCAAACCGGAAAACCAAACTAATTTATCTGGAGGTTCTGGCAAGAAGTGTTGGCCTTTGAAAACAATTGCCTTTTGATCCCAAAAGTTTTCGATGATGTTATTTCCGTCGAGGCTATCCTTGATTTGATATTGCTCTAAATAACGGGAGAGGTTGCATAAATAGGCTGTGTAGGAATTGTCATAGCTGCGGAACGGAGGCAGCCTTTTAAAAACAGAACCTAACATAGATGAAGATGCTTGGTCATTCAGATCAAAGGAAAAATCGCGGTATACGCTTTTAAATTCGTTCACACCAGTTCGCCACTTACAAGAATTAGAAAGGACCAGCGGTTCTTCTCTACCACTTGCAGCGAATTCATTTTTTAGCGAAACAAGAGCCTCAACTTCTATATTTCTATCAATGAGGATCGAATTGACATTGAATACGTGGTTTAATGTCTGACTCAAAAAAGAAGGATTTTCAACAAGTACGATCTTCGAATTCGCCTCTATTGCAATACTTTTGTAAATATCGACAGGATCGCCTTCAGGGCCATTCCAGATTGGAAGTGCGAAAGGTAAAGTGTACATAAACTGCAAAATCAAACAAGCCCCCACCCAGGCCCATGATTTGAATTTTAAAATGACCAAGCGTATCGTTATGGCCGTTAATGTCAGCGGAATAATTTCTGCATAAAGGTAACGACTGAAATAGTAACCATCAGGTAGAATAGAGGAAAACAAGCTTTGCAGAAATATAAATGCGGAAAGCACGTAAATGACTGCCGCAAACCACGTGCGATAACTAGAATTGGATTCGTGAGTTTCTGGTTTCGAAATTGGCAGCAATAGTAAAAGAACCAATGGTCCAACATAAACGAGAATTTTTGCCGTGACAGAAGTGAAAATATTAGCAAGATCAACATTTCCGTATTTGCCATCCATAAATCGGAAGTCACCGAAGAATGACTGAGCACAGACATATCCAAATGTTGCTAAAAGAACGAAATTTGAGTTCTGCTTCAGTAGTTCTCGAAGAAGATGATGTTGATATAATTTCTTCACAAAAAATATCACTGTCGATATAAGCGCCAAGATTAAAAATATTTGAACTCGAAGAGATGACTTAAAAGTTGAAAGAAAGGTGCCCATTCTCATCTCTTCAAAAAAAAGATTTTGCCAGTTCCAATAGAAAAAAATCGAAAATCCGATCGCCATTAGACAGGGTAGAAATACACTAATGAGAATTGATACCTTCATGTTTTTATTACGAAATAGATCAAAAAGAAGAAGAAATACTAAGGCTAATGTCAATTGAGCAAAGTGCATTCGTGTGAGCAACAAGGCGGTAAAAATTGGACAAAGAAAAGCAATTTGGTAGAACCATCTGAACGAAAATTGAATGATGACCCAAGATGTGAATATGCCGCTCCAAAGCAACAAGAATGTCAGTGGTTCAGTCAACGTCCACTGAGAAACAAACGACAATGCAGGATTTAAACCAGTGACTATAACCAAGGCTAGTCCGATCCACTGCGATTGGAAAATCCAAGTCAAAAATATTCCGAAAACGAAAAGGCCAAAAATAGATACGACCGGTGAGACAAAAACAAATGCTTCAGCCCCGAAGCGCTTAATAGACTGTGCGAGTAAAGTTGGAAACAAAGGATAAAAATTGATTTGCAAAAAGCCAGGTCGTGATTCAAATACACTCAATCGAAGATTGCTCCGAGATAAGGATCGGATTGAAAGAGATGGGTCTTTCGCGAACCTGTCTTCGAACTCAAAGGAATTATTGCGCAAAATTTCGTGCGCCATCAGAACGTAAGTCACTTGGTCTTGGCCAGATCGATAGTTTCCAAACGTATTCATTCTTGTCATGCCAATTATGACAAAGACAGGAATCCAGACCCAATGAAGCGAAACACTTACTGGAAATATTTTAAGGACAGTTCTTCTACTGAGACAGAAGCTGAAGACTCCGACCAGAAAAATATATATCTCAAAATTTTTCGAGACTGCAACATTCAGAACCAGCCCGACACAAACTATCGAGAATGCTGTCATGAAGGCAATGATCGATCCTAATTTTATATTCAGGGGCCAGCGAAAACTCACCAATTGACCACTGATTTCATTTGCTAGCATCCAAGCCAAGCTTGAAGCTTCTACTTTCGTAACTTGTGTCTCCGAAATAGCTTTTCTTTTGCAAGTAAAAATTTCGATCCTGCACAATTTTAATCCGTTGAAGCATGTCTAAAATCAATCCAATTGCTATGGAAACCAAGCCTAAAAACATGATGACGGCAGAACTGAGTCCCAACCAAAGCTGGCCCCTAAATACACCATTTACAAAAAAATAATTGAAAAAGAAGAACAGCCCAACTGCTGCTAAGCAAATTAGTAGAAGGCCAGTTCCACCAAATAAGGCCAACGGGGCATTGTCTCGATAACCGCGAACAATGATCGGCAATGACCTGGATGCGTAGTCAAAAATTCCTTTAAATACTCTGGACTCGCGATGCGCGAAATATTGTACTTTAATTGGTACTTCCAAAATTCTCAAGTTTTTGAATGATAGATCAATCAATACTTCTTGCGTATACGTGAATCGTCCAAATAGGCTAAGCCGAAATAGCGCTTCTCGGTTGTACGCGCGCAGTCCACAGGCGACATCATAAAATCGATGACCAACAAGGCGACTCACAAGAAAGGCAACTAGGTTATTTCCCCATTTCCGCGTGGTGCCAATTCCATCTGGCAGATAATTGTTATCCATAAAACGAGAGCCAGTAACAACATCTGCATGTCCTTTCAGGATCGGCGCGGTGATTGTTTGAAGGTCTCTAGGGTCAAACTGACCATCTCCATCGATCGAACACAATATGTTAAACTTTTTTTCTAGTGCGAAAGTGACGGCCGTTTGAAAGGCTCCACCAACGCCCATAGGCTTGGGATGGGAAATTACGGTTGCATCATTCTGACTTGCAATTTGCGCGGTGCTGTCGGTTGATCCATCGTCAACGACTAAAATCACCGGCTGAAAAAATTCAAGTTCTTTGCGTACACGCTGAATGACTTGAGCGATGGTCGCCGCTTCGTTCAGGCAAGGAATCGCAACACAAATGTTTGCTTTCATTGTAAAAGGCTAGCGAAATCAAAAGCTGTTTGCAATTTGGTAATTCTTTGAAATTGACTGGATGAGTCGGCCGTCCCTTTTTAGACTTGGGGTTGATATGGTTTCAGAAATGGGACGATCACTTTTAATTACTGGAGGGGCTGGATATTTGGGCTCCCACATTTTGCATCGACTGTCGACCCTAATTCATTTCGATCTAAAAATTGCAGAACTTTATGAACGCATTGATGTCATAGATGATTTAAGCACAGGATTTCTCGAAGCACTCCCTCTGCAGGTGCTAACGGCTCAAGAAGACTCGATATTTCACTTCTATAAAATAGACCTTCGTGACACGGGAGGCTGCCAAGCTTTTTTTTCGAATCGTTACTACGATACGGTTTTGCATCTTGCAGGAAAACTGAATGTTGCGGAATCAGTTTCGTCGCCGGAATTCTACTATTTATCTAATGTCATTGTATTGCAAAATATTCTTAAAAATCTTCGGTCAAGACAAAAAACCAATTTTGTTTTTTCCTCGACCGCCGCCGTATATGGAAACTCAAAGAATTTTATTCCCCTAACAGAAGATAGTCCACTTAACCCAATTAGCCCTTACGGATACGCAAAACTAGAATGCGAAAATATGCTGGCGGAATTTGAAGCCACGAATGCAAATTTCAAGTTTGTGGTCCTACGTTATTTCAATATTGCCGGAGCATCAGATAACTTAATTAATGGCCAACGCACTGCAAACGCTTATCAGCTCATACATGTCGCATCAAAGGTGGCTCTTCGGCTGCTGCCAGCATTACATATTTATGGAGACAAAAGAAAAACTAAAGATGGCACTTGCATTCGCGACTACATTCACATTGAGGACATAGTCGATTTACATTTTTTAGCAATGGACTACCTTGAAAATGTCTCACATTCACGTGTATTAAACTGCGGATATGAAAAGGAGACATCCGTGAAAGATGTCATCGAAACGTTTGAGAGACTTAGCGGAGAAAGGCTAAACAGTATTATTTCATCCAATCGCCCTGGAGACCCAGATTATGCAGTCGCTTCAAATCAGCGCATCATCAAGGAGTTCGGGTGGTCTCCAAAAAGAAATGACATCGTTAAGGTTTGCAAATCCGCACTGAATTGGGAGCAAAAATATAGTCTTGCAAAAAGCGTCTAATTTTTCTTGCTGACAACATTCTGAGACACCAATATCGTCAAACAACTGTGAATATTTGCATCCTAACGACAGATATTGTGGGTCCTGTTAAAAATGGCGGAATTGGGTCGGCGTTTTATTTCTTAGCGAAGCACTTGGTTCAAACGCATACGGTTACCATTGCTTTCCTTCCAACTTTTACGATAGAAAATGATCAAATTTCATTCTGGGTCCGTTTCTATAAAACGGCCGGCCTGACGTTAGACGTTATTCAATCTAATTCCGAAAATTTTATCGGCACCCCCGGGGCCGTGAGGTCCTACGCAGCTTACGAGTACCTTGTTGAACAGAACTTTGATGTCGTGCATTTTCCTGACTACATGGGGATCGCTTACTACCCACTGTTAGCAAAAAAAGGCTCATTCTTTTTCGACAAGACCCAATTCGTTGGACATTTGCACGGCAATACAAAGTGGCACCTTGAGGGAAGCTATGCCCATTCAAAAACACTTGAGGAAATAGAGAATCAATATCTTGAAGAGCAGTCCATCAAGATGGCGGACCTTGTCATCAGCCCCAGCGAATACATGCTTTCTTGGGCAAAAAAAGCAGGATGGCTGGACGCCCAACCTTGTCTCGTCATTGGACATGCGTCTGTGCCTGCGGATGATTTTAAAGTCAGCACTGTAGATCATTTTTCAGGAATAGCTTTTGTTGGACGTCTTGAGGTACGCAAAGGAATCCTGGACTTTGTTGAGGCTGTGAAATTACTTCCAGGATCCATTCCTGCCGTTTTTATCGGAAAATCAGACACAATAGAAAATCAAAATAGTGTCGACTTTATTCGTCAACTTTTTCAAAGCCAAAATCGAGAAATTTCTTTCCGCTTAGAATGTAATTATTTTGATACTCAAAAAATAATTAGATCAAAAGGAATCTTAGTGGTTGTGCCCTCCCTTTTAGAGAATTCACCTTGCATCATTCATGAATGCTTAACCGCAGGAACTCCTTTCATCGCCCGCGATACTGGCGGCGTCATCGAACTTCTTTCAGACACAAGTAATTCCCCAAATATTTACAGCGGGAACGCTTTAGAATTGGTTAAAAAGTTAATCCAGTCTCAAGAATCTATTTCAAATTATGTTGCAGCGGCATCAACTAAGCTTAAGACTGCCGACACCGAATGGACTTTGCTTCACCACGATCTTGAGAAAATATTGAAAAATCAAAATCATTTTCAATCTAAATTCGGTCAAAACTCTAGCCCTTTGGTTTCAATTTGCATTGCGACTAAGGACAGACCGAGTCTTTTAGTGCGCGCGCTAAGTTCATTAGTGAATCAATCCTATCAAAATATTGAAATCATTATAATGGATGACGGATCGACCGCAAATAATTTTGAACTGGTTGATGCCTGCACAAAAAACATCAAGACAAATGTAAAAATTCAATTAGTTTCTGGCACATCAGTTGGTCCGGGGCCAGCTCGAAATTTTGCGGCTAGCCTTGCGAAAGGAAACCTTTTTGTTTTTTTTGACGATGACAATATTGCAAAACCGAAGTTTGTCGAAAAATTAGTACAGGCGTATTTCAAATTCAATTGTCATTTTGTCACATGTCCTTTTGATATATTTGACCGCACAGAAGAAAATCCAAAACCGAAAAAGTGGATACCGTTGGGCGCTGAAAGAAATCTGGGCCTGCATTTTAACGTTTTCGGCGATACAGCCTCATTGGTTGAGGCAAATGCATTCAGAGAAGTTGGTGGATTCTCTAGCGATTGTATTCTAAACGAAGATTGGGACCTTTTTTACAAGCTTAATGAAAAAGGATTTAAGCACGGTATGGTCCCGGAGTCTTTGTTTGAATATGAAAGGCATTCTAGCAACAGATCAATAGTTGATAAACACTCATCCGCAACTTTCTTGATTCAAAAAAAATTACTTTCTTATGCGCCGCCAAAATATAGAGACTCTATTGCATTGTCGCTTTCGATCAGAAGCAGAGTTTTCGCTACTACTTTTTATGGAAATCAACCCATTATTGGTGACGCTCCAGAGGTTGCACTGACAAATACACTTTTCAACATCTATCGAAACATCACGAACTTACATAATCTATGTTGCGACTATGTATTTGGCGGAGTTGAAATTCTAACCACCGACAGCGACCCTTATTTTGTATTCCACGTCGAAAAAGCTTCTGAGCTACGCCGTATAACATTAAATATTTTTTGTGTTGAATCGGGCTTCCTACAAATGTTTTATCTGGAGCGCGGCGAGTCCGAATTCAAATCAAGTAATTTCATTGAAAAGCCATTCAGCTCTGGTGAAAATCAAATTCATTTTGAGCTTCCCTTTGGGATTCGATATGACTGCTTTCGAATAGATTTCCCCGAAAGAATCTCAAAATATTTTCTGTCCGATCTGCAGTTCTTTGGAACTAAAAATCAGCAAAAGGAACATTCTTTCGAAAAAGAACTGTCCTATGTCAAAAATTCTAAGCTGTATGCCTACAAAGAGCTGACCTTCCTTCCTTCAGATCTGGTCAACACTGAAATTTTAAATGACGGTACTTATAGGTCTTCGAGCCCTGATTCGCAAATTTTGCTGTCTGGGTTTAGATTTGATGCTCCTAGTATGTATTTAGTTTTTTCAATGACCGTTGATCGTGTCTCTCAATTTGAGTTCTTCTACAGCTTTTCATCGGAAGAAAGCTTTTCAGAAGACAAAAAGCTAAGTTTGCTGCTACAGTCCGGCGAAAATGTTTTTCGAATTGCATGCTTTTCTAAAGTTTCAATTGAAAAAATTCGCATAGATCCAGTCAATGCAAATGGAATAAATTTTCAACTACAGATTGAAACCGAGAGGAAAATAGTTTGTGAGTGATGTGTCCAGTTTTTACAAGAATTTTTCAATTGATGAATCGAAAAGAATGGTTGGACACTTAGATTCTGCGCGAATATTGAAGCACGGCGCCGAATATTATCTTTCAATTCAAGGTTGGATTTTTGCGAAAGACAATATTGTGGAACAAGTCTGGCTAGGACTTAATCCAAAAGAGCTGTTTGTTGCAGATCTTTATCATCGCCCCGATGTTTTTAATGGGTGTGGCCACAACCCTTATGCAATAACCTGCGGATTAAACGCCATCGGCAAAATTAGTAAGATTAGTTTGAAGCAAACGCCATCCTTGTTTTTAAGGATTCATTTAAAAAACGAAAAAAAACCGCTCAACATCAAGCTGGAAAAATTAAAATTAGAAGGCCATCGCCCAAGCTCAGAGACGACCGTCGCCAATCGTACATTTGATAGCTTTGACCAGTCGAAAGTTAATTTAAAAAAACTGCTACTGGCTGAATATAATAGTTTCATGGACTCAAAAGACAGTTTTCAGATTCCAACGTTTAAAAAACCTGAACTCTCAATTGTCGTACTTTCCTATAATCAACCAAACCTTCTATATAAATGTTTGCGCAGTATCATCAGCGAAACCAAATTGCCATATGAAATTATCATTATTGACAACGCTTCTGACGATTTGACTCAGAGGTTTTTGGATCGCATTATTGGAGCAAAAATCACGCGAAATATCAAAAATTTGCATTTCGTCCTAGGTTCAAACCAAGGAGCTGCGTTAGCTTCATGCGAAATTCTCTTGTTTCTGAACTCGGACTGCTTCGTGTATCGACAGGCCATCGATAATGCCCATCATGCCCTAAAAAGTAATTCAAAAATCGGTATTGTTGGGGCGAAGATTCAACATCCAAACGGATTGATGTATGAATCAGGATAGCTTGTTAGCAAGCATAGTGGCCGCACCATGCTGTACGGCCATTCACACAATTTTGAAACAACCTATATCCCGGAATTTTTCAATGTCGATCTAGTTTCTGGAACATTTTTAATGACTCGAAAAGACCTGTTTAAAAAGTTAAAAGGCTTTTCAACAAAATATGCTCCGGGTTATTACGAGGACGTCGACTATTGCCTTAGGGCAAAGAGCCTAGGTTTTGAAGTCGTCATCAATGGCAAAGCTGCCGCACTTCACATCGGTAACGCTTCGTCGTCGGATTTGAACGATATCCACAGAACACTTGGCAAAAACGCTGTTCAATTCGTTAAGGACCATGGAGCCCCTAGTTCAAAAGCGCGTACGTTTGGCTTCAACGTTTCAGGCCATATCTTTTCTGAAAAAGGAGTTGGTCAGTCCATTCGAAAAAATGCCACCCTTCTTAAAGAACTAAACTATCCGGTTGCCGTGAATCCAATTACCGACGCTGGTTCTGAAAATAGAAATCCGAGTGGTGCTTTTGATCTGCATTTGAATAATCCCTATTCGATCAACTTGGTTCACATTCACCCGCCGGGCATGTTTCAACTTCCTGCCCTGTTTGGTTCCGATTATTTAAAAGATCGATATAACATCGCTTACTGGGTGTGGGAACAAGAACAGCTTCCCGAAAGTTGGATTCCATATTTCGACTATTTTGACGAAATTTGGACCCCTTCGACCTATTGCCAAGATATCTTTAGGCAGTACACGAAAAAACCGGTCATAAAAATTCCACACTACATCGCGAGACCCGATCACGAATTTCATCCCATTGAAGAATTGAATGGAATTAACTTTAAAAATAAATTTGTATTTCTCTTTATTTATGACTCTCATAGCTCATCAAATCGAAAAAATTTGTCGGGGCTCATTGAAGCTTTTCAGGATGCTTTCGGGAATAATCCCAATGTTTTACTCCTCATTAAGTCTTCCCGGATGATGAATGAAAAACTTTTTTCGAAGGGCAGTTGTGTTTTCAAAGCCTCGAAAAATGTGATTCTTTTGAACAAGGTTTTAAGCGACCGCCAATTAAACTTTTTGTATTCAATTGCGAAAGCATATGTTTCTTTGCATCGAAGCGAGGGGTTCGGACTCACTATCGCGGAGGCAATGTCTCGTGGGATAGTAACGATTGCGACAGGTTATTCAGGCAACACTGATTTTATGACTAGCAAAAATAGTATTCTTGTAAACTTTAAAAAAACAGCTTTGCAGACCGATGACTCGTTTTATAAGAAGTGGGCTATTTGGTCAGAACCAGACCTGGCGCATGCAGCGCAGATCTTTAAAGACGTTTTTACGAATTACAACAAGTATACACCTTTGCGGTCACAAGCCAAAACGTCTATAGAGAAAATATTGGGGCCCGCAGCAGTTAAATCAACGATGGAAAAGCGTATACAAGAAATTAAACTTCTTCTTTAAGTAAGTGGATTAACTTTCTAAGCCAATCTGTTTGTGGGTTTACACATTTCATTTGCTCACGCTGATAGGCAGTATGCTCAATGAACTCAAACTTTGTAATGACGTTTCTGAGGAGGCGAAAGTCACTCGGCATATCCTTAATGTTTGTTTTGTCCAAGCTTGTCATAGACATCAAAAGCGCGCTCGTGTTCTTAGCATTGTACTTTATATAGCACTGATAGAAATCAGAATAGAACGTTTCAAAAAAAGGTACTGGACTCGAAGGGCCTTCTTTCAGAAGTGTCTGAATATGGTCGCGACGCCCTTTTATTTTTTTCCTGCAAAATTTAATTCCCCGCAGTGCTTTGGCGCGATGATACTTGTCCGTTGTTTGAAGAAATTTTTCCTTCATCCAACGTATTTTTCTCAAGTCTCTCACTTGAAGAATCAAAGCACCATGATTTTTCAGGAGATTTTTCTTTTCGACCCATTCGCTTTCAAAGTAAACTTCAACCTCACCCAACAAGATCAAAAAACTCTTCAAAATTTTGAATTTTTCAAGAGTCTTAGCAAGTTTTTGATCACTCCAGTCTGGTTCAATCAGTAAAGTTAAATCATAGTCCGAAAAGAAAATGTTGTAAGCTCCAGGTTCTGTCGAAGAGTGGCGTAAAATCCATTTCCCACCACAAAACAGTCTAAGAGTGAGCAATAAGATAGGTCCAACGGAAAGTCTCACCATTTCGTTGACGATGGAAAGATGCTTTGATTCGAATAAAAGTGCAAAATGCAGCCGAGTCATTATGGATACGATGTCATTGGATTTTAAACCAGTCAAAGGTCTGAACTAAAGCTGAAAAATGAAAAGATAGTTCTTTGAATACAGACCTACTGGACGTTTGATATAGTACAAATGTCTTCAGAAGTTTTCTGTGTATCCGATACGACACTATGGCCGAGAGGGCAAAACAAACTAAAAGTTTATCTAAAAATTTTCGTGTGACTGCAGTCGTTGCTATCGTCTGTCTTTTCTTGTGGTTGCTCGTCTGGTATTCAACGAAACACGTCAGAAACCAAATTCTTGGCGAGCTGCCCGAAAAGGCTCAGTTTGTAGGCGAAATCATTCAAGCGGAACACAAAGTACTAAAAAACTTTTCGGGTCGCCTAACGTGGCAAAGTGTTGAGCCCGGCGATGCAATACACCTTGGAAACTCAATACAAACACTTGAAAACTCGAAAACAATTCTGCAATTGTCAGATGGTCAAAGGGTCGATATTTCGGCCAATTCGCTGATTCGTATTCAAAATTCAGAAAATGGACTTTCCCTTGAGTTAATTGATGGTGATATCCAACTTGAAACAATTCAATCAATTGGAAACCAAAACTCATTGTCCGGTATTGATGCTCGCGAAAAATCTCCAATCGAAATCAAAATTAAAACAAAAGACGGCTATCTAAAAACGAGAAACTCATCTCTTAAGATTTCTCAGAAAAAAAATTCAAAAGAAAGCCCCAAAATTGAAGTCTATAAGGGATCAGTTACGTCTGTAACTGAAAAAGGAGCTGAGGCCGAAATGAAGCTTCCTATAGTTCAGCAAGCTGCAAAAGAAATCGCTAAAGTAGAAACAGCCGTCAAGAAGTCCGAACTCCTTGAGGTCAATGAAGCAGGTCAATTCAACCCGGTAACAGAAGCGGAAATCCAGAGTCTTGGGATTTCGCCAAAGACTTTAGCCGTCAATCCCTCAGTCGACAGTCTTGCTGAAGTGCAAGCCCCTACAAATCTACCCTTGCCGCAGTCAAGACCTGCGCCTGGACCTAGTACTACCTTGAAAGCTGGCGACAGAATGCCCAGCTCGCAAAAAGTAAAGACACAGTCTTCCAGAAAAGAAAAGTCATTGCCTTTACCTGAAAAAAAGCCGCTTCAAGCACCAAAAATAAAGCGAGTGGACGTTAAGGTGGTTGAATGAAAATGTCGTTGTCTGTCAAATTACTTGTTAGCCTTGGCTTCTTAATCGCCGCCATGACAATTTCAATTGCGTATTTTAATTCAAAAATAATTACTGAAACTATATTGCAGCGCGAGCGTGATTTCAATTTAAGTCTAATCGAAAGCAAAGATAGTGAAATTTCATCTTATGTCGAATCCATTCTGAGTCGATCAAATTCGTCTGCAAAAAATTTGCTATTGAAAGGTTCTTCTGAATCTACGGTTGCAAAAGACTTTGCGGAACTCAGTTACATAGAAGTTTATTCAAACCGCAGACAGGTTGTGGATAGTGCATTTGGAAGCAACCTGTCTCCCGATCTTAAAGAAGCCTGGGCCGCCCAGCGTACTGCACTTTTGAAGACGGCTGACCTAAGCATAGATTCTACTCCAAAAATATTTTCATCACCTGCAGGCGCAAATAGAGTCATTTTCATTTTTCCTTTTTCAAAATTTCAAAATGAGTTGGACCAAATCATATTTGTAGAAATTGAAGGAACCAAGCTTTTGCGATTTGTGAATTCTGGACGACTGGGCCAAATGGGAATCATCACCTCTGACGGCAAATCGCTGTTGAGTCTACCTGATGAAAATCAGCAAGAGATGGCGCAATTAACAAATCATTTTTTCAATTTTTCTAAAAATTTTCCTCTCAAAAATTTTTCTGGGGTTCAAAAAGCAAATGGACGTGATTTTGTGGTGAGCTTCACGAAAAATCCCTATGGACTAATTGTTTTCAATGCGATCGCCACAGATGTATTATTGGCGCCCGCCAAGCTTATGTCATTGAATACCATTGAATTATCTGGATACTTTTTAACTGTTTCCATCTTTCTACTTTTTCTTTTTTCCCTTAACATTACAAGCTCACTTGAAAAGTTGGCTGCCACGACTCGCGAGATTGCCAAAGGTAATTTTGATCAAGACACATCTGGCTTTTTAAAACAATGGTTCAAAGACGAAGTTTATTCGTTGACCTTAGCCGTCGACAAGATGGTAAAAGGTCTCCGAGAACGCGATCGATTCAAAACACTTTTCAATAAATTTCATGGCTCTGCTGTAACAGATGATCTCATGAAGAACGATATCACTTTGGGCGGCGAGAAAAAGAATGTCTTTGTTTTCTTTAGCGACCTAAGAGGCTTCACTCAAATGTCTGAATCTGAAGATCCCGAAAAAGTGGTTCAGATGCTTAACGAGTACTTTGGACGAATGGTTCCGGCAATCAATGAGTCTGGCGGCGTCGTCGACAAATTTATCGGAGACGCTATTATGGCCGTTTGGGGGGTTCCGCATTCCAGCGAGGATGATGGAAAGAAT
>LNFM01002396.1_pt1 | contig 39379 bp, 35 predicted proteins | sample 596031 | NCBI WGS metagenome assembly LNFM01 (sample SAMN04254537, study PRJNA301005) | activated carbon metagenome | isolation source: dual media filters at the Ann Arbor, Michigan drinking water treatment plant | place: USA: Ann Arbor | reverse complement strand
GGTGACGGGTGACGGGTGGCGGGTAGCGGGTAGCGGGTAGCGGGTAGCGGGTAGCGGGTAGCGGGTAGCGGGTAGCGGGTAGCAGGCGCGAGTATTCACGCCATGGTGGGCCAGGGCCCACCCTATTCCGGCGCCAGCAGGAAACGCAGGGGATCGGCCAGGCGCGCGGCCCAGGCCTGTTCGCTGTGCTCGGTCCCTGCGTACTCTCGGCTCTGCCACCGCGCAGACGGCAGCGGCGAGGCCTTGAACACGGCGTCGACCTTGCGCTGCAGCGGCGGATAGAGCGCATCCAGGGTTTCGGTGCCGTGGTCCATCCAGATCTTCTGTTGGCCCAGCGCTGGCAGGCGCTCGCGCAGGTAGGCGCGCATCGCGCGCGCGAAGCTGCCGTCCGCGGGGTCGAAGCCGCCCGGCCAGTGGGTCGAGAGCGCGGCGGCGCCGCCGAACTGCTGCGGCTGCTCCAGCAGGGCGTAGAGGCTGATCAGCCCGCCCATGCTGGAGCCCATCAGGAAGCGGTCCTGCGGCTCTCGCGACACCGCGTAGCGCGACTCGATCGCCTGGCGCAGCTCACCCACCAGAAAGCGCACGTAGGCATCGGCTGCAGGCGGGCCTACAAACAGCGGTCGACCGGGCTCGCGCTCGGCGGCGCGCCAGCGCTGGCGGACGTCCTCCGGCATGGACTCGAACACGCGCTGCGGCAGGTAGTCGCGATAGCGGTGCGCGCCGGCATTCCATATGCCGACGACGATGAAGGGTCGCAGCGCGCCCGACTCGATCAGCGCCGCGGCCGTGCGATCCACCTCCCAAGCCTGGCGATTCCAGGTGGTGGCGGCATCGAACAGCATCTGCCCATCGTGCATGTACAGGGTTGCGTAGGGGGCATCGTCCGGATAGCCGGGCGGCAGCCAGACATCGACCGCGCGCGCGGCGAGGCCCTGCGGTGCGAACTCGATGCGCTCCACCCGGCCCGCTTCCACCTGGGGCAGAACGGGCTCACGCGGGGGCTCAGCGTGGGTGGCGAAAGGCACAAGCAGACCGCACAAGACCCGAAGAATCAGTCGCATCGAACGCACTCCCGGATTGTTCGCCTTCATGACGCTAACGTCGATCTAAGGGCTGCAGCGCTAGGCTCCTGCCGAGTTAAGCCGCATCCTGAGGATGCGAGCATCGACCCAAGACAGGAGAACACCACATGCAGGAACTGATCGCGGCGGGCAGCGGCATCGACTGGTGGGGCATCGCCACCTTCTGGGGACTGCGCATCGCCGCCGCCCTGCTCATCGTGCTGGTCGGCTTGTGGCTGGCCCGACGTATCTCGAACTCGGTGCGCAGTCTGCTGGAGCGCACCCGGATGGAGGCCATCCTCGCCAACTTCTTCAGCAATGTCGCGCACGCCGTCGTGCTGGTGCTGGTGCTGGTCACCGCGCTGGATGCCCTGGGCGTGCCGCCGACCTCGCTGCTGGCGGTGATGGGTGCCGCCGGCCTCGCCGTGGGCCTGGCGATGAAGGATTCGCTGTCGAACATCGCCGCCGGGGTGATGCTGATCGTGCTGCGGCCCTTCCGCACCGGCGACGTGGTCGAGATCGCCGGCATCACCGGCATGGTCGAGCAGGTGCGGCTGTTCCAGACCGTGCTGCGCAGCTTCCAGAACCACGAGATCACCCTGCCCAACGGGCAGATCACGGCCAGCCCGATCATCAACTACACCGCGCGCACCCAGCGCCGCGTCGACATCCCGGTCGGCGTCGACTACGGCAACGACATTCGCGGCGCGCGCGAAGCACTGCTGGGCTTCGCCAGATCGCACCCCAGCGTGCTGGCCGAGCCTGCGCCCGATGTCATCGTCGATGCGCTGGCCGACAGCAGCGTCAATCTGGTGCTGCGCGCCTGGGTCAATACGCCGGACTTCGCGCAGGCACGGTCGGATCTTCTTGAGGCCGTGCATCGCGGCCTGCCGGAGGCGGGCTACAGCATCCCGTTCCCGCAGACCGACATGCACCTGCATCTGCCCGAGGCGGTGGCCAGGCTGCTGCAGCGCGCGCAGGGCGCGTCGAGCGCGGAGGCGAGCGTCGACGGCAAAGGCTGACCGCTCCACATGAGGGCTCACTGCGCGGGCTCCTCGGCGTGCGCGCTCTCAAGGATCCGTCGACGCAGGCCATCGACCTCGCGCGTCATGGGATAGCGCGCAGGATCGGCAGACGGTGACGTCGCGAAGTCCAGCCCCTGCAGCAGGATCTGGGTCGAGCTCAGCACCTCGATCTGTTCACCGGGCGCACCATCGAGCCTTGCCTCGCGACCGTCCCAGATCAGCTCGCGCGCTGCTGTGCCGAGCTCGAAGCCGACGCGCACGCGTCCACCTTCGGCGTGCAGCAGATCCAGCTCGATGCGACGCGCAGGCCGCGACAATCCTTCGAAGCGCCAGCGCTGACCAGCCCCCTCCCGCTGGACGCGAAGGCCCAGAGCTTCGCCCTCGCCGAACGGGATGCGCGCCTCGGTGTTGGTCCACGCTGCCGGCAGCGCGGGCACGAAGCGCAGGGTGTTGCGCAACAGATCGGGGCGAACGCCGAGGTAATCCTGCCAGGCGTTGCGGGTGAACTCGGCCACGCTCCAGGACTGCGCATAGGTGCCCGAAGGTACAGGCTGGCCGTCTTCGCCAAGTGCGGCATCGAGCAGCTCGCTCATGCTGCCGCGCGCGCCGACCTCAAGAAGCTGCCGCGCCAGCTCGCGCGTCAGTCGCCAGGCGAGTTCCTGCTGGCCGTGGCGGTTGAGTGCGGTGATCGCGAAGCCCGCGTTCCAGCCCCAGACCGTGCCGTTGTGGTACGCGGCGTCCTTGTGGTGCAGCTCGGGCAGCCGGTGACGCAGGGCCTCGTGGCGCGGATGGAACCAGGGGTGCGTGGGCTCCAGTGAAGCGATCCCGTACGGAAACAGCAGATGCTCGACGCTGTCGCGCAGCAGCTGCGCTTCGGTATCCGCATCGAGAATCGGCGACCAGGGCACGCTGATCAGCATCAGCGCGTTCGGCCGTCGAGCGAGATCGGCGCTGCCGTCGGTGCGCAGACGATCGGCGATGCGACCGTCGATCACGAAGCGCTTCAGCACAGCCTCGCGGGCACGCCGTGCCTGCGCGCGCCAAGCCTGCGCATCGCTGCCCTGCCCGCGCGCCTCGGCGAGTTCGGCGGCGCTCTCCAGCGCGGTGATCCACAGCGCCTGGATCTCGACCGCACGATCGCCGCGCGGCGACCAGGCCGGGCCGCTCTCGTAGAGGCGCGCATCCATCCAGGTGTCGGCATCGGCATGCCGCAGCAGGCCCTCGGCGTCGAGGTGGCGCTGCGCGCCGTCGAAATAGAGGCGCGCGAGATCGATGAGGCGATCGGCGAAGCTGACATCGCCGCTGTAGCGCACGTACTCGAGCCCCGCGCGCAGCAGCCAGGGCGTGCCGTCGACGGTGTTGTAGATCGTCGGCTGGTTGGTCGCCACCCGGTTCGGCACGCGGCCGTAGTCCGGCGAAGTCGGGTCGCGCTGCTGGCGCGCGGCGAAGGCGTCAAGCACGGTGCGCGCCTCATCGAAGCGTCCAGAGACCAGCAGGGTGCCGGGCAGGGCGATGAAGGTGTCGCGCCCCCAGTTGTCGCGGAACCAGGGCAGGCCGGCCCAGATGCCCGGCCCGTACTGCTCGACCAAGAAGCTGTGCGCACTTGCCTGCGCCCAGAGCAGGGCGCGGTTGAAGTCGGCATCCGGGGTGCTGAGGCTGGCCCGGCTGAGACGCTGGTGCTGCAGTTCGATCTGCTGCCGCCAGCTGTCCTGCGCAGCCAGCTCGCGCGCGGATGCGATCGCTTCTTCGCGACTGTCTGCGTAGGCGATGTGCAGGGTGAGACGCGTGCCGGGCTTGGCGCGATGCAGGCGCAGCGGCATCGTTGTGCCTTGCGCGGAGGCCTTTGGATCGTTCGCGTGGTGAGGTTCAAGCGCTGCATGCGCTGCTGCCGCATCTGCAGCTTCAGCTGCAGCGGGCGCTGGGTTCGGCGCAGTTTCCGCCGCGTACGTCGACGGTGTGTCTCGCGCGAGCATGCGGCGCGGGTCAGGCGCAGCACGCACTGCGAGCGCAGCGGCGTCCTCGACCGAAAGCGAAGCGCCAAACTCGATGCGCAGCGGCGCGTCGGCGCTGAGTGCAACCCAGTCAGGATGACCATCCTCGGGAGTCGCTGATGGCGGCACCAGCAACAGAACGTCGTCGACCTGCTCGACGCGATAACCCAAGTGTGCCGCGCTCCACAGCGGCATCAGGCCGAGTTCGGCCGGGCTGTCGGATTCAAGCCGCAGGCTGAGCGCCGCGCGTCCGGTATGCAGCAGCAAGCAGTCGCGCGCATTCGCATGCTCGACGCAGTGACCATAGGGGTACAGGGCTTCGCTGCGCGCGGCTTCCCTTGGCAGACGCTGACCCTCGACGAAGGCCACGCGATCCTCATAGAGACTGAGCTCGCCGATGCGATAGCCGGCGCCGCCGCGATAGCCATGCGTCCAGCCCTCGTAGTAGCCCGCGCGATTGTCGCCGGCGATGAATTGGGCGCGCTCGCCGGGCGCGATGCGGATCGCCATGAGCTCGAAGAAGCGCGCGGCGTCCGACTGCAACTCAGCCGCACCGGTATCGCGCGTGCTCGCGGCGCGTGAATCGAGGCCGCGCTGGGCCGAATCCCTGACCATGGGCTCCTGCGTGGTGCAGCCGGCGCAGACAGCCGCGAGCAGCATGGGCAGCCGCGCGAGCGTGCTGGCCTTGCGGCTCGGCTTCCATGGAACCGCAGTCGATGGCATCCGCAGGCCTCGTGGTGATCGGGCCCTGATCCTAGCGGCGCGGGCGAGACATTCCGTGCTGCGGCTGCGACGCATACGTATGCAGGCGAGTCCGCCAGCCCCCGGCGTCTGGCATCGTCGCAAGCCACGCCATAGAGGGAGTGTCGCCATGCCTGGTCCCGGGAAGCACCGCGCAGGCCTCACCGCACACCATGTTCCACCCCGCGTGCGCGCAGCGCGTCGGCTGCTCGGCATCGGCCTGCTGGTCGGACTGCCATTGGCTGTGCAGGCCGAGGACAGCCTTCGCGCCGACTGCGATGCGTCGAGCCACTTCCGCGTGCTGACGCGCTCGACCCTGCCGGCCGAAGCCGCTGCGATCTGGCTCGATGGCACGCGGCTGCGCTGGCCGCAGGCGCCGTCAGACACGGGCATCGTGCTGCTGCATGCCAACAGCGCGATCCAGCTGGATGAGGAGCAGCGGCCCACTGCCGATGTCGCGCGACACACGCTGACGGCGGTAGCCAACGTCTTGCCGCTGAAGCACCAGCAGCGCTTCGCCTGGTTTGGTGGCGGCATGGAGTTCGTGCTGCCGGAAGACAGCGAAGTCGGCGCGCTGCTGCGTGGCGACCTGCTGCTGGCCGCCCTTGATCCAGAGGGCCGCGTGCAGGCCATGACCCGGGTGCAGCACGCGGCCGCACTCGATGATCGCTACGCGGCGGCGCTCGACGCGCCGCTCGGCGCGCTGCCGACTCCCGATGCCACGACGTTCGCACTGTGGGCACCGACCGCGCAGTCGGTGACTGTCTGCGTCTACGAGGATGACGACAGCGCTGCGCGCTCGGCGCGCGCACTCAGTCGCGACGCGGCCAGCGGCGTGTGGTCGGCGAGCCTGCCGGAGGTTTCGATCGGCAGCTACTACAGCTATCTCATCGACGTGTTCGTGCCGGGTCTGGGCCTGGTGCGCAATCGGGTGACCGACCCCTATGCGCTGGGCCTGGGCGCCGATGGCCAGCGCGCGATGGTGGTCGATCTCGATGATGCGCGCTTCAAGCCCGAGGGCTGGGATGCGCACCCGCGGCCGCCCGCACCGCGGCACAACGTCGACATGGTGCTGTACGAGCTGCACGTGCGCGATTTCTCGCGCGACGACGCGAGCGTGCCGCCGCAGCATCGCGGCCGCTACCTCGGCTTCACCCAGCGCGACAGCGTAGGCATGCGCCACCTTCGTGCGTTGGCCGAGGCCGGGCTCACCGACGTGCACCTGCTGCCGGTCTACGACATCAGCACGATTCCGGAAACCGGCTGCGTGACGCCGGTGGTGGTGGGGCCGCCGGACAGCGAGCAGCAGCAGGCGACGATCGCGGCGATCAAGCACGAGGACTGCTTCAACTGGGGCTACGACCCGCAGCACTTCACCGTGCCCGAGGGCAGCTATGCCTCGGACACGCGCGACGGCGCGGTGCGCATCCGCGAGCTGCGGCGGATGGTGATGGCCCTGCACGCGCTGGGCCTGCGGGTCGGCCTCGACGTGGTCTACAACCACACCAGCCATGCGGGCCAACATGCGAAGTCGGTGCTTGACCGGATCGTGCCCGGCTACTACCACCGGCTGGATGCCAAGGGCGGGATCGAACGCAGCACCTGCTGCGAGAACACCGCCACCGAGCACGCGATGATGGCGCGGCTGATGATCGATTCGGCGGCGGTGTGGGCGCGCGACTACCGCATCGACGGCTTCCGCTTCGACCTGATGGGCCATCAGCCGAAGCCGGTGATGCTGGCGCTGATGCGCACCGTCGATGCGGCGGCCGGCAAGCGCATCCCGATCATCGGCGAGGGCTGGAACTTCGGCGAGGTCGCCGACGGCGCTCGCTTCGAGCAGGCCAGCCAGCTGAGCCTGGCCGGCAGCGGCATCGCCACCTTCAGCGACCGCGCCCGCGACGCCCTGCGCGGCGGTGGTGCGGCGACCGCGGGGGCGGAGCTGCGGACGGCGTATGGGTGGCTGAATGGGTGGGTTGAGAGCAGGGATTGGGGATTGGGGATTCGGGATTCGGAAGAGCGCGAGTCTCCCGCGCCACCTCCCCTCTCCCCCGGTGGGAGAGGGGCCGGGGGAGAGGGGGAAGCGCATCGCGAGGGCCCTCCCCCTCTCCCCAACCTTCCTTCGCTTCGCTCGGGCTCCGGAGAGCGTCGGCTGCCGCAGGCAGCCGACATGCGCTCTCCTCCGCTTCCCACAAGGGGAGAGGGGCTAGAGGCCATGGCGTCGATTGCGCGTACGTCGAGCGCGGAGGCGCCTCTGCCGAATCCCGAATCCCCAATCCCCAATCCCGGCTCTCAAACCCGAATCCCGAATCCCGGCTTCACCGCCGACCTCGTCCGTGTCGGTCTCGCCGGCACCCTGCGCGACTACCGCATGCGCGGCAGCGACGGCGTGGAACGCTCGCTCGCCGAGTTCGACTACGCGGGCCAGCCGGCCGGCTACGTGGCCTCGCCCAATGAGGTCGTCAACTACGTTGAGAACCACGACAACCAGACCCTGTACGACATCAACGCGCTGCGCCTGCCGCAGGCGACGACAGCCGAGGAGCGTGCGCGGGTGCAGGTGCTGGGCATGGCCTTCAACCTGCTGAGCCAGGGCGTGCCCTACTTTCACGCGGGTGTCGAGGTGCTGCGCAGCAAGTCGCTGGACCGCAACAGCTATGACAGCGGCGACCACTTCAACCGGCTCGACTACAGCGGCGAGGACAACGGCTTCGGCCGCGGCCTGCCGCCGGCCTGGGACAACGCGAATGACTGGCCGCTGATGCGCGAGCTGCTGGCGGACCCGGCGCTCAAGCCCGCGCCCGGGATCGTCGACTACACGCGCGACGCATTCCTCGACTGGCTGCGTCTGCGCGCGCAGACGCCTCTGCTGCGGCTCGACTCTGCCGAAGAGGTGCAGCGGCGCCTGCGCTTCCTCGATAGCGATGCCCGCTCCGGCGTGATCGCGGCACACCTGGACGGCGAGGACCTGCGCGACAGTCCGCACGCGGCGGTGCTGTACGCACTGAATGCCAGCGCGCAGGCACAGAGCTTCGAGCTGCCCCTGAGAGCGGACGCGCAGGCGCGTCTGGCCGGCGACTGGCAGCTGCATCCGGTCCTGGCCGAGGGCGTGGATCGGCGCACCCGCGAAGCGGTCGTCGAAGTGGTGTCGTCGAGCGCCCCAGGCGGGGACGCGCGGCTGCGTCTCAGCCTGCCCGCTCGCACGGCTGTGGTCTGGATCCGCCCGCACGCGTCACCGCGGTAGGCGCCTCGGCGCTCGCGACAACTTTGCTGCGAGCGCGCATCGATGCAGCGCGTTCTGCAGAAACCCCAAAGGCGAACAGCACGCGGATCATGCTGCAGGCGAACATGCGACCAAGGTGGAAAGCCGCGGGCCGGCGCACATGAATACGTATGCACGCCGGGCAGCGTCGGAGCACGCGCTGATTAAGCTTGGCGCCAACGTCACCTCCCCTCGCCTGCACGCTGTCGCCGCCCAGGCCCCCGAATGCGGAACCCCGAAATGAGCACAGCCCCCTGGTGGCGCGGCGCCGTCATCTACCAGATCTATCCGCGCAGCTTCCAGGACAGCAACGGCGACGGCATCGGCGACCTGCCGGGCATCATCGAGCGCCTCGACTACGTGGCCAGCCTTGGCGTCGATGCGATCTGGATCAGCCCCTTCTTCAAGTCACCGATGGCGGACTTCGGCTACGACATCGCCGACTACCGCGATGTCGACCCGATGTTCGGCACGCTCGATGATTTCGATCGCCTCGTCGCCAAGGCGCATGCGCTCGGCTTGAAGGTGGTGATCGACCAGGTCTTGAGCCATACCTCCAGCGAGCACGCCTGGTTCAAGGAAAGCCGGCAGAGCCGCGACAACCCCAAGGCCGACTGGTACGTCTGGGCGGATCCGAAGCCGGACGGTACGCCGCCGAACAACTGGCTGTCCCTGTTCGGCGGCTGCGCCTGGCAGTGGGAGCCGCGGCGCGAGCAGTACTACCTGCACAACTTCCTGGTCAGCCAGCCGGACCTCAATTTCCACCACCCCGAGGTGCAGCAGGCGACGCTGGACAACGTGCGCTTCTGGCTGGAGCGCGGGGTCGATGGGCTGCGGCTGGATGCCATCAATTTCTGCTTCCACGACCGCCAGCTACGCGACAACCCGGCCAAACCGGCGGCGCTGCGCACCGGTCGCGGCTTCAGCCCGGACAACCCCTACGCCTACCAGTACCACTGGTACAACAACACCCAGCCCGAGAACATCCCCTTCCTGCAGCGCTTGCGTGGGCTGATGGACGAGTTTGACGAGGTCGCGGCGCTGGGCGAGATCTCGTCCGAGGATTCACTGCAGACGATGGCCGAGTACACCGGCCCGGATCGCCTGCACATGGGCTACAGCTTCGAGCTGCTGACGCCGGATTTCAGCGTCGAGCACGTGCGCCGCACGGTGAACGATCTGGAAGCGAAGATGACCGCAGGCTGGCCCTGCTGGTCGATCAGCAACCACGACTCGCAGCGCGTGGTGACCCGCTGGGGCGGCGCGCAGCCGCCGGCGCACATGGCTGCGATGTTGAGCGCCATGGCCTGCAGCCTGCGCGGCTCGATCTGCATCTACCAGGGCGAAGAGCTCGGGCTGCCCGAGGCCGACATCCCCTTCGAGCAGCTGCAGGATCCCTACGGCATCGCGTTCTGGCCGAACTTCAAGGGCCGCGACGGCTGCCGCACGCCGATGCCCTGGCGCGACATCGAGCGCGGCGGGTTCAGCGCGGCCAAGCCCTGGCTGCCGGTGCCGGCCGAGCATCTGCCGCTGAGCGTGGAGGCGCAGGAAGTCCTCGATGGCTCCGCGCTCCAACGCTTCCGTCGCTTCATGGCGTTCCGCCGTGGGCTGCCGACGCTGCGCTGGGGCACGGTGCGCGTGCTGGCGACGCAGGAGCCGGTGCTGGCCTTCGAACGTGAGCTCGATGGCGAGCGTCTGCTGTGCGTCTTCAACCTGAGTGCGGATGCGCAGACGCTCGCGCTGGATCAGGCGCAGGGCGCTCAGGCGCTCGACGGACATGGCCTGGTCGGCGGCGCGCTGCGCGAGGGCCGCGCGGAGCTGCCGGGCTATGGGGCGGTGTTTGCGCGATTGTGAGGGCGCCACTGAAGGCTGATGCGCGACGCTGCGCGCAGCCACCTGGCCGCATCGACTGTGACTGGATGCGAGCGAAGCTGGCGCACATCAATCAGCGCATCGCTCCGAACTGCCGCTCTGCAACCCCTTGCCTTCGCTTGGCTCGGGCTCCCGGGGGCATCGGCTGCCACCGGCAGCCGATCAACGCCCCTGAACCGCTCCGCAGGGAGAGGGGCTCGAGAGCGCGAGCGCATCGCTCCGGACACCAGCCCCAAGGCCGTTGCCTCCGCGTGGCTCCGAATTTTCTGGGTAGCCGCTGCCACCGGCAGCCGATCAATGCCTCAGAGTCGCTCCCCACGGAGCTGGACTCCAAGAGCAAGGACACCTACCGCTGGATCGAGACTCGCGAAGCCCGCTTCACGAATCCCCAATCCCGAATCCCGAATCCCAGCTCTTCACCCATACCGCTCGGTCGCAGCCACCAGCGCATCCACATTGGCCGGTTCGAAGGCGGAATGGCCAGCGTCGGCGGTGATCACCAGCTCGGCTTCGGGGAACGCGCGTTTCAGGTCCCAGGCGTTCTGGATCGGGCAGACGACGTCGTAGCGGCCATGAACAATCGTGGTCGGGATGTGGCGGATGCGGCCGACATCGCGCAGCAGCTGGTCCTCGACCTCGAAGAAGCCGCCGTTGACGAAGTAATGGCTCTCGATGCGCGCGAAGGCGAGCGCGAAATCGTCGGCCTCGTGCGAGGCGATGAAATCGGGATCCTGGTGCAGGAAGCTGGTGGCGGCTTCCCACACTGACCAGGCGCGCGCTGCAGCCACGCGCACGGTCGCGTCGCTGGAGGTGAGTCTGCGGTGGTAGGCGCTGATCAGATCCGCGCGCTCGACCTCGGGAATCGGCTTCAAGTAATGCTCCCAGGCATCCGGGAACAGCCTCGATGCGCCCTGCTGGTAGAACCACTCCAGCTCCCAGCGCCGCAGCATGAAGATGCCGCGCAGCACGAGTTCGGTGACGCGCTCGGGATGGGTTTCGGCATAGGCCAGCGCCAGCGTCGAACCCCAGCTGCCGCCAAATGCCTGCCAGCGCTCGATGCCAAGGTGCAAGCGCAGGCGCTCGATGTCGGCGACCAGATCCCATGTGGTGTTGTCGACCAGGTCCGCATGCGGGCGCGAGCGTCCGGCGCCGCGCTGATCGAACAGCACGATGCGGTACTTCGCAGGATCGTGGAACTGCCGCATCTTCGCGCTGCAGCCGCCGCCCGGACCACCGTGCAGCATCACCACCGGCTTGCCCTTGGGATTGCCGCACTCTTCGAAATACAACGTGTGTCGCTCGGACACCGCCAGCTCGCCGCTGGCGTAAGGCTCGGTTGCGGGGAAGAGTGTGCGCATCGCTGGGGCTCGCTGCGTTGGGGGAGCCCGCGAGTGTAGCGGCTTGGTCGCAAACGGGCCCGCGCAAACGGGACGATCAAACGCATGCTGTCGGCGCGCGAGGCTCGACTCAGCATGGTCCTGGGCGGAGGGGTCTGAAGCAGGAGGTGGATCGGATGGTCGGGGCGGCCGGATTTGAACCGACGACCCTTTGCCCCCCAGGCAAATGCGCTACCAGGCTGCGCTACGCCCCGACGCGATTCCGATCAGTGTTGCGATCTGGGCGTGGGCATCAGAGCCGCGTCCGCACAGAGCGCGCAAGTATAGACGAGAGTTGTGGGCTTGTCTCGACTGCGCAGTGACCTTCGCCACGCAGCCGGCGACCTCAGGACCTCAGCAGCTCCAGCACCGCTTCCAGCTCCATGCGCACCTCGCGCAGGATCTGCAGCGAGCTGTCATTCGCCAAAGGGCTGGGACGCTGCCCGTCGGCCTCCAGACGCTGGCGTGCGCCGGTGATGGTGAAGCCCTCTTCGTACAGCAGGGCGCGGATCTGGCGGATGGTCAGCACGTCCTGGCGCTGGTAGTAGCGGCGGTTGCCGCGGCGCTTGACCGGCTTCAGGCTGGGAAACTCGGTTTCCCAATAGCGAAGCACGTGCGGCTTCACGCGGCACAGCTCGCTGACCTCACCGATGGTGAAGTAGCGCTTGGCCGGGATCGGCGGAAGTTCGGCGTTACTGCCCGGATCCAGCATAGGCTTCCACGCGCTCCTTCAGCTTCTGACCCGGACGGAAGGTGACCACGGTGCGTGCGGAGATCGGAATCTCCTCGCCGGTCTTCGGATTGCGGCCAGGCCGCTGGTTCTTTTTGCGCAAGTCGAAGTTGCCGAACCCCGACAGCTTCACCTGGTGACCCGTCTCCAGCGCATCGCGCAGCACATCGAAGAAGGCATCGACGAATTCCTTGGCCTCACGTTTGTTGAGGCCGACTTCGTCGAACAACTTTTCGGCCATCTCGGCCTTGGTCAGTGCCATGTCACCCCCTGAGCGTGGCGCCGAACGTCCTGGACAGCGCCGCCACCGCATCGGCGATGGCCTGATCCGCATCCTGATCCGTGAGGGTGCGTGAAACGTCCTGCAAAATCAAGCCTATAGCGAGGCTGCGGAAGCCTGGCTCGACCCCCTTGCCCTGATAGACATCGAACAGCTGGATGGCCTGCACGCGGCCTTCCAGCGCGTTCTGCAGGCAGGCTTCGAGTGCCGCCCACGGGTGCTGCTCGGCGACGAGCACGGCAATATCCCGACGAACGGACGGGAAGCGCGAGACTGGCTGGGCGCGCGGCAACTCGCGAGCCAGCACCGGCTGCAGCTCAAGCTCGAACACCACCACCTCTTCGTCGAGGTCGAGGGCCTTGGCCAGCGCCGGGTGCAGGTGGCCGATCCAGCCGATGCAGCGGCCCTTGAGCCAGACATCAGCGGCGCGACCCGGGTGCAGGAAGCCGGCCGTGGTCGGACGGAACTCGGCGCGTGCAGGATCCCCGGACAGGGCGAGCAGGGATTCCAGGTCCGCCTTGACGTCGAAGAACTCGAGCGTGCGCGCCGGCAGGCCCCACTGTTCGGCCTCGGCGCGGCCGCAGGCGGCAGCGGCGAAGCGCAAGGTCTCGACCGGACCGGATTCGCTCTGATGGAAGACGCGTCCGAGTTCGAACAGGCGAGGTCGCGCGTCCTGGCGGTCGCGGTTGTGGGCCAGTGCCTGCACCAGGCCCGGCAGCAGGCCGGTGCGCATCACCGCCAGCTCGGCGCTCAGCGGATTGGCCAGCGCGATCGCGCCCTCGGCAAGGCCCCAGCGATCGAGCAACGCCTGCTCGACGAAGGCGAAGCAGATCGTCTCGCGGTAGCCGCGGCCCGCCAGGGCGCGGCGCAGCTCGCCTTCACCCAGGCGCGTTTCGCTGGGCATGGCCAACGGAATGGCGCCGGTCGGCGTGCTGGTCGGGATGGCCTCGTAGCCGTGGATGCGCACGACCTCTTCGATGAGGTCTTCCTCGATGGCGATGTCGAAACGCCGCGAGGGCGGCGTCACCCACCAGCCGCCGCCGATGTGCGAGCCGCGCAACGCATCGACAGGCTCATCTGCAGCACCGTCGAAGGCTTCGACCTGCATGCCCAGCGCGCGCAGGATGCGCTCGACCTCGGCATCGGCGATATGCACGCCAAGCACGCGCGCCAGCCGCGCGCGCCGCAAGCGCACCGCCTTGGGCAGGGCCAGGTGTTCGGGCAATGACGCTTCCGTCACCGGCCCGGCGCTGCCGCCGGCATGCGCCAGGATCAGCTGGGTCGCGCGCTCCAGCGCCAGCCGCGGTAGCTCGGGATCGACGCCGCGCTCGAAGCGGTGCGAGGCATCGGTGTGCATACCCAGCTTGCGGGCGCGGCCGATGATGGCCTCGGGCGCGAAGTGCGCGCTTTCCAGGAACACGCTGCGGCTGTCCGTGGTGACGCGGGTATCCCAGCCGCCCATCACGCCGGCCAGCGCGACCGCGCGATCGGCGTCGGTGATGACGAGGAAACCCCCATCGAGCGTGACTTCGCGCTCATCGAGCAGCTTCAGAGTTTCGCCCGCGCGCGCAGCGCGCACGCCGACCGGACCGCTCAGCGTGGTGCGATCGAAGGCGTGCATGGGCTGGCCCAGCTCCAGCATCACGTACTGGGTGACGTCCACGAGCAGGCTGATCGGGCGAATCCCGGACCGGCGCAGGCGCTCGGCCATCCACAGCGGCGTGGGCGCCGCCGCATCGACACCTTCGATGACGCGGCCGCAGTAGCGCGGCGCAGCAGCGCCGCCCTGCAGTTCGACCGGCAGCGCATCGCTGCTGCCGAGGGCGGCGACCGGCACGTCCAGCGGATTGACGTTGGCGCCCAGGACAGCGGCCACATCAAACGCGATACCGCGGACGCCGAAGCAGTCGGCGCGGTTGGGCGTCAGCTTGATCTCGATGCTGGCGTCGGGCAGGCCGAGGTAGTCGGCGAAGAGCGCACCCACCGGCGCATCGGCCGGCAGCTCCATCAGCCCCGAGGCATCGGCATCGACGCCCAGCTCCCTGGCCGAACAGAGCATGCCGAAGCTCTCGACGCCGCGCAGTTTGGCCGGCTTGATCTTGAGCCCGCCCGGCAGCTCGGCGCCAACAGTGGCGAGCGGCGCCTTCAGCCCGGGTCTCGCGTTCGGCGCGCCGCAGACGATCTGCACCGTGCCGCTGCCGGTATCGACCGTGCAGACCTGCAGGCGATCGGCCTCGGGATGGCGGGCGCAGTCCACGATCTGCGCGACGATCACGCCAGCCAGGCCCTCACCCAGCGCGGCGATCTCTTCGACCTCCAGCCCGATCGCGGTCAGCTTGGCCGCGAGTTCTTCGCGCGAGGCCTCGACGGTGACGTGTTCGCGCAGCCAGTTCTCGGAAAACTTCATTGCCTGTGTCCATCTTGATTCGGCAGCGCATCGCGCTGTGCCGCATGCCTTGGGAAGTCGCCAGAGAGCTGCAGCCCGCGGGCTGTGCTCCGTCGATTCCCCATTCCCGATTCCCCATTCCGGTCCTCAGCCAAATTGGCTGAGGAACCGCGCATCGTTCTCGAAGAAGCTGCGCAGATCGCCAACACCGTAACGCAGCATGGCGAAGCGCTCGATGCCGATGCCGAAGGCGAAGCCGGTGTAGCGCTCGGGGTCGATGCCGCAGGCGCGCAGCACGTTCGGATGCACCATGCCGCAGCCCAGCACCTCCAGCCAGCGCTCGCTGCCGTCCTCGCGATCCCAGCGGATGTCGACCTCGGCCGAGGGCTCGGTGAAGGGGAAATAGCTCGGGCGGAAGCGCATCGCGAAGTCGCGCTCGAAGAAGGCGTCGACGAACTGCTTCAGCGTGCCCTTGAGATCGGCGAAGGTGCTGGTTTCGTCGATCAGCAGCCCCTCCATCTGGTGGAACATCGGCGAGTGGGTCTGGTCGGAATCCGAACGGTAGACCTTGCCGATGGCGATCATGCGGAAGGGCGGCTGGCGCTCGCGCATGTAGCGCACCTGCACCGGCGAGGTATGCGTACGCAGCAGGCGCCCATCGGGAAAGTAGAAGGTGTCATGCATGGCCCGCGCCGGGTGGTGCGGCGGGAAGTTCAGCGCCTCGAAGTTGTGCCAGTCGTCCTCGATCTCAGGGCCATCGGCCAGCTCGTAGCCCATGCGCGCGAAGATGCCGGCGATGCGCTCGGCAGCGCGCGCGACCGGATGCAGGCTGCCGGCGCGGGCGCCGCGGCCGGGCAGGCTGACGTCAATGCGTTCAGAGGCAAGACGCGCATCCAGTGCGGCTTTCTCCAGCAGGGCACGGCGCGCGCCGATGGCATCGGTCAGCGCCTGCTTGATGCGATTGACCTCTGCCCCGGCAGCCTTGCGCGCTTCCGGATCCAGCGCGCCCAGCCGCTTCAACTGCTCGGTGATGAGGCCCGCCTTGCCCAGCAGGCGCACGCGGATGGCTTCCAGCGCGTCGATGCTGTCGGCCTGTTCGATCTCGTTCGCGGCGCCCTGCGCCTGCGCTTCCAACTCGCTCATGCTCATCGCTCGTGACGGCGCCCGCGTTCGCGGGCCTGGCCCGGGCACAAGCCCGGGGCGTGGGTCGGCAAGCCTGCCTCGGGCGGCGCTGCGCGCCAAGCCCCCGTCAAAGCCCGACCCTGAAAACGCCTGTGGGGAAGAGCATGCCCTTCCCCACAGGAGAGCCGCGATGCGAACACCGCGGGATGTCGAACGCTCAGGCCTTAAGCCAGTGCGCCCTTGGCCTTCTCGGCCAGCGCACCAAACGCCGGCAGATCGTGCACGGCCAGGTCGGCCAGGACCTTGCGGTCGAGGCTGATGCTGGCCTTCTTCAGGCCGTTCATCAGGCGGCTGTAGGACAGACCGAACTGGCGGGCCGCCGCATTGATGCGGACGATCCACAGGGCGCGGAACTGACGCTTGCGCTGCTTGCGGCCGATGTAGGCGTACTGGCCGGCCTTGGTGACGGCCTGCTTGGCAACGCGGAACACCTTGCGACGGGCGTTGTAGTAACCCTTCGCGCGCGCGAGAACGGACTTGTGACGACGACGGGCGGTAACGCCACGCTTGACTCGTGCCATGGGTGCGATCCTCCCTTAGAGGTACGGGAGCATGCGCTGGACGCGACCCGCGTCCTCCGCACGAACGTGGTTGGTGGCGCGCAGACCACGCTTACGCTTGGTCGACTTCTTGGTCAGGATGTGGCTCTTGAACGCGTGGCCACACTTGAACTTGCCGGAGGCGGTCTTGCGGAAACGCTTCGCGGCAGCCCGATTGGTCTTGATCTTGGGCATGGGAAACTCCTTTACGTGCAGCGGCAACCCGCTGCGATCTTGGATACCCGGAATGCGCGGATGAGGTCTGCGACCGCATCGCTTGTGGAGCACATCCCGCGCTTGTAGCCCGTCCCACGGCAGCACCGTGACCCGGGCGGAAACGCCTGCGCGAGTGCATCGCTGCACCGCAAAGGCGCCGACCGCCAAACCGCCGCGACCGGCAAAGACCCCGGCGAACCGGGTACGACAGCCGCGGGCTCCTGCCCACCCTGCGCGCGGTCCAGGACTGCATGGCCCCGACCCGCTCCCGCCGCCTCCTGCGCGGGGAATCCCTGGAAGCGCAAGGCCCCGACCGGTAACGGCCGGGGCCTGCGCGGTGTCGCTCGAAGTCGCCTACTGCTTCTTCTTGGGCGCGATCATCATCACCATCTGGCGGCCTTCGAGGCGCGGACGCTGCTCGATGACCACCTCGTCGCCAAGATCGGCCTCGATCTTGGCAGCCATCGCCAGACCAAGTTCCTGATGGGCCATTTCACGGCCCTTGAAGCGGATGTTGATCTTGACCTTGTCGCCTTCCTCAAGGAAACGCCGGATATTGCGAAGCTTGATGGCGTAGTCGCCGACATCGGTGGTGGGGCGGAACTTCAGTTCCTTGAGCTCCACCTGCTTCTGCTTCTTCTTGGCGGCGCTCGCCTTCTTCTGCTGCTCAAAGCGGAACTTGCCGAAATCCATGATGCGGCAGACCGGCGGGTCGACGTTGGGCTGGATCTCGACCAGGTCGAGCTCCAGGTCCAGCGCCATGCGCAGGGCTTCGTCGCGGCTCAGAACGCCGATGTTCTCACCTTCGGCACCGATGACGCGCACGCGCGGCACCCGGATTTCGTGGTTCTTGCGGTTCAGCTTTTCGGTATTGATTCGCGTGTCTCCGTGCTGGGCTCTTGGTCCTGATCGACGCGCAAGGTCATGATCCTGAAGCGAATCACACCTTGTCGCGAGCGGTCGGTCCGTTCTCCGCGCGCAGCCGATCGATCAGTTCGGACAGCTTCAAGCTGCCCAGGTCTTCGCCGGAGCGCGCGCGCACTGCGACGAGCCCTTCCTCTTTTTCGCGGTCGCCCACGACCAGGAGGTAGGGAATCTTCTGCAGGGTATGCTCGCGAATCTTATAACCGATCTTTTCGTTTCTCAAGTCGGACTGAACCCGGAAGCCTTGCTGGACAAGGGCTTGGGTCACCTCGCGGACATAGTCGGCCTGGGCATCGGTGATATTCAGCACCACCGCCTGCACCGGCGCCAGCCACAGCGGGAACAGGCCGGCGTGGTGCTCGATCAGGATACCGATGAAGCGCTCCATCGAGCCGACGATGGCCCGGTGCAGCATCACCGGATGCCGGCGCGTGCTGGTCTCATCGACGTACTCCGCACCGAGGCGGCCCGGCATCATGAAGTCGACCTGCATGGTGCCGACCTGCCAGCCGCGGCCGATCGAGTCGCGCATGTGGTACTCGATCTTCGGCCCGTAGAAGGCGCCCTCGCCGGGCAGCTCCTCCCACTGCACGCCGCAGCTGCCGAGTGCCGCCCGCAGCGCGTTCTCGGCCTTATCCCAGGTGGCGTCGTCGCCGAGACGCGAATCCGGGCGCAGGGCGATCTTCAGCGAGATGTCCTCGAAGCCGAAGTCGCGGTAGACCGCCATCGCCTGCTGGTGGAAGGCCGTGACCTCGGCTTCGATCTGGTCTTCGGTGCAGAAGACGTGGCCGTCGTCCTGGGTGAAGGCGCGCACACGCATGATGCCGTGCAGGGCACCGGAGGGCTCGTTGCGGTGGCAGCCGCCGAACTCGCCGTAGCGGATCGGCAGGTCGCGGTAGCTGTGGAGGCCGGAGTTGAAGATCTGCACATGGCCCGGGCAGTTCATGGGCTTCACCGCATAGGTCCGCTTCTCGGACTCGGTGAAGAACATGTTCTCCTTGTAGTTGTCCCAGTGGCCGGACTTCTTCCACAGCGAGACGTCGAGGATCTGCGGGCAGCGCACTTCCTGGTAGCCCGAGTCCTTGTACACGCCGCGCATGTACTGCTCGACGGTCTGCCACAGGGCCCAGCCGCGTGGATGCCAGAACACCATGCCCGGCGCCTCCTCCTGCTGGTGGAACAGGTCGAGCTGCTTGGCGATGCGGCGGTGGTCGCGCTTCTCGGCCTCCTCCAGCTGGTGCAGGTAGGCCTTGAGGTCCTTGTCGTTCAACCAGGCAGTGCCGTAGATGCGCGAGAGCATCTGGTTGTTGGAATCACCGCGCCAGTAGGCGCCGGCCACCTTCATCAGCTTGAAGGCGCGCAGCTTGTCGGTCCCCGGCACGTGCGGGCCGCGGCAGAGATCGGTGAACTCGCCCTGTGAGTACAGCGACAGGTCCTCGTTGGCCGGGATCGACTCGATGATCTCAGCCTTGAAGTGCTCGCCCATGCCGCGGAAAAAGGTGATCGCCTCGTCGCGCGACTTGACCGTGCGGCTCACGGCAAGCTTTTCGGCGACGATCTTCTGCATCTCGGCCTCGATCTTCGGCAGGTCGTCCGGAGTGAAGGGACGCTCGTAGGCGAAGTCGTAGTAGAAGCCGTTGTCGATCACCGGGCCGATCGTCACCTGCGCACCCGGGTACAGGCGCTGCACGGCCTGGGCCAGCAGGTGCGCGGTCGAGTGGCGCAGGATCTCCAGCGCGTCGGGGTGCTTGTCGGTGACGATCTCCAGCGAAGCGTCGGACTGGATGCGATGGCTGGTATCGACGAGTTTGCCGTCAACCTTGCCGGCCAGCGCCGCCTTGGCGAGGCCAGCGCCAATGCTGGCAGCAACCTCGCCCACTGAAACCGGGCCTTCGAAGTCACGGCGGCTGCCGTCGGGGAGCGTGATGTGGAGCATGGGTATTCACTCGTGCAGCGCCTGCGCGCGCAGCCGTTGAAGCGGTCGGCGGCAGGCAATAAAAAAGGGCGCAAGCGCCCTCTGAGCGGGTGCCAGCGCGGTCGTAGGAGTTTCAGTCGGCGGTAGTGGACATGTCGCACGCTCGACCGGCGTTGCCGCCTGGCCACCTCGGCTGTGATCGCTTCGGGTAACTGTCTGCGGGAAGACTCCGCCGCAGCGCCGCAAAACTAGACCCGCCCGCCGCGCGCTGTCAAATCGCGCGGCGGGCGGATTCGTGCTTCAGCGCGACTCGATCAGCTCGACGCCGTCCATGCCCTGGGCCAGCGAATGCACGTCGCCGCCCTGGGCAAGCTTGATCTTCAGGCGCACCTCGTTGGTCGAATCTGCGTGGCGCAGCGCGTCCTCGTAGCTGATCTCGCCGGCCTGGTAGAGCTCGAACAGGGCCTGGTCGAAGGTCTTCATGCCGAGGTTGGTCGACTCCTTCATCACTTCCTTCAGCTTGTGGATCTCGCCCTCGCGGATGTAGTCCTGCACCAGTGGCGTACCCAACAGCACCTCCAGCGCAACGCGGCGGCCCTTGCCGTCCGGCGTCGGGATCAGCTGCTGGGCGACCACGCCCTTCAGGTTCAGCGAGAGGTCCATCAGCAGCTGGCCGCGACGGTCTTCCGGGAAGAAGTTAATGATGCGGTCCATCGCCTGGTTGGCGTTGTTCGCATGCAGGGTACACAGCACCAGGTGGCCGGTTTCGGCGAAGGCGATGGCGTGGTCCATGCCTTCGCGGGTACGCACCTCGCCGATCATGATCACGTCGGGCGCCTGGCGCAGGGTGTTCTTCAGCGCGTTCTCCCAGCTGTCGGTGTCGATGCCGACCTCACGCTGGGTGATGATGCAGCCCTCGTGCTTGTGCACGTATTCGATCGGATCCTCGATCGTGATGATGTGGCCCGAGGAGTTCTGGTTGCGGTAGCCGAGCATGGCCGCAAGCGTGGTCGACTTGCCGGTACCGGTGGCGCCGACCAGGATCACGATGCCGCGCTTGGTCATCGACAGGGTCTTGATGACCGGCGGCAGGTTCAGCTCATCGCAGGTGGGAATGCGCGTCTCGATGCGGCGCAGGACCATGCCGACCTGGTTGCGCTGGTAGAAGCAGCTGACGCGGAAGCGGCCGACGCCGGACACGCCGATGGCGAAGTTGCATTCGTGGGTCTTTTCGAACTCCTCGCGCTGGCTGGGCGTCATCACGTTCAGCACCAGGTCGCGCGACTGCTGCGGTGTCAGCGGCGTCTGGGTGATCGGCTGCAGGCGCCCGTGCACCTTGATCGTCGGCGGCATGCCGGACGTGATGAACAGGTCCGAGGCCTTCTTGTGCGACATCAGCTTGAGGTAGCTGGTGAAGTCGATGGTGCTCATGGCGGGCTCCTTCGGAGCGGGATTCGGGATTGGGGATTCGGGATGGAACGACCGCTGGCGCGGCGGCTGGGACTCTCACTGCTTCGGGCGGAGACGGAATCGGTACACAGCCACAAGGGCGCTCTCCCAATCCCGAATCCCCAATCCCGAATCCCGGCTCTCACTCAAACAACCGCTTGTCCTTCGCATACTCTTTCGCCGCCTGGCGCGTGACCAGACCGCGCTTCACAAGATCCTGCAGGCACTGGTCAAGCGTCTGCATGCCGTAGTTCTGGCCGGTCTGGATGGCCGAGTACATCTGCGCAACCTTGTCCTCGCGGATCAGGTTACGGATCGCCGGGATGCCGACCATGATCTCGTGTGCAGCCACGCGGCCGCCGCCGACCTTCTTCAGCAGCGACTGCGAGATCACCGCGCGCAAGCTTTCCGACAGCATCGAGCGGACCATGGGCTTTTCGCCGGCGGGGAACACATCGATGATGCGGTCGATGGTCTTGGCGGCCGAGCTGGTGTGCAGGGTACCGAACACCAGGTGGCCGGTTTCGGCGGCGGTCAGCGCCAGACGGATGGTTTCCAGGTCACGCAGCTCGCCGACCAGGATGTAGTCGGGGTCTTCGCGCAAGGCCGAGCGCAGGGCCTCGTTGAAGCCGTGGGTGTCGCGGTGCACCTCGCGCTGGTTGATCAGGCACTTGTTCGAGGTGTGGACGAACTCGATCGGGTCCTCGACGGTGAGGATGTGCCCGTACTCATTCTTGTTGACGTGGTCGACCATCGCCGCCAGCGTGGTCGACTTCCCCGAACCGGTCGGGCCGGTGACCAGGATCAACCCCTGTGGCTGCTCGATCAGCTCGCGGAAGATCTTCGGCGCGGCCAGGTCTTCCAGCGTCAGCACCTCGGACGGAATGGTACGGAACACCGCACCGGCGCCACGGTTCTGGTTGAAGGCATTGACGCGGAAGCGGGCGAGGCCCGGGATCTCGAAGGAGAAATCGACCTCGTAGAACTCTTCGTAGTCGCGGCGCTGCTTGTCCGACATGATGTCGTAGATCAGCGCGTGCACCTGCTTGTGGTCCAGCGCCGGGATGTTGATGCGGCGGACGTCGCCGTCCACGCGGATCATCGGCGGCAGGCCGGCGGAAAGGTGCAGGTCCGAGGCCTTGTTCTTGACCGAGAACGCCAGAAGTTCAGCGATATCCATGAGTCGCGCATCCCCGCTAGATGAGTGTCGGCGCGCGCCGCCATGAGGCGTACGAAGCGCCGCTAGACTGTGCCACAGCTCCGCGAGCCGCGCCCCCCGGGCGACGGCCGAATCAGCCCGGAGTATAGCCCCGAAGCTCGACCAGACCATGCCGATGCAATCCCAGCACGAGACGCCCGCCGCCGCCCGCCTGTCCGCCCTGCGCGGCCGCATCGAAGCGGCCGCACGCGCCCGCCCGGTCGAGCTGCTGGCGGTCAGCAAGACCCAGCCGGCGGAGGCCGTCGCCGCGCTCGCCGCCTGCGGCCAGCGCGCCTTCGGCGAGAACTACGTGCGGGAGGCCGCCGCCAAGATCGAGGACCTGCGCCCGCTGGGCCTGCGCTGGCACCTGATCGGCCACCTGCAGTCCAACAAGGCCGCGCAGGCGGCGGCGTTGTTCGACTGCATCGAGAGCGTCGATCGCGCCAAGCTGCTGCCGCTGCTGGATGCCGCGCGCGCAGCCAGCGGACGTGGGCCGCTCGACATCCTGCTGCAGGTCAACATCGACGACGAAGCCAGCAAGTCCGGCTGCGCGCCGGCCGACCTGCCCGCCCTGGCCGAGGCCGCCGCCCGCTGCCCGAACCTGCGCCTGCGCGGACTCATGAGCATCCCCGCCCCCGTCGCCGATCTGGAAATCCGCCGCCGCAGCTTCGCCGTCCTGCACGATCTGTTCGAGCAGCTGCGCGAGCAGCATCCCCAGGTCGATACCTTGTCCATGGGCATGAGCGAGGACTTCGAGCTCGCGATCGCCGAGGGCGCGACGCGGGTGCGCGTCGGCAGCGCCCTGTTCGGCCCCCGGGGAGCTGGGAATCGAGAATCGGGATTGGAGAATCGGTAGAAGCAGCTCCCGGCAAAGCTATCCTTGCCACCCCGTCGCAACCGCATCGCTGCGTCCAGCACGCTCGCCTCCGCCCATGACGACTCCCGATTCCCCATTCCCGATTCCCGGCCCCATCGCCTTCATCGGCGGCGGCAACATGGCGCGCTCGCTTGTCGCTGGCCTGCGCCGGCAGGGGGTAACGGCGGATCGCATCGTCGTCGCCGAACCGCAGGACGCGCTACGCCAGGGCCTGCAGGCCGAGTTCGGCGTACGCGTCTGCACCGAAGGGCGCGACGCGATCGCTGGCGCCTCGGTCGTGGTGCTTGCGGTGAAGCCGCAGGTCATGCAGGCGGTCTGCGAGGGCCTGCGTGGGGCGCTGGGCGATGCCATCGTGGTCTCGGTCGCTGCCGGCTTGCCCTGCGCGCGGCTCGGCACGTGGCTTGGCACCTCGCGGGTGGTGCGCGCGATGCCGAACACCCCGGCCCTGCTGGGCGCCGGCGCGACCGGCCTGTTCGCCCCGCCGCAGGTCGATGCCGCCGCGCGCGCGCAGGCGGAGGCGGTGCTGGCCAGCGCCGGCCTGACCCGCTGGATCGAAGACGAAGCCCTGATGGACGTGGTCACCGCGCTCTCCGGCAGCGGTCCGGCCTACTTCTTCCTGCTGGTGGAATCGCTGGTCAGCGCCGCCGTCGCCCAAGGCCTGCCCCGCGAGACCGCCGAGGCGCTGGCCCGGCAGACCGCGTTGGGCGCAGCACGCATGCTCACCGAGTCGGGCGAGCCCGCCGAAGAACTGCGGCGCCGCGTGACCTCGCCGCGCGGCACCACCCAGGCTGCCGTCGAATGCTTCCAGGCGGGCGGCCTCACCTCGCTGGTCGCCGACGCCCTTGATGCCGCCGTGCGGCGTGGGCGCGCGCTGGCAGAGGGCTGAGGCCATGCCCACGCTGCGCCCGTCCGAACAGCAAACTGGCGCGAGGGCGCCGGCCGGTGCCGGCTTGATCGGCACCGTCTCGCCCAAACCTTGGGGGACTGCGGCGGCTGGGCGCGAGCGTGCTTTCAACACCGCTGCCTTCGCACGAGCTCCACTCCCGTTGTCTGCCTACCGGAATCCGCGTCCATGAGCTACTTCGCCCAAGCCGGCGTGATCCTGATCGAGGTGCTGTTCGGCCTGTTCGCCACACTGTTCGTACTGCGCGTCGCCCTTCCGCTGGCGCGCGCCAACTTCTACAACCCGATCTGCCAGTTCGTGTACCGCGCCACCCATCCGGTGGTCACACCGCTGCGCCGCGTCCTGCGGCCGATCGGTCGCTTCGAGACCTCGGCGGCGCTGGTCGCGTGGCTGATCGTGACGATCAAGGTGTGGGCGGTGTACGCCCTGCTGGGTCGCGGCCTGGGCCTTGGCGCTTCCCTGGTGGTGGCCCTGGCGGAGACGCTGGGGCTGGTGCTGTGGATCGCATTCGCGCTGATTCTGGTGCGGGTGATCCTGAGCTTCATCCAGCCAGCGGGGCATTCGCCGGCCCTGCCGATCATCCTGCAGCTGACCGAACCGGTGCTGGCACCGCTGCGCCGAGTGCTGCCGAACCTGGGCGGCCTCGACTTCTCGCCGCTGCTGGCGATGCTGCTGATCTCGCTCGCCCGGGTGCTGGTCATCGCGCCGATCACCGACTTCGGTCTGGCGCTGGCGCGCTGACGCCGCCTGAGCGTGCACCCGGCGTAGGCTCATGCGCCCGCGCCCCCCCTGAATCGAGGATCCGCCATGTCATCGCTCCGCTTCCTGCTCGGCCTCACGCTGTCCCTGCTGCCCTTGATCGCGTCCGCGCAGAGCAGCACCAGCCGCGGCCCCTACACCATCCACTACAGCGCCCTGCCCTCCACCCTGATCACACCCGAGGTCGCCCGCAACAGCGGCCTGACCCGCTCGGCCAGCCGCGGCCTGCTCAACATCGCGGTGATCAAGAAGGAGGACGCGCGCGAATTCGCCGTCACCGCGGTGATCGAGGCGGCCGCCACCAATGCCGCCGGCCAGCGCCAGAGCCTGCGGATGCGTGAGGTGCGTGAGGGCGAAGCGATCTATTACCTCGGCGAACCGCGCATCAGCGAAGGCGAGCGCCTCGACTTCGAGCTGCGCATCACGCCCGAAGGTGCCGGCGAGCCGGTGCTGCTGCGTTTCGCCCAGACCTTCCACCCCTGATCCGGAACCTGCGTGAGCCTGATCGCGATCCGCCACGGCCAGGCCTCCTACGCCGCCGCCGACTACGACCAGCTGTCCGAGGCCGGTTACGAGCAGTCCCGCCGGCTTGGCCGATGGCTGCTGCAGCACGCGCCGCTGCCCGAGCGCGTGGTGATCGGCGCAATGCGTCGCCACCGCCAGACCTGGGAGGCGCTCAGCGAGGCCTATGCCGAGGCCGGCATCGAACTGCCCGCGCCCGAGGTCGACGCCGATCTCAACGAGTTCGACCATCGCGCGGTGCTGGACGGCTATGCGCGCGAGCACACCGAGGCCGCAGCGCTGTTTCGCGTCGAGCCAGAAGCCAAGGTCGACCCGCGCCGGGTGCTGCAGCAGCTGCTGGCGGCGCTGACGGCCTGGACCGAGGACCGCATCGAGGGCGTGCCCGAGCGCTGGTCCGAGTTCCAGGCCCGCACCCGCGCCGGCGCCGAACGTCTGCGCCCCGACGCCGGCACCGTGCTGGCGGTGTCGTCCGGCGGCGTGCTCTCGCAGTTCGCCCAGGCCGCGCTCGAAACCAGCAATGCCCGCGCGATCGAACTGAACCTCAGCCTGCGCAACAGCGCACTCTGCGAATTCCACCACCGCACCGGCGCGATGCGCCTGTCGAGCTGGAACAGCGTCCCGCATCTGGCGGAGGTGCGGGAGCTTTGGACGTATTTCTGAGAGCTGGGATTCGCGATTGGGGATTCGGGATTCGGGATTCGTTAGAAGCCAGAGGTCTCAAGCTTGTCGCAAGCGTTGAGCGCGAGAGGAGCTCCGCGCCCAGAATCCCTCGACAAACAAGCGCAGCGCCGAGCCTCGACGCTTCGGCTCTTGCGAATCCCGAATCCCCAATCCCGAATCCCGGCTTCTAAACGAATCCCGAATCCCCAATCCCGAATCCAAAGCGCGCTTCAGCGCGCTCGGTACTTCTCGTACAAGCGCGTATGCCGACTCGTGAGATCGACCTCACGACCGCGGATCCAGGCGCGCTCCACGTTCGTGCGCGCTTCCAGCGGGTCGCCGTCGGCGATCACCAGGGTCGCGAGCTTGCCGGCATCGAGTGAGCCCACCTGATCGGCAACACCCAGGATCTCGGCGGGACTGAGCGTGATCGCGCGCAGGGCGTCTTCGAAGCTCAGGCCGTAGGCCACGGCGCTGGCGGCCTGATACGGCAGGTTGCGCAGGTTGCTGGTGTCGAAGCTGTCGCCGGGCGAAGCGATGGCGAAGCGCACGCCGGCGGCCTTGAGCTTGGCGGCCTGGGCGTAGATCGCGTCAACCGCATCGAAACGGCGCTGCGGCAGCACATGGGTGCCACCGAGGACAACCGGCACGTCCTGGGCACGCAAACGATCGGCCAGCCGCCAAGCCTCGGCGCCGCCGACCAGCACGGCGCGCAGCTTGAACTCGGCGGCGAAGTCCAGCGCCGCGCCGATCGAGACCGCATCGTCGGCATGCAGGAACACCGCCTGCTCGCGTTTCAGGGCGGCCTGCATCGCGGCCAGACGCAGATCCGGCACCTCCACTGTGCCAGCCTGTTCTGCCACGCCATACGCGCGAGCCTGTTCGAAGGCGCGGCGCAGGCCACGCTGCTTCTCGGTCACTGCCTTCTTCGCAGCCTCGGCCACTTCGGCGGGCAGCCAGGGCGGCACTTCACCTCCGGGCCAGACCACGTGCAGCCCGACCGGCGCCTTCAGCGTCAGCTCTTCCCAGGTCCAGCCGTCGAGCTGGATCAGGGCCGAGGTGCCGGTGATCACGCTGCTGGCGCTGGCCTGCGGGGCACTGAGCGCCAGCAACACGCCATTGGCGCGAGTCACCGGGATCAACTCGCTTTCCGGGTTGATCGCGACTTCGGCGCGCACGTTGGCGGCATTCAAGCCGACCTCGGCCATGTCGTTGGTCGCGCGTACCGCCCCGATCTCGGTAAGGCCGAGCACGCTGTGGGCGGCGATCAGGCCGGGGTAGACCTGCTTGCCGGTAGCGTCGATGCGATCCGCACCATCGAGCGAGACCTCGCTGCCGCCGACGGCGACGATGCGCTCGCCTTCGATGCGCACGCGGCCGTTGTCGATGCGCGCGCCGCTGACGGTGTGGACGGTGCCGCCATCGATCACGATCGGCCGCTCGGCCGGGCGCGCCGGCGGGCCGGGCTGGGCGAAGGCAGGCGCGAGGCCCAGCGACAGCATCGCTGCCGCCGCGAACAGTCGGGACTTAGTGGACATGGTCATTGATCCCGCAGCTGTTGAGGTCGGTGCCGTCGTGATAGAGCCCGCGCAGGGCGCCGAAGTGGGCCAGCCAGCGCACATCGCTCTGGACCAGACGCAGCAGGGCCGGATCGATGCGCGCGGGCTTTTCGTCCTCGGGCTTGGCCTCGGCCGTCATCGACTGCGACTTGCGCCGATCCGCCGCAGCCAGCGCCAGCAGGCGCTCGCGCTCGGCGAGGATCTGCGCCTGCAGCTGCACATCCTCGCTGCGATCGAAGTAGCGGCGGCCATCGATCCAGGTCGTCTCGGCGCGCGCATAGTTCGACAGCGGATGCGCGCTCCACAGCACCAGGTCGGCATCCAGGCCCGGCTTGATCGCGCCGACGCGGTCGGCGATGCCGAGCTGGATCGCCGGGTTCAGCGTCACCAGCTTCCAGGCCTCCTCGTCGCTCAGGCCGCCGTGGCGCAGGGCCTTGGCGGCCTCCATGTTGAGGCGCCTGGCCATTTCGTCGCTGTCGGAATTGAAGGAGCTGACCACGCCGGCGCGGGTCATCAGCGCGCCGTTGTGCGGGATGCCGTCGATCACCTCCATCTTGAAGCCCCACCAGTCGGCGAAGGTCGAGGCGCCGGCGCCGATCTCGGCCATCTCGCGGGCGACCTTGTAGCCCTCCAGCACGTGCTGGAAGCTCGCGACCTTGAAGCCGAACTCCTGCGACAGTCGCACGAACATCAGGATCTCGTCCTGCCGGTAGGAGTGGATATGCACCAGCCGTTCGCCGCGCAGGATCTCGGCCAGGGCTTCGAGGCGCAGGTCACGGCGCACCGGCTCGCCGCGCTTCAACGAAGCGTCGTAGGCGCGAGCGGCAAGGAAGTGGTCGCGCATGATCTGTTCCACGCCCATCCGCGTCTGCGGATAGCGCACGGTCATGCTCTCGCCCCAGTTCGACTGTTTGACGTTCTCGCCCAGCGCGAACTTCACCCCGGTCGGCGCGCCCTCGAAGACGAGGCCCGCTGCATCCGCGCCCCAGCGCAGCTTGATCACCGCGTTCTGTCCGCCCATTGGATTGGCCGAGCCGTGCAGCAGGTTGGCCGAAGTCACGCCGCCGGCCAGCTGGCGATACAGGTTGATGTCGGTCGGATCGAGCACGTCGCCCACCCGCACCTCGGTGGTGACCGCATGCGAGGGCTCGTTGACGTTGCGGGCGATCGCGGTATGCGAATGCGCGTCGACGATGCCCGCGCTCAGGTGCCGGCCTGCGGCTTCGATCACCTGCGCATCGCGACCGGCGCTCAAGCCCCGCCCCAGCTCGACGATGCGGCCGCGGCGCACGCGCACGTCCGCCCCTTCGAGCACGCCCTGTTCGGTATTGGTCCAGACCGTGGCGCCGCGGATCAGCAGTTCGTCGGCCTGCGGCGGCAGCGCAGTGCGGGCGTACTCGCCGGCCGGGTAACCACTGTGCGCCGGGATCGCGCGCGGCGGATCGGCGGGTTTGGCGTCCTTGTCTGGCGCTGTCGAGGCCGCGGTGCTGGCGCCGGAGAAGCCGTAGCGGCGACCGTTGACGGTCTCGGCAAAGCCTTCCACCGCGCCGCCCGCGCCAATCGCGAAATCGACGCGCGAGGTGCGCGCCGGCCAACCCGCGGGGCTGGACTCGGGCAGTGCCACCCAGCGACCATCCAGCTGCTTCAGTTTCAATCGGGACTCGCCCAGTCTGAGCTCGCGGCTGTCGCCGCTGCCGCTCAGCGCCCAGGTTTCGCTGCGGCCGTCGGCATGCCAACGCAGGCTCAGGGAATCGCCCGGCTGGCGCGGCGTGATCGCTGCCAGCTCGAAGCGTTCACCCTCGACCCAGACCTCGTAGAGCTTGGCCTTGTCCTCGCGGAACAGCCCGGCATCGGCAATCACCAGATTGGCGAGTTGGCCCGGGGCCACGCGGCCGAGCCGGTCGCCGGACTTCAGCAATTCAGCGGGGGTCACCGTAAGCGCGCGCAGCGCGGCGTCCTCGGACAGCCCGGCGGCGACCGCACGACGCAGGGCGGGCCAGAACTGCTTGGCCGGTTCCTTCAGCCCGCGGGTGGACAGCGCAAACGACAGCCCCGCTTCGGCAACGCGCGCGGCGTTTGCTGGCGCCTGCTCCCAATGCTGCAGGTCGGCCAGTGAGGTCTGCAGGGCCACGCCGGGCTGCTCGACCGCCGGCGCTTCGGGGAAGGTGAGCGGCAGGACCAGCGGGTGGTTCCAGGCCTTCAGCTGGGGCAGCAGGCGGTACTCGTGGCCGGTACCGACCAGCACGCCGTCGATCTTGAACTCCGCGGCGATGGCGTGGAAACGGCCGGCATCAAGCTCGTCGTCCATCAGCATGAACACGCGCTGCTGGCCACCGAGCGCTGGCGCCAGCGCTTCCAGACTCTGGCTGTGCTGCAGGCGGGTATCGGCGGCGGCGCGACGCGAGGCGGACGACTGCGCGCTGGCGTACCACCGCGCATCGAACAGGCTCTGCCGGATCAGGGCGATGCTGCCCATCAGCGAGCCGGGGTAGTCCGAGCCGAACTGGAAGTCGAAGCCGAACACTTGCGAGACCTCTGGCGCCAGCACCGCATCGCGGCGCAGGCCGGTATCGATCAGGCTGATCAGCGCGCCCTGCCCGGCGAGGATCCCGGCCTGCGGAGCCACGTGTGCGGCCGTGAACCCCAGCTCGCGCAACGGCTTGGCGTCTGCCGGCTTGTAGTCGAGCGCGCGGGCCGCGGAGCGCTCGGGCTGGGCGCTGCGATTCCAGTGCGGCGTCCCCGGCTGGCTGGCCTGCTGGTCATGCGGCGGTGCCTGTCCCGCTTGTCCGCCCTTGATGCCCCCGCGCTCGTGGTCGGCCGGCAGTCCGAGGGTGCTGATCGGCTCGACGAAGCCCGCAAAGACCGTCGCACCGCCAAGATCACGAATCTCGAAGCCGGCAGGAATGCGGAGGCCCGATCCCACCGACTCGATGCGGCCGTCGCGCAGCAGCACAGTGGCGTTCTCGATCACCCGACCGGGCTCGGGCACCACGCGCGCATTGGTGAGGGCAACGCTGCGCGAGGGCCGATCAGCTACGCCCTCACTGGGCAGGGTGCGCTGCTGCGCGGTCGCCGCCGCAGCGACCAGAGGCAGCACGAGAAGAGTGGCCCGGGCCAGCGGCCGGACGATGGATCTGGACATTCGATTCCCCATGGGCCCGCCCGGGGCCGTGGGGCGACGGTAGTGGCGTGCGCGGTTTCCAGCGCCGCCCAGAAGTCACGCGCGGGCGCGATGCACCCGCGCAGCTTCGGTCACAGCGGCAGCGACTGCACGCCGCGCTTGCGCACGATCAGCAGGGCCAGCTCCAGCGACTGCTCGTAGTTGAGCCGCGGATCGACCGTGGAGCGATAGGCGCGCTCCAAGTCGACGTCGGTCAGGTCGCGGGCACCACCCGTGCACTCGGTGACGTTCTCGCCGGTGAGCTCCAGATGCACCCCGCCGAGTCGCGTGCCGGCCGCGGCGTGCAGGTCGAACGCCTGCTCCAACTCGCTGCGGATGTTGTCGAAGCGACGCGTCTTGAAGCCGTTGCTGGTCGACTCCGTGTTGCCGTGCATGGGATCGGCGACCCACAGCACGCGGCGACCCTCGCGGCGCATCAGCTCGAGATGCGCGGGCAACTCAGAAGCGATCTTGGCCGCCCCCATGCGGTGAATGAAGGTCAGACGCCCGGCCTCGTTGTCCGGGTTCAGGGCATCGGCCAAGCGCAGCAGGGCTTCAGGCTTGACCCCGGGTCCGACCTTGACCGCCACCGGATTGCGGATACCGCGCATGTACTCGGTGTGCGCACCGTCCAGTGCGGCAGTACGCATGCCGATCCAGGGGTAGTGCGTGGAGAGGTTGAACCAGCCCCAGTTGCGCGGCACCTGCCGGGTCAACGACTCCTCGTAGTCGAGCAGGAGCGCCTCGTGCGAGGTGTAGAAGTCGACCCGGCGCACGCCCTGCGAGGCCTCGCCCGAAAGCGTTTCCATGAAGCGCACGCCGTCGCCGATTGCACGCACCATGCGGTGGTACTCCTCGGCCAGCGGTGAGTGACTGACCCAGCCGAGGTCCCAGTACTCGGGATGGTGAAGGTCGGCGAAGCCGCCGTCGATCAGCGCGCGCACGAAGTTCATCGTCAAGGCCGAGCGCGAGTGCGCTTCTATCAGGCGCCGCGGGTCGGACAGGCGCGCCTCGGGCGTGAACGCCGGCGAGTTGATGATATCGCCCCGGTAGCTGGGCAGTTCGACGCCGTCCTTGATCTCGGTGTCCGCCGAACGCGGCTTGGCGTACTGGCCGGCGAAACGGCCGACACGGATGACTGGCATGCGCAGACCGTAGACCAGCACCACGCTCATCTGCAGCAGCACTTTGAGTCGGTTCGAAATCAGGCCCGATTCGCAGTCAGAGAAGCTCTCCGCGCAGTCGCCGCCCTGCAGCAGGAAGCGCTGGCCCTCCTGCGCTTCCGCCAGCTGTTTCTTCAGCGCCAGGATTTCAAGCGAAGTCACCAGCGGCGGCAGGCGGCCCAGCTCACCGAGCGTGGCGTCGAGGGCCGCGCGGTCCAGATAGCGCGGCTGCTGCAGGGCAGGACGCGCGCGCCACGAGGACGGGCTCCAGTCGACAGGCAGGTTCACGGCTTCAAGACTGCGTTCGGACGGCATGACATGACTCCAGGGGCTTGCTGCAATGCGTCAGCGATCATGCCACAGGGTCGACGAAACCAAGGTGCAGGCTAGGCCTAGGTCCAATCCGTCACACCGGTGCCAACTCACGCGCGGCGATGCAGCCCAGCCCAGAGCGCGCCGACGCCAAGACCGACAAACCAGACAAGGGTCCACACCGGCATTGACAGACCGAGGAAGGTCCAGTCGATCTTGGCGCAGTCGCCTGAGCCAGTGAAGACCCGTTCGATCACCGTTTGCAGCGGGAACGCATCCAGCATGTAGCCAAGCTCCATGCCGCCGCAGCTCGGCACTTCATCTGCCGGCAGATGCTGCATGCGGACATGCCAGCCGGCGATGCCGCCACCCATCGCAGCACCCAGAGCGACGAGGCCCGTGTTGACGATCCTCAGCCAGCCGGGTCGTGGCCCAATGATGGCGCCCAGCAGGAAAAACACGCCCATGAAGACGAAGGCGATGCGCTGCAGGATGCACAGCGGGCACGGCATCATCAGCATGCCGTGCTCGACGTACAGCGCATAGCCAAGCAGGGCTGCGCAGCAGACGAAGCCGGCGAAGAACTGGGCGCGGAAACTCCAGGCGAATGGATTCATTGTGGTTCTCTTGCGATAGGTCGGCGCGGTGGCCTCAAGTCAGGCGCGTCTCGGCAGGCCAGAGCTTACAGGCGCGCCTCGCGGCCAAGGACTGCAAATGCAGCAAGTGGTTCCGCGCAAACGAAAACCCCGGCACATGGCCGGGGCATTCGAAGAATCCTGTCGCCGCGATTACTCTGCGGACGGTTCGGCATCGACCTGCGGACGGTCGACAAGCTCGACATAGGCCATCGGCGCACTGTCGCCAGCGCGGAAGCCGCACTTCAACAGACGCAGGTAGCCGCCCGGGCGGGAGACGTAGCGCGGACCGATCTCGACAAAGAGCTTGCCGACCGCGACCTTGTCGCGCAGGCGCGCAAACGCCAGACGGCGGTTGGCGACGCTATCAACCTTGGCCAGGGTGATGAGCGGCTCGGCGAAGCGACGCAGCTCCTTGGCCTTTGGCAGGGTGGTGCGGATCAGCTCATGCTTGATGAGCGAGGCGACCATGTTGCTGAACATGGCTTTGCGATGGGAGCTGTCGCGGTTGAGCTTGCGACCCGACTTCTGATGGCGCATGGGGAATTCCTGGTTGAATGGTGCAGCCGTTGGATTTCTCTGTCGCCATCCTGGCGTTGCAACAGTGGACTGCGGATGGTCCGGGTCGGCCGTCCCTGGCCGACAGTCGCGGGCGAAAACGCCCGTCGACAGGGTGGATCAATGGATCAACCGAGCATGCCCTGCTGCAGACCGGCCGGCGGCCAGTTCTCCAGCTTCATGCCGAGCGAAAGACCACGCTGGGCCAGCACTTCCTTGATCTCGGTGAGGGACTTCTTGCCGAGGTTCGGCGTCTTGAGCAGCTCCACTTCGGTGCGCTGGATCAGGTCACCGATGTAGTAGATGTTCTCAGCCTTGAGACAATTGGCCGAACGCACAGTCAACTCAAGGTCGTCGATCGGGCGCAACAGGACCGGGTCAACACCTGCCGTGGCCTGCTTCGATTCCCCGCGCTGACGCTGCGTGAAATCGCCGAACACGGACAGCTGGTCGGTGAGGATGTCGGCGGCAGTACGCACCGCTTCTTCCGCATCGATCGTGCCGTTGGTCTCGATGTCGAGCACCAGCTTGTCGAGGTTGGTGCGCTGCTCGACGCGCGCGCTTTCGACCGCGAAAGCAACGCGACGCACGGGCGAGAAAGACGCGTCCAGCATCAGGCGACCAATCGCACGCGACTCCTCGTCCGGACGACGACGTGCGGACGCGGGCTGGTAACCCAAGCCACGCTCCACCTTGAGACGCATGTTCAGCGACACATCCTTGGTGAGGTGGCAGATCACGTGCTCGGGATTGAGGATCTCGACGTTGTGATCGGTGCGGATGTCACCGGCCAGAACCACGCCGGCGCCCTGCTTGCTCAGGGTTACCGTCGCTTGATCGACGTTGTGCATGCGAAGCGCGACGTCCTTCAGGTTCAGCAGGATTTCCAGAACATCTTCCTGGATGCCTTCGACCGTGGTGTATTCGTGCAGCACACCGTCGATCTCGACTTCGGTGATGGCGAAACCAGGGATCGACGACAGGAGGACGCGACGCAGCGCATTGCCGAGCGTATGGCCGTAGCCACGCTCAAGCGGTTCGACAACCACCTTGGCGCGATTGTCGGCGATACGTTCGATGCCGATGCCGCGCGGACGCAGCACCTGGGTGGCGGAAACGGACATTCGGCGGTTCTCCGTGGATTACTTCGAGTACAGCTCGATGATCAGGTTCTCGTTGATGTCCGAGGGCAGATCCGAGCGCTCGGGCAGCGCCTTGAAGACACCGCTGAACTTCTTGCTGTCGACGTCGATCCAGTTCGGGACGAGGTCCATTTGCTGGGCCAGGGCCGAAGCCTCCTGCACGCGCAGCTGACGCTGGGCGCGCTCGGTGAGCGCGATGGCATCACCGGGCTTGACCTGGAACGAGGCGAGGTTGACGGCCTTGCCGTTCACCAGGACGCCACAGTGACTGACGAGCTGACGGGCCTGCGGGCGAGTCACCGCAAAGCCCATGCGGTAGACCACATTGTCCAGACGGGACTCGAGGATCTGGAGCAGGTTCTCACCGGTGTTGCCGCGGCGGGTGGATGCCTTGCGATAGACGTTGCGGAACTGGCGCTCCAGCAGACCGTAGATGCGCTTAACCTTCTGCTTTTCGCGCAGCTGAACCGCGTAGTCCGACAGACGCCCCTTGCGGGCGGCGCCGTGCTGGCCGGGCTTCTGCTCCAGCTTGCACTTGGAATCCAGCGCGCGGGCCGGGCTCTTGAGGCTGAGATCTGCGCCTTCGCGACGGGCGAGCTTGCAGGTGGGGCCGATGTAACGTGCCATGGGTATGAGCTCCTAGCCGTGCGTCAGACGCGACGCTTTTTCGGCGGACGGCAGCCGTTATGCGGAATCGGCGTGACGTCGATGATGTTGGTGACCTTGTAGCCGACAGCGTTCAGCGAACGCACGGCGGACTCGCGACCCGGACCGGGGCCCTTGATGCGGACTTCGAGGGTCTTCAGGCCGTACTCCAGCGCCACGCGACCAGCCTTCTCGGCGGCAACCTGGGCAGCGAACGGAGTCGACTTGCGCGAGCCGCGGAAACCAGCGCCACCCGAAGTGGCCCAGCTCAGAGCATTGCCCTGGCGGTCGGTGATCGTGATGATCGTGTTGTTGAAGGACGCTTGGACGTGGGCGATGCCGTCGGTAACGACACGGCGGATCTTCTTCTTGCCCTTGGCGGGCGCCTGCTTGCTCATGGCCGGTCCTTACTTCTTGATCTGCTTGCGCGGACCCTTACGGGTACGGGCGTTGGTGCGGGTGCGCTGGCCACGCAGCGGCAGGCCGCGACGGTGACGAAGACCGCGATAGCAGCCAAGGTCCATCAGGCGCTTGATGCTGAGGCCGACTTCGCGACGGAGGTCGCCCTCGACGACAAACTTTGCGACTTCGGCGCGGAGGCGGTCCACCTCGGCCTCCGTCAGGTCCTTGATCTTGGTGCTCGGGGTGACCCCGGCAGTCTCACAGACCTTCTGCGAACGGGTACGGCCAATGCCGTAAATGCTCTGAAGTCCCACCCAGACGTGCTTCTGGACGGGAAGGTTGACACCTGCGATGCGCGCCATGAGGCGATCTCCAACAAGGTATTGCGCGGTGAATCGGAAAGTATACGTTGGCTTCGAGGACAAATAAAGTCCCAGGGTGCTAATGCCACAGCACCCCTGAGGGCACGGGGAGATGGTGCCCGTGCTCCGGCGTTGTCGCCCCCGGCTTGGACGCATGCCGCGCCAAGCCGGACGCTCGACTACCCGCGCGAGAAGCCGGCGCGCGAGCCGCCCTTCAGATTGGCCTTCTTGAGCAGGCTGTCGTACTGATGGGACATCAGGTGCGCCTGGATCTGGGCCATGAAATCCATGACAACAACCACCACGATCAACAGCGAGGTGCCGCCAAACAGGTGGGCCACAGCAGCGGGAACATTCATTCCGAGCTGCAGGGCTTCGGGCAGCAGACACACCGCCACAAGGTAGAGCGAACCGGCAAGCGTGAGACGCGTCAGCACGCCGTCGACGTAATCCGCCGTCGCCTTGCCCGGACGGATGCCGGGGATCAGGGCGCCGGACTTCTTCAAATTCTCGGCAGTCTCCTGCGAGTTGAAGACCAGAGCGGTGTAGAAGAACGCGAAACCGATGATCAAAGCACCGTACAGCACCATGTGCAGCGGCTGCCCCGGGGCCAGTGCAACCGACAGGTCGGTCAGCCAACCCACCCCGCCAGCCTCGCCAAACCAGGTGGCCGCAGTCCCGGGGAACAGGATGAGGCTAGACGCAAAGATCGCAGGGATGACGCCAGCCATGTTGAGCTTCAGCGGCAGATGCGAGCTCTGGTTCATGTAGGCCTGTCGGCCGCCCTGGCGACGCGCGTAATTGACCGTGATCCTGCGCTGTCCGCGCTCGACAAAGACGACGAAAGCAGTAACCGAGAGGACGATGGCGAACAACACGATCACCGTCAGCGGATTCATCTCGCCCTGACTGACCTGGGTCAGCGTGGTGATGATCGCTCCGGGCAACGTCGCGACAATGCCCGCGAAGATGATCAGGGAGATGCCGTTCCCGACGCCGCGCTCGGTCACCTGCTCACCCAGCCACATCAGGAACAGCGTCCCGGCAGTCAAGGCGACGACCGCAGTAAACACGAAACCCGGCCCGGGATTGAACACGACCGGCCCAACAGGGCTGTTCTGCCCCTGGAGTGCCATTGCGATACCGAAGGCCTGGAAGACCGCAAGCAGCACGGTACCGATGCGCGTGTACTGGGTGATCTTGCGCCGGCCGCTTTCCCCTTCCTTTCGCAGCTGCTGCAGGGTCGGGAAGATCTGCGATGCGAGCTGGATGATGATCGAGGCGGAGATGTACGGCATGACGTTCAGCGCGAACACGCTCAGACGCTCAAGCGCACCACCGGAGAACAGGTTGAACATCTGCACGACGCCCCCCTGCTGCTGCATGAGGGACGTCATGGCATCCGGATTGACGCCCGGCACAGGCACGAAGGTGCCAAACCGGTAGACGATCAGTGCACCGAGCACGAACAGCAGGCGCTGGCGAAGCTCGGTGAGCTTGCCTAGTGCCGCGATGGAACTTGCACCCACGTTCGACTGGGCCACGATTTACTCCACCGACCCGCCGGCCGCTTCAATCGCCGCCTTGGCACCGGCGGTCGCGGTCAGGCCGCGAACGGTGACCTTGCGATCGAGCTCGCCCTTCTTGACGATCTTGGCGGTGCGCGCGCGGGTCGACACGAGGGCGGCGGCCTGCAGCGCAGGGAAATCGATCACGTCACCCTCGACAAGAGCGAGCTGGTACAGGAAGACCTGAGCAACATCGTCCTTGAGCTTGGAGCGGAAACCGACCTTGGGAAGACGACGCTGCAGCGGCATCTGGCCGCCTTCGAAGCCGGCCTTGACCTTGCCCTTGCCGGTACGCGCGAACTGACCCTTGTGGCCGCGACCACAGGTCTTGCCGAGGCCGGAACCGATGCCGCGGCCGACGCGGACGCGATCCTTGCGGGCGCCATCAGCGGGCTTGAGTGTATTGAGACGCATGGTGTTCTCCGGAGATTCCGCTTACTGCTCGACGCGGACCAGGTAATAGACGGTGTTGATAAGACCGCGCACGCTCGGGTTGTCCGGCAGTTCACGCACGTCGTTCAACTTGCGCAGACCCAGCGCCTTCACCGACAGGCGGTGACGCGACTGGGTGCCACGCAGACCCTTGACCAGACGGACCTTGACGGTCTTGCCTTCATTAGCCATGGCTGATCTCCTCCAGCTTCTTGCCGCGCTTCGCCGCGATCTTGGAAGGCGAGTGCATCGCCTGCAGGCCCTTGATGGTGGCGCGAACCAGGTTGATCGGGTTGCGCGAACCCACCGCCTTGGCAAGGATGTTCTTCACACCTGCCGCTTCAAGCACGGCGCGCATAGCACCGCCGGCGATCACACCGGTACCCTCGGAGGCGGGCTGCATGTAAACGCGAGCCGCACCGTGGTTGGCCTTGATGGGGTACCACACCGTGCCGCCGTTCAGCTCGACGCTGACCATGGCCTTTCGGGCGTACTCCATCGACTTCTGGATGGCCACGGGCACTTCGCGCGCCTTGCCGTAACCGAAGCCGACGCGACCGGCGCCATCACCCACCACGGTCAAGGCGGTGAAGGTGAACTGGCGGCCGCCCTTGACCGTCTTCGACACGCGATTGACGGCAACCAGCTTTTCAAGCATGCCGTCGCTGTTGTCACGATCATTCGTGCTCATTGCGATTCTCTCGATTGCTTACGACCCTTCGGGTCGCTTGTAGTTGTGGTGCAGCAAAGGGATCGCAGAGCGATCAGAACTTCAGGCCGGCCTCACGGGCGGCATCGGCAAGAGCCTTGATGCGACCGTGATAGCGGAATCCCGAGCGGTCGAAGGCGACCGCTTCAACGCCGGCAGCCAGGGCGCGCTTGGCGATAACCTGGCCCACCTTGGCCGCGGCGTCCTTGTTCTTGGTGCCTTCCAAGCCGTCGCGAACCTCGGACTCGAGCGTCGAGGCGGCAGCCAGGACCTTCGAACCATCGGACGTGAACAGCTGGGCATAGATGTGCTGGCCGGTGCGTGACACGGACAGGCGCGCTGCGCCCAGCTCGCGGATATGCGAACGGGTGGTCTTGGCGCGACGGAGACGAGCGATTTTCTTTTCCATGGTCTTTCCTTGGGGAAGCAGAAGGCTTGGGCCAGAGTCCGCTTGGCGGACCCCACGGGAACTCCCGATCAGGCCTTCTTGGCTTCCTTCATCACGATCTTCTCACCCGAATAACGCACACCCTTGCCCTTGTAGGGCTCCGGCGGACGGAACGCGCGAATCTTGGCAGCGACCTGGCCAACCACCTGCTTGTCGGCGCCCTTGACCAAAATCTCGGTCTGGCTCGGCGTCTCGATGGTGATGCCCTCGGGGGCGTTGAACACCACCGGGTGGCTGAAGCCGAGGCTCAGGTTCAGGTCACGACCGGCGACCGACGCGCGGTAGCCGACGCCGACGAGCTCGAGCTTGCGGGTGTAACCCTCGGAAACGCCGGCGACCATGTTCGCAAGCAAGGCGCGGAGGGTGACGGCCATGGCGCTCAGATCATCGTTTGCAGCCTGGACACGCACCTCGC
>LNFM01002395.1_pt1 | contig 39412 bp, 37 predicted proteins | sample 596031 | NCBI WGS metagenome assembly LNFM01 (sample SAMN04254537, study PRJNA301005) | activated carbon metagenome | isolation source: dual media filters at the Ann Arbor, Michigan drinking water treatment plant | place: USA: Ann Arbor | reverse complement strand
GCGAGGCCTGGATCGCCATCTCGGCGGTCTCCTGGTCGCGGATCTCGCCGACCATGATGATGTCCGGGTCCTGGCGCAGCAGGGTGCGGATGCCACTGGCGAAATCGAGGCCGATGTTGTGCTGCACCTGCATCTGGTTGAATGCAGGTTCTACCATCTCGATCGGGTCTTCCACGGTGCAGACGTTCACGTCGTCGCTCGCCAGGTGCTTCAGCGTCGAGTAGAGCGTGGTCGTCTTGCCCGAGCCCGTGGGTCCGGTGACCAGCACGATGCCGTTCGGCTTGGTCACCATGCCATTCCACTTCAGGAGATCCTCGTCGGAGAAACCGAGGTCCTTGTAGTCGCGCAGCAGGACCTCGGGGTCGAAGATGCGCATCACGAGCTTCTCGCCGAAGGCGGTGGGCATCGTGGAGAGGCGCAACTCGATCTCCTGGTTGTCCGGGGCGACGGTCTTGATGCGGCCGTCCTGCGGCCGGCGCTTCTCGACCACGTCCATCCGGCCGAGCACCTTGATCCGGCTGGTCATCGCGGCCATCACAGGGGTGGGTACCTGGTAGACCTGGTGCATCACGCCGTCTATGCGGAAGCGGATGTTGCTCACCTCGCGCCGCGGCTCGAGGTGGATGTCGCTCGCGCGCTGCTCGAACGCATAGTGCATCAGCCAGTCGGTGAGCGACACGACGTGGGCGTCGTTCGCGTCGAGCGAACCCTTCTTGCCCAGCTGCACCAGCTGCTCGAAGTTGGCGAGGTCGGACATCGCGCCGCCCTGCGCGGCCGATGCGCCCTTCACCGACTTGGCGATCGTGTAGAACTCGACCAGGTAGTTGCTGATCTCGGTCGGGCTGGCGATCACCCGCTTCACGTCGCGCTTGAGGATGTGCCTGAGTTCGGGCTCCCATTCATGGATGAACGGCTCGCACACGGCGAGCGTCACCTCGCGCGGCGTCACCGCCACCGGCAGTATCCGGAAGCGCGTCGCATACGCATTCGATACGACCTGGGTCACCCCTGCGAAATCGATCTTGAACGGATCGATCTTCAGGTAGGGCAGGCCTGCCTTCTCGGCGAACCACTCGGTCAGGCTGTCCAGCGCGAGGAGCTTGCGACCGGGCCGTGGATCCTTCCACTTCTGCTCCGCGACGATCGCCAGCGGATGCAGCTCGGACCGGCTGAAGCGCCCACCCCGGGTCAGCAGCCCGGCCTGCTCGGCGTCGATGAGCGCATCGGCCAGCAGGTCGGCGGCCACTGCATCGATCGATACCTTGCGGCCGGTCGGCGTGGCGGCAATGGCGGATGCGTGGCGGGCGGATGCCGCGGCGGCAGCCTGCGGTGACTGCGGGGGATGCACGGTTGAAGGAGCCTGGGTTGCGGTCGTCGGGGGCATGGAGGGTCCGCCAGGGCAGAAATTCCCTGCTGAACCCAATAACGGCCTTGGCGCGGTCCGCTTGAGCCGGAGATGCGCGCTGCGTCCGGCACCACGGCAGGAACCCATTATGCAAGGATTTTTCGCGGTTTCAAACAGTTACGCGAGAAACCGGCTGTTTTTTCTGCGAACGACGACCGCGCCGGCGATGCCCCCGGACAAGGGTGCGTCAGTCGAACGAGACGGTGCCTGCCATCGTCTGCCCGCCGCCCGGCCCGGCCGCCCACAGGTCCGCCGACCGTCCGTCGGCTGAAGGAATGCCGTTCAGCGTCAGCGCGAGTCCGCCGAACGTGGGCGAAAGCGCGCGGTACTCGAACCTGGCCAGCCTCCGGGCCGGCGGTGCCTGCGTGCGGGCGAGGTCTAGCAGCAGCGTCGCCTGCAGGGGGCCGTGCACGACGAGTCCCGGATAACCTTCGGTCCCGGTCACGTACGGGGCATCGTAGTGGATGCGGTGGCCGTTGAAGGTGAGCGCGGAATAGCGGAACAGCATCACTTCATCCGGAACCGTCGTGCGCGTCCAGACGGCGCCCGCCGGGCCCGGTCGCGGCGCCGGGACGGGATCGCCGGGCCTTGCCGCCTCCCGGTACACGATGTCGTGCTCCTCCACGACCGACACGCCCGCAGCCGTCGAGATCGTGTGGCGCACGGTGACGAAGACCAGGGTGCCGGTACGCCCGCTCTTGGGTTCGACCGAGACGATCTCCGACAGCCGGGTCGCCGCGTCGCCCACGCGCAGCGGCGAACGCCATTCGATGCGGCCGCCGGCCCACATGCGACGGGGCAGCGGCACCGGCGGCAGGAAGTCGCCGCGCCGCGGATGGCCGTCGACGCCGACCTGCGAAGCCGGCCGCGCCTCCAGGAAATAGAGCCAGTGCCAGGCAGGGGGGACTTCATCCCCGGTCCCGGGGCCGTCGCCGTCGCCGGAGCGGTCGAGCGTCGCGCACATCGCCTTCACCGGCCACGCGGTGATGATGTCGTGTTCCGTTCGCTGGCGACCCACCCATTGCCGGAACGTTTCGAATGCCGTCTCGCCCATCGTCTCAGTCCTCTCTATCCTGCAGTCAGGCCGTGCGCTTCGTAGACCGGAGCCGCACGGGCCGAGGTCAGGAAGGCGATCAGCGCCGCGCCGCCGGTCGGTTCGGCGCAGCCGGCGAGCAATCCCGCGGCGTTGCCGAAGATCTTCTGCACGCCGGCGGGCAGCGGGCCGACGACCTCCACGCCCGGCACCGCGCGCAGTTCCGAGATCTGCTGGATGCCGATCTGTGCGCCGCCGGCGACCAGCACCTCGCCGATCAGTCCGCCCGGACGCGTGCGTGTCTTCGGCCGCACCCGGTCGCCGAGCCCGAGGGTATCGATCAGGCCGGAGAAGTACATGCCGCTGGCGCCTTCGGTGGTATGCGCGATCGATTCGGCATCGAGCAGCATCTGGCGGAAGGCCTCGACAGTGTCGATCTTCGGATGCGGCGTTCCGGACTTCACGCCGACCCCGACCCCGGAACTCGCCACGGGACGGATGCTCGCGCGATCGACCAGCCCGCGTGCCGCGAGGTCTTCGAGGGTCGACGTGCCGAGCAGCACGACATCGGCCGGCTCGCCGGCGGCGATGCGCCGCAGGATCGCCTTGGCCGGATCGAAGGTCACCGATACCGCGCCGCCGCCCGACTGTTCATGGACGGGGATCAGCGCTTCGACCGCTGCGCGAACGCTGTTGCTGGCGAATACCTTGATGGGCATGGCAGGGGTTCCGGGCCGTCTGGCCTTTGGCGTGACTGGGACGCGCGATTGTGCCGCGCGCGCGCGCCGCAGTCACGGCTCGAACGAGATCCCGCGTACCGCCTCGCCGCCGCCGATGGTGCCGATCAGCGTTGCCTTGCCGGTCGCCAGGTCGACGAGATGGAAGGAGGACCGATCGCCCCCGGGCGAGGTGACCGAGATGAACGCGGCCCCGGTCAGGGCAGCGATGTCGAAGCCGATGCGTTCCGCGCCCGCGATGCCGAGCGGCCCGAGGGTACGCAACAGGCCGGTGTCGGGCGAGACCGGCGGCTTGCCGCCTTCCGGACTGCCCAGGACCACCAGCGTGCCGGCCATCGCATCGATGGCGAAGCTTGTCGTGCGCTTCGCGTCGTTCCTGTCGTAGGCAACGGCTGCGGCGACGATCCGCGGTCGTCGCGCGGCATTGCGGTCGTTCTTTGCATAGGCCAGCGGCGCATCGATCTCGAGGCCGGGGGTTGTGGGATCGACATCCACGACCTCGCCGGAATCCGGATCGAGGCGGAGGTTCTGGCCGGTGTCGCTGACCACCCGGATGCGGTCCACCGCCGGGTTGAAGTCGAACCCGAACTCCCAGCCGATCAACGGCCTGAGCAGGGGCGCAGGCCCCACCGCCGAGACCCTGCCGCTGAGGGGGTCGACACGCAGCAGGCGGGATTCGCTGCCGGTACGTCCGAGCGCGTAGAGCCTGCCCGGTGCCCGGAAATCGATGCCGAGGATCTCTTCGCCGTCGCGCAACCCTGAAAGAGGCACCGACGACAGCAGGCGCGAGGGTTGTCCCGCATTGAAGCGGATGAGGCGGTTGCCGGTCGTCACCGCGAGGAAGACCTCCCTGCGCGGAGGACCCTCCGGTTCCACCGCTGCCGCCTCGGCCGGGCGCACAGGCGCAGCGGGCGCCTCGGCCTGCGCCGCCGGCCCGGCCTGCGTCGAGGGCTTGCCGGGCGCGCTCGTCGCCACCGGCGGGCGTGCAGGCCAGGACATCGGCAGGTTCGCGCAGCCGGCCGCCAGCAGGGCGAGCACGGTCGAGAGCAGGGCGGGGATCAGTGGCGAACGGCGTGGCGTACGCGGGCAAGGAATGAGGCAATGCATCGAGTCGGGCGCTCCAGGCCAGCAGGTCGGGCCACCGCCCCGGCGGTCCGGTGCCGGCGCGGCGATCGCTGCCCGTCGGATCAAGGGCGCCGGGCGCCCGGAGTGTAGTCTGTCCGCCTAGTTCGGCTTTGCGCCCGAGGCCTTGACGACCTTGCCCCAGCGCGCCACTTCCGCGCGGATGAACGCGCCGAACTGCTCCGGCGTGGAACCGGCGATGGCGACATCCATGCGATCGAACCGCTCGCGCAGGTCCGGCTGGCCGAGCGACTTGACCGATTCCCGGTGCAGGCGCGAGACCATGTCCTTCGGCGTGGCGGCTGGCACCAGCAGGCCGTACCAGGTCGCCGCCTCGAGCACCGGGTGGCCGGCCTCGATGACGGTCGGCACGTCGGGCAGCAGTGGCGATCGCTTCTCGCCGGTCACCGCGACGCCGTGCAGCCGGCCCGCCTTTACCTGCGGGATCGCGTTCACCGTGGTCACGAGGCCAGCCGGGATCTCTCCGCTCAGCACTGCCCCGGCCACCTGCGGCGTGCCCTTGTAGACGACATGGGCCGCATCGATCTTCATTGCGCTCTTGAACAGCTCCACCCAGAGGTAGGTGCCGGCGCCGGCGGACCCGATGTTCAGTTCCCCGGGCCGCTTGCGCGCGACCGTGATCAGTTCGTTCAGCGTGCGCGCCGGCAGGGACGGATGCACCGTCAGGAAGTAGGGCGCGGAGCCGACCAGCGTCACCGGTGCGAAGTCGCGCAGCAGGTCGTATCCGAGCTTGTCGTACAGCGTCACGCTGATCGCGTGCGAGCTGTTGCCGAGGAGCAGCGTCTGGCCGTCCGGCGCCGCGCGCGCCGCGATCTCAGCGCCGATGTTGCCACCCGCCCCGGGACGGTTGTCGACCACCACCGGCACGCCGAGCGCCGTGCCCAGGTGGTTGCCGAGCAGGCGACCGATGGTGTCGTTGTTGCTGCCCGGCGCGAACGGCACCATCATGCGGATCGGTCCCGAAGGCCAGCCCTGGGCCGTAGCGGCACCGCAGGTGAAGAGCAGGCTGCCGGCGAGGGCCAGCATCGGAAGGTTCCGTCTTTTCATCGTTCGCCCCTGGGTGATGAGGATCGGTTCGACCGCGCGACCCGCCGGGATGCTCAGTCGATCGTGGCTGCACGGCGCACGCTCGCGATCAGCGAACTGCGCATCAGGAAGGCCTTCTGCTTCGCCGGATCCGCCTCGGTGGCGCGCAGTTCATCCAGGCGGCGCTGGCGCGCCGCGGGGTCCTTTTCCTCCAGGCGCTTCTTGTTGTTGATGGTCTGCTCCTGGATGAACTCGGCGTTCAGCGTGCGCCGCCGGCGCTCGTAACGGTCTAGCCGGTCCTCGCCCGCACCCGCGCGCGCCGCCTCGAGCGTGTCGACCAGTTCCATCGCATCGTGGATGCCGCAATTGAGGCCGAGCCCGCCGATCGGGTTGTTCAGGTGGGACGCGTCGCCCGCGAGGTAGATGCGCCCGACGCGGAACTTCGCCGCGATGCGCTGGTGCACGTTGTAGATCTTCCGGTGCACGACGTCGTCTAGGGTGCAACTGCGGTCGAGCCCCAGCATGCGGCCGATGACCGAATCATCGGCCAGCGCCTGTTCGTCGCTTTCCGACTCGCGGGTCGGCATCACGGCACGCCAACGGCCCTTCATGTCGTCGCCGGCCACCTTGAAGATCATCGCCCACTCTTCGGAGCCTGCCAGGTAGTTGCGGTAGCAGCAGCCGAGCGAGCGTTCGAAGTCGTGCACGGTCGTCAGCACGGTGAAGCGTTCAGGAAAGGTGAAGCCCTCGAACGGGATGTCGAGCAGCTTGCGGATCGTGCTGCGACCGCCGTCGGCGGCGACCAGCCAGTCACAGTCGATGTCCGACAGTTCGCCGTCGCGCCGCACGGTGACCGTGACCTTGCCTGCGTCCTGCACTGCGCCCACCACCTCGGCGCCGAGTTCCGCCGTGCAGCCGGGGAACGCGGCGATCTTCGGCAGCAGCATCTGCACCAGCTTGTGCTGTTCGGTCTGCACGGCGAACGTGAACTTCGTCTCGTCGCGCAGGATCTCGTGGTCGAACTGCGCGACGCGGGTCTGCGTGTCGCGGTCCCAGAACTGGAAGTAGCGGCAGACCAGCCCCTTCGCGATGAACTCGTCGGCGAAGCCCAGCCGGTCGATGTACTCGAGCGTCGACGGATGGGTGGTGGCCGCGCGCGGGTTGTCGTCGATCTCGCGCGCCGACTCGAGCAGCGTGACCCGGAAGCCGCGCTGCGCGCAGGCGAGTGCCGCGACGACGCCGGTCGGTCCGCCACCGGAAATCACCACGTGCCCGCCGCCTGCCATCGCCATCAGTGCGCCTCGCCGGAGAAGTTCTGCGTGATCGTGCTCTTCGCCACGCGCACCGTCTTCATCGGCGCAGGCGTGTTCCGGCTGCGTCCGACGAAGCGCGGAATGCCGTCGGTCACCACTGCGCCAACCGCGGCGATGTCGCCGTTGCGCAGCGCGTCCAGGGCATTGTTCTTCGTCCCCCCCACACAGGCGTCGAGGATGACCACGTCTGCGTCCTTGCCGGCGCGCAGGAAGCCGTTGTTCAACCGGTAGATGGTCGCGTTGTTGCCGGTGGCGGCGGCGATCGCCCACTCCACCGGCATCTGGGTGAGGCTCGCCAGGTGGGTGATCGTGTACATCATGCCCAGCGGCATGATGCCGGAGCCGGTCGGGGTGTCCGTGGCGATCAGGAAACGATCGAACTGATCGGCTTCGCGCGCCATGTCGCCGAGCATCAGCAGGGTGCGCAGGTTGCCGGCGGTGCAGACCTGCATCGCGATCGTGCTCTCGTGCAGGATTCGCGGGAAGTCGGTGTCCGGCATCGCCACCGGGCCGCCGTTGATGTGGAAGGACACGTGGGGCTGCATGGCCAGCAGGTGGTCGGCCCAGATGCCCGACGAGCCCGGGATCGACGACCCGCCGGTGTGGACCGTGGTGATCATGCCGTGCTTCTTCGCCCAGCCGATCATCGGCGCATACTCGAACGGCGTCTTCACCGCGCCGAAACCGGCCTTGGCGAGCCACAGGCCCTTGGATGCAACCTCGGCGAAGTCGGCCTCGACCAGTCCCGGCTCCAGGATGATCGACCCGGCATGGACCTTCATGCCTCCCGGACGCAGGTGCTCGAAGCACTTCATCGCCGCGACCGCCAGCGCCTTGACGCCCTCCGGGTCTTTCGGGCGACCCGGTACATGCACCTCGGATGCGCTGATCGCCGTGGTGGTGCCGCCGTGCACATAGCTCTCGAGGAAGCCGACGGTCTTCTGGCGCGGCGTGTAGTCGCCGAACGTGTTGTGGATCTGGGAATCGATCAGGCCCGGGATCGCGGTGGCGCCGCCGGCATCGATGACCACGTCGCAGGCCTCCACCTTGTCGGCGGACACGGTGCCCACCTCCAGGATCTTGCCGCCTGCCATGAGGATGGTGTCCCCGCTGGCGAACGGATCGCGCCAGTCGCCGGTGACGATCGTGCCGAGGTTTACGATGGCGGTCTTCATGCGTGTTCTCCAGGTTCGTCGCGGGCGGGTGGCAGGGGACTGCGGTTCATTCCGGGGATCAGGTGAGGCCGTCTTCGCACCGCGCGTCGGCCAGCCGGAGGCCGCCCACGCGCGCGTTGATGCGCCCGCGGTTGGCGACACAGAAGATCACCGCGATCTCGTCCGGCATCGGCGCATCGGGCAGGTTCACCGACATGCCGTCGTAGTGCGACCGCACGAACAGCGCATCCTTCGAGGCGAGCGGCACGTCGATCGTGGTGCCGGGCGCGGCGCGCTTGGTGCAGGAGGAGATCCATGCCTTGCCGCCGCCGAGTGCCTGGCGCAGCGGCTCGGCGAAGGCGGTCGTGAGCAGCGCGTTCGCATGTTCCTGTTCGCCTGCGAGGCCGACGATGCCGGCCTTGCCGTAACTCTGCGCGGAATAGGGTGCGAGCGCCGCGACCGCTGCTTCGGCAAGCTGGTGGCCGAGCGCCACGCTGGCCTCGATCATCGGCTTCAGGTCTTCGACGTAACTGCCGGCGTGGGGATTGGCGACGATGGCGACCGCGGCGACCTTGCGCAGCGGGGGCTCGCCCGCGCGACCGGATTCCTCGAACACGGTGTCGACGATGGTGTACGTGCGGCGCACGGTGAGCTTCATGGGCAACCTCTCGTTTGTCGAAGGCCGAAGGGCGGGGCGGCTCCGCCTGTTGACACGGCGCATGGGCCGAAAATATGATTGTCAGACAATGCTGTCAAGCAGCGCCCCTGGCGCCGCCGGCGCGACCTCCGCGGACATCCCGATGCACGGTTCCACACTGCAAGGCTCCACCCTCCTGTTCTCGGAGATGACCCCGCAGCCCGCCTGGGAGGCCGGGTTCAACGACTGGTACGACGACGAACACATCCCGCTGCGCATGGCCTGCCCCGGGTTCATGAGCGCCCAGCGCTACCGGGCAACGGCCAGCGCGAGCTACCTCGCGGTCTACGAAATGGGCGGGGCCGGGGACCTGAAGACCCCCGCGTACGCGAAGGTGAAGGGCCAGCCGAGCGAGCGGACGCGGCAGATGCTGGGCGGCGTCGCCGGCTTCACGCGCTACATCTGCGACCAGGTGGGTGAACTGCGGCAGCCCGCGCCGGACGTCGATCCGCTCGCCGCGCCGCTGCTGTTCGCGGTTTTCTTCGCGGTGCCTCGCGATCGCCGGGCCGCGTTCGACGACTGGTACGACCGCGACCACCTGCCGCAGCTGCTCGCCTGTCCGCACTGGCTGATGGCGCGCCGACTCGAAGTGGTCGACGGCGATCCGGGGCAATGGACGCACCTCACCCTGCACTACCTCGGCGACCGCGCGGCGCTCGAGTCACCGGAACGTGCCCGGGCCCGCGCCTCGGCGGGGCGGCTCGCGATCGCCGCGGAGCCCTGGTTCCGCCCGGAGTACCTCACGTTCTCGCGCCATGGCGAACGCCAGCGCGGCGTCGCGGCCGACGACGGCCTGCGCTGATCGGGGGCGGGATTGGACCTCAAGGTGGTGCCGAAGACGGTCCTGCACCTGGCTGCGGAGAACCTGCGGCAGGCGATCTTCAACGGCGTGTTCCAGCCGGGTGAGCGGCTGGTCGAGGCCGACCTCTGCAGCCGCCTCGACATCAGCCGTGCGTCGCTGCGCGAGGCGCTGCGCATCCTGGCCGCCGAGAAGCTGATCACCCTGGTGCCCAATCGCGGGCCGTCGGTCGCGTCGATCTCCTGGGCCGAAGCGGAGGAAATCTACGACGTGCGCGCCATGCTGGAGGGCGAGGCGGCCTTTCGCGCAGCGACCCGGCTCGATGCCGGCGCGCTGCGCGAGATGCGTGCGGCGCTCGTCGAGTTCGAACGGGCCGTCGCGCGGCGCGATCCGGCCGGCCGGCTGGGTGCGACCGCGCGGTTCTACGACGCGATGCTCGGCGGTTGCGAGAGCGCGGTGATCGCCGAACTGCTGCAGGGGCTGGTCGCGCGCATTACATTCCTGCGGGCGCGTTCGATGCAGCGCGCGGGCCGGGCGCGCGAAAGCGCAGGCGAGCTGCGCAGGCTGCTGGCATGCCTCGAGGCGCGCGATGCGTCCGGCGCACGGGCCGCGGCGATCGATCATGTGCACCGGGCCTGTGCGGCGGCGCGCGCGGCCTTCCCTGGCGTGCGTGCCGCCTGAAGGAAGGGCGCTCGGCGGGCTCTGGCACGGGATTCGCTTTTCTCCTCGGCACAGGCGCTTCGCCTGTCGCCCTCCCCCGAGAACAGGAGCACCGTCGATGAGCCCGTCCGCTGCGATCAGAGCTGCCGCACGTCCGGACCGTATCCTGCGGGCCGCGCTCGTGGTCGGGGTTGCCGTCCAGGCATCCGCTTCGGTGGCCCAGGACTGGCCGCAGCGTCCGTCGCGCGTGATCGTGCCGTTCAGCGCCGGTGGCAACACGGACAGCATCGCGCGGATCGCGGCCGACTGGCTGACCTCGCGCCTGGGCCAGAACGTCCTGGTCGAGAATCGTCCAGGGGCCAGCGGCAGCATTGCCACCGAACTGGTGGCGCGGGCGCCCGGGGACGGCTACACGATGCTGATGGGGACGCCGACCCAGCTCGCGATCTATCCCGCGATGGCCAAGGTGCCGTACGACGCAGCGCGCGACTTCGCGCCGATATCGATCGTCGGCACCAATCCGTACGCGCTCGGCGTGCATCCTTCGCTGCCGGTGAAGTCCCTGAAGGACCTGGTCGCGCTGGCCCGGTCAAGGCCTGGCGCGATGCCCTACGGATCGGCCGGCACGGGTGCAGGCACGCACCTGACCATGGCGATGTTCCTGTCGCGCGCCGGCGTCGAGATGAACCACGTCCCCTACAAGGGCGGTTCGGTTGCCGTGGCGGAACTGGTCGGCGGACAGATCGTCGCCTACTTCGGAAACGTCGCGGAGATCGTTCCGCATGCGCGCTCGGGTCGGGTGCGCGCGCTGGCGGTGTCCGGCCTGAAGCGATCGCAGCAACTGCCCGACGTGCCGACCGTCGCCGAGCAGGGGTACCCCGGCTTCGAGGCGTTCACCTGGAACGGCCTGCTCGCCCCGGCGAAGACGCCGCCGGCGGTGGTGTCGCGCGTGGCGAAGGAGATCGCCGCGGCGACGCGCGACCCGGCCGTCGTCAAGCGGCTCGATGCCATTGGCGTCGAGCCGCTGGGCAACACGCCGGCGGAGTTCTCGAAGGTGCTCGCCGAGTCGATTACGCTGTACGCTGAAGGGGTTCGCATCTCCGGCGCGAAGGCGGAGTGAGTGCGCGGCTGGGTTGCGGCGCGGACTGCGCGGTGCAGGCCCGCGTGACAGACGGAGGAAGATGATGTTCGATACAGCACTGGTGGGTGGCCACCTGGTTGATCCCGCGCAGGGCCTCGACGGCCGGTTCGACGTCTGCATCACCGGCGGCCGCGTCGCGGCGATCCTGGCCCACGGCCAGCCGGTCGAGGCGCGCGAAGTGGTCGACGTGTCCGGCCGGCTGGTGGTTCCCGGCATGATCGATACCCATGCCCATGTGTTCCGGCATGTCACTGGGCGTTTCGGACTCGACGCCGACCTGTGCGGCGTGCAGTCCGGCGTGACCACGCTGATCGACCAGGGCGGCCCTTCCTGCATCACGATGCCTGCGTTCCGCGCGAACGTCGTGGCGACCAGCCGCTCGCGCGTGTTCACCTACCTGTCGGCCTACCTGGTCGGAGGACTGGAGGGGCACTACTATCCTTCGCTCTACCGCCCGGATTGCATCGACGTCGAGGCAACGGTGAAGTCCGCGCTGGCCAATGCCGATCTCGTGAGGGGCTTCAAGGCGCATGCGGAAGTCGGCGGCGCCGCACGCTGGGGCAACGAGGTCATGCAGCGCTGCACCGAGATCGGACGCGGGGCCAACCTGCCGCTGTACATCCACTTCGGCCAGCTGTGGCCGATGCCCGATGCCCAGGAGGCCGCGGGGCGCGAACCGGTCGATGCCGACGACATCCTCGCGCAGGTGGTGCCGATGCTGCGCGCCGGCGACATCCTCGCGCATCCGTTCACCCGCCATCCGGGCGGTTTCGTGAACCGCGAGGGCAGGGTCCATCCGGTGGTGCGCGAGGCACTCGAGATGGGCATGAAGATCGATGTCGGCCATGGTTCGCATTTCAGCTTCAACATGGCGCGCATCGCGCTGGATGCCGGCATCGTGCCGCACACCCTGGGCGCCGACATGCACGGCTACAACACGCCGGTGCCGCCGCCGCCGGGCACGCCCGAGCAGCACTCCGACCAGGACCACATGTTCTTCGGCAAGCAGCGCTTCTCGCTGGCCTCGGCGATGACCTCGATGCTCGCGCTCGGCCTGCCGCTCGAGCATGTCGTGCGCATGGTCACCGTCAATGCGGTCGAGATCTTCGGGCTGCCTTCCGAACTCGGCACGCTGCGCCCGGGCAATCCTGCCGACGTCAGCGTGCTCCACGACGAAGCCGGCCGCTTCCCGCTGACCGACAACGAGCAGACGACGGTGGTCGGAAACCGGCTGCTTTCGCCCGACTTCTGCCTCGTCGCCGGCACGCGCCATCAGGCCACCTCCGCGATCCTGCCGAAGGTGGAGCGGCTCGCCGCGTGAACCGCCTGGACGCGGGCTCGGCAGACGGCCCGGCTTCACTCGCCGCGCGCTTCGCCGGCGCCCGGTGGCTCGACGTGGTCACGCGCCGGGAGGCGCTGCCCGCGCTGCCCGACCATGTGCTGCTGCACGCCGGGCCCGCCTTCGACGGTCCGCCGCCGGCCCCGGTGCTCAATGCGGCGGTGCAGGCCCTGCGTTTCGAACGCCTGGCCGACAGCGCGGACGCGGCTGCAGGCATGATTGCAGCCGGGCGCGCGCGGTTGATGCCGGCGCAGGACGCGGGCGTTGCGACCCCGCTGGCCCAGGTCGTGTCGGCATCGATGCCGATGGCGGTCGTCGGCAGCGACCGGCGTACCTTCCTCGCGCCGCTGGTAGAGGGCACGCCCCCGGCGCTGCGCTTCGGGTCGGCGGATCCGGCGTGCCTCGGGCGCATGTCCGCCATCGCTGCCCTTGGCTTGCAGGTGCTCGCGCCGCTGCTGCGTGCCCGCCCGGTGCCGCTGGACGCGGTGATCGCACGCGCACTTGCGTCCGGCGACGAATGCCATGGCCGGACGGCGGTGGCGAACGAGGCCGTGCTCGCCGCGATCGAGGGCCTCGCAGCCACCCATGCCGCCCTGCCGGCCGCGAATGCGAACTTCGTGCTGCCCGTGCTGATGGCCGCTGCGGGCTGGTTGCTCGCGGGTGGCGACGGTGAGCCACGCGCCGGCGGGATCGCCGCGGTCGGCGGCAACGGGCTGCGCTTCGGCTTGCGCGTGCACGGCCGTCCGGACTGGACATGCGTGCCTGCGACGCCACCGATCGGCGGACGCCTGCCGGGGCGCGAGTCGGCAGTGCCGCTGGGTGCGATCGGCGACAGCGCGGTGATCGATTTCTGCGGGCTGGGTGGCCAGGCGATGCATCTTGCACCGGCGCTGGCCGCGGAGTGGTCGACGTGGATGCAAGGGGACCCGCTTGCGCGCAGGCAGGCCGTGGTCGATCCGCAGAGCGGCCTGGTCGACCCCGCGCGCGTCGCCGCTGCCGGCCTCGTGCCGCAGGTGAACCTGGCGATCCTCGATCGGGACGGTGCGCAGGGACTGCTCGGGCGCGGCTTCATGCTGCCGGTGCCGGCGCTGTTCGCGGTCCCGCGCTGATCAGGCGCGGACCGCTTCGCGCCGCAGGCCGATCCAGCTCAGTTGCGCCAGTGCACACATGATCAGCACCATGCCGGCCAGCTCGTTGCGCGCCGGCGATTCATCGAGCAGCAGCAAGCCGAGCGTGATCGCGATCACCGGCGTCATCATGGTCGCGAGGCCTGCGACCGGCGCGACCAGGCGGTCCAGTGCGTAGAGCCAGAGGAACCAGCACAGGGTCAAGGGGATGAACGCGTTGTAGAGCACGGCGAGGATGTATGGCGTGCTCCATTCGGTCTGCCGTTCAGGGACCAGCAGCGCGATGGCCACCAGCCACACGGTTCCGATCAGCGTGTTCCACGCGTTGATCGACCACAGGTCTACCTGGACGCGCGCACGCATCCGCTTGGTGATGATCGCGGCGATCGCCCAGACCAGACCCGCCCCGGTGGCGAACAGGTTCGACAGCAGGGTGGTGTTCCGGCTCCAAGGGGCGATCACCAGCAGCAGCCCGGCCCCGGCGAGCGCGACCGCCATCCATTGCCAGCCGTGCAGCCGCTCGCCGAGGATCGGCCACGCGAGCAGCATCACCCAGAAGGGCATCGTGTAGCAGAGGATGGAACTGGTCCCGGCCGAGCCTGCCATCACGCTGCCGGAGGTGAGGGCACCCCAGAGCAGGGTCTGGAAGACGCTCAGCCAGGCGATCCAGACCCAGGGCACCGGTTGGCGCGCGCGGCCGGTCAGCACCAGGATGGCGAACAGCGGCACCAGCGCGACCAGCGCACGGTGCACGCAGAACTCGAACGGGCCCGCATACTGCATCGCGGTCTTCATCACCACCCAGTTGAAGCCCCAGGCGAACGAGGCCAGGACCAGTGCGGCGATCGGCCGCCAGTGGCGCAGGGCTGCTTCGCCGTTCAGACCGGTACCGCGATCGCTTCGAACGCCGCCTCGCAGTTGACCAGGTCGACCCGCTTGCGCACGATGCGCAGCGCGCCGTCGACCCGGCGCAGCCAGTGTCGCTGGCGGCCGACGAACGTGCGCTGCTGGTCGAGGCGGAACTCGGCGGTGATCGCCGAGGACAGAACCAGCACGTCGCTGGCCGGCAGCCCGATGTCCGGCTCGGCGGCCGGGGTGCCCGGCTCGACGGTGACGCTGCCGACCAGGTGCACCGTGTTCGACGGCGGCGTCTGGACGTGGATCAGCGGATGCTCGAGGCGATCGATGCGGGTGCGCATCAGTTCGAGGTCGTCGTAGAACAGCGAGGTCTGGCCGAACGGCGTGCGCTGGCCGACGGTGGCCGGCACCCAGTAGGAACCGTCCTCGGTGAACAGCGCCATCCAGTCGCGGAAGCGCCGTTCGTCGAGCAGCCTCGACTCGTGGATCAGGAACTGCTCGTACTCGCCGGCCATCATGCCGCGGCCATGTAGTCGAGCCAGGCGCGGAACTGGCCGCGCACGACGAGTTCGTCGGTCGCCATCTGGCGCAGCGCGCCGGGCGGATCGATCGGCTCCTCGCGCCCGAGTCCGCGCGAGATGTCCACCCAGTCGGTCTGCTGGCTCTGCAGCCCCGCCTGCGCCCGGGCGAATGCCTCGAGGTCGTCGGACTGCACGAACGAAGCCGCGGCATGCGTGACGTTCAGCAGCCGGGTGTTGCGCACGTTCATCGAGTCGGGCGCGCCCACCAGCCGCACCGGGTAGATGTTCACCTCGGTCATGTCGACCGCGATCGGCCGGATCACGCGGATGTGCATGTTCAGGCCCATGAAGGACACGTTCGGGTAGAGCAGGGAGTTGTGCATGCGCGGGGTGAGGATCCACTCGGCGCGCTCTGCACCGACCGCGGCGGCGAGGGTGCGCTTGTACTCGTCGTACACCGCGCTCGACCGCTCGTTCTCCTTCAGTTCGGTGTTGCTGGTCCAGCAGTGGCCGAAGCCCACCGAGTAGCTGCGCCGCTGCTTCCACTGCGGCGCGGTGCGCTGGCCATCGACCACCTTCGCGCCCTCTTCGTCGCCCTCGCGGCGCGAGAATTGCACGCCCTTCTGGTTGACGGTGGAGGCGTGGCTGAACGGCACGTGGTAAGAGTCGACTGCGTTCTCGGCCTGCATCTTCCAGTTGGCGCGCACGATGTAGCGGTGCACCCCGGCATCGAGTGCGATCTCGCCACCCGGCGCGCGGTCGACGATGTCGTCGATGTTCTGCGTCATGGGCGCGATCCAGTCGTCGAATGCCACGCCCGACGGTGACAGGCTCGCAAACACGAACCCCCGGTAGATTCCCACGCGCGGCGCGGTCGCGAGGTTGAAGTCGCACAGCTTGAAGCCGGGCGCGCAGCCTTCATCGACCGGCACGCGAAGCAGCGTGCCGTCGGGGTCGAAGGTCCAGCCGTGGTACAGGCAGATCAGCCGCTGCCGGTTGCCCTGCCGCTCCGCGACCAGCTTGACGCCGCGATGGGTGCAGCGATTGAGCACCACCCGAACCGAGCCGTCATGGTGGCGGGTCATCAGCACCGGCTGGCGGCCGAGGTCGGTGGTGATGAAATCGCCCGGCTTCGGGACCTGCGTTGCATGGCCGACGAACAGCCAGGCGCGGCCGAACAGCCGATGCATCTCGAGCTCGAACACCGCCGGATCGGTATAGACGCGGCGATGCACCCGCCCGGGTTCGACCAGCGAGGCGATGCCTCGATCGTTCAGCGAACCGTCCGGCATGTCTGCTCCTTGTCTTGACCTGGGGGCATGCGCCTGCAGCAATCGTCCGCCGCGAATCTGTCCGGCAGAGATCGAAGGTTAAGGACTACGCGCAGGCGCGTCAATTCGGGCAGCCTGTCCTGGCGGGAAAGCACGTGTACGGACCGCCGTGATTCCAGCTTGTGATCACAGCCGCGGGCCGGGGGGCTTGCGCGCAGGCCCGGGCGGCAGGAAACTTGCTTACGCGGATGGATCATCGCCGCCGCCGGAAGGCAGTGGCCGGTGGCACCCGTGCCCGCATCCACCAGGAGTCCCCCAGGAATGTCTTCCCGACGCCTTGCCCCTTCCGCTTCCGGCCACTCCAGAACGGCCCGACCGTCGTCCCGTGCCAGCGCTCTCGCGGGCACTGCCCTGGGCGCGATGCTCCTTTCGGGTGCGCCCGGCATGGCGCATGCACAGTCCGCGGGCGCCTATCCGATCAAGCCGATCCGCATGATCGTCTCCTTCGCGCCGGGGGGGGCCGGCCGACATCGTGGCACGGACGATCAGTCCCAGGCTCGGCGAGCTCCTCGGCCAGCAGATCCTGCTCGAGAACCGCGGCGGTGCGGGCGGCACCATCGGTTCCGAGATCGTCGCCCGTGCCGCGCCGGACGGATACACGTTGACCTACATGAGCCAGAGCAGCGTGGTCTTCGCACCGTACCTGTACAAGAAGCTCGCCTATGATTCGATCAAGGACTTCACCCCGGTGTCCTCGATCGTGACCACACCCTATGTGGTCGCGATCAACCCGCGCGTGCCCGCCAAGACGCTGGCGGACCTTCAGCGGCTGGGCAAGGGCAAGAAGTCGTTCCTGACCTACGGCTCCTCCGGCCCTGGCGCCACGTCGCACATCGGCGGCGAACTGCTTGCCGCGGCCACCGGCCTGTCGCTGCTGCACGTGCCGTACAAGGGCACCGGCCCGGCGCTGGCCGGCGTGGTCGCCGGCGAGATCGACATGATGGTCGCCGACCTCGGTCCGGTGATCAGCATGGCCAGGGACGGGCGCCTGCGCATGCTGGCCGGTTTCGGCGCAAAGCGCGTCGCCGCCGTGCCCGAAGTGCCGACGGTGATCGAGTCCGGCTTCAAGATCGTGCCGCTCGAGGGCCGCTTCGGCCTGATGGGTCCGGCCAACCTGCCGAGGGACATCGTCACCCGCCTGCATGGGGCGGTGGTGACGACGCTGAAGACGCCCGAGATCCGCGCCCGGTTCGATTCGCTCGGCTACGAGATCATCGGCGACACGCCCGAGCAGTATGCGGCGATCGTGCGGCGCGAACTCGAGGAGTTCGGCAAGCTGATCCGCAAGGCCGGCATCCAGCCCGAGTGACGCCTCTGCGGCGGCTTGACACCCGCTGTGATCACGGTCAACCTTCGTGATCACAGCGGGTGGCCGTGCCGGCCACGAGACGACGGCCAGACAGTGCAGGGGCAGGGATGAGCAGGATCGTATCGGTGGAGACCATGCTCGTGCAGTTGCCGACCCGGCGCGAGCACAAGTGGACCGGCCTGACCGAGCCGATCGGCCGTTACGTGCTGACCCGGATGACCGACGACGACGGCGTCGTCGGCTGGGGCGAGGCGCCGGCGCTGAAGGACTGGGGCGGCGAGTTCGGACGCTACTTCGGCGAGTCGTCGTCGATCGTCGCGCTGGTGATCGAACGCTACCTCGCGCCGGCGGTGGCCGGAATGGACCCGGGCAACTTCGCCGCCCTGCACCAGCGGATGGACGCGGTGGTCAAGGGCTATCCGTATGCGAAGGCGTCGGTCGAGTTCGCCGCCTATGACCTCGCGGCGCGCCGGCTGGGCGTGCCGGTGCATGCGCTGCTCGGCGGCGCGTCGCGCACGCGGGTGCCGGTCACCCATTCGATCGGCCTGATCGGCATCGAAGAGGCGGAGCGCGAGGTGGCCAAGGTCGCCGCGGAAGGCATCCGCACGATCAAGATCAAGGTCGGCGTCGACCCGAAGCGCGACATCGAGGTGGTGCGCGTGATCCGCAACGCCGTGGGGCCGGATGTCGAGCTGTGCGTCGACGCCAACGAAGGATATGCCTCGCCGGGCGAGGCCATCCGCACGCTGCGCGCGATGGAGGCGTACGGCCTGAAGTACGCCGAGCAGCCGGTGATGGGCATCGAGCGCATCTCCCAGGTCGCGCGCGCGATCGACACGCCGGTGATGGCCGACGAGAGCGCCTGGAATGCGCATGACGTGGTGCAGATCATCGCCCAGGGCGCGGTGCAGATCGTCTCGATCTACACCACCAAGCCGGGCGGGCTTTACCGCGCGATGGAAGTCGCCGCCGTCTGCCGTGCGGCAGGCATCCTGTGCAACGTGAATGGCTCGGTCGAGACCGGCGTCGGCAACCTCGCCAACATCCACCTCGCGGCCGCGGCCCCGGCCGTCACGCTGTCCTGCGTCGTGCCGGTGTCGACGCCGGCCGAGGCGCAGCATGGCCAGGTCGGTGGCATCTACTACAAGGACGACCTGCTGGCCGAGCCGATGCGCCTGGTCGACGGCGCCATCGAAGTGCCGACCGGCGCGGGCATGGGCATCGACGTCGACCTCGCCAAGGTCGAGCGCTACCGGGTCCGGGATTGAACAGCACACGTGGGGAAACACCTTGAGAGCTGAGATCGTCGCGCGGCTGGTGGCCGCCATGAAGAAGGCCGGGCTGGATGCCGTGGTCACCGTGTCTCCGGAGAACTTCGGATGGCTCAACGGCTTCGTCGTGCCGTCGCAGCCGCTGATGCGCCATCGGCATGCCATGAGCATCGTCACCGCCGACGGCCGCACCGCGCTGGTCGCGGTCGACATGGAAGAAACGACGGTACGCAACCGTGCGCCCGACATGCCGGTGCGCATCTGGGCCGAGTTCACCGATTCGCCGATGGAAGCCCTGTCGCAGTCGCTGCGCGAGTTCGGGCTCGCCGCCGGGAAGGTCGGCATCGAGCTGGACTACCTGCCTGCCGGGGACTTCGCGGCGCTCGTGCGTGCCGTGCCGGGTGCGCGCTTCGAGCCCTGCGAGGCGATGCTGGCCCTCCTGCGCCAGTCCAAGACCCCGGACGAGATCGCGCTCATGCGCCGGCTGTCGCGCATCGCCGACCAGGCGATCACCGACGCGCTGTCCTCGGTGCATCCGGGCGACACCGAGATGGACATCGCCGCCGCGCTCACGGGGAACATCTACGCGCTGGGCGCCGAGCAGTTCAAGCTGATGATCGTGGCCACCGGCGAGCGCAGCCAGTTGCCCAACGTCGGCCCGACCGGGCGCAAGCTGCTGGCGCAGGATGTCTGCCGGGTCGAGATCTTCTCGGTGATCGGTGGTTACCAGGCGGGTGTGTGCCGCACGGCAGTGGTCGGCGAAGCGCCGCCGCATGCCGAGCGCATCTGGAAGCACCTCGTCGAATGCAAGTATCAACTGCTCGACATGATCAAGCCCGGCGTGAGCTGCCGCGAGGTCTACGGGGCGTTCATCCGCAAGCTCACCGAGATCAAGCTTGCGCCGATCTCGTTCGTCGGGCACGGCATCGGGCTGCACCTGCATGAAGAACCCTACCTGGGCAACAACCCGATCATCGGCCGCCCCGGAGACCAGCTGATCGAGGCCGGCATGGTGTTCAGCATCGAGCCGCTGTGCTATCGCACCGGCTACGGCTACGGCATGCAGCTCAAGGACATGATCCTCGTCACGGCCGACGGCTGTGAACTGCTGTCCGACTACGCGAACACGGACACGTTGCAGGTCGTCAGCTGACCGGCGTGTTGCGGCCGCCGCCCCCGATCAGTACGGGAAGGGCGGCAACTGCGGCTGCCGCCCTTCGGGCAGCGCGGCGCGTGCGACGTTGAGCAGCATCGCCAGCATGGCGTAATAGCCGGCGATGATCACCAGGTCGATCAACTGCTGCTCGCCGAAGAAGGCCTTCGCCGCGTCATAGGTGACGTCGCTGACGGACTTGTTCTGCAAGGCTTCGGTCAACATGTCGTAGAGCAGCGTCTCGTCGCGGGCCATGGAGGGCGGCCGGCGGCCCTCGGCAATGGCCAGCGCGACCTCCGGCGCAAGCCCGGCCTTCATGGCGTGCTGGTAATGCGAGTTCCATTCGTACTGCTGCGTCCAGTGGCGGGCGGCCATCAGGGTCGCCATCTCGGCCAGACGGCGGTCGAGCGGGGACCGGTAGCGCAGGTACTCCCCGAGTTCCTGCATCGGTCCGGCGATGCCGGGGCTGCGCAGCAGCGCGATGAACGGTCCGCGCAGCTCGCCGCGGGGGCCGGCCGCGATATCCGCGGCGACCTTGCGCTGCTCGTCGGTCCACTGGTCCTGCGGGATGCGGGGCAGGCGCTCCGCGGGCCGCGCGTTCGGATCGTATGCCATGGTCTTGCTCCTCCCTCTCCGTGCGATCATTCGATCTTACGTCAGGAGCCCCGCATGAAGGTTCGAACCAACGGCATCGATATCCACTACGTGATCGAGGACCGCACCGGTGGCACCGGGCCGTGGCTCACGCTCTCGCATTCGCTCGGCTGCAACGTGACGATGTGGGACGACCAGATGGACGTGCTGTCGGAGCGTTTTCGCGTGCTGCGTTTCGACACCCGCGGCCACGGACAGTCGAGCGCGCCCCCCGGTCCCTACACGCTGGACCAGCTCGCCGAGGACGTGCACGGCCTGTTCGCGCATCTGGGCATCGAGCGTACCCACTGGATCGGCCTGTCCATGGGCGGCATGATCGGCGAGACGTATGCGCTCGCGCATCCGGACGTGTTCCAGAGCCTGGTGCTGGCCGACACCACGAGCAAGCGGCCGCCGAACGCGCTGGAGATGTGGGGCGAGCGTATCCGCATCGCGCAGTCGCAGGGCATGCCGGCGCTGCTCGAGAGCACGCTCGCGCGCTGGTTCACCGCGCCGTTCCGTGCGGCGCGGCCCGACGTGATGGCCCGCATCGGCGCCGACATCCTGGCCACGCCGGTGGATGGCTTCGCCGGCTGCTGCGAGGCGATCTCCCGCGTCGACCTGGCGCACCGCCTGCACGAGATCCGCTGCCCGGTGCTGGTCATGGTCGGTGACCAGGACCATGGCACGCCACCCGAGATGGCGCGCGAGATCCATCGCAACCTGCCCGGGTCGCACCTGGTGATCATCCCGGATGCGTCGCACCTGTCGAACGTAGAACAGCCCGCGCTGTTCAACCGCGCGATACTCGACTTTCTCGCAGTGCACGCGCCAGCCGGTCGGGACTGAGCGGCAGTTCGGTCAGCGCCAGGCCGAAGTCGCGCAGCGCATCGGCGACCGCATTGGCCACCGCTGCGCCCACGCCTTCCGTGCCGCCCTCGCCGACGCCCTTGAGCCCCAGGCGGTTATGGGGCGACGGCGCCAGGTTCACGCTGATCGCATCCACGCGCGGGAACTCGGTGGCGGTGGCGATCAGGTAGTCGGCGAAGGTTCCGGACAGCATCTGTCCTTCACGGTCAAAGACGAACTCCTCGAGCAGCGTGCCCGACAGGCCCTGCACCGATGCACCGATGACCTGGCCGTGGACGATCATCGGGTTGACCGGGTTGCCGCAGTCTTCGACGGTCAGCAGCCGGAGCACCTCGATCTGCGCCGTCTCTGGATCGACCGCGACATGCGCGACCTGCGTCCCGTACTCGAAGGTGCAGCCGCGGCTTTCGTACACGATGTCCGCTTCCAGCGCCGCCCGTGCCGACGGGTCGCCCGCCGCGGCGTCGCGGCACAGTGCCTGAAGGTCGAGCAGCACCGCGCCGGGCCTGCGGTCGGGGCCCGTGGCGCGCACGATGCCGCCGCTGCAGGAGAGGTCGCCAGCCGGCAGGCCGCTGCCGGCCGCAGCCCGCGCGATCCAGGCCGTGCGCAGCGCCTCGGCCGCGACACGCACTGCGTTGCCGCCCATCACGATGCCCCGGCCATGGAACGTGCCGCCGCCGCGCGCCGTGCCCAGCGTCGAGCAGGGCTGTACATGGACCTGGTCGAAGGGCAGTTCGAGCACGTCCGCCGCGATCTGCGCGAACGTGGTCTGGTGGCCCTGCCCGCTGGAGGAGCAGCCGGTGTACACCTCGATCCTGTCCGGGGCGCATACCCGGATGCGCGCATACTCGGCCGGGCCCGGCCCGGTGCTGTCGACGAAGCAGCCGATGCCGACGCCCTGGTAGCGGCCGTCGACCAGCCGGCCACGCCGGCCCTGCAGGCCTGCATAGCCGATCTCCTCCAGCGCGCGTGCGAGCGCAGCCGGGTAGTCGCCGCTGTCGTAGCTGGCCGGGCCTTCGTAGGGCACCAGGCTGCCGATCGGATACGGCATCTGGTCGCCACGCACCAGGTTGCGCCGGCGCACTTCGGCCGGGTCGATGCCGAGGTCGCGTGCCATCATGTCGATCAGCCGTTCGCGGAAGAAGTTCGCCTCGTAGCGTCCCGGACCGCGGTAGGTACCGGTGGGTGTCCGGTTGGTGATCACGGCTTCGACCTCGCACGAATAGTGGGCGATGTCGTAGGGGCCCGGCAGGAAGCTGCCGGCCTTCGCGGGCGCGATCACGCCGGTGGTACGCACGTAGGCGCCCATGTCGGCGACCAGCCGGCCGCGCAGCCCCAGGATGCGGCCGTCGCGGTCTGCGGCGATCTCGAGTTCGCAGTCCATCTCGCGCGCATGGTTCATCGCGAGCAGGTTCTCTCGCCGGTCCTCGATCCACTTGATCGGTACGCCGGTGAGGCGGGCGGCTGCGGGTACCAGCAGGTCTTCCGGATAGAATTCGCCGCGTGCGCCGAAACTGCCGCCGACATCGAGTTCGACCAGGTCGACCTGCGCCGGATCGAGATCGAGCATCCCGGCCAGCACGTCGCGGTTGAAGTGCGGCACCTTCGCCGCGCCCAGGACCTCGAGGTGGGCCCGCGAGGCGTCCCAGCGCGCGACCAGGCCGCGGGTCTCGAGCGGCACCGAGGAATGCCGGTGGCAGCGGAAGCTTTCCCGGCGCGTGTATGCAGCCCTGGCGAAGGCGGCGTCCGCGTCGCCGCGCCGGCTCTGCCAGCGTTCCGCGATATTGCGGCCGGTGGCCGGGTGCACCAGCACCCGCGCGGCGCGCGCGTCTTCGAAGGTGACCACCGGCGTCGTCGCTTCGATCTCCGGCAGCACGAGTTCCGCCGCGTCCTCGGCCAGCGCGCGCGAGGTGGCCACCACCACCGCCATCGGCTCGCCCACGTAGCAGACGCGGCCGCGCGCGATCACCGGCTGCAGGTAGTCGTCCAGGCCCGGGAGGATGCCGCCGCGCAACGGTATCGGCTTCATGCAGTGCGCGAAATCGATGGCATCGAGCACCGCCAGCACGCCCGGCGCGGCACGCGCCGCCGACCTGTCGATCGCCACGATCCGGCCTGCTGCCACCGGGCTGCGCACGACGACTGCATGGTGCAGTCCTTCGCACTTGAAATCGTCGACATAGCGGCCGCGACCGGTGAGCAGGCGCGCATCCTCCCGCCGCAGCAGCGGCTGTCCGACGAGGCGGCGCATCGAGGCTGCGTCCTGCCCGGTCAGCGCCGCGCCGCGCGCGCGCGGGGTGCCTTCACCAGGGCGGTCGCGGCATCCGGGCCGGCGCCCACGCCGTTGCGGAACGCGCCGGACTTCTTCAGCAGGTAGGTTGCCGAACCGGCGATGTCGCGTTCGATGGCGAGGCGCGTCCCGCGCGCGTTGCCCTTGCGCAGGCAGTCGATCACCGTCTGGTGGCCGGTTGCATCCCACGGCGTGGCGGGTGCGGTCAGCGAGAAGTACATGAAAGGCCCGGCCCGCAGCCACAGCGATTCGATCAGGCTCGGCAGGATCTCGGAAGCCGAAGCGGAATAGAGCGCGAAGTGGAAGGCCTGGTTGAGCCGCAGGCAGGCCAGGATGTCGCGGCTCGCGATCGAACGGTGCAGCCGCGCGTTGATCTTCTCGAGTTCCGCGACCAGCTTCGGGGTCGCATTCCGGCAGGCCATCTCTGCAGCCATGCCCTCGAGTGCCTTGCGCACCCGGGTCAGCTCGACGAACCTCGGTTCGGTCATCCGTGCGACGGCCACCGAGCCATTGGGCTGGGTCTCGAGCACGCCCGAGGCGATCATCTGGCCCAGCACGCCCCGGACCGGCATCGGGCTGGTGCCGAGCTTGTGGGCGAGCTGGCGCAGCGACAGGGTCTGGCCCGGGACGAACTGTCCGGTCATCAGTGCGATGCGCAGCAGGCGGGCGACCTGCGCCTGCAGTTCTCCTCGCTGGCGGGTGGCATCGGTACCGGTGCCGGTGCGTGGACCCGTACCGCGGCGGGGGGCGCCGGCAGCAGCGCTGGCGCGGCGCAGGGCCTGTATCGAGGGAAAGTCGGTGGATTCGCGCACCGCGCGGGTCAATGCATCCATGCTTTCAGTGTGCGCAGCGGCTGTCGTCGTGTCAAGGCGGCCTCCCGGCGCTTGACCGGCCCGCTGCCTGTGATCACACTTCACCGCATGCGAACGTGCGAGGCAGGCGAATGAAGGCAGCCCGATGAAGGCGGTACCCGGACCGGCAGTGCAGGCCGCCGCGCCGGCAGGCAGTGCGGCCGACGTCGACTGGAAAGGGTGCGTGATCGCCGTGGTCGGCGGCGACCGGCGCGAACAGGAGATCGCGCGCCTCGCTGCCGCCACCGGTGCCACCGTGCGCGCGTTCGGGTTCCCCTGGCCGGAGGACGGCATCGAGGGCGTCGTCCCGGCCGCCAGCGCAGCCGAGGCGCTGGCCGGCGCACGCTTCGCGCTGTTCCCGATCCCGGGCATCGCGCCGAGCGGCGCACTGTTCGCCCCGGCATGCCCCGAGCCGATCATCCCCGATCGCGCGATGCTCGCCGCGATGGCCGGTCCGGCGCACATCATCCTCGGCTGGGCCGACCCCAGGCTGCAGGCGCATTGCGATGCGCTGGGCATCACCCTGCACGAATACGAATGGGACCAGGACCTGATGCTGCTGCGCGGCCCGGCGATCATCGAGGGACTGCTGAAGGTGGTCATCGAGAACACCGCAATCACCATCCACAAGGCGAACGTCGCGGTGGTGGGGCAGGGCACGATCGGCTTCCTGCTCGTGCGCTACATGGTCGCGCTGGGCGCGGTCACCCATGTCGCTGCGCGCAACCCGGTGCAGCGCGCGGCGGCCTATGCGGCCGGGGCGCAGGTGCACCGGCTCGAGGACCTGCCCGCCCTGGCGCCGGGACTCGACATGGTTTTCTCGACCGTGCCCTCGCGCGTGGTCGGCCGCGACGTGCTCGAGAAGCTGCCGAAGCACGCGTTCATCGCCGACCTCGCCGCGCCGCCCGGTGGCGTCGATTTCGAGGCGGCGAAGGCGCTCGGGCTCAAGACCGCGTGGGCACGCGGGCTCGGCAGCCGCGCACCGGTCACGGTCGGCGCCAGCCAGTGGTCTGGCGTGCGGCCGCGCATCGAGAAGGTGCTGCGCGGTGGCGCCTGATGCGGATCCCGGCATCCGGCCCGGCCGGCTGATTTCGACAGACAACCTACAGGAGTTCCCATGCCAGTAGTCACCGTACAGATGTGGACGGGCCGCAGCACCGAGCAGAAGCGCAAGCTGGTGGCTGCGATCACCGATGCAATGGTGGTGCATGCCGGATGCAAGCCGGATCACCTGCACGTGATCATCCAGGACGTGCCCAAGGACAGCTGGGGCCGGGCGGGGCGCCTGGGCACCGAGAACGAACCGGACATCCACTGATGGCCAGCGACGAAATCCCGCGCACGCTGGGCTTCGCCCACCTGCTGATGCAGGTCTCGGACATCGAGGCGGCGAAGCGTTTCTATGTCGACCTGCTCGGATTCACCATCCGGCCGGCCAGGCCGCTGGCGGACGGCCGGCCGTTCGTGCCCTTCCTGCAGGGGATCGCACTGACCACCGGTGGCCCGGGCAAGCCGCTGCAGATCGACCACATGGCGTTCACCGTGCATGACGTCGAAGGCCTGGCCGCGCGGCTTCGTGCGGCCGGCGTGCATTTCTTCCAGGACCTGCACGACGGCATCTACGGGCGCACGATCTATGTCGCGGACCCGGATGGCACCAAGGTGGAGTTGTACGAGCCGCCGCGCTGAGGCGGGTGCGCCGCCGACGGCTGCATCCCGCAGCCGCTGCCTGGCCTGAGTCCCTGCTTCCCCCATTCGTGGAGCCTGCAATGAATTCCCGCATCCCTTCGTGGCGGCGGACCCGCATCGCCGCCGCGGCGCTGGCGGCAGCCGCGGCCCTGCCCCTGGCCGCCACCTGCGAGGACGCGTCCGCCCAGGTGTGGCCGTCGCGCCCGATCCGGTTGATCGTGCCGTTCAGTGCCGGCTCCACCGCCGACATCATCGCCCGGCTGGCCGGAAGCCAGCTGTCCCGGGAACTCGGGCAGGGCGTGGCCATCGACAATCGGCCCGGTGCGGCCGGCACGATCGGGGGTGCAGAGGCCGCGCGCGCCGCGCCCGACGGGTACACGCTGGTGCTCGGCACGGTCGCCAGCCATGGCACCGGCACGCTGATGATGGCCAGCGTACCGTACGACCCGGTGCGCGACTTCCAGGCGATCACCTTGATCACCAATGCCCCGGGGCTGCTGGCCGTGCATGCGTCGCTGCCGGTGAAGTCCGTGAAGGACCTGGTCGCGCTCGCCCGGCGAGACCCCACGATGAACTACACCAGTTCCGGTACCGGCACCACGACCCATCTGTCGGGTGAATTCCTCTGGTCGCGTACCGGCGTGAAGATGACCCACGTTCCGTACAGGGCGCAGGGGCAGGCGATCACCGACTTCGTCGGCGGCCACCTGCCGGTGATGGTCTACGCGATCCCGGCGCTTCGCCCGTACATCTACAGCGGAAAGATCCACCCGGTCGCGGTGACCTCGATCAGGCGAGTGTCCAGCCTGCCGGCGGTTCCGACGGTGGCCGAATCGATGCTGCCGGGGTTCGACTTCACCGCCTGGTTCGGCATCATGGCACCCGCGGGTACGCCCAGGCCGATCGTCGACCGGGTGCACAAGGTCATGCTGGCTGCGATGGAGACGCCCGAACTGAAGCAGCAGTTTGCCGCCCAGGGACTCGAACCGGTGGGCATGGGGCCGGACGAGTTCCAGGCGTTCATGAAGGCCGATCTCCAGCGCTGGCGCGAGGTGATCGCGAACACCGGCATCAAGGGCCAGTGAACGCCGCGGCGGCCTGCGGCACGACCCGCAGCGCGCCGCAGCCGCTTCAGGTCTTCAGCAGCGCCCCGGGGATCGCCCGTGGATCGCGTACCTTCCACGCGTCGTTCTCGACCTGGGCCAGGAACTCGGCGACGAACTGGTTGAACAGCGCCGGCTCTTCCAGGTTCACCGCGTGCCCGGTCTTGGGCAGCACGACCAGTCCGCAGGCGGGAAGGATGCGCTTCAGGAAGAGGCCAGGCTGGATGCAGTGGTCGTCCTCGTCGCCGACGACCAGCAGCGTCGGCACCTGCATGTTGCGCAGCCCGTCCTCGAGGTCGTACAGCGAAGGACGCTTCGCCTGCACGCCGCGCATCGTCGCGGCGGCGCCGATCTTCGAGTGCTGCTTCAGGCGTTCGATGAATGCACGCCAGCCGCGCGGATCCTTGTTCTGGAACTGCACCCGCGCTGCAGCTTCGCCATAGACCTCGGCGAACTTCTCCGGTCCGAGGGTCTCGAACCTCCCGGCGGCGACTTCCGCCTGGCTGCGCATCTCGCCCTCGAACTGCTTGTCGCTGCCATACCCGGCTGCCGCGGCGGTCAGCGACAGCGCGCGCTGCGTATGGTTGAGCCCGAAGTGCACCGTTGCGTAACCGCCCATCGAGATGCCGACGATGTGCGCCCTGGCGAGCCCGAGGTGGTCCATCACTGCCGCGATGTCATCGCAGGCCTGGCGCTGCGAATAGCGTTCGACCTCGGCGGGGATGTCCGAAGGCGGGTAGCCGCGCGCGGCGAACACGATGCAGCGATAGCGGCGCGAGAAGAAGCCGACCTGCTGCTCCCAGCTGCGGTAGTTGTCGCCGAACTCGTGCACGAACACGATCGGCGTACCTGTCCCGGCTTCTTCGAAGTACAGCTTGACGCCGTCGGCGGCGGTCGCGAAAGGCATTGCAGGCTCCTGGAGGGTGGGGGCGTTCGGGGTGCGGCCTGGCTCAGCCGCGCATGTTGGTCAGGATGATGGCAACCACCAGGGCCACTGCACCGCCGACCGCCCAGGCCCATTTCGGGACGGCCGCGACCGGATCCTGGCTTGCAGCTGGCACCACCGGTGCCGGCGCCGCTTCGGTCGCCGGTCGCGCTGCGTCCGTGGTGCCGGGCTCCCCGGACACGGACGTCGATGCCTCGGCTGGCGGGAGGATTTCCTCGCCGCCGGTTGCGCCAGCCGTCGGCACCACGTTCTTCTCGAACGCGTCGAAGAACTCCTGGGCGAGCTTGGTCGCGGTGCCCTCGATCAGGCGCGAGCCGACCTGTGCCAGCTTGCCGCCGACCTGCGCATCGGCGAGGTAATTGAGTTGCGTGCCGCCGTCGACCTCGGCAAGCGTGACCGTGGCCTTCATCTTGCCGAAGCCGGCGACGCCACCCTGGCCTTCGCCGACGATGGTGTACTGCTGCGGCGGCATCAGGTCGACCAGCTTCACGTTGCCCTTGAACTTCGCCTTCACCGGGCCGACCTTCAGCGTCAGCGTGGCATTGAGTTCGGTGTCCGACACCTTCTCGATCGTCTCGCAGCCCGGGATCGAACGCTGCAGGACGCCCGGGTCGTTGAGCGCTGCCCATACCACCGGCCGTTTCGCGGGGATGATTCGTTCGCCTTTGATTTCCATCGTTGTCGTTAGCCTGTAGTGGGGGTCGGTCGGGACGGCGGTGTCGTGGCCGCAGCCGGTCAGAAGCGGAAAAGCCGGCGCGGGTTGCCATCCGAGATCATTTCGATTTCGCGGGCGCCGATGCCGGTCGCCCGCAGCGTTGCCATCGGGTCGTGGTCGGCTGGCGGGAATGAATCGTCGCTGCCGAGGACCACCCGATCGGCGCCGACGCGTTCGATCAGGTAGCGCAGGGCCGCAGGTTCGTGAAGGATCGTGTCGTAGGACAGCCGCGTCAAGTACGACGATGGTGCCATGGCCGCGACGTCCTGCTGCTGCCTGCGGTCCATCCGGCCATGCATGCAGTCGAACCGGCCGATCAGCCAGGGCATGGCACCGCCGCCGTGGGACAGGATCAGTTCCAGCTTCGGGAAGCGGTCGAGCACGCCTGACCCGATGAGGGATCCGACGCACAGCGTCGTATCGTAGGTGTATTGCACGATCTGGTTGAGGGCATGGCGCCCGGTGCGCGGATTCGGCGACGGGGCCGTCGGATGGATGAACACCGGTACGTCGAGTGCCTGCGCGCAGGCCCAGTAAGGGTCGAGGTCCAGGTCGCCGAGGTTGGTGCCCTCGACATTGGCGGCCACCACGCCGCCGACCGCACCGTCTTCGCGCACGGCGCGCTCGAGTTCGCGCGCGGCACCCGCCGCATCGGGCAGGGCGCCCGAGGCCAGCCAGGAGAAGCGCGCCGGTTCGCGCGCGCACATCCGGGCCAGCGAATCGTTCAGCAGGCGGTGCCAGCGGGCGCCCTGCGCGTGTGGCAGCGCATAGGCGAAGATGTCGGTCCAGATCGACAGCACCTGCCGGTCGATGCCGGTGCGGTCCATGCTGGCCAGCCGGTCCGCGACCGGCTCGACCAGCTTGCTGAAGAACGGGCGCACCTGCAGTCCGTGGTCGAAGCGCAGGCACTGGCACCCCGGGGATGCCTCGACCACGGACACCCCGAAATCGGCGGCGCGGGCGGACAGGGGCTCCAGGATGTCGAGCGGTACATGGTGGGCGTGGACGTCGATCGGCATGGCAGGTGGTTCTCGCGGGTGGTGAGTGGTGGAGGCCCGCAGGCCGCGGCGGCGGAGGCCCCGCCTGCCGGCTGCGCCTTCAACCGGCCTTCCCGGCACGCAACTGGCGCGCGGCGTCGAGGATCGCCTCCACGATCGGCACGTAGCCGGTACACCGGCACAGGTTGCCGGAGATCGCGAGGCGGACTTCATCGGGCGACGGATCCGGGGTCTCCGCCAGCAGCGCGAAGGCGGTGGTGAGCAGCCCGGGGGTGCAGAACCCGCACTGAAGCGCATGGTGTTCGTGGAATGCCTGCTGCAGCACCGACAGCGTCGCCTCGCCGCGTGCGACCGCCGTGCCCATCACCGGGCAACGCTCGGCCAGCCCTTCGACCGTGACCACCGAAGCACCGTCTGCCTGCACCGCGTACATGAGGCAGCCGCGTACCGATCGACCATCGACCAGGACGGTGCAGGCGCCGCACACGCCGTGTTCGCAGCCGAGGTGGGTGCCGGTGAGATCGAGCGACTCGCGCAGGAAATCAGCGAGGGTCATCCGCGGTTCGACCCTGCGTTCGACGGGGGCACCATTCACCATCAGGCGGATCGGATGGGTCATCGGCCTGCTCCCGTGGATGCCAGCGCCTTCTCGAGCGTACGCCGCACCAGCACGCGCGCGAGTTCGCAGCGATATGCCGCGCTCGCCTGGTGGTCGGATCTCGGGTCGAGGCCCTCGGTGGCAAGCCCGGCGACCCGTCGGGCGAGATCCGCGCCGGCCGGTTCGCCGAGCAGCGCCGCCTCGACCGCGCCCGCGCGTACCGGCATGTCCGCAGCCCCGAACAGCACGACGCGCGCCGCCGACACGCGACCGCCGGCATCGACATCCACGGTCAGGGCAACGCCCAGCATCGCGTAGTCGCCATGCCTGCGGGCGACCTCGGAAAAGCCCTGGCGGCGTCCTGCCGGACAGGCCGGGAAGCGCACGCCGACCAGGATCTCGTCTGCAGCCAGTGCAGTCGTGAACATGCCCTGGAAGAAGCGTCCGGCCTGCACCTCACGCAGGCCGCAGGGGCCCTGGAGCTCGATGGTCGCGTCACAGGCGACCGCGATCGCGGGCAATTCCGCCGAGGGATCGGCATGCGAGAGGCTGCCGCCGAGCGTGCCGCGGTTGCGGATCTGCACATGCGCGACCCAGGGCATGGCTGCATGGAGCAGCGGTTGTGCACGGGCGAGCGCCGGCGAGCACTCGAGCGTGCGGCTTCGGACCATCGCGCCGGCGCGGACGGAGCCGTCCGGTGCGATCGACAGGTCGGACAATCCATCCACGCGGTTGAGGTCGATCAGCACCGACGGGCTGGCGAGGCGCAGCGCCAGCAACGGTGCAAGGCTCTGCCCGCCGGCAAGCAGCTTCGCGTCTTCGCCATGCCGAGACAGGGCCTCGAGCGCCTCGTCGAGGCGGCGCGGAGCGAGGTAGTCGAAGGCGGCGGCTTTCATCGAGCGTGAAGCATCCCTTGGAGGGCCGGTGCCGGTGCATGGACCGGGGAGGTGCGTCAATCCGCCTGAAGTCTACGTTCAATCCGCAGGCAATGCGGATGCCGCAATGCCACGTACCGGGAAAGGCTTCCCCGGCCCGTGGCATTCCGTCCGGTCCGATCCAGGCTGCCGGGCCGCGCGATCGCCCCAGTCAACGATCGCCGGCAATCAGCGCCCGATGGCCACCAGCTGCTCGCTGATCTCGTCGGCGGCGCGGCGCGTCAGTGCGATGATCCGCGAACGTTGACGCTCGGTCAGCCGGAACGCGGGGCCTGCCACGGAAAGCGCGGCGGCGAGCCGCGTGCCTTCGACCACCGGTGCCGCCGCAGCCCAGATGTCGGGGGTGATCTCTTCCGAACTCTCGGACCAGCCCTGGCGCGTGATGGTTACGAGTTCTTCGGCGAACGGACCGGGACGCCGACGCAGGTCCGGGTCGATCTTCCGCGCGCGCGAAAGATAGTCGTTGCGCTCGCGGTCGGCCATGTGGGCCAGCAGCAGCTTGGGGGAGGCGCCCCGATGCAGCGGGAAGGAGGCGCCGACATCGAACGACAGGCGGACGCGCTGGATCGATTCCACGCGCTCGATGCAGATCGCCGCATCGCCTACGCGCCGGACGAGGATCACCGTCTCGCCGGAGGTGTCGCGCAGTTTCTCCATCACCGGCAGTGCCACGTCGATGAAGCTGAAGGCGGCACGCGAAGCGCGCGCGAGTTCGACCATGCGGGGCGACAGGTGGTAGCCACCATGGCCGTCGTCGGTCACCAGTCCCACCTCGCGCAGCAGCGCGATGTACCGGTAGGCCGTCGACAGCGGCACCTTGACGCTCTTGGCGATCGCGTCGACGGTGACGATCGGGCGGTCAGGCGTGAACGAAGTCAGCACCTGCAGCACCTTGCGCGAACTGGCCGTGCCGCGGATGCGTTTTGCGGGTGCGAGCGGGAGCAATTCCTTGGGCCTCTGGGTAGCGGCGCGGGGATTCGCTCGAGACGGGGTAACGGTCTTTCGAGTGGGCATCTTCTTCTTTCGAATTGATTCTTCTTACAAGGCAGTATAGCCTTGTCCCTTGGTGAGATGAGCTTGCAGCCATTCGTCCGTCTGCACCTGCCGGTCCTGACAGGCGCGTCACTTTGGCGCGGCGGGGTCGTGCCGAAACTCAGCGGCGCTGCCATCCTCCTTCGCGAGTGGGTCGGGCCTGCTGCCACAGCGGCGGCAGGCGCGCTTCCGGTCGAGCACGGCCGCGAACCCACGCACTGGAGAGACCGATGGACCTGCAACTTTCCGGCAAGAAGGCGTCTGCCACCGGCGACAGCATCGACATCTGGAATGCGATCGCCCTCGCGCGGGTCGACGTCCTCGTGGACGACGCGGGATCGGGGCCGGGCGGCGCGATCGAGACGCTCAGCGAGGCCGATGGGGAACAGGCGCTGCAATTGAATTTCATGGACTACATCCGGTGCCTGCGATATGCACTGCCGATCATGGTTGCGCAGGGAGGGGGGCGCGGGGTCGATCTGATCGGCCACGACGTTATCAAGGAATCCTGCCGGGAGATAGCCCCCGGTGCAGCAAATGCCGCCGGCCAGGACATGAACAAGGCGTTGGCGCGCGACATGAAACTGTCACATTCGGCGGCGGACAAGCTCGCGCCGCGCAGCCTTCCGCCCGGGCGCATCGCCGAGGTCGAGGAAGGCGCCAGCCTCTGCACCGACCCGGCTTCTCCGCTCGCATTCTTCGTCAACGGTACGAGCGTCGAGATCGACAGGGGCCAGCCGAAGCCTTTGGGCGACCCGCTGCGCGACCGGCATTGCAGGTCCCGATGAAGCCGGGTCAGGCGGGCGAGGCGATGCCGACCGGGCCGGATGCCGGTGCCGCGGCCTGCGGTCCGGTATCCGCGGCAATGGCGGCGCTGTTGCGGCGCGTCAGCATCGAGGACGGTCCGATCGGGGCGCTGAGCGAGCGCCTCGATGCGTCTGCACTTGCCGCTGCCGCACGGATCGACGCGCTTTCGGCGCAGTCTCGCGCCGCGCTGCCCCTTGCCGGCATGCCGGTGGTCGTGAAGGACCTGATCGACACGCCACCGGCGTCCTGCTGCGGCGGCCTTTCGTTGCTCGAAGGCTGGCGGCCGAACGTCCCTGCCGAAGCCGTGCGCCGGCTGCAGGCAGCCGGCGCGGTGGTGATCGGCGTCGGGCACACCGACAACGCCGGATTCGGCGTTCGCACGGCCCAGGTGCGACATCCGCGGTGGCCGGGCCTCACCGTGGGCGGGTCCAGTGGCGGCTCGGCGGCTGCCGTGGCGGCGGGCTGGGTCCCGGCGGCGCTGGGTACGGATACCGGCGGCAGCATCCGCATCCCGGCGGCCTGTTGCGGCGTGGTCGGCTTCAAGCCGACCTGGGGGCGGGTACCGGCCGCCGGCGTGCGCACGCTGGTGGCCTCGCTCGACCATGTCGGTCCGATCGCGGCCGATGTCGCTACGGCGCGCCGGATCCAGGCGGTGCTGGATCCCGAGGGGGTGCCGCCGGCTGACGCCAGTCCGCATGCGGCGCCGCAGGCCCGCCGCTGGGGACAGTTGCGCATCGGCGTTGCGCGGACGCTGGTCGCCGCCAGCGAGCACCGGGTGTCGGCTGCGGTAGAGCGGGTGCTCGAGCGCTTGCGCGCTGCCGGCGCAGAGGTCGTCCCGGTGGACCTGCCCGGCGATCCTCTGCTCGAACAGGTGCACGAAACCGTGTTCTGCCACGAGGCGGCGCTGGCCTGGGCGGCGGTGCTGCGCGAACCGCGAGACCTGGCGCAGCTGCCCGCCCTGGTGAGCAGCACGCTCCTAGCGGGCGCGGCCGTGCCTGTCGAATCGTACCGCCGGGCGATGGCGGCAAGGGCTGACATGCGTGCGCGCGTGGACCGCCTGCTGGATTCGGTCGACCTGCTGCTGTCGCCCACGCTCCCGGTGCTGGCGCCGGCCGCCGATGCCCGGCAGGTCCGGGTCCGCGGCAAGGACTTCGGATTCACCGGCCTGCTGATACGGAATACACGCCTGTTCAACCACACGGGACACCCGGTGCTGGCCCTGCCGTTGCCTTCCGCAGCCGGCGCTGACCGGCCGCAGCCCAGCCTCCAGATCGCGGCCGGAACCGGCCGCGATGCCTGGCTGCTCGACACCGGCGCCGAGCTGGAAGCGCTGTTTGCCGGGGTGCCCGGTTCCGGCGGCGGACCCTCCGCCGCCTGACCTGTCGCCGCCACCCGCACCCCGTTGCACGGCGGCCAGGATTGACGCTGGCGCGAAAATGTTCTTTGCCGGACATACACATTCAGTCCGGAATATTGCAAAATATTCGCAATGTAACGGACAGTGATTCTGCGTTCGTTTCGGCCGCACCTGATCGCCCAGGGATGGAAAGGCGGCAGTGCGGCGCGCGATCCCGGTCGATCGCTGCGTGCCGGCCGCTCAAGAAATCGCGGCAGGTGCCGATATCCACCCTGCAAGGGTGGACGGCCGGTTTTCGACGTTTTCGACCAGCGGTCGTCGCCCCGCGCCGGACCGGCTGACCCTTTCCGGCAACGACCCAACAAGAGGCCTCCGTGCGTACCAGAACACTGATCCGATCCCTCGCCGCCGCAGCCCTGGCCACCGCCGGCATGGCACCTGCGATTGCCCAGCAAAGCGCCATCGATTCGCAGTTGCAGCGGCTGAGCGGCCGCATGGACGAACGCAACATGGCGCAGGCCGCGCGCGACCTCACCGGATCGCTGCGCCACGGGCAGCGCACCGACTGGACGATCTTCCTGGTGAAGGAAGTCGACTACCGTATCCACGGGGTGTGCGACAACGACTGCCGGGACCTCGACCTGATCCTGCTCGACGAGCGTGGCAACGAGATCTCGCAGGACACCTCGACCGACGATATCCCGATCGTCAACGCCCGTCCGAAATGGACCGGTCGCTTCACGCTGCGCGTGATCATGGCCGACTGCAAGGTCAACCCCTGCAACTACGGGGTGCGCTTCTTCGCCAACAAGTAGTCGCGGCGGTATGGCCGCGGTCAGACGACGCCGCGGCTGCGCAGCGATGCGATGTCGGCGTCCGAACGGCCGAGCAGGTCGCCCAGCACGGCATCGGTGTGTTCACCGAGCAGCGGCGGACGCCGATGCTCGACCGGGGTCGCCGAAAAGCGCATCGGGCTGGCGATCGTCGGCACTTCGCCCGCGGACGGGTGCGGCAGCTTCATCGACAGGCCGCGCGCCCTTGCCTGCGGGTCGGCGAACACCCGGTCCATCGTGTTGATCGGGCCGCAGGGCACGCCTGCCTTCTCGAGTTCGGCGATCCAGTGGTCCATCGTCTCGCCGGCGATCGGCGCGGCGAGCAGCGGCACCAGCAGCGACCGGTTCCGCACGCGGTCTGCATTGCGCAGGAATCGCGGATCGTCGGCCAGGCCGGGTGATCCGATCACCGCGCACAGCTTGCGGTACTGGCTGTCGTTGCCGGTGGCGACGATGATGCTGCCGTCCTTCGCGCGGAAGGTCTGGTAGGGAACGATGCTGGGATGGCCATTGCCGATGCGCGGCGGGACCTCCCCGGACACCAGGTAGTGCATCGCCTGGTTCGACAGATAGGCCACCTGCACGTCGAACAGGGCGAGGTCTATGTACTGGCCGACGCCGGTCGTGTGCCGGGCCTGCAGCGCCGCCAGCACCGAGATGGTCGCGTACTGGCCGGTCATGATGTCGGTCACCGCGATGCCGGCCTTCAGCGGGCCGCCGCCGGGCACGTCGTCGGGTTCGCCGGTGATGCTCATCAGGCCGCCCATGCCCTGCATCAGGAAATCGTAGCCCGCGCGCTCGCGGTACGGGCCGGTCTGTCCGAAGCCGGTGATCGAGCAGTAGATCAGCCGCGGGCACGACTGCGACAGCGTCGGATAGTCGAGGCCGTACTTCGCCAGTCCGCCGACCTTGTAGTTCTCGAGCAGGATGTCGGACTTCGCCGCGAGTTCGCGCGCGATCGCCTGGCCGTCGGGCGAGGCGATGTCCAGCGTGATCGATCGCTTGCCTCGGTTGGTCGACAGGAAATAGGCGGACTCGCGGGTGGCTTCACCCGCCGCGTCCTTCGCGAACGGCGGACCCCAGCCGCGCGTGTCGTCGCCGGCACCGGGCCGCTCGACCTTGATCACCTCGGCGCCCAGGTCGGCGAGGTTCTGGCTGCACCACGGCCCTGCCAGCACCCGCGACAGGTCGAGTACGCGGCATCCTGCCAGCGGCCCGCTCATCCTCCGAACGCGGGAATCCCGGTCTGCGCGCGGCCCAGGATCAGTGCATGGATGTCATGCGTGCCCTCGTAGGTGTTGACCGCCTCGAGGTTCATCACATGCCGGATCACGTGGTACTCGTCGGCGATGCCGTTGCCGCCGTGCATGTCGCGCGCCGTGCGGGCGATGTCCAGCGCCTTGCCGCACGAGTTGCGCTTGAGCAGCGACACCATCTCGGGCGTGAGCAGGTGCGAATCCATGAGCCGGCCCAGCTGGAGCACCGAATGCAGGCCCAGCGTGATCTCGGTCTGCATGTCGGCGAGCTTCTTCTGGATCAGCTGGTTCGCGGCGAGCGGCCGGCCGAACTGCTTGCGGTCCATCGTGTACTGGCGCGCCGCATGCCAGCAGAACTCGGCCGCGCCGAGCGCACCCCAGGCGATGCCGTAGCGCGCACGGTTCAGGCAGCTGAACGGACCCTTCAGGCCGGTGACGCCGGGCAGGACGTTCTCGTCGGGGATGAACACGTCCTGGAACGACAGCATGCCGGTGATCGACGCACGCAGGCTGAACTTGCCTTCGATCTTCGGCGCGGTGAAGCCCTTCATGCCCTTTTCGACCAGGTAGCCGCGGATCGCGCCGGCATCGTCCTTGCCCCAGACCACCGCGACATCGGCGATCGGCGAATTGGTGATCCAGTTCTTCGCGCCGTTCAGGATGTAGCCGCCATCGACCTTGCGACCGCGGGTGGTCATCCCTGCCGGGTCCGAGCCGTGGTCGGGCTCGGTCAGCCCGAAGCAGCCGACCCATTCGCCCTTCTGCATGCGCGGCAGGAACTTCTCTTTCTGTGCCTCGCTGCCGTAGGCATGGATCGGGTACATCGCCAGCGAGGACTGCACCGAGAACGCCGACCGGTAGCCGGAGTCGACCCGCTCGACCTCGCGCGAGATGAGGCCGTAGCTCACGTAGTTGATACCCGCGCAGCCGTAGCCGTCGAGCGTCGCGCCGAGGAAACCCATCTCGCCCATCTCGTTGAAGATCTCGCGGTCGAAGGTCTCGTTGCGGTTGGCCATCAATATCCGCGGCATCAGGCGACCCTGGCAGTATTCGTGCGCCGAGTCGCGGATCATCCGCTCTTCGTCCGACAGCAGGTCGTCGAAACGGAGCGGGTCGTCCCACTGGTACACGGCTTTGGCGGACGGCTTCTCGGGTTTCATCGCGTTTCCTCCGGAGGGCGCATGGATGCGCGGGGCCGGGCCGGGCTGTCGGTGCACATGCGGGCGGAAGCGTTGGAAGCTTCGTACACTCGCAGGTTCCGGCCTCCCCGACCTCGATATCCCTCGATTGTAGGCAATCGCCGGAAGCGCGTCCCGGAATCCTGCACTTGGCAACCCACGGCAAACCCGCGTCCCCCGTCGCGCTCGCCATCGCCGGCATGTTCACCCTGGCGGTGGCGATGGCCATCGGCCGCTTCGCGTTCACGCCCCTGCTGCCGATGATGCAGGCCGACAGCGGGCTGTCGCTCTCCGCCGGGGCCGCGCTGGCGTCGGCCAACTACCTCGGCTATCTCGCCGGCTCGGCGATGGCGATGGCGATGACCTCGGCCACCCACCGGGCCATCCGCGCCGGGCTGGTCGGGGTCACGCTGGGCACCCTGGCGATGGGCTTCACCGACAGCCTCTGGCTCTGGTTCGTGCTGCGCTTCCTCACCGGGCTGACCAGTGCCTGGGTGCTGATCTTTGCCGCCACCTGGATGTTCAACCGGCTGGCCGAGGCGGGCGAACCGCGCTGGGGTGCATTCGTGTTCACCGGCATCGGCTGCGGCATCGCCCTCACCGGGTTCGCCTGCATGGCGATGGTGATCGCAGGGGCCAGCGCCCGCGCGTCATGGATCCTGATCGGCGTCGCCTCGGCCCTGGCCACGATCGGCGTATGGCGCTTCTACCGGCCGCGCGCCGGTGGCGCCGCGCCTGCCGCAGCCGCGGATCGCGCACCGTTCGGGACGCCTGCGCGCCGGCTGGTGATCGCCTACGGCCTGGCGGGCCTTGCCTACATCGTGCCGGCGACCTTCCTGCCGCTGATGGCGCGCGAGGCACTGGCCGGCTCCGGCGCCGCCTCCTGGCTCTACGCCGGGTTCTGGCCGCTGGCCGGCCTGGCGGCGGCGACCTCGACCCTGCTCACGCTGCGGTTGCGCGCGCCCGACGACCGGCAGCTGCGCGCGGCGCTGGTCGCGCAGGCGGTGGGCATCGCCGCGCCGGTGCTATCGGCGCATCCGCTCGCCATCGCGCTCTCGGCCGTGCTGGTCGGTGGCACCTTCGTGCTGATCACGCTGACCGCGCTGCGCGTCGCCCGGCAGGTGGAGCCGGCCCATGCGACGCGTCTGTTCGCGGCGATGACCACCTGGTTCGCGCTCGGGCAGGTGGCCGGACCGCTGGTGGCCGAGCGGCTCGTCGCGTGGACGGGCGGATTCGGATTGGCGCTGGCGATGGCAGGCGCGAGCCTCGTGGTGGCGATCGTGCTGACCCCGGTCGCGCCGCGC
>LNFM01003756.1_pt1 | contig 39413 bp, 56 predicted proteins | sample 596031 | NCBI WGS metagenome assembly LNFM01 (sample SAMN04254537, study PRJNA301005) | activated carbon metagenome | isolation source: dual media filters at the Ann Arbor, Michigan drinking water treatment plant | place: USA: Ann Arbor | reverse complement strand
GAGCTGCACAGAAATGCAGAAGTGGGTTCTTTTGGTAGAGGCACACCACGACTGCGACGATTGCCAAAAGCAGCCGACCGTTCCGTAGGGAGTGGTTGGCTTTCTTTTGTCTGTGCAATCCGGATGCTGGCTATGCATCAGGGATTGCGGCGGATGATATCGGAAACACAAGCCAAGTTGAAATAATTGCTCGGCCGGGCAGGTAGTGTACCGCCCGAAACCGAAATGCCTGTTTGGATAGACAGTGTTTCGGTTTTGCGCTCACTCTGGGAAGTCGTCATCCTCTGGCGAAAACCCCGTCACCGAATCAATCACCACTCGCCGCAGCAGAGGCAGTGCGTCGGCCGGGTCCTGAGCGCACAGCCAGGACTGAGCCACCAGCCGCACCTTGGCCTTGGGGTTCGGTCGCCCGATTTCCTCACGGCCCACAAGGTGCATCACGCCATCAGCTCGCCGGAGGTGTGCGTAATAGATGGGCGGGATGATGTCGTGACCACCGCGCTCACTGCGCAGGTGCGCCTCCCAACTGGGCGATCCTTCGCCATCGGATCGGACGAACTCCAGCCACCCGCGCACGCTCCTGCGCAGGGCAGGGTCCGAGCCCGCTCGGCGCTGGCCGTCGTGGCGCATCCTGAAAACGTGTAAAAGCACTGCATAAATATACAGTACCACCGAGGGCCGCCTACCGCTCGGCTTGCGCTTCGTCCGCCATCACCTCACCTGCCAGCCACGCCCCCGCCGCGTCCACGCTGAGCATGCGGCTGTGGCCGCCCTTGGCCACCAGCAGCACGTCGAGCACGCCGCGCGGGTTGTCGCCCCGGGCGCCCTTGTGGTACACGGCAATGCGCTCAAAGGTGTCGGCGATCAGCTGCCGGGCCTGCAACCGGGCGTCCATGTCCAGCGCCAGCACGCCCTTGGCCAGCGACTGCCATACCTGTTCCACGCCGTCGATGTCGGCGCGCGCTGAATCCACCAGGGCCCGCTCGGCGGTGGCGGCGCGGCCCTGCCAGGTGTCGCGCTCGGCCTCCAGCTCGCGGGCGCGTTTCAGGAAGGTGGCGGGGGCCCGGCCCGCGTCGGCCTGCAGCAGGGCATCTGTCAGGCGTGTGAGCTGCGTTTCGATCTCCAGCAGGCGGGCATGCGCTGCGGCCAGCTCAGCCCGTGGGGCGGCGGTGCGGTCGCCGCGGCTCAGGGCCTGCAGGTTCACCAGGTCTGAGCAGTAGCCCATGATGGCGCGCTCAATCGGCACCACCGAACAAGACCCCGCCACGCTGCAGCGCTGGCCGTGGTTCACCCGGGTGCACTGCAGGCGCCGGTTGCAGTCCAGAATGGTGCCGTCCACCTTGCGCTTGTTGGCCATGGTCTGCGCCTTCATGGGCGCCCCGCAGTAGCCACACACCGTAATGCCCATGCCGGTGATCAGTGAGGGTATGTCGCCCTTTACCCGCCGCCGGCCGCGCTGGCCGATGGCCTGCAGCACCTGGGCCTGTTCGTCCCGGCTGATGACGGGCGGGTAGTAGTCGGCCAGCACGTAGGTTTCGCCGTCCAGCGCAACGTGCTTGTCGCCCACCAGCGCAGGGTGGGGCAGCAGCCGCACCAGGTGGCCGGATGACGGCACCTTGCCGCTGATGGTCAGGCCGTCTTCATGCAGGCGCTTGGCGATGGCGCCAGACCCCAGGCCCCGCAGGAACATGGCCACGGCCGCGCGCAGTGCCGCCACCCGCTCGGGTATGTGCTGCCACCGGCCGTCCACGACCTGTAGCCAGCTCGGGGCCTGCCCGTAGCGCACCAGGCCGCGGAAGGCGCCCGACTGCCAGCCCAGGCACTGTCGCCGGATGGCATCGCGCACGCGCTTGCTCTTGGTGTCGCTTTCTTCGTGGGCGCGGATCATCACCAGCAGGCTGTACACCAGGTCCATCGGGTTGGCCTTCAGGCGCTCCCGGCTGTATTCCTTGTTGTCGCTGGCCGTCACTACGGTAATGCCCGCGTTGATGATGGATGCCAGCTGCGCCTGCGCCTGGATGGGCTCGGCGCGGGACAGCCGGTCCAGCCCTTCGACCACCAGCACCGACCCGGTGGGCACATGGCCAGCCTCAACGGCCGCCAGAAACACACCCAGCGCGCCCCGTTTTACGTGCGTCTGGTGGTAGGCCGACAGCCCTTCGTCCCGCATGCTCAGCTCAGCATCCAGCTGCAGGCCGTGCTGTTTGGCCCACGCCTCGGCGTAGGCGGTCTGGCGTTCGGTGCTGTACCCCTCTGCCTGCTTGGCGTCAGAAAACCGCAGGTAGCTGTAAACCCGTTCGCGCATGCGATCCCTCTCGATATGGTGGCGAGAGGGTAGTTTACTTAGAGTAGCTTGGGGCTGATCTCAAGCCTGCAAAGTAAAACTATGCAGGCAACAGGTTCGAAGGGTGTGATCTCAGCCCTTTGCCGTCGCCGGCGCAGGACACCCCTAGCGGTGCACCAGCGTGTGGTGCGGGCGCGATTCTACGGGCACAAAAGAAAAAGCCCGCGCGGGGCGGGCTGGCTCGGGGTGGCGGCGTGGCTAGGTGAGTGGTTTGCTGAGCACGCGCAGAAAGCCCTGGCCCTTGAGAAAGTTGCGGTAGCTGTTGACCGATACGGCCTCGGCCTCTTTGGCCACGTCGCTGCCGGCGGCCAGCACCTGGCCGTTGTCGTCGATGATGGCCAGGCGCGCTGGCTTGCCGTTGACCAGCACGCTCAGCCCTTCGTGGCCCACGGCGCTGATCACGATGCCTTGGATGGGGGTGTGTTGCAGGTCGCCGATCATGGCTTGTTTCCTTTTGCTGTCATGGTTGCGCGCCACGAGCGCACCAGATTGATGAGGTAGTGCTCGTTCTCGATGCACGGTTTGGCAGAGCCCCAGCGGCGGCCCTCGATGATGTCGATGGCTTCGCTGGCGCCCAGCCCTCCCCGCTGTGCCAGACGCTCCAACGACGGCCCATGATTGGATTGCGCCTGGGCCTCGTGCGGCGCGATCATGTTCCATGGGATCTCGCTCAGCAGAGTGGCGCCCATGATGCGCATGACGGTGCGGGCCATCACACACCTCCTTGTGCAGACAAAGCTGCGTCCCAGCCGCGCTGGAACCCGGCCTCAAAGACTTTGCGGCGGTCGTTGCTGTCGATCTGTGGGCGTGCCTCAAAGTAGGCATCGGCTGCAGCGATCTCGTGGCCTTGGCGCAAGGCGTGTGCTTGCTCTCGCGTCATCGCCGCAGCCTCGGGCTGGGGTGCTGCCTGCTGCGCACGGAATGCGTCGAACAGCGCGGCCCTCTGCTCCGGTGTCCTGTTGGCAACTTCGTCGGCGTTTTTGCCTGTCGCCATTTCATACAGCACCTTCATGCGCGTCACCAAGGTGCGCAGTGGCACGCCCTTGCCAATGGTGCCGTGCCCGACAGTCACATCGCATGGAAGCTTCCAATCCATCGGGTCGTCTGGCACCGCTGGCGCTTCCTGCTGGGGTGCCTTGCGGGCTGCTGCGAGCATGGCAGCATAGCGTTCCGGCTGATGTCTGCTTGGGTGCCATTCGCCAGAAAGAGCGCGCAGCATGTCGTGCGTCGGCTCAACTGGCACCAGCACATATCCGGGCTGGGGTGCTGCAAGGGCTGCGCGGGCCTGCCAGCCGATCCAGCAAGATTCCAGAAGCGAGTTGACGAGCACGTCGCGCTTGCCGCTCGGCGAAGCGGTCTTCCTGAAATCTATCTGGCGGGGGAAGAACCGGGCGGTGTTCATGGCTTGCTCAAACGCTTCCCGCTCTGCGCGGTCGGGTTGCTTGTCTGTCATGTCTGTTGCTCCTCATCCGGTGCTGTGTAGTCCCACTTGTCGATCAGCTTCAATGCCTCGGGCGGCAGTGGGTTGGCCACCAGTTCGGCGCGGACTCTCGCCCAGCCTGCGCAGATGCGGCCGTCTTTGGGCGCGTGGCAGCGGAACGGCAGGCCCTCTGTCGCAGCCTTCAAAAAGTCCAGTTGCGTTTGCAGGCAGCCGTTGGGCACGGTGTTGGGCTGGCAGGCGCAGGTTTTGCACATTTCGGTGCGCAGCATGGGTGCCTGTACGTCTGCAAGACCTGCGGCTTGCAGGCGCTGCAGGCCCAGGGCAGCCAGCCGGGTGGCGTTTTTGCCCATGGCCTGGCCCTGGGGGGTGACGCGGGTGTGGTCTTTGGTGGTGTCGGTCATGCCTCATTCCTCCTGAATGCTTTGCTCAAATTCATCCCTTCAACCGCGTGCCCGCGCTTGAGCAGCGCGCGGCACACTGCCGCCCGCTCCTTGTGGCTGTGGCTGGCCTGGCGCACCAGGCCCAGGTAGCTGTTGCCTGCGCTGAAGACCTCGGCTGCTGGCAAGTGCTCGATGCGCTGCAGGGCACTGGCCAGGGTGCGGCGGCGGGCGGCGTTGGCGCGGCCGATCAGCACCAGTATCTCGACACACTCATCCGAAATGCGGTACCCCATGGACGCGCGGAACGCGCGGGGGATGCGGGCCTGCACGTCGGCGCACAGGTCCAGTAGGGCGGTGCCTTGTTTGTGGATTTCGAGGTCGGTGGCGAGAGACATGGGTGCAAAGCTGGGTCTGGTGGGCCAAAAAATCGCGCGGACGGCGCTACGCGCCGTGGTGTTGCTGGGGAGGGTTTAAGTGTTCAAGGTGTGAAGTTGAACTCTGCGGACGGGGCGAGCGCGGAACTCGTTGTCCTTGAGGCCGTCGTTGCTGTCGCCGTACTCGAAGGCCTGGCACCAGGCGTAGCTGCGCGAGTACTGCGAGCTGCTCCAGTAGTAGTCGTGCTGGTTGAACAGCTCGGGCACGGTGGCCGACAGGGCGCGCAGCTCGGCGGCGGCGGGCAGGTACCAGTCGGTATGGCCGCCCAGGTCCAGGGCCTTGATGCGCTGGGCCAGCTGCAGGCCTGCGGCGGCCATGGCGGCGGTGTTGGCTGGGCCGTCTGTCTTGCTGTCCGCGCCATCGATGATCTTGTATTCGTCGGACCAGGTGGCGTCTTCGATCTCGGCCGACTGCTCGGCCACGATCAGGGCGAAGTCTTCGCTGCCGTCGGCTGCTGCGCCGCGCAGGATTGCGCCAAAGTGGCCGCCTTGCGTTGCAAGAAGGGCGCCGAACAGGGGGAGGGTGATGGTGCGCATGGGGTGTTGCCTTTCAAAAATTTGCGTCGGACCGGCGCCGCGCGCCGGTGGTGGGTGGGTGAAAGTGGCGAAGGGGTGAGGGGCTAAAGTTGAATGCTGCGGACGGGGCGAGCGCGGAACTCGCTGCCCCTGTAGTGGGCGAGGCTGAAGCCGTACTCGAAGGCCTGGCACCAGGCGTGGCTGCGCGAGTACTGCGAGCTGCTCCAGTACCAGCCCGATGTCTTGAACACCTGGGGTGCGTGCAAGTAGCACATCAGCAGCTCGATGCGGCTGGGTAGGTAGTAGTCGGTGTGGCCGTCTTCGGTGTACTGGCTGGCCCAGACAGCTGCGGGATGGCCTTTGCCGCTGGCGGTCAAGGCGGCGGTGTTGGCGCGGCCATCGGTCTGGCTGGTGGCGCCTTCAGCCTCTTCGCCGTATGGGCCCCAGGTCAGGTCTTCGGCCTCGTTGGCGCCCACCACCAGGTGGCGCGCTGGCAGGCCAAACTGGGCGGGCAGGGTGCAGATGTAGATGCCGCCCTGGCCGGGCCATGGTTGGCCGGGTGCGGGTGGTGTGTGGTTGGCTACCTCTGGCGCTGGCGCTGCTGAGTCGGTCGCGGTGTGCAATGCGATGCCGCCATTCGCAATGTTTTGCAGTGCTTGCAGAACTTGCTCCAGGCCGATCTGGCTGGTCTGCGGGGCATTTGGCTGCAGCAGATTGATGGTGAGGGATTCGATGTGCATGGTTGATTGCCTTCGTGGTTGGTGGTTGGTGGTTGGCGATTGGTAGTCGATGGCGTGGTTAGGCGTCAGCGAACAGCGGCATCGGTGGGGCTTTGGCGAGCGTTTTTTCGCGGGCCTTTTTTTCAGACCACTTGCGGCACTCTTCGCGTAGTTCTTCCTGGTAGGCGCGCTTGCGCTCGGCGGCGCGGGCGTGGACGTGCGCCTGGGTGGCGGGCAGCAGGTGGCGCTTGAATTGGCCACGGTAGAAGCTCCAGACGTGCACCAGGCCGTATGCCTTGTTGGTTTCGTTGCACTTGGCCCAGAACTTGGCCAGGCGCTGGCGTTCGGCCAGTGGGTCGGCTGGGGCCTTGCGCCATGCTGCGCGCTGGGTGCGTGTGGCCTTGGCTTCGTCGGTGCGCTGGCCGGGGTGGGTGTAGTAGTCCATGCCGGGTTCCTCAGATCGCCATCACATGCACGCCGTCGGGCAGGTTGTTGACGCGGCCATAGATGGCCTTGACGCGAATTTCGGTGGCGCGGTGGCAGCGCACCATCGTGCGGTGGGGCAGGGTGTCGAGCGCTGCCTGGTAGTCGTCGAATGCGGCGCGCACGGCGTGGATGCCGGGGCCATCCAGGCGCAGGGGGTGGCCCGTGTTGTATCGGTTGCCCGCCTTCGTCATGGCATCAATGGCGTCAGCCAGTAGGCCGCTGCTGTCGCGCACCTCCACCGCGTCGCCGTCGCAGTCGCGCCAGTGGCTGGCGATGATGTTGCCGGTAGCGTCTTTGATGGGCGCTTCGCCGTGCTGCACCAGGGTTTCGAGCAGGTTGACGGCGTCGCTCACCACGCGCCAGGCGTTGGTGCTGGGCTGGGGCGCGTGCATCAGCTCGTGCAGCGCGTCGGCCATGCGGCGCAGCTGGTGGGTGCGGTTGCGCTGGGGCATGGGCTGGGTGGCGCTGGCCAGCAGCTCGTCCATCAGGGTGTAGTACGTGATGGGCTGGTGGGCGCGGGGTTTGCGGCGCTTGGTGGTCATGCTGGAAGCCCATCCCAAGTGCGGCCATCCAGTAGGCGGCCTGCGGCTTTCTTGCCGACGCGGTACATGGGGTAGGTGTTAAAGAAGTCCACCCCCATGGCGCCATCGTGGTGCCCGCCTTCGATGTGTGCCCAGCAATCGGGTTTGCCTTCGTATGCTGCGTCGTCCTTTGGGCCGCTGTCAGCGTCTACCCACTCGCCCCATTGCTTGAACAGAAACGCCACACCAGCCGCCTCGCAGTGGTCGCGCAGGCTGCGGGCCCAGTCGGGGTGCATGGGGCGCGCGCCGGGGCCGCTCTCGCCGCCGACGATCACCCAGTCAATTGACGGGGCGCTGCAGCTGTCGCCGTGCCCATCGCTCACCCGGCCGATGAGCGGGTGTAGGTATGGCTGGCATTCGCCAAAGTCAGTGTTGTAGATGGTGTCGAGTTGCACCGGCCCCAGCAGCGGCTCCATGCTCAGGAACCGCACGCGCGCAGGCACGGCCAGGAGCCTTGGTATGTCGCGGTCGGCCTCGGTCTGGTTCACTATGGTGGCGCCCAGCCACACGTTTTCAGGCCAGGGGCGCGCGGAATCAAGGTAGGCCTCGGCGTAAAGGCTGCTAGCGTTTCCGATGCGCTTTGTCAGCAGAAGCCAGTCAAGGTTTGGCGTCGCCTCGATTAGATCGAACAAATCGCGCCGCCACTGCACCGGTACCGCGTTGTCGAACACATCAGCCAGGGATGCGCAAAAAACGCGCTGGCGTCGGCCATGTTGGGCCATGAAGGCGTCGGCCTGGGCATTCCATCGCTTTGGCAGTTGCCAGTTGGCGGCGCTGGTGCGGCGGCGTGGTGCGCCTGGCCCCCAATTGATGGCGGTGCCACCAGCAAAGCGCGCGTTGCGCGTTTCGGCATAGCAGTGGTCGCAGCCGGGGCCGACCTTCTGGCAACCCTCCCACGGGTTGAAGGTGTGGTCGCACCACTCGATTTTGGTGTTCTCGCTCACGCCACCACCTCCACCCGCCCATCAGGGTGATGCAACCGGCTGCCCACGCGGCTGGGCAGGGCGAAGGCGGCGAAGCGGCCCGCTGGGATGCCCGCGTTGCGCTGCAGCTCGGGGCGGGTGTACGCGCCGCCCGTGGTCACGGCGCTGTTGCGGATGGGCATGGCGCTGCTGGCCAGCTCCAGGCGCTCGGACAGGCGGCGGGCGGCAAGCTCTTCGGCGTTGGCCACAGGGCTGATGATCACTTTGCCGGTGACCGATGTCTTGGTGGTGCCGATGGCGTGCAGGCCGGCCTTGCGCAGTGGCTCGGGGGCGCCGCGTTGGAGCTTGAGGGGTGGGTTTTTGAGTGGTGCGCTCATGGTGTAGGTGCTGCTTGTGTGATGGGGGTTGCGGTCGCGGCGCCCAGGCTGCACAGGGCGTCGAGCTTGTAGAAGCGGGCGATGAAGGCGTCGCGGTGGTGGCGCCATGTCATTGATGCGCGTGGCGCGCTGTTGAGGTCCACGGCTTCCATGGGCTCGACTTCGCCGCCGGGCATGTCGATGACGGGCCATGGCGCGTTGATGCCGCAGCGGTACAGCGTCAGGTCGCGGCGCTCGGTGGCCAGGGCGGTCAGGTCAGCCAGCTTGATGGCGTCGCGGTATGCGGTGGCGGGGGTGATCAGTCCGAAGTGCTTGCGGATGAGCAGCGCGAGGGGGTTTTCAAACGCCATCCACGCTACGCCGATGGCCTGTTTGGTGGGCGTAGCTACGTCGCCGCTCAGGCATTCGTGCGCGTCGTGCAGCAGGCCGGCGCGCTGGGCGTGGTGGTCGTACCCGCGGGCGGCCAGGATGTCTGCCACTAGCAGGCTGTGCTCTGCCACGCTGTAGGGGCGCGTGGCGTGGCCGGTGAAGCGGTTGATCTGCGCCAGGCTGTGGGCAATGACTTCGATGCGCGGCACGCGCTGGGTGACCAGCAGCTGGCAGCCGGCAATGGGCTGGTCGGTGCCGTCTGCGGTGATGATCCAGGGCGAGGTGGTCATCCTTTGATCCCTTGCAGTGCCTGGAGCGCTCTCAGCATTGCAATAACGTCGCCAGACGCCATGGCTTGATCAGCAGCGCGCAGGTCTTGCTCAATGAATGCAGCGCCGATTGCGCCAGCTGGGCCAATTTCGCGGTAGAAGCCCAAGATTTGGCGCACGCGCGCACACTCTGCGGGCAGCGCATCTGCAAGGGTGGTCGGTGAGGTGCTCGCGCTGCACCCCCTTCGCCCTTCGCCCTGCTCCTGGCCCTTGGGCAGCGCCAGCAGGTACACGGCCTTGAAGTGAACCCCGGCCTCGCTGGAGAAGGGATAGGGGCAAGAGTCGTTCAGGCTCTTGCCTTGCTGCGCGGCCTCGGTGGCGCGCTTTTCGATGGTGGTTTTGCTGACGATCATGTGACCCAGGCGGCTGTTGAAAACGGTGAGATCGCGGCTCATGCGGCAGCGGCCTCGGTGGTGGGGGTGGTGCTGGCGCCAGTGCGGCGGGGCAGCAGCTGCATGCGCACCACGCGGCCGCGCAGCTCGGGCTGGGGCGGGTAGGTCTGCGGGCCGGGGTGCACCTTCAGGCGCTCCAGCTCCACGTGCAGCGGTGCGCCGGGGGTGAGCTGGTCGCGGTAGGTGGCCCAAAACGTGGCGGCGTCGGGGCCGCTCCAGCGCACGCGGTAGCCCTCTTTTTCTTCGCGGCCGGTGACGGGGTTGCGCCCCATGTTGTCGACCAGCACCAGCTCCAGGCGAAACGCGCCGTCGCGCTCTGTGTCGGCCTTCGGGCGGGTTTTGCCCAGGTATGCGGTACCGGTGGTTTTCAGCATGGGGTGCTCCCGTCGCCTGCCTGTGTCAGCTGGCCTGCAGCGCGTCTTCGGGGAACCAGTCGTGCGTTGCGCGGCCATCCTTGGCGAGGTAGCGCACGTAGTAGGTGTTGGAGCTGTTGGTGTACTCAGCGCGGCCGATGACCGTTCCAGACTCGTTGCTGATCGTGACGGTCACGGGTTGATTGAGGTCGAATGCAAAGTTCTTTTCGGGCATGGTTCTCTCCTATGGAGTGGTTGGGGGAATCAAAATTGATAGCTACAGAGGCAAGCGAATCAGGCGCTTGCGCAAGCTCTGATTGCCAGAACGACCCCGCAGGCGAGCGCGGCGATGACCAGCCACATGGTCACCAGCTCGAAGGCGGTAGATGGCTCTTCGCGCAGCGGGTCGGCATCGGCGCCGGGCAGCTCGCACGCTTGCTGGCACAGGTCGGCGGTGCAGGCGGGGCCCTGGGTGCGCACGCGGGTGCGGCGCTCGGTGGTGCCACCCCAGCAGTACGGCGGCAGCCAGGCCCAGCACGAAGCCGGTGGTGCTGCCCTGCCACCAGCCGGTGGTCCAGGCGGCCTGTGTCTCTGCCGCGCGGGGCAGTGGCGTGGGTTTGTGCAGGCGGTTGGGGGTCATGCCTGGCCGCCTTTCTGGCTGCGCAGGCGCAGGGGTGCAGCGGTGGCACCAGCCACGCCGTGCAGGGTGATGGCGTCAGCGATGGCGGCGCAGGCGCTGGGGGCCATGGCTACGTATTCGAGGCCGGCGCAGCGGACGCGGTAGGGGTGCAGGGTGGGGGTGGTCATGCTGCGCTCCCTGGTTGCGTCAGAATGGCTTTTTCAGCATTGGAGACACCATGGGCGCTTTGCACTTCCTGGAGCACGGCACGATGCTGCAAGACCACTTCACCGAGGGTCTGCAGCATGAGTTGGAGCTGTACGAGACAGGCGGCGAGTTGTTCTTGCGGCTGTGGATTGGCGGTATCGGCGACAACAAGCCGGTGCTCTGCCGCCTCAGCAAGGCCCAGGCGGCACAGATCGCGGAAGCTGCTCAGAAGCTGGCGGGCCGTCTTGGCTTCTAGCGCCTGGGGGTGCCTGCGGTCCACCGCCAGTGTCATGCCGGTGGTGATGTAGCCCGGGCCCTGCGGCGCGCGGTGTGTCGCAATGCGGGCGATGGCCTGCGTGCCATCGATGTGGATGCAGTCCAGCAGGTCGCGGTCGGTCTCCGTCTCTGCGGTCAGCACGTAGCTGCCGTTGGGGGTCTGGGTGACGTTCATGCTGCACCGCCTTGCCGTTCCTGCTGAGCTCGCTTGAGGGCTTCCGCTGGGTGGGCCTCGATGTCATGAGCGGCATCGATCAGCCGTTGAGCCAGCTCGCGTAAATCGTCGGGGTCGAGGAACACCTTCACGCAGGCCGCGCTTCTGAGCCCGATGCTGATGTTCACTTCGGCAATGTCTTGCCGCGCGCTTCGGTACACCTCCAGCTCGGCCCCTCTTTTGGAAAACTCTTCGGGGAATCCCGGGCTATGAGATTCACATGGCGGGCCAAAGCGGCGCTGGTCAGCGTATTTGCCGTCCGCCACGCACGCCGGGCGCGGGACGAAAAAGAAGCCGCTGGGTTGAGGCTCTATGTGGCTGGCCTGTGCGGCCGGGGCGGTGGTCTGCATCGTTCCTCCAGTGCGCCGTGGTGGCGTCTGGGGGCATTATTCCCCGAGGGGGAATTGTTTGTCAATCCCCGCCGGGGAATATTGCGTTGATAATGCCATCCGCCGGAGATGTTCCCGGTGCAAACTGGGCGATGCCCAGGAGGTCCCATGAAAGATGTGATTGAGTTGGCCGAGAAGCATGCGCACGCAGCTGCGCAGTTCAGCCTGGCTGGGCTGGATGAGGCGCGCAAGCGCGGGCATGCGCTGCTGTTGCTGCTGACGGCGGGTGGCGCCAGTGCGGCGGCCTTGGGTTTGGCGCGCTACGAGTCTTCGCCAGCGCTGGCTGCTGCCGCAATGTGCACGGGGGTGCTGTGGTTTGCGCTGGCGGCCTATGTGGCGTGGAGCGCTAACACCACGGCTGACGTGCGTAGCTGGGCCACGCGCGATGTGCTGGGCGCGCTACCGGCGTGGCAGCGGTACGCTGACGACTTGGTGCGCGAGTCTGAAGGCGGGCCGCTGCCGCCTGATGCAGATGTGGCCACCGCGCTGCGCATGTCTTTACTGCGCAACTGCGAGCTGGCCACCAGCGAATACCGGGCCGCATCGCTGGCGGCCTTCAGGGTAATAGACAGGGCCTACAAACTGGCGGCCTGCACGCCGCTGCCAGCGGCTATTTGCGCTGCCGTTGTGGCTGTGGTTTGTCCTGTGGCCTGAAGCCGTCACGCCGCTCAACAGGGCTGGGAGTGTCGCTAGGTTGGGTTGCCATGGCGTTCCTTCAGGGGTTGGGGGGGTTCTCGCGCGGCGTTCGGGCTGGGGCCGTTGTCCAGGCTGCACTGCGCATAGGCGTGCACCCAGGCCGTGCGGTCGGCTCGAAACTCTCGCAGCGCCAGCTGGTCTGCCGCCAGCTGGGCTTTCATCTCGGCCATCTCGCGGTCCAGGTGGCCCAAGTGGCGCCGGGTGCGGGCTGTGGCTTCGTCATCTGGTTCGCCGGTTGGTTCTTCATCGTCCAGGTTGTCTGCAATCACCTCCCGATACTCCGCCTGCTTGGCAATCTCGTCCTTCAAGAACTCGATATTGCTGCGCAGATGTTCCACGTGCTCGCGCATTTCCATGCGCATGTCGGCCATTGATGATTTGCGTAGCCAGTCGCTGCGCGACGCCAGCAGCGCATTCAGTAGCCCGCACGCCGCTTTTTGTGTGGTGATTGGTGACCCTGGCGGCGCCGCGGCAGGCACGCGCGCAGGTACGTCGCGAAAAAGCGTTACCGGCGGCTCTGGCGTGGGGGGTGGGCTGTAGCCGTCCGCGGGTGGCGGCTTGTGGGTTGGGCGCAGTAAAACGTATGCCAGCGCGCCCAAGATGGCAAGCGTGATGATCCAGCCCATGCGCCGCCAGTTACCCGGTCAGGTCGCCGTACTGCGACTGGTTGGCAGCGTAGCGTGTTGGTTGCGTGGGTGCATCAGTCTGCGCCTTGGGTGCCATTGGCTGGTTCGCTAAGCGCAGCTACCATCCGCACGATTTTGTATTGCATCTCTGGCTCCATGGCGGCCATGAGTTCTGCCATGCGGCCTAGGGCGACGTTGCCGCTGTATAGGTCGGCGGCGGTGGGTGGCGTGTCCATCCAGCCGATGGGTAGCTGCAATTTTTGCTCAATTTCGCGCGCCATTGGGCTACCCATCACATAGGGTTGGCCGCCTCGCTCATGCCGGACATTCGCGTTAGCGATCCGTGAAAGTCGACTGTTGTCAGTGCGTGCAAGCCCAAGCTTTTCGAGCAGGTTGGCGAGGCCGCCTTCTTTCGAAATCAGGAACAACAGTCGTTCGCGGCGTGTTTCTTCAACTGTCTGCATGCCGCGCATTGGACAGTGCAAGCGTGGCATTTGAAATTCCCCGACGGGTCTTGACATTAGTTCCCCGCCGGGGAATACAATGCAGCCCATGGAACTCCTCAAAACTTGGCTATCCGCCGAACGCGGCAGGGGCGTGCGGTTGGCAGCACACCTGCATGTGCCCCCGTCCTTCGTGGCCAAGATGGCGAGCGGCGACAAGTCGATCCCGCTTGAGCATGCGTCAGCCATAGAGCGATTCACCTCCGGCGCCGTCACCCGCCGTGACATTCGCCCCGACGACTGGCAAGACATCTGGCCCGAGCTGGTCGCCCCCCAAACCCCACAGGGCGCCGCGCAGGCGCAGGAGATTGCCCATGCATAGCGTTCGCAGGCTCACAGCGCATGTCCCCGCAGCCGTTGAGCGGCTGCGCAATCGTCGTCGTGGGCCGTTGTACTGGCTGGGGATTACTGATACGCCGAGTCGGGCAGCGGGCGGTCCCGCAGTGTCTGCTGAGCCTGTTCCAGTTGCTCGTACGCATACACGACAGCCTTCTGAATCGCATCCTTGTGCAGCGGGGTCTGTGACTTTTGCGCAGTGGCAGCAAGCATTGGTGCGGCAATGATGACGGCCGACTTGAAAAGTTCTTCGTTCATGGTGCGGGCCCTTTCGATGGGTGGTGGGTGGAACTTCCATTCTAGAAAGGCGCCCCGCGCCGCCCTCCGGCCCGAGCTGGTCGCCCCCCAAACACCGCAAGGCGCCGCGATGGTGTGCAGCGTGGGTGCAACCAATCCCGAACTTCAAGAGGTGGTCTGAATGACGAATGTCGAACCCGAGCGCTTGCCGGTCGATCCCTATGCGTGGCACCAGTTGCCCATGAATTTCGCGCTGCTGGCCGCATCCTGGGCGGCGCTGCTGGCCTGGCTGCTGGGTGGCAGTGAGGGGGCGGGCAATCTGTTCATGGCGTGGACGTGGTTTTGCGCGGTGGTGTACACCATCGCGGCCATGGCCAAGCCGAGCCGTTTGCACCGCGGCGCGCCCATGTGGCTGCGGGTGTTTTTCCGGTGCAGCGCGTTCCTGCAGGTTGGCGTGCTTGCATGGTTCGGCTGCTGGTGGCTGATGGCTGCTTGCCTGTGGTCGATCGTGTGCACGGCTGCGCAACGTCAGCACATGGACAAGCAGATTGCTGCGCAGGAGGCGTTTTGATGTTGCGCCTAGTGAGTTGGGCCGAGGCGCTCGCTGAAGAGGTCGGAGATGCCGTCCACATTGGCCATGAACCAGTCGCGCAGGGTTCGGGCGTCCTCCATAGGAAGGTTGAAAGCCAACCAGCCAAAGCCGCTGCTGCGTGCCCACAGCCGGACTCGTCCGTCCTTGAGCAGCTTTGCGAACATTGCCGGGCTGTTCTCCATCGTCACGGGGGTGTCGATGTCTGACGGCTCTGTTGGCCTGGTGCTGGCCACAGCGGGTAGCTTCTTGGCTCGCACCTCGGCCATGGCCGAAATCAGCGTGTCTAGAGCTTCGGCATCCATCTCGTCGGCAATTGACAGCAGCGCTGACAGCGCCTCTTCTTCGTTCATGTTCGCCCTCTTTGGTGGTGGTTGTGTTGCAGCTTCCATCGTATGCCAGGGACGGGCGGGCACCCTTTTTGCCACCCTGCCACGCCAGCAGCCGCGCTGCCGGGTTACTCCACCCCATCAAAAAGGCGCTGCGCGTGCGGGCAGGTGCGCGCAGCTTCGTGCGGTGGCGTGGCGGGGTGCTTTCTATGCAGGTCATGCGCACACCATGTCGGTGAGCGATTCAAGCGCCCGCAGCTGCTGCGGCGCCACGCTGCCTGTGGCGCGCATCCGGCCTGCGGCTGTGTCGAGCCACGCGCCCAAGTCGTCAATGCTGAGCGTGCCCTGCGCATCCATCACAAACAGCATCTGCTGCACCAGCAGCTCGAGGGCGGCCACGCGGTCGGCCAGGGCGGCGGTGCTGGTGGTTGCTGGTGCTGCCGTAGCGCAGCTGGGGGTTTGATTCGTCATGAGGGCAACTGTCTCAATTCCTGTCGCTGTTGCCTATGGCGACGATGAGGCCCTGCCGTCCACCCGGCCTGATGTACTGGTTGCGGTGGCAACCATGCTGCACGGGCGGCTGGAAAGTGTTGCCAAGCGCATCGGTATGTCGCCGAGCACGCTGCAAAAGAAGGTGAGCCTGCACACCGACACGCACCACCTGTCAGTGAGTGAGCTGCAGATGATCCAGCACGCCACGGGCTGCATGGCCGGTACCGAGGCGCTGGCCGCTGCCGAGGGGTATGTGCTGGTGCGCGTGAACCCTGCCAGCGTGGGCGGCGTGGCCGAGTTTCTGGCCAAGGGCGCGCAGCTGTTTGGCGACCTGGCCAAGGCGGTGCAAGAGGAGGCCGGGCACGACGGTGCCGTCACGCCCAACGGCCGCAGCCGGGTGCAGCACCTGGTGGAGGAGCTGCAGGGCCACATCAATGCGGGCAATGCCTACGTGGCAGGCCGGGTGCCTGTGCGGGCGCAGGGGTAAGCATGCAACTGAACATCACGATCAAAGGCATTGAGCGCGTGAAAGCGCAGCTGGAGGCGCTTTCGGGCGGCCAGGCGCGTGCGGCCTATGCCAAGGCACTGAACGACACGGGCTTCCAAGTGCGCCGCGATATGCAGCGCGAGATTACGCAGCGCTTTGACAGGCCCACGCCGTTCATCGTGCGCTCACCCAAGGTGTTCCCGGCCACGGCCGACAAGCTGGAGGTGTCGATTGCGCCCACGTATGCCAGCCAGTTCGGCACCAAGGGCGGCAAAATCGGCGTGGACCCGCAGCAGGTCTTGCAAGCGCAGGAATTTGGCGGCCAGCGGCGCGACAAGCGCAGCGAGGTGGCCCTGCGCCGTGCGGGCATCCTGCCCAATGGCATGCAGTTGGCCATCCCGGCCACGCCGTTCCCTGGCAGTGAGGATGGCTACGGCAACCTGCGCGGCCCGTTCCTGGTGCAGCTCATCAGCTACTTCCAGGCGTTTGGCGAGCAGGGCTACCGCGCCAACATGACGGACAAGACCCGCGCCAACCTGGGCCGCGGCGGTGCCGCATCGCGCCTGGCCAAGGTGGCAGGGCCCCAGCTGGGCCGCCGCTACATCGTGAGCTATGGCAAGGCGCGCGGCGGTGCGCGCATGACCCGTAAGGGTGAGGCCGACCAGCGCGCCAGCAACCTTGCCCCGGGCATTTGGGCTGTGCTGGGCTCCACTGGCGCCACGGTGAAGCCGGTGGTGATGTTTGTGCGCAAGGGCGTCTACAAACCCCGGCTGGATCTGGACGGCTTGGGCAAGAGCGCGGCTACGCAGGACTACCTGGCCCGCCGCATGCGCTTTCGGATTCGGGAGGCTGCTGGTGTCTGAGCTGGTTCTATCCATTGACGACGCGGCCCGCATCATCGACCGCGTGCTGGCTGGCTGCATCGACGTCGATGGCTGCCTGATCTGGCAGGGCAGCGTGAAGCAGACCAGCGGCGTGCCGCAGGCATCCATCCGGCCATGGGTGGGTGCATCGCTGCCCCGCCTGGTGTTCCAGGCTCAGCACGGCCGCGCACCGCGCGCTGGCATGTACGTGGTGCCTGCCTGTGGCAACCGCCTGTGCCTGGCGTGCCTTTGCGAGGTGACCCGCCGTGAGGCCCAGCGCCGCGCCAGCCAGCGCGGCGCGTACAGCCACCCCATTGCCCTGGCCAACCGTGCGGCAGCAAGCCGCAGCCGTGCACGCCACGCCCCTGAGCTGATCGACCTGGCCCGCGACACATCCCTTACATCGGCCGAAGCTGCCCGCCGCACAGGCATCAGCCCGTCTTACGTGCGCTCGCTGCGCGTGGGCACCGGGCGCGTGTCTGGCCTGGGTGTGTGGGCTGGCCTGTTGTCATGAGCACTCGCATCATGTCCCTGTGCTGGCCCCTGCAGATGCGGCCGCCAGCCAAAGCCGTGCTGGTGTCCCTTGCCGACATGGCGAACGATGAGGGCTATTGCTGGCCCACCATCGAGCGCCTGTGTGAGCGTACGTGCTTCGGTCGCACCGCTGTCATTGAAGCCATTGCGTGGCTGGAAGCGAGGGGTGCCGTGCGTGCCAGTCGCTCCAACGGTCGCAAGACCACGTACTGGGTGGAGCCTGCAAAGTTCGTGGCAGACGCCAATGAATCAGCAGCCGCAGCAAACGCTGTGGATAACCACCCTTACCAGTCCGCCACGCGAACCGGTACGCCACGCGAACCCGTCCGCCACGCGGACCCAACCAGTCCGCCACGCGGACTAAACCAGTCCGCCACGCGGACACTAATACCCAAGAACCGTCAAGAACCGTCAGAAATACCCCCCCAACCCCCCGCAAAGGCGGGGGGCGCGAGCGAGCATGTGCAGAAGCACCTCAAGCCCGCAAAGCCATGCGCTGGTGGGGATGACGGGTTTGATGCCTTCTGGGCTGTGTACCCGCGAAAGACCGAGGAGAAGGCCGCACGTCGCCAATGGGCGCGGATCAAGCCCGACGCTGCGTTGCAGGCAAGGGTCATCGCATCGGTGCAGGCATGGGCTGCGACAGAGCGGTGGGCCGAAGAAGGCGGGCGGTACGTGCCAAAGGCCAGCAGCTGGCTGCATGGCGAGCGTTGGTGCGATCAGCTGCCGTTGCCGGCCCTTGCTGCCGACTGGTGGCAATCGCTTGAGGGCGTGAAGACCATGGGTGAGCGCGTTGGGGTGTTGTACGCCACAAGCGGCCTAGGCAATTCGTGGACCGATGACGAACTGCGCGCTCACAACCGCGCGTATCGCGAGCGTGTGTTTGCTGCTGCTGGCCCTGGCCCGTGGCACCAGCTGAGGCGGGCGGCATGAATCAGTCTGCATGCCTGGCCGCATTGGCCTACGCCCCCGCCCCCCGGTTCGGGTCCTCCCCGGCTTCCCCCAGTGCGGGTAATTCGTGCCGCCCTGTCGGGCTGTTGCGTGGTGTTGCTAAGGGGGTTAAGTGAATATGCAGTATGGTTTTATTGCTACGAATGCGATAGCAAAAGGGGCGGCAAAGTGAAGGTTGTGCCCGTGCTGGATCAGGTGATTTCGCAGGCTGAGTTTGCACAGATGGTCGGTGTGAGCGAGGCCCGCGTGTCGCAGATGGTGAGCGAAGGCGTTATCGCCAAGGGCGACACCGCTGCCAGCTGGCTGGCCGCCTACTGCGAGCGCCTGCGCGACCAGGCTGCCGGGCGGCTGGGCGAAACCTACGGCCTCGACCTGGTCCAAGAGCGCGCCGCCCTGGCCCGCGAGCAGCGCGAAGGCCAGGCCATCAAGAACGCCGTGGCCCGCCGCGAGTTCGCGCCCGTGGGCCTGCTGGCCGATGTGCTGGGCCAAGCCGCCAGTGCAGTGGTCGATCGCTTCGACCAGCTGGAGGGCACGCTGCGTAAGGCCTGCCCGGATCTGCCCGACGAAGCCAAGACGGCCGTGCTGCATGTGATCGCTTCGGCCCGCAACGAATGGATCCGCGCCACCGAGCGGCTGGTGGCCGACAGCGTCGATGCCATGCTGACCGACGACGCGCCCGAGGATGAGCCCTACAGCGAGGGCATGCCCGCATGACCACCATGCCCACGCTGCACGCCGAGACGGCCGCCGCCATCAAGGCGGCAGTGCGCACTGGGCTGGACAGCCTGCGGGCCGAGCCGCCTCAGCGCCTGGGCGACTGGGCGCGCGACCACTTCAAGCTCGCTGGCGAAAGCAGCCACCAAAAGGGCGCCTGGCAGGCCTGGGCGTTTCAGGTCGGCATCCTGGACTTCATGAGCGACGATCGGATCGAGGATCTGGCCGTGATGAAGGCCAAGCGGGTCGGCTACACCAAGATGGTCACCGCCTTCGTGGCGTACAACATCGCCCACCGCCGCCGCAAGCAGGCTCTGTGGCAGCCCACCGACGACGACCGCGACAGCTACGTCAAGAGCGAAATCGACCCGCTGCTTGACCCGCTCACCGGCGTGCCTGCCATCAACAAGGCGCGCAAGCAGGGCAAGGCGACCGAGGAAACCATCAAGTTCAAGCCCTTCCGCGACAGCGTGCTGCACCTGCTGGGCGGCAAGGCGGCCCGGGCCTACCGCCGTATCACCGTGGCCGTGGCCATCCTCGATGAGTGGTCAGCCTTCGACCAGCAGATCGAGAAATCAGGCGATCCTGCTGGCTTGGCCAAGGGCCGTCTTGAGGGTGCGCCATACCCCAAGTTTGTGGGCGGCAGCACTCCGCGAAACAAAGGGTTGTGCCATGTCGAAAAGGCGTGCGGCAAAACCGAGGGGATGGTGCGCTTTCACATCGACTGCCCACACTGCGGCGTCGAGCACCCGCTGATCTGGGGTGGAAAGCATGTCGCCCATGGCTTCAAGTGGACGCCGGGCAAGCCGGAAACCGTCCACCATGTCTGCCCGCATTGCCACGGCGCTATCACCCAGGCCGACTACCTGCCGGGCGGTGTGCCTCTCAGCGGGTCGTGGGTGTGCGAGCGCACGGGCAAGCGGTACGGGGCCGATCGGATCTGGCGCGACAGCAGGGGCATGCCATGCAATCCGCCGCGAACGCTGGGCTTGCATGTGTGGACTGCATACAGCCCGCAGCGCGACTGGTCACACATCGTCGAGGAGTTTGAGCACGCGGCCGCGGATCTGGAGGCTGGCAGCGGCGGCCTAATGACCACGTTCGTCAACGAAACCCTGGGCGAAACCTGGGAGCTCGCAGGCGAGCGCACCGACGAACACGCCCTGCAGGCCCGGGCCGAGCCGTACAAGCTGTGCACCGTGCCCAAGGGCGGCCTGTACCTGACCGCCGGGGTGGACGTGCAGCGCAACCGGTGGGAAATCACCGTGTACGCCTGGGGCCGCGGCATGGAATCGTGGGTGGTCGATGTGGTGCAGATCGAAGGCAACCCCGCCGTTGATGAAGAATGGGACGCCGTCACCCACCACCTGCAGCGCCGCTACACGCAAGACTGGCACGGCGGCAGCCTAGGCATCAGCGCCACCAGTATCGACTCATCCGACCAGACGCAGGCCGTGTACAGCTGGGTGGTCAAGGCCCAGCACATCCTGCCCAACCTGCGCGCCATCAAGGGCGACGGCAACGAAGCCACCAATATCCTGGGCCCCAGCAGCTCGCAAGACATCAACTGGCGCGGCAAGAAAGTGCCCAATGGCATCAAGCTGTGGCGCGTGGGTGTCGATGCCGCCAAGGATCTGCTGCTGGGCCAGCTGGCCATCACCAAGCCCGGGCCCGGCTTCGTGCACTTCAGCGACGAACTGCCGCGCGAGTTCTACGAACAGCTCACCGCCGAGCAGCGCGTGCTGGCCAAGATCAACGGCCGCGAGGCATACCGCTGGATCAAGCGCCGCCCGCGCAATGAGCAGCTGGACAACCGCAACTACGCACTGCACGCCGCAATGGCCAGCGGCCTGCACCGGTACGACGACGCCCGCTGGCAAAAGCTGGAAGCCGCCGTGCAGCCCGACAACCACGACCTGTTTGCTATTCAAGCGATAGCAATCAAGGCAGAGCAGGCAAGCGCTACGCCTGCGACTAGACCCCGCACCCCGCGTGCAACCCCCTCTGCATTCAGCCGCGATTGGTAACCCATGCAAAAGCCCGTCAGCCCGACCACGCCCGAACTTGACCTGCTTGTCGCAGCAGAGCCCGACCTGGTCGATCGCATCTTTGACTACATCCTGGCCGAGATCCCGCAGATGGCGGCCAACCCGCCTGAGCGTGTGCACCAGCTCAAGGCGGCCGTGCGGGCCGAGTTCAAGGGGGAAGAGTGCTACATCGCCAGCCGCCCGGCCACGGCCCGGCAGGAGATGGTTGCCCAGGTGCTGGCGTTGTTCAACGGTCGTAACGCCTCCGAAGTGGCCCGGCGCCTGCAGATCAGTCGGGCGTCGGTGTACCGCGTGCTCAAGCAGCCCGGTACCGCGCAGGCGAAACAGTCTCAGTTTTCCGGGAAATGAGACAGGCGCGCCGGTACCGTGGCCACCTCACCACGGCACGAACAAGCGCAAAGCCATGTCATTCACATCAACCGACCTGCAAAACATCAACAACGCCATTGCCACTGGCGAGCTGTCCGTCGAGGTCAACGGGCGCAAGGTGGTTTACCGCAGCGTCGATGACCTGATCAAGGCCCGCAACCTCGTGCAGGCCGAGCTGGCCGGCGCAGGTGCACCAGCTGCAGCCACGCGGCGCGGTTCGTTCCAGGTGCGTTTTACTACCGCCCGGGGGGATTGAGCCATGGCCAAAACAGCAGTCAACCTTATTGACCGATTCGTCGGCCTGTTCAACCCCGACGCTGGCCTGCGCCGCGTGCGCTCGCGCGAGCTTCTGGCCAGGGCCTACGAAGGCGCCAGCCAGCGCGACGGCTGGCGCCCGCGCCGTGCAGGGGCCAGTGCCAACACCGACCACATGTCGGACGCCACCATCCTGCGCACCCGTGCGCGTGCGCTGGTGCAAAACGTGCCCTACGTGGCGCGCGGGCTTGAAAGCCTGGTGTCCAACACAGTGGGCACCGGTATCACGCCCCGCAGCCTGGCCAAGGATGCGGCGGCGGTCGATCGCCTGTGGTCGGACTGGTGCAAGGTGGCCGATGCTGACGGCCGCAGCGACCTGTACGGCCTGCAGGCCATGGCCTACCGCGCCATGGAACAGGACGGCGAAGTGCTCATCCGCCTGCGGGCCCGCCGTGATGAGGATGGGCTGCCTGTGCCTTTGCAGCTGCAGGTGCTTGAAATCGACTGGCTCGACAGCTCCAAGAACGGCACCAATGGTGGCAACACCATCATCAACGGCATTGAGTACGACGCCCTGGGCAAGCTCGCCCAGTACTGGCTTTGGGACCAGCACCCAGGCGAAATGCAGCCTGGCCGCCGTGGCCGTGCCAGCAGCTACCCGGTGCCGGCCGACCGCATCATCCACCTGTACAGCCCGCAGCGGCCGGGGCAGGGCAGGGGCTTCACGCGCCTGGCGCCTGTGATCGCCCGGGTGCGCGACATTCAGCTCTACGAGGATGCCGAGCTGCAGCGCAAAAACCTGGAGACGCGCCTGAGCGTTCTGGCCAGCGGCGACGTCACCAGCATGTCCATGACCGAAAGCGAGGCCCAGGACAAGGTGCGCGCAACAGGCGAACTGGGCACGCTGGCCAGCGGGGGTATCACCCAGGTGCCCACGGGAATGAACTTCCAGGTGATTGAGCCCAAGCCCGCAGGCGGGTACGTTGAGTACATGAAGCACCAGCTGCACCTGGTGGCTGCAGGCATGGGCGTCACCTACGAAATGCTCACCGGCGACGTGCGCGAGGTCAACTTCAGCAGCGCCCGCGTCAGCATGCTGGAGTTCCGCCGCAATGCAGAGCAAATGCAGTGGCTGACGCTGATCCCGCGCCTGTGCGAGCCCGTCTGGCGCGCCTTTGTCGAGGCGGCCTACCTGTCGGGCAAAGTGCGGGTGCGCGACTTCGGTGTGGACTGGTCCACCCCCAAGTGGAGCTACGTGAACCCCGTGCAAGACGTAGCGGCCGACCTGGACGAAATCAGCGGCGGCCTCAGCACCTTCAGTGAAAAGCTGCGCCAGCGCGGCTACAAGCCCGAGCTGGTGTTTGCAGAGCTCAAGTCGGACATGGATCGGCTGCAGGCAGACGGCACGCTCGACATGATCATGATGCTGCAGAAAGGCCGCACGCTGGGCATGGCCCAGGCCGAGGCCAGCAATAGCCAGCCCGTGAAAAAGCCCTGACCGCGTGGTCTGCAAAAGTTGTCTCAGTTTTCCTAAAAATGAGACAGCCGAACGCAGACCATCGCGTTCATGCCTACACCGCAAACCCCCACGCAAACCGCCGACCTGCCGCTGGTCGGCCTGCAGATGGAAGTCCGCAACTTCACGCGGGCAGAGCGCGTCGCAGAAGGCGCGGCACCCGCTGCCAAGTTTGAACTGGTCTTCACCACTGGTGCCTCTGTGCGCCGGTATGACTGGGCCAACGGCCGCTACTTCATCGAGCAGCTGGATGTCACGCCCGAAGCCATCAACCTTGAGCGGCTTGAGCGTGGCGCCCCGCTGCTCGATAGCCACGCCAGCTACCGCCTCGAAGACCAGGTGGGGGTAGTTGACCAGCCCACCATTGAAAACGGCATGGGCGTCTGCCAGGCCCAGCTCAGCCGCCGCGAAAGCGTCCAGGGCGTGGTGCAAGACCTCGAAGACCGCGTAATTCGCAACGTCAGCGTGGGCTACGTGCGCGAAGCCATCGAAATGATCGCGCCGTCTGAAGACACCGGCATGTGGGTGTACCGCGTCACCCGCTGGACTCCCATTGAGGTCAGCCTGGTGCCCATCCCTGCCGACATGGACAGCCAGGTGCGCAGCGAAGGCGGCCGCCTGGTCGACCCCGAAGGCCGCGACGTGCGCGCATACCCCTGCCAGATCACCACGCGCGCAGCTGCTCCCGCTGCCGCATCCATCCCGCCCACGGTGGGCATTTCCGCCGCAACCTCAACCCTCGAAGGAAATCGTTCCATGCCAGACGTGAATACCGTCGCCGGCGGCGCCACCGCACCGGCCCAATCCGCAGCGCCCGCTGCCACCACCGTTACAGCAGCTGCGCCTGTGGTTGTTGTGGCTGATGACGCCACCCGCGCTGCCGACATTGTCGAGCTGTGCACTCGCCACGGCGTGCCCACGCTGGCCGCCGGCATGATCCGCGCTGGCAACAGCGTCGAGCAGGCCAGCCGCGCCGTGCTCGATGAGCTGGCCCGCCGCGACAGCGCTGCAGGCGGCCACCGCAATGTGGGCCGCATCGAAACCGTGCGCGACGAAATGCAGGTCCGCATGGCCGGTATCGAGCAGGCCATCCTGCACCGCATTGCCCCAAGCGTCACGCTGGACGACAACGGCCGCCAGTACCGCGGCATGAGCCTGCTGGAGATTGGCCGCGACTTCCTCGAAGCGCACGGCCAGCACACCCGTGGCCTCGATCGCATGACCCTGGCAGCCCGCATGCTGGAGTTCCGCGCCGGTGGCATGCACGGTACCAGCGACTTCACCAGCCTGTTTGCCAACGTGGCCAACAAGCGCCTGCGCAACGCCTACGAAGAAAACGCAGGCTCCTACGCCCTGTGGGCCCGCCGCGCACCCAACGCGCCCGACTTCAAAAACCTGAGCGTGGTGCAGCTGGCCGGCGCGCCTGACCTGCTGCAGACCAATGAGGCTGGCGAGTTCAAGTACGGCGCCATGACCGACGGCGGCGAAACCTACGCTGTGCTCACGTATGGCCGCATCGTGTCGCTGACCCGCCAGGCCATCGTGAACGACGATCTGCGTGCCTTCGAGCGCATGGTCACCGCCTTCGGCTTCGCGGCCCGCCGCCTGGAAAACCGCACGGTGTATGCCCAGCTCACGGCCAATGCCCCCCTGGCAGACGGTGGCGCTCTGTTCAACGCGACTGCAGCCACCACGCCAGGCGGTCACGCCAACCTGGGCACGGGTGCTGGCAGCGCGCTGCAGTTCACCAGCCTGACCAGTGGCCGCACCGCCATGCGCCTGCAAAAGGGCTACGCCAGCGAAGAGCTGAACCTGGCCCCGAGCTACCTCATCGTGCCCGCCGCGCTCGAGCAAACGGCCTACCAGCTCACCAGCAGCAACTACGTGCCCAGCACCAAGGCTGAGGTCAACGAGTTCCGCGCCGGTGGCCGCACGGCCCTCACGCCCGTGGTCGAGCCAGTGCTGGATGCCAACAGCGCCACCGCCTGGTACCTGGCCGCTGCCAACTCGCAGGTGGACACCGTCGAGTACTGCTACCTGGACGGCGCCGAGGGCCCGGTCATTGAGTCGCAAGTCGGCTTCGAGTCGGACGGCATTTCCTACAAGTGCCGCCTGGACTTCGCTGCCAAGGCCATCGACTTCCGCGGCCTCTACAAGGCTAACGGCGCCTGATGCCGGAGCCGGGGCGCGGTGCGCCCTGGCATCCATCCCAACGCTCATCTGACTTCAAGGAATCGACATGCGCAACTTCGTGCAAGGGGGCCAGACCCTCACCCTCACCCCTTCGGCGGCCGTGGCTTCCGGCGTGGGCTTTCTGTTCGGCGCCAGCCTGTTCGGTGTGGCCTGCAACGACGTGGCTGCCAACGCGGCTGGCGAGTTCCAGACCGAAGGCGTCGTCACCATCGGCAAGACCAGCGCGCTGGCCATCGCCGTGGGTGACCGCGTTTTTTGGGACGCCACCAACAAGGTTGTCAACAAGACCACCACGGCGCAGCAGTGCGTCGGTGTGGCGGTGGCAGCTGCCGCCAACCCATCGGCCACTGTGGTCATCAAGCTCGGGCAGTACCTGCCTGTAGCGGTCTGACGCACGCGAGATCCACGGCACCATGAGCCTTGCGCCCTTCGCCGCCCTGGAGTCTCGCGTCACCAATGCGGTGTTCGCGCGGCTTGCCAATTCTGCTGTCGTGATCGGCGGCGCCCCTGAGGTCGGCGGCATCTTTGACGACGGCTTTGTGATTGGTTCTGTGGGCCCGATGGGCATGGGTGGCACGCAGCCCTCTGTGGCTGTGGCCAGTACGGTCGTGCCGCCCGCGGTAGTGGGTCTTCCGGTGACGGTAGCAGGGGTGCCCTACATCGTGGCCGACGCGCAGCCTGACGGCACAGGCATCACCCGCCTGATTCTGGAGGTTGCATGAGCGGCGTGCCCACCAAGTTCGCCCAGGTGCTCGGCGCCATGCAGGCAGCCCTGCAGGCCGCCGCACCGGTGTCGCCCAACGTGTTCCGCGCCCGCGCCCGGGTAGTTCCGCAGCAGATGGCCACGGCCATTGTGGTGCGGCCCGCCCAGGCCGAGCGCGACGCATCGGTCGGGCAGGGGGCGAAGGCGCTGTGGCTCACCGCTGTGGCAATGGACTGCTATGCCCGTGGCAGCGCAGCCAACCCGGTGGATGTGGTGGTGGATGAACTCATGGGTGCGGCCGTGCAGCGGCTTATGCAAGACCCAGCCCTGGGCGGCGTGGTCGGGTTCATAGACCCGCAAGCGGTGTCCTGGGACTTCGACGTGGACGGCGAGCAAACCGCCTGCGCCACGGTGACTTTCTACGTGCGGCACGCCACGGCGGCTGCGTCTTTCTTCTGATTCCGATTTTTCAAAAGAGGTAACCCAAATGGCAGATCCAATCTTCTGGAGCAACGTGGGCATTGACGTTCAAACGGCCCTGGCCGCTGCGGTCGCGGTAACGGCCGTCACCAAGGCCACCACCGGCGTGTGCACCTACACCGGTGTCGTGAACCCGGCCAACGGCGACTACATCTCGTTCACTGCCACCGGCATGTACCAGATCAATGACCGCCTGTTCCGCATTGCGAACGTCAACACCGTTGCCAAGACATTCGAGCTCGAAGGTGAAGACACCACCAGCTTCGACACCTACATCAACGGCAGCTACCGCATCGTCACCTTCGGCGCCAGCTTCAACAGCGTGCAGAGCATCACCGTGAGCGGTGGCGACTACGAAAAGGCAGACGTGACCACCATCCACGACTCGGTGCGCAAGAACGTGCCCACCATCGCGGCGCCGCTCACCCTGTCGCTCACCAACTTCTTCGACATGACCGACCCCGGCTTTGTGGAATGCAACAAAGCCTACAAGGCCAAGGCCAAGCGCGCCATTCGCCTGCGCTTCGGCACGGGCGCAAAGATGGTCATGACGGGCTACGTGGGCGCCGCTGGCGTGCCCAACGGCCAGGCGCAGGGCGTGGTGCAAACGCCTGTGTCCATTGAGGCGCAAAACCTCCCCACCGTCTACGCGAGCTGATCGCGCAGGCAGCACACCGCCGGCCTGGCGCCGGTGGTGCTGCATCGGTTTTTGTGCGCGGCACGGTGGGCCTTGCGGCCTGCTGGTCCTGTCTTCGCCCGAGCGGGCACGCCGCGCACTCCTTCATATCGGGCCCCAAGCAATCGGGCAACACCATGGCAATCAAACTCACCATTGGCAACAAGGTCTCCTTCAAGGTGAAGGGCACCATCAACAACGCAGCCGGCGTCGCCGAAGCGTTCGATTTTTCGCTCACCTGCTCCCGCATGGACCAGGATGAGTATTCCACCGCGCTGCGCGATCTCGACGGCCGCCCCATCGTGGACTTTCTTGCGACCGTGGCCGAAGACTGGTCGGGCGTGAAAGACGAAGACGGCAAGGCTGTGCCCTTCAGTGAAGACGCCTTCCGCCAGCTCTGCAAGATCCCCGGCCTGCCTGGCGTGATCTTCAGCACCTACGCGATCGAAGCGGGCGCCAAGGCAAAAAACTAGCACAGGCAGCCCGCCGCGTTGTCGAGCACAACCATGCCCAGTCAGCACGCCAGCCGCAGCACGCGCCAGACCCTTCCAGCCCAGTGGGCGGGGTGCTGGCGCAGCTCTCTGCCGCTGGTGCGTTTGACGGGCAGGCCGACGGCGGTGCGGAGGGTGAGCCTGTCTACCTGTGGCCTGAGTGCATCGAGGAATGGGCTCATTGGCAGCACCTGCAAACCCAATGGCGCGTTGGCATGTCTGGCGCGACAGGGCTCGACTACCAGGGTGTGCGCGCCTATCTCGACGAACTGGGCATTGAGCCCGGCGAGGCGCGGCGCGAGCTGTTCGCCTGCATCCAGGCGTGTGAGTTCGCTTGCCTCGAAGCCTGGGCAGACCAGCGTGCCAAAACACCGCCCCCAACCAACCGGTAACACTGCATGACCCCCATTGGCATCCAGCTCAAGCTCGGCGGCGAGCGCGAAGTAGAAACCGGCCTGCGCCGTGTGGGCGGGGCCATGGATACCGTGGGCACCGCTGCGGGTGCTCTTACGCGCGCTGTGGGCGGGGTGGCTGGTGCATTCGCAGGTGCCCTGAGCGTGCAAGAGTTTGTGCAGGCGGCCGACGCGGTCACTGGCCTGCAGAACCAGCTCAAGCTCGCCACGGGCAGCGCGCAGGCTGCCGGAGTGGCTTACAACCAGCTGTATGAGATCTCGCAGCGCTCGCGCACAGGTTTCATTGAGCTGGGAAAGACCTTTGCCAGCATCAGCACGGCGGCTGCAGACCTGGGCGTGAGCCAGCAGCGTCTGCTGTCAGTCACAGAGGCCATCGGCAACGCCGTCACCATCAGCGGCACAGGTGCCCAGGCCGCACAGGCCGCGCTGCAGCAGCTGGGGCAGGGCCTGGCAAGTGGCACGCTGCGCGGTGAAGAGCTCAACAGTGTGATGGAGCAAACCCCGCGGCTGGCCAAGGCGCTGGCCGATGGCCTGGGCGTAACCCGTGGCGAGCTGCGCGCATTGGGCGAGCAGGGTGCCATCACGGCAGACCAGGTGATCCGTGCGCTGGAGTCCCAGTCATCCGTGCTGCAGGGCGAGGTGAAAGACGCAACGCTCACGGTGGGCCAGGCATTCACACAGCTCACCAACTCGGCCACCCGCGCCGTGGGCGACTTCGACAAAGCCACCGGCGCCACGGCCACCCTGGCAGGCTCCATCAGTTCGCTGGCGGGTGCGGTGGATACGCTCGGCGGCGTCATTCGCAACAACGAAGGCGCGTTCAAGGTGCTGGGCGGCACGCTCGCCGGCGCAGCCGTGGTGGCGGGTGCTGCTGGCATCGTCAAGTCCATTGGCCTCATCGGCGGTGCGGTAGCGGCGCTGGGTGCTGTATTGCTGGCCAATCCGGCTGTGCTGGCTTTGCTGGGACTGAGTGCTGCAGTGGGCGGCGGTGTGGCGCTGGTCAGTGCCCAGTCCAAGACGGCCGACGGCATCAGCCAGGCCATTGAACGCCTGCGCTCCGAAAACGAGCGGTCTGAGGCTGCAATGGCCCGCGCCGTCGCCGGTGGTCGCATCGCAGGCGCAGACAACATTGCCAAGACCATTGACGCCCGCAAGGACCAGATTTCCAAGCTGCGCGCAGAACTGGATGCCATGCAGCCAGCGAGCGCCGGTGCCGGGGGCGGCCGTGGCGGCGTCAACCCGCAAACCGTGGGCGCAGCCATGGCCCAGCAGGCCGCTGGCGAAAAGGAACTGATCGCCATCCGGCAAAAGCTCTACGGCGTGGACAAGGACTACCTGCCCACCCTGACCAAGCTGCACGCCCAGTACACATCGGGCGCCATCACCATTGACGAATACCGCGACCTGGTGGGCAAGCTGGCCGAGGCCAATTCCAAGAAGGAAAAGGCTGACCCAAGCCGCAGCCTCAAGTCCGAGGAATCCGCGTACCAAAACCTCATCGCATCGATCAACACCAAGATCGCTCAAGAGCGCGAAGAGCTTGCCGGTACGGGCGCGCTGGCCGAAAGTCAGAAGATCCGCATCAAGCTCGACCAGGAGATGGCCAGCGGAAAGCTCACGCTCACCGCTGCGCAGAAAGCGTCTGCAGACGCAGCCATCAGCGAGCTGGCTGTGCTGGAGCAACAGCAAAAGGCCCGTGAGGCCCTGCGCTTCTACGACGCCGAACGCCTGGAGATTCAGGAAGAGCTCAACGCCGCCTACGTGTCTGAAAGCAAAGCGCGCGAGGCTGGCCGCCAGTCCGTCACAGACTACGCCCGTGGCATCGAGGAAGGCAATGCCGCCCTGCAGCTGGAACTGTCTCTGATGGGGCAGGGTGAGCGTGCGCGCACCGTGGCTCTTGAGCAGTACCGCATTGAGCTGGATCTGAAAAAGCAGATCGCCGCCATTGATGCCAACACTGGCTTTGATGAAGTCCAGCGCGAGGAAGAGCGAGCCCGGGCGCGTGCTGCCGCGGCCATCGCCACGGCCAATGTCTCCAGCAAGGTTTTCCTGGACGACTGGAAAAAGTCGGTAGACCAGTACGACGGCATTTTTCGGCAGGGCTTTGCCGACATGCTCAACAACGGCAAAGACGGCTGGAAGTCGTTCACCAAGAGCCTGGTCACCACCTTCAAGACCAGCGTGGCCGACCAGCTGTACAAAATGTTCGCGCAGCCCTTCGTCATGAAGATCGTGGCGAGCTTGCTGGGCGTCTTCGGCGGTGGTGGTGGCGCTGCAGGTGGGGCCGTTGGCGCCATCGGTGCCGGGGCATCGGCAGTCAGCACCGCCAGCAACGCTTTCAGCCTGTTCAACGGCGGCAAGCAGCTCTACACCCTGGGCAGCCAGTACCTGTCGGGCACGATGTCGGGCGCGAACGTGCTGGGCTCTGTGTACGGCAACGCCACCGGCCTTGGCATTGATGGCCTGCTGGCCACCAATGGCGCGTACGGCACGGCGGGGGCGGGCGCTGGTGCGGCAAGCCCATGGGCATCGGCTGCGATGCCGGCTGCGGCTGCGGCTGCCATCGCCGCCGTAGTGCTCAACGCCCTGGGCGCCTTCCGCAGCGAGCGCCGGGTCGGGAGCGGCCTCATGGGCACGCTGGGCAAAGGCGACCTCTCGCCGTTTGAGGAGTGGCGCGAGGGTGGCACCCTGTTCAGTGGCCCCAGCTACAGCACCATCAACCCGGTGGCCGAACTGGAGGCCCGCCGCAAGCAACTGCAGGCCCTCAAGGACTCGGGGCAGGGCAACACGCAGCAGGCCTCCACCCTGCAGATGATCGTGGACAAGCTCGAGGCCGAATACGGCGACCTGGCCGACCAGACCGCAAAGCAGTCCAAGGCCATCCAAAGCGCCTACGATGCACTGCGCACGAACGTGGGCGACATGGCCGACGTGCTGGGCCTGGGTTCTGCGGCGGTGCGTGCCTTCACCACCACGCTGGGCGGTGCAGACGGCAAAGGCTTGAACTTCGAGGGCCTCAACGGTGACCAGATCGCCGCCAAGATTTCCGAGGCGCTGGCCACGGCCAACAACGAGCTGGCCCAGCAGGTCATCGGCAAGTTTGTCACCACCACCACGCGCGGCACCCGCATCGTGTCGGAGAACGTGGGTACCGAGGGCGAAGACCGCAGCACGATCTACAGCGAGGTGGACGACACCCGCACCAGCACCCGCTACGTGGCCAGCGAGTACGCCCGCGAAGGCGAAAAGGCGATTGATACCCTGACGCGCCTGGCCACCAGCCTCTCCACCGTCAACGATGCTTTCAGCACCCTGGGCGTCACGCTGCTGGATGCCAGCCTGTCGGGTGCCGACGCTGCCAGCGCCCTGGCCGACGCCTTCGGCGGGCTCGAGCGCATGGCCGCCCTCACAAAAGACTACTACCAGAACTACTACACCGAGGAAGAGCGCAAGGCCAAGCAAAAGGCCGACCTCGACAAGCGCTTTGCCGAGCTGGGTATCAAAACGCCCGGCTCGCGTGATGAGCTGCGCGGCCTCATCACCGACCAGCTCAACCAGGTAGAGGTGCAGCGCAAGAATCGCGACAACCTGGTGGCTACCGCTGGCAAGGGCATCGCAGACCTGGTCTCCGGTGGTAAACCCATCAGCATCACAGACCTTGGCAAGGTGGGCCTGCTCGACGGCATCGATCCCGCGCTGATCGGCAACAAGCCCAATGCAGATCCGAAAGAGCAGGCGCGGCTCAATGCCTTCCTGGCCAGCGTCAGCGCCGTGGCCGCAAGCGACCTCAAGCCGGGCGACATGCAGGCCAGCATCGAGGGCCTCATCAATGCCAACTCCGAAGTGCTGGGCCTGGGCAAAGACGCCGGCAAGACGGCAGCCGCGCTGATCGAACTGTCGGGCGCCTTTGCCGAACTCAATGAGTCAGCAGAAGAAATCGCGGCCCGCGTGGCCCGCGAGGCGGCCGATGCTCGCGACAAGGCTTACCGTGCGCTCGAGCGCGCCATCTCCGAAGAAAAGAAGGTGCTCGACGCCCAGCTGCAGGTGGCGCAAGAACTGGCCGACAACCTCTCGGGCCTGTTCGATGTGCTGCGCAGCAACGTGCGCGACCTGTACAACGAGGTGGATAGCACCCGTGCCATGGGCGCGGCGCAGGGCAACGCCTTCATCACCGATGCGCTCGATGTGGCGCGCCGTACTGGCTACCTGCCCGATTCGGACCAGATCGCCCAGGCCATCGATGCCGCGCGCGGTGGGTTCGACACGGGCGCCTACTCCACCCAGTTCGCCCGCGACCGCGACCGCCTGGTGCTGGCCGGCCAGCTGGCCGAACTGGAGGGCCTGGTGGGCAAGCAGCTCAGCGATGCCGAGCGCCAGATCAACGCCATCAAGGACCAGACCAAGCTGCTCGACGAAACGCTGGAGTATTGGCGCAAGCAGATCGACATTGCGAATGGCAACCTAGACGCCACGCTGACCGTTACCCAGGCGATCAAGGAACTCACAGCGCTCATGTTCCCTGAGACCAATCTCAAGGCGCCAGACAAGATTTCCGGGGGCGGCGGTGGCAGTTCATCGGGCGGTGTGTTTGGGGCATCGGGCACTGTGTCGCCCCAGGCTGGTTACACCGTCAGCCCAACCGGGCTGCGCACCTATGCCGACGGGTCAACCTACCAGATGACGCCAGGCGAGCTGGACCTTTACCGCCGTGGAATTGCGCCAGGCAGTCAGGCCCAGGGCTCGGGCGGTTCGAGCGGTGCGGTATGGGGACCTACTGGCACCACGCCAGCATCGCCGGGCAAAACCACCATCAGCGACACCGGGCTGCGCACATACGCAGACGGCTCCACATCCCAGATGACCGATGCCGAGCTGGATCTCTACCGGCGCGGTCTGCTGGGCAAGGTTCCGGGCTTTGCCACGGGGGGCATGCACACCGGGGGATTGCGCTTGGTGGGCGAGCGCGGCTGGGAGGTAGAGGCAACAGGCCCCGCCCGCATCTGGAACCAGGAGCAGCTGGCTGGCGCTTTGGGTGGCGGCAATGCCGATGTGGTGGCAGAGCTGCGCGCCCTGCGTGCCGACATGCAGGTGCTGAAAGACGAAATGGCCAACACCGCCCGCAACACAGCAGCAATGCCCCAGCTGGCCGACCAGTTCGACAGCGTCACCGCAGGCGGCAGCGCCCTGCGTAACCAGCCCGTGCCAGCATGAACATCCTTTTACCCAAGACCATCACCGCCGCAATGATCGGCGCTGGCACCAACATCCCCGTGGTGGACGCCGCGGTGGGCGAGGTGCTGTGGGCCACAGGCGGCACCTTCACGGTGGGCCAGCGGCGCGTGTGGGATGGCTACACCTACGAATGCGTGCAGGCCATCACAGGCGCGCCAGCCAACACCTACACGCCGGGCACCACGGCTGCAGCCCCTTTCTGGCTCAAGAACGAAGGTGCACCCACCAACCGCATGGCGCCCTTCGACAAGTACCTTTTCACGAAGGCGCGGCGCACGGGCTCGGTCACCTACGTACTGAACGTGCCCTTTGCCACTGGCCTGGCCATCTACGGCATTGAAGGCGACGCGATCAGCATTGCCGTGAAGGCGGGCGCTGGCGGGGCTGACCTGATCCCCCCGGTGGCGCTGGAGCTTTGGCAGCAGGCTTTTGGCGAGTTCGAATACCTGTTCGGCGACCTGCAGCGCGGCACGTACTACACGCTCAAAGACCTGCCGCTGCACCCGTCCACAGAGATCACCATCACCGTGTCGCGCAACACGGGCAGCGTCGAGGCCGCCATCGGCTTCATCAGCGTGGGCACCTGGAAGCGCCTGCTGGCCCCCCAGCAAAACGGCACGGGCGGCGCCCAGTACGGCCTGGAGGCCAGCACCAAAGACTACGGCTACACCAAGGACTACGAAGACGGCACCTATGTCGATGTGCCCGGCCGCAAGTCCACCAACATCAATTTGAGCTGCGTCATTGATGCAGACCAGGCGCCTGCCGCCAAAGCCCTGCTCGACCAGATTCTGGGCAAGGCCGTGGCCGTAGAGGTGAGCGACCTGCCCAAGTACAGCCACCTGGCCACCGTCGCCAAGGTCACCGGCTCCATCCGCACCACCAGCTGGACCACGGCCGAAGTGGCGCTGCAACTGAAAGGAAACACATGACAACCCCCGTAGCCGTTCCCGCGGCGCCAGTGGTACCCGCCTACCCACCGCTGGGCAGCCCAACCTTCAATGCAGATGCCTATGCGGTGGGCACGGCCATGCCTGGCGCGGTTGCTGGCATCAAGGCCATTGCAGACGCGGCGCACACCAACGCACTCAGCGCCAGCGAAGACGCCGCCGCAGCCGCTGGCGCATCGGTGGCCGCATCCCAGGCCGCATCGGTGGCCGCCAGCGCGGCCAACTTCAAGGGCAACTGGAGCGACTTGACTGGCGCCCTTGCCATGCCCGCCTGCGTGCGCCACTCGGGCCGCTTCTGGGTACTGCTGGCGAACCTGGCCAACGTCACCACGGCAGTGCCGGGCGTTTCGGCCAGCTGGGCGGCGCTGGATGTCGGCATTGTGCCCAGCCAGCTGCTCAGCACGGCTGGTGCAACGGTCAACGCGGTGGTGGGCGTGCGCTACATCGTGGCGGCCAACAACGTGACGCTCGTTGCCCCCGCCAGCTTCTTGAAAGGGGACTTTCACGGAGCGCGCTGGATGACTGGCGCCACAGGTGGGGTGTGGAACTTTGGCACCACACCTTTGCGCGGCTGGGCAGCCGGGACGCTGGAGATCGATGTCGAGCGTTTTGGCCTGGATTTGTACTACGAAGACACGACACGAGGGCTTATCTAAATGACAGCAGCAAGCGAACTCTTTGGCACTCGCACCGGGGGAGGCATCCCGGAGCAGCGAGTCTTTTCGGCATCCGGCAGCTTTACGGCGCCTGTAACTGGCGACTATCTGATCACTGCCATTGGTGGCGGCGCGGCTGGTTTGAACAACGGACGCGGTGGGGGCGCCGGTGGACTTGCCCAGTCCAAGGTGCGGCTCACGGCTGGCACGGTGGTGACCTTCACTGTAGGTGCTGGGGGCGCATCAAATGGTGCGGCTGGGGGGCAGACGACGGCGACAGCGACCGGACTCAGTTTGACCGCTGGCGGCGGTACATCAACAGCGGGCGGAGCCGCAAGTGGCGGCAACGTTCGCAATACCGCTGGTGGGGCATCTGGCAACAGCGCAGGGAGCGGCGGTGGAGCTGTTGGGGTGTATGGCGTTGGGTATTCAAGCGCCACACCCAACCAAACGGGCGGAGCGGGTGTTGGCGGCCCATCCATCGGAACCAACGGTGGCGGCGCGCTTAGTTCGAGTGATGGGCTTGGCCTCCCCTCCGTTGCTCCTACCTTCGGCATTCCTTTTGGCGCTGGACGGCTTTTGCAGCCACTCGGTCGCGGCGGCGTGACCTTTATTGCCGGGGAGGCGGGCGGTGGAGGTGGTGGCAACGCTGCCGGGGGGTTCTTTGCCGGCGGTGGAGGGGGGCAGAACTCGGGGCAGGCTGGCCCAGGCGGCTTGTTCGGAGGCGGTGGCGGTGGTGGGTGGATCAACGGGGGTAGCGGTGGGCTGGGAAACAGCGGCGGCGCTGGCGGCGTCTTTATCGAATGGCAGGCATAAGGGGGAGAAATGAAATACGAAATCATTGAGAGCGGCATGGTGGTCAACACCATCATTGCGAGCCCGGAATTCATGGCCGAGAACTTTGCGCCTGATGCATACCGTGTGGCTCCAGAGCCATCAGCACCCACTGCAGTAGTCGTTCGCCACATCACAAAGCTGGGGTTCCGCAACCGCTTCACGCGTGCTGAAAAGGTCGCGCTCGAAATGGCCGCGCTCGACAACCCTGCGGCGAGCCTGGCGCAGCGCCAGCAGTCCGCAGCGCTGCGCGCGGACCTCAAAGACCAAGAGGGGGCGACCTTCGTCGATCTGGACCGCGCAGACCTTCGGGCGGGCGTGCAGGCGCTGGAGGCCGCTGGCCTGATCGCCGCTGGCCGTGCGCTGCAGATTCTTGACGCACCCGTGCAAGAGATCGAACGCTTCCGGGGCGGCTGATCCATGCGCGCCGCCTTCTACAAAGCGACGCGCCCGGGTGCGCAGGGCATCTACAGCCGTCTGGTGCGGCTGATCGACCGCGGGCCGTACAGCCATTGCGAGCTGGTGTTTGCCGACGGCATGAGCGGCAGCGCCAGCTACATCGATGGCGGTGTGCGGCTCAAGCGGATTGACTACGGTTCGGACCACTGGGACATGGTCGACTTGCCCGGCAACGCGCAGGCCGAAGACTACGCGCGAAGCTGGTTCGAGTTCAACCAGGGCGCGCCGTACGACCTCATGGGCAATGTGCGATTTGTGCTGCCTTGGTTGTCCGACAGCGAGCGTGGCTGGTTTTGCAGCGAGGCGATGGCCGCTGCCCTCAAGCTGCGCGACCCCTGGCGTTTTGGCCCCAATGGTCTGGCGGCGCTGCTGGCCAGTCGTTACCCCGACAACATCGCGGCCGGCAAGTGGCAGCAGAGCGAAAGGCCGTGCTGATGCCTGAACCCACCTCATCCGGCGCCGCAGCCGCCACCGTGGCCGTGGCCGCCGCGTCCAGCTCGGCCATCAGCGTGCTGGGTATCTCCCTCGGCCTGCGGGCTGACCTGCTGATCGCCGGGTTTGCTGGCAGCCTGGTCGCCATCATCCTGCTCAACGCCGTGCCCGGCTCTGCCGACACCTGGCGCGAGCTGCTGCGCACCACGCTGCGCCGGATGTTTGTGGCCTGCGCCAGCAGCCTCACCGCCGGCTACCTCACGCCGCTGGCCATGCTGGTGGCCCAGCTGCCCGAGGCATTGCTGCTGGGCGGCGCCTTTGCGGTGGGCGGTGGCGCCCAGCAAGTGCTGCTATTTGCCATCAAGCGCCTGAGCGGCACGCCCGCGACCGCGCAAACCCCGGGGGCCGCGCAATGACCGATGCCCTGCAATTCATCCACTGGGCCGCGGGCGTGCTGGTGCTGGCCGAAGCCCTCAACAAACTGGAGCGCACCGCCCCCTGCCGCCGTGGACTGCGGCCGCGCGAGCGCGCTACCGAATGGCTCAAAGCGCTGGCCTGGCTGCTGCTGGCGTTGGGCGGCGCAGGCGCCATCGTGGCCCCGCTGATTCCCGTGCTGCACCTGCAGGCGATAGGCGCCCTGTGGCCGCTGCTCATCCCGTCGCACCCGCCCACGCTGCAAGATACCTGCATCGCGTTGGGGTTTGCGGTGCTCATCGTCCGCACTCGAGTAAAGGAGGGCTGAAATGCTCACTGCCCAGCAACTGCGCGCAGCCACCGGCTGCACTGCCTCCCGAGCAGATGAATGGCTGCCGCACATCACCAGGGCCTGCGAAACCTTCGCAATCAACACACCGGCCCGGCTGGCGGCCTTTCTGGCCCAGATCGGGCACGAGTCTGGCCGTCTGGCGTATGTGCGCGAAATCTGGGGCCCAACGCCCGCGCAACTGCGGTATGAGGGCAGGGCGGATCTGGGCAACACCCAGCCGGGCGATGGAAAGCGCTACATGGGTCGTGGCCTGATTCAGACCACCGGCCGAGCCAACTACTGCGCAACACGCGACGGCCTGCGTGCATGGATGCCCGATGTGCCAGACCTGGAGGCGGTGCCCGCCTTGCTGGAGCGCCCAGACCTTGCAGCCATGAGCGCTGCGTGGTACTGGAACAGCCGCAAGCTGAACGCATTCGCAGATGCAGGCGATTTCCTGACCATCACGAAACGCATCAACGGCGGCACCAATGGGCTTGCGGATCGCCTGGCGCTGCACGAGGCTGCAAAGGCGGTGTTGCAATGATCGCCGGCCTCTACAAGTACGCCGCCACCGCCCTGGTGGCCGCTGCTCTGGCCAGCGTCGGCACCTACCGCGTGCAAGAGTGGCGCTGGCAGGCCAACACCAAAGCCGAAGCCGAGCAGCGCGCCGAGGTTGAGCGCATTGAGCGTGAGGCGCGCGACACCGACGCCAGGCAGCAGCGCCAGTTCAACGACGCCGCCAGCGGACTGCACGCCGCCAGGCTGGCAACCCTATCCACCCAACTGGGAGACGCCCGTGCGCGCATCGCTACCTTGTCTGCTACTCGCCAGTGCCTCGATGCTGGCACTGTCGGCATGCTCAACAACCTCGGGGCCGCCACCGGTGGCCTCGGCCTACGAACCCCTGCCAGCAAGCCTGCGAGTGCGCCCGCAGCCGCTGCCCCCGCTCAAGCTGACGCCCCTGCCAGTGGATACGCAAGCGAGCGAGACACCGCAGACTGGATCGCCACCTGCAAAGTGAGGTATGACGAACTGGCCAGCCAGGTGAATCAGATCCTTGACATTGAAGACCGCCGCCAGGCCGGGGCTGCCCAATGACCGCCTGGCGCTACCCCGACCAAGACGTGGGCGGCGCCCAGCGAAGCCGCCGAACGGCAAAACAGGTTGAAGATCGCAGGCGCCGCACCCAGCGCGAGCAGGCGCGCGAGCTGCAGGAAAGGGTGGGGCGCGGGTGTTACCCAGTGCGGGACGATGGGCCGGCGCCGCGGATTGACTGACGCAAAAAAGCCACCCGGAGGTGGCTGGTGGTGATTACGCGGCGATGGCGTCAGGGTCGTTGGACCCAGTGATTCGGTGAGCGTTTTTCGCTTTCCAGGCTGCAGCTTCGACTGCCAGCAATTCCTTGCGCTTGTCGTAAGTTGCCCCGCGTGCCATCAGCATGCTGTCCCGCAGGTCAAAGTGTCCCAAGAAATCAAGCTGCCACCCGGCAAGCTGGTCGCGGTTGAGTCCCTTGAATTCGCCGGTCAGCAGCCAGTTGACCAGCTTGTGCTCGCACATGTAGTGCACGTCAGCGGTTTCCTTCCCGTCTGCATCGCGGCTTTCCTTCACCGTGGCTGCCAGTAGCTTGGCTGATGCGACAGACATGTGGCGCATGCGGCTCCAGTCTTGTTTCCCCCTGATGATGTTGTCGATCTGTTCGTCACACCAAAGCGAGAATTCAACGTCAAGCCAGCGAGCAAACGGCACGGCCAGCTTGGGGTGAAGCCAGGTTCCGCCGCCATTTTCCGGCGACCCGGCCTTGGTGCGGATGTACCCGCTGGCCTTACCGAGTGCAAGTAGCAACCTTTTGGATTTGGGCGACTTTGCGTCCAAGTCTTTGATTTTGTTGAACTCCTGCAAAAAGCCGGAATTGCCTGATCGCTTTGCGAGCGCTGCAACATAGGTCATGGTTTCGCGCAGCACGAGCCAGTCGAACGGTTCCTTTTTGAACGGGTGCGCGGCCTGGGTAGCGTTGAACCAGCCGTCATCGCGGATGGTGATGGGGTGGCCTTCATAGGCCAAAGAAATAAGAGACACGGGTGCTCCTTGAGCGTGGTAACCGTGCAACCCTCGCTTACTCAAATTTGATGCATGTATGCATAAAGCTGCGTAGAATCGAGAGCTGCACAGAAATGCAGAAGTGGGTTCTTTTGGTAGAGGCACACCACGACTGCGACGATTGCCAAAAGCAGCCGACCGTTCCGTAGGGAGTG
>LNFM01002392.1_pt1 | contig 39443 bp, 49 predicted proteins | sample 596031 | NCBI WGS metagenome assembly LNFM01 (sample SAMN04254537, study PRJNA301005) | activated carbon metagenome | isolation source: dual media filters at the Ann Arbor, Michigan drinking water treatment plant | place: USA: Ann Arbor | reverse complement strand
TGAACTGTCTGCGGCGCAATACATATTCCTCTGTGATAGCTTGCACAGTCTGACTGTGCAGATGAATCTTGTCTTCACCAAAATCTTTATCAGTACAACCTTTGGTGTAAGTTGCAATATCAAATGCAGAGAGGAATTGCCCCTTCCTGCGGATATGCTCATAACTTAAATTATTCACATAATTAAATACAAAGTTAACTTCTTTGGATAATTTCAACAAGGTTTTAATATGCTTGTCTTTAACCCTTTGTCTTAAGGTCAAGTAGCTTTTAGCAGGTTGAACTGATGTTTTATGCATGGAAAGAATATACAAAATTTTAACCGATTTAGCAAGGTGAGATTTTAATTATCTCGCTTATATCCCAGACCTGAAGGACTGGGTTTTACGCTCGGCTGGATAACCAGTGGGTAATTCAACATTTCTGCTAAAACACTATGAAACCTTTGATTTGAACTAAACAGTTCCAAAAGATTGATAGAGTAATCAACTTCTCTGAGTGAAGTTGCATAGCTTGTACCAAAATTCACATCATGTTTATGTGAAAATTCAAAACCATATAGAAGTATATTGGCATCTTTTTGCTGAATCAGGATGTCTTTTATTTTTGTGAAATCTTGATTTATACTGTAATCAATAATGAGTTCAATCTCTTTTTTTAGAATGATTTTTTCTGTTGTTTTCATTTTTAATTACCTGTTTAGTTTTTTACTGATTTTTTATTGGCTTTTTGAATATTTATTTCATTTTTAACATCAAATTCAAAACCAAAAAAATGTTGTTGAATACTTGGTTCAGAAATTTCACTAAGCATGGTAGAAAGGCTATAGAAGTTTGATGTTTTATTATTTGGGTTAGACTCAATCATGTCTTTTGTTTCTTGATTGATGGGTTTGCTCTGATCTATCTTTTTCAGATCCTTTTTATCAATCACAGCGCCCCATAGAGCATTTTGTGATATATTTTTGTGCTCATTATCTTCAAAGAGAATGAAGACCTTATCATTTTTTGAGAAGCTACCAATGAGCATGGTGCCTGGAACACCTTTAATAGTTAATGTGTTTTTGGCTTCTGTATCAAGGTTTTCATCATTTTTAAAGGATTTATTAATCAGATTGATATGTGAGAAAATATCATCAGCGGTTCTCTGAACGATGATGGAGTCTAAATCAGTAGCAGAAATATTTTTCTCAAGTCTTTGAGTGGTTTCTTCAATTTCTTTTTTGGTAAGGGTCTTTTTACCGTAAAGTGATTTTTTCTCTTCTCTCATGATTTCTGAGAGAGATGATTGAACACTCTTTGAGCTTCCTTTGGATAAATCTAATGATAGTTTTTCAAAACAATTACCAATATAGCCCATAATGGATAAAAATGATGGATTAACTACACCTTCATGTATACTCATTGTATTGGAAACAGTTTTTCTCACCTGTTCTACTTCTTTGGGAGAAAGTGGCTCATAGTGGAATTCAGATTTGGGCTTTTTTGTGTTTTGACTATTGATCATATGCCATAAAACGCTTTTATCCCCACAAATCATATGAGCTTTTTCAATCTCTTTAAATGAGAGTCTAAAATTTTTATTAGAAGATTTTTTTATTTCTTCAATTGATTTCTTTTCAATCTCTTCCAAATTTTTGATATGTGCTTGGAGTTTTGGATATACAGTTGATATATGTTCAATTTGTTTGTAGCCAGCTAAGATCTCTTCTAGTTTTTTGTCTTGATCAGTGGAAATAATTTCTTGGTTTTGTTCTTTTAGAACACTATTGATGTATTTTGCTTGATAAATAATATCAAGACATGAGTTGAGTTTTTTGATATGAGATATTTTTGTAGGTGCAGAAATACAAGAATTAACCGTTTCTTTTGCACTATCAAGCACATCGTTGTAAACATCTGTAAAAGCAGATTGGAAAGGTGTTTTACTGCTTGTGTATTCGTATGTGCCTATTTTTCTGTATATGGAGTTGAGTTCATTAAAATAATGAACGAATTGCAATCTTGCTTTTTCAATCTCAGAGTCTTCACATGAATTGATTTTATCAATGATTTTCTTGAAGCTGTGATTCTCAGCAAGTAGGATATGTGATATGCTCAAGTCTTGCAGTTCAGGTGATAAGTCATTAAGTGCAGGTGGTGCTACTGAGCTTGCAAAGAATGTTCTATCAAAGATTTTGGTTTGAAAATACATGAAATTTCCTTTAAAACGTTATTTCATTATACTCCTTTTGAACTTAAATACAATATTTTTAGTTTTACATAGTGTATTACTTTTTGTATCATATTAGAGTAAGTATGAAAGAAAATATGAACTTAATGAAAATGACTGAGCTTGAGCTTTGCGATCTTTTGACTGATGTTAAGATAATACGTCAAGAAAGGATTATTGAATTCATAAAGTCACTGGAAACCGATGATTTTAAAAATGCACAAAGATTGATTGATCTGGGTATAAATTGGTCTGACCCTGCTTTGTGGGATTGGGTGGATCAAAAAATGGTAATTGATATGAAAAAAGTTAATTTTTTCAATAAAGTTAAGGAATCAGAGGTTGGCTCATTCTTGGTGAGTTTTAGAACAAAACCAAGCAGTCAACTCAGTCATATGCAGATTTTTAACAGAGAGGATCGTGTCCCTTTGTTGTTAAAAGATGTTCTGGATCATTTCTGTTATGAAAAATCAAAAAGATTGCTATTAAGTCATTCATATGATGATAAATTATTTGGATATTTAAACTCTGTAAAGAAGTTGGATGGGAATGAATTCAAGAGAATGTCTATCCATTTTCGTCAATTAGATATAGATAAATCACAACATAAAAACTTCATCAATATTCTTTCTGAAAATGAGATGTATGTAAATTTTTTTATAAGAAAAACAAATTTACATGGTTTGATGTTTATTGAAAAAAATGTAAAAGAATTATTTTATAAAGCAATTGCTAATGAAGTTATATATGAATATGTAATTGGCGGTAAAGTAGAAGAAGTTAAATTTCTTGAGTCTTTAGGGAAAAGAGTAGATTACAACGAAGCCAAAGGATTGATTTCAAAAGTATTCTCAAGCATGAAAGAGGAATTCAATCCTATGAGAGAGCATATTATTCAAACTGTGGAGGATATAACATTTGGAAATCAGGTGATATTGAGAACTTTATTGAACAAACCAGATAATATAAAACTGGAAGTTTTGAATTTGGTCTTGGACAGGTATGATGTTCAGATTCAATCAAATAAAGAAATAATCAGACTACTCAATGCAGCTTTGGTAGGAAGAGACCCAAGTGAATGTGTCAATCATGTGAAAAAGAGAGTCGGATACCTTGAGTTGGTTGATTCCATGAGCACTAAGAATGTTAACAATTTCAAGGTAAAAATATAAAAGGTGTAAAAAAATCAATGATAAGTGATGACTCAAAAAAAATTTTAAATTCGATATCTTCTGCTGATATAAAAACTTTTAAAACACTCATATCAAGCAATTTGGATATTGATTGGAATAGTTACGAGTTTTGGCAACTATTTGTAAAACAAACTCCTTGGAACAATGGACACAAAAGATTTATTCGTTTTTTTAATGAAGAATACAATCAAAATGGTATAGTTGTAAAAATAGAAAAGATGAGTAACTATGATACAAGCATGTCTTTTTTAAGAGGTGAAAAATCTCTAAAAGAGGCTTTTATCTATGGATTTCAAGATATTCTAAGACGTTCGTTTTTCAATACGTTAACCGTAGATGGTTTCAACAAAGACTTATTTGATAATTTATTGAAGATAAACCCCAAAGAAATAGAATCTAATTTAGGTTATCTTATAGAGAGGGTTAGTAATGAAAATTTAAATTTATCAAAGCATGAGAGTTTTTTAACTTATATTGAAAAAAAAGATAAAAAATTGATTAAATTTCTATTCAAACATATTGCTTCATTACAGAATATTGAATTTTTTAAAAACAGATATCCACAAGAATTCAAAGATTTTACAGAAGATAGAGAAAGTGTAAAGGACGCATTTAATTTAACCAAATTGGATAAGTTTAAGTTCTTGTTAAAAATGGGTCATGAATTTCCACAAACTAAAGAGTTGTACTCCAGTTTATTTTGCAAAACAGTTGAGAGTTCTTGGCAATTTCAAGATTATATCTTGGACAAGACACAGGATATAGCTTGGTCTAATCAAATTATTTTGAAATCTATATTGCATACCAGTATGACAAGCATGATAAAGAGAAGGGAGCTTCTCAATAGCGTGTTGACAAGGTATTCAATAGAATACCCTAAGGACTGTGTTGATTTATTGAATAAGGCTATTCATAAGAGAGATGAAAAGCACGAGTTCATACAACTGATTAAGAAGCATATTGTTTATCATGAAATGAATAACAAAATAGCAGATACAACTGATGAGAAGATGGAATTAAAGAAGAAAAAACTATAGTTTTTTTGTTGACTTCCTGGTGCTATTGGAGTTTAAGTTTTTCTCAAGCATGGTGGAGTGATATGCTTTAGATAGCATTTCATCATTGATATTGGTGTAAATGGTTTCACCTGTGCCGTGGTAGTTCTCAGTAGATGAGATGTTTATCTTATGAAATAGTGGAAACATTCCCTGAAATGTATTTTGCAATATGTTGGCAAAATCGTGGATATCATCTTCATTGAGACTTGAATATTTAACAACAGTTGTGTTGTATTTATCTTCTTTCTCTACATGATCAATTTTAATATGAGATTGTTTAATCATATTAAGAAATTTCTCTTCTGTCATTTTTTTAGAGCAGTATTCAACAATCATTTGAACTGTATAAATATTAACTGAATCTGGAATTGCATATTCATCTAACATTTTGGGTATATTTATTTCCAACTCTCCTTTGTGAAGCTTTTTAACAGAAAAAATATGGTCTTGATTCAAGTTAGAGAAAAAGACTGAAAAGTTATCATATTGGTTTGGAAAATTTTCAAGAACATGGTTCTTGATGATTCTTTGAGATTTATAGTTTAATGAATTAGGGTGATCTATATATTCACCAGTATCATCATCTTTGAAAATAATAGACGATTTAACCAAAGAGTATAGGGTCTGGTGATCAAATTTTTCTTGACTCAAACTGATGAGTTTGAACAATGTTTTGATATTAGAGTTAACATCTGGATATGCATGGTGTTGATTGTCAATAATATCATTTTTGATGACTTCAAAAATATGTTGTGGAAGTTTTTCTTTTTTAGCTATTAAATAGTCAAAATACAAATCAAATTGAGAAGCAACAATATAGAACCTTTCTGAGAAGTCATCTTCATGTAAAGTTTTATTAAGCTCAAGGCTGTTGTTAATGACATCTGTGAGGTGGCAACCTTCTTGTGCAATGAGAGACAAAAATTCAATGCAGTTTTCATTGATTTCTTGTTTTTCATCTGGATAAACATGGCGCAGTGAGTTATATAAGACCTGAACGGATTCACCTGATTTACCTTCAAATTGCTCAGACCAGTATTTAGTGGAATTGAACCCAAAGCTGAATGTACTTTTTCTTTTGACCAAATCTATGATTTTTTCATCCCAAAATTTTTTGACTTTATTGGAAAAGGGAATTGTTTTAACTTTTGTATTAAATGTGATATTCATGATACATGATTTTAACAAACTTTTGAGAAAAATACAAAAAAAGTAATGAATTTATGGTATAATCAAGAATATTTAAGGAGTATCTATGGGATATGCAACATCTTACAGTTTAAGTATTGAAAAGAAGAACACTCAGCCAGCAAAATCTTTGATGACAATAGAGCAATTGATTTTTGATATCAAGGCTGGTAAAAAAATGACAAAAAAGATTCTTTTGGAAAATTTGGAAGAAATTGCACAGCCAAAGCCCCCAGAAGTAACAGCATATACTTTGATGGAAGTCTTGCGTTCAGAAAATGAAGATGCAGCTTATGCCTTGACTGATAAAGGTGGAACCAGAGATAGCTGCAAATGGTATGATCATGAAGATGACTTGAAATCTTTTTCTAAGAAAAATCCAGGCTGGTTGTTCACTTTGAGTGGTGAGGGTGAAGAGGTCGGAGATATCTGGAAGAAGTATTTTATTGATGGAAAAATGCAAATTTCCAAAGCAAAAATTATCTTAGAAGATTTCAATCCTGACAACCTTGTTTGATTTTGGAAAAGCAGATTTTACATCTGCTTTTTTCTTTGTATGATTGTTTTAGATGTTTTAATTCATTGATTTTTAGGATATTTTAAATATGTATTCAAGTGATTTCACCAATTCAAAGTCAATACATGACTATTTACTACAGGTTTTTTTGTCTGAGACTGGGCTTCTTGGATTTGGTGCTTCACATCAAGAACTTCAATACAATGCTCTTGTCATAATCTCAAAGGATTTGAAGTCTAACTTAACAAAAGCTGATGAGTTTGGATTTTCTGTTCAAGGTTTTGAGAATGTGAAGATTTCAAAAAGAGAAGAAGCGGTGATGATGTTGGAAGTTCTGAGTTCAGTTAACTCAATGAATAAGATGTCTGTCGATCCTTTAAAAATAATGCAGTTGGCTGTATATCCTAAAATTACCAAGATGATTAACTCAAATGAAGAAATAAGGTCGGCTTTAAAAATAGCTTATGATGATTTGGTACAGTCTTATCATGATAAGCAAGGAAAAACTTTTGATTCGGCTCTTGCAATAAGGGTAAGGAAGACAATTGAGTCTCATTTCAAGATAAAAGATTTCTTCTCAGATGAAGATAAAAACAATTTTAAAGGAGTAAAAATATGATTCCTTGTGTAAACCAACACTACGCAGACTACAAGGAAGGACTCTACATAGTCATTACTGTGGCTGAATCTGTCGCAGACAAGAGCAAAAATGTGATTTACAATTATAGGAATATTGATGGCATGAAGATTTTATCCATGCCAATTCATGATTGGAGAAAGATAGAGCTTGAGCCAATTACAAAGGATCAGTACATAGGAAGAAAAACAATGCTTATTTGGAAAAAGTCTGAGATGGCATGGAAGTTGAAAAAAGAAAAAGAAGCACAAAAACAGAATGAAAATCAAAAGGAAGAAAAAGATGACAGTAGAATTAAATCAATATTATAAGCACCGAGATGGTGGACTCTATTTAGCTCTGCATGTAGGTGTGTCTACAGTAGACAAAAGTGAACATGTTGTCTACAAACATGTCTATCCATTTGAGAGTAAAATTTGGATAAGACCTTTGAGTGAGTGGACACCTGAGAGATTTGAGAAAATCACTCAAGGTCAATTTGAAGATCTATTATCTGCTTGTCCTAGAGAGCAACTAATGGCTGAAATAACGGCCAAGAGAAAAGACAGAAAAGGCTAAATTAGCCTTTTCTGTTATTGTCTTGATATAGCCAATATTAAAACATATCGGACATTTCTTTTTTACCTTCGGCTCGGCCTCGTTCATAGGCTTCACGCTGGTAGAAGTCCATCATCGTATGAACTTCTGAGTTAAAGCTTCCGTTTCCAATTGCCAGGCACAGTCGGCCAACCCAATAAGAGATTTGTTGATTGCGAGTCATTTTAAGAATGTCTTCTTGGCTCATGATGGTTTCCTTGAGTGGTTGCGATAGGTGTATTATATCATTGAATTTAACACATATAGTGCAATATGTGAAAATACAACAAAGTTTCTAAAGAAATATTCAGGTATAAAATGGATTTATTTTTGATCCTATGTTAATATATGAGTATGAAATATTTAAGAATTGCCTCTGACATTCATCTGGATTTTGATATTGACTTATTTAACAGGTCAAGGCGACATCTTGCCCCAGAGATTAGACAAGCTGGTGAAATGGCATTTTTGTGGTTGCCACCTCAAATGGATGAAGACCTGGAGACAACCATGGTTCTGGCGGGAGATTTGTGGACTAGCAGCAAATATTTATCCAGGAAGTATCCAGATGGTAAAAGCTGGATGGAAAAGGTTTCCAAACAATTCAAGTATGTGGTTTTTGTTTTGGGCAACCATGACTACTGGGGTGGAAATATTTCTGATGAAGCAATCAAAGTCAAAAGATCTTTAAAAGATTCTGGCTTGAATAATGTTTTCTTATTGGAAAAGGACTCTGTTGTTTTAGATGGAATCAAATTTGTGGGTGCCACACTTTGGACTGACTTCAACAAGCACGATAAAGGTGTGTTGATGGACGCTGCCAATTTGATGAATGATTATAAGAAAATTCGTTATTCATCTTCTTACAGCAAGGTAAAGCCTTCCAATATCGCATTCATTCATAATGAAGCAAAGAGTTATATATTCAATAATGCTATTAAAGATAACGATGAGCAAAAGCTTATTGTGGTGTCTCACATGCCTCCGAGCATTCAATCTATAGAGGAAGTGTATAGAAACAATCCCAAGAATATCAATTATCTTTATTATTCTGATTTGGAGGAAGAAGTTTTAAAGGCTGATATTGATTTGTGGATACATGGTCACAATCATAATTTTTCAAGCTACTCTCTTGGAAAAACGCATGTGCTGTCCAATCCAAGGGGTTATGTCAATCAAGAGTCTTATGAGTTTGATGGAAAATTCAGGATAAGCATTGAAGAATTGGCAAAGAAGAATAAAAAGACGATTAAGCCTTAAAAAGCATTTTTAGGTTTTGAGAAGAAAGCTTTTTTCTTTGAAAAAATCAAGATCAATCGTTTTTGATGGTTTGCTGTATTCTTTAATAGGGTACGGTCCCATAATATTGACAGATTCTTGAATTTTCAGATTCATGATATCTCCTTGGTGACTTCCATTTCCTGGATGGGTAATAGCGGTATCACCTACATAGCAAACAACTGGGATATATGGAAACTCTTTCTTTTTGAAAATATTGATTCTGTGGTTTCCTGCCTCTAGTCTGACTCTTCTTGAGACTCTACCGACTCCAAGTATGAGTGGGTCTCTCATTCCTTGTAAAAACATATTTTGATAAAGTTCATCAAGTGTGACAAGTCCAGCACCAATCTCCCATGTACCAAGATCTGTTTTCTCATCTACATGAGGGTTCGATAGACTCCAGACCCAATTGGTGGGTGCCCATTCAACAAGATGACCAATGACTGGGTGATCAAATGTTTTGCTGAATATTCTCTGAATGGCTGTGTCGCTGCCTACCATCCCATCAATCATCAGTCAGTGTATCCCGCATAGGGTGATGTTGAAATGACTTCACTGCCTTTGCGCAGAGAAATTTTTGTAAAGTGTCTATAGGAGCGCTCAGAAGCTTTCAAGGTGCTTTTGCCAGCTTTGCTGGATTTTCCTCGTTTGCAACTGTAGCAACCACAAGATTTTGGTGTAGATTTGTTGTTCATGTTCATTAAAAATTTAATATTAATTTATTATAGTTGATTTTTCAATAGTTGTGTGCTTTAATCTGTTATATGTTTGGAGATTATCATGAATTTCGTTTGTTTAGGTTGTGGAAAACCTGTTTTCATTAGAACATCTAAACCAATAGAATCTGATAAGCAGTATTGCTTTACTTGTATGAAGAAAAAGTAATCTTCTTAGTATTCTCTATATCAGCCATTCATTTTCATGAAGTTGAATTTTTCAGATTTTTTTCAGATTCAATTTTAAAGAATTCGTTAAGTGATGTAATCGTTTGGTGATGTTTTTCAAAGAACAAAAGATCTTGAAAAGTCAGTGAATCATTCTTGTAGTTATAGGTAAGTTTTTCAATATCTTTGGAAATATTTTTTTGTTGATTTTTGTTGGGTGTTATTTTTCTCACTTCATCAAGGGCATTAAGTGTGTAGTAGAGATTATCTTTTGAAGATAAGAAATCTTTGAATGTTTTCAGTGCTATTTTAACATCATCATCTTGATTGATTCTTGTTAACTCATTTGTGAGGAAGCGATGGAAAAAGAAAAAACTAATCCCAAGAGTTGTGATGTAGGAAATTCCGTATGAAAAACTGTTGTGGAAATTTTCAAAAATAAACTTATCCAAAATAAAAGAAGCAACTGTAATGTTGAATAAAAAAAATCCAAAGGATTTCAGAATGGGTTTGATGGCTTTTCGGTGTATGAGATCTTTTGAATATTTCAGAAATGATTCAAACTGACTATACTTGAAGAAATCTTCTTGCATAGTCAGCGAGTAGTTTTTGAAAGATTCAGCCAGTGTATTCATATCTTAAAAAATATAAGGATTGTGCTTCTTGATTTCTTTTTTGACTTTTTTGTAGGCAATGAAAGCACCAACGATGGTGAGAGTTGTTAGCATGATTTTCTCCTTGATGGATGATGTGGAATTGTAATAGGCTTATTATAGCATGATAAGGTATTCTGATGTGAATACCTTAGGTTTTTAGATGATTTTTTGCAAAATGGAGACAAGCTCATTGCTCTTGAAGAACACGAAGTTATTCTCAAAATGGTCTAGATATTCATAGGTTGGCTCATCTTTAACAGGCAGAGCATATTTAAGCAAAATAGCTTCATCAATCTCCAGAGAGATATTGTTCTTGTTAAGTTCGTTCTGAATAAGTTTTTTAGCCTTTTTACTAGAATCAAAACGGCACAGGTTCTCTGTAGAATTCTGTTTGTGGTGTGTTTGCCTAATGAACGAATCTTTTTTGATTTGAACAGGAACAACAGATTTGTCTGTAACAATAACAAAGTCAACACCAGCGGCATCAAGCTCAGCACTGGCAATAACTTGCCAATCCAGATTATATTGCTCAGAACCTTTTACAACAGCATAAACAGCCTGCATTTCTGTCAGGATAGAGCACCACTTTTTATAAACACGTGCTTTGATGTGGTCCCACCAATCATGGTCTTTAGATGCTCGCATTTGATTGATTGATTTTTGCCGAGTCTTCTCATCTTTAGGGTACATGAATGTACAAATTTGAGCAGCCAACTGCATGCCATGCTTCTTACGAAACCAAGACCAGAAATCTACGAAACAAGGAACTTCACGCCAGTTCTCAGTAGAGAGTTTTTTCAGAAGACTAATCTTCACATCATTTTCAAGGTTTGGGCATTCAAATCCACGATAAGCAGAGGTAAAGCCAAGAAAGGTTTTAAAGTCATGGCATTGAATGACTGACTCAAGTGCTTGAATTTTTTCTTGATTAAGTTCAATGATCATACTGTTCTTATAACGTGTTGCTGCGATAAATTAATTATAACACAAATAGAGTAAGTATGTGCATATAAGATATGGTTTGTTGCCAATATGAGTCATTCATCAAATGTAAAAAAGAAGATAATTTGAGTTTATAAAGAAAAAAGCTAGAATAGTTTAATGGAAACTTCACACGAAACATTTTTAAAAGAGATATTAAGAGACTTCTCTGATATGAAGGCTGATGATTTAATATCAAAATATATGGTTGGTGATTTAATTTTAAAAGATAGAGAAGAGATTGTAGTTGCAATGTGTACATGTCTGGAGAAAGACAGAAAAGATATTTATAAATTATTGATCTTATCAGATGTGCCTAATAACCTTAAAAAAATTGACTGGGATGCAATAGGAAACGTTTGTTTTTGTAAAGAAGATGTAGAGTCTTTTAATCTTACAGATGAAAAGTTTAATATAGTTGATATGTATTGTGATTCAAAATTTAATACAAATGGTGTAGATACTTTTGATGAAGATTCAAAAATATATGAAAGTAATTCCAATAGGTTTTTTAAAGAACTTTTAATTGATAGAACTGGTAATCCTATCGTCAATACAATCAGCTTCGTAGAAGAAAGTGAATTTTTGATTAACTTGCTGGGTAGAATTAAAAACATAGACAATAATGTTATTGAATCAATATTTGAAACTATAAATTCTATTGAAATAAATAATAATAGTGTATTTTTAGTTGATTTGCTCTTAGACAACAATTGTCTTAAACGAAAAACCTTAGAACATTCTAAAACATATCAAGATTATAAGCCTGGTAGCATAGTAGATTATCTTTTCAAGAAAATAAATTATACCGAATTGAATAATAAAATGAACGACTCAAAATATGAATCTAAAAAGATGAAAATATGAAAGTGAAAATAATAGCTAACGATGAATATGATTTAAAATCTTTAATAAAAGAGGAAATAGAACGATTTGGTAATAACTGTAGTTTAAATCATATAGATGTATCCAACATAACCGATATGAGTGAATTATTTATGAATTCAAATTTTAACGGAGATATCAGCAAATGGGATGTTTCTAATGTAGAAAACATGACTTATATGTTTTATTCTTCTATGTTTAATCAAGATGTTTCTAAATGGAATACATCTAAAGTTAATAATATGGAAGCAATGTTTAAAGGGACTACCTTTAATCAAGATATTTCAAGCTGGAATACATCTAAATTAAAAACCATAAGCAATATGTTCGCTGAATCTAAATTTAATAAAGATATCAGTCGTTGGGATGTTTCTAGCGTAGAAAAAATGGATTCAACATTTTATTTATCTTCATTTAATCAAGATATATCCAAGTGGAATGTTTCCAATGTAAAAAATATGAGTCATATGTTTAGGGGATCTGATTTTAATCAAAATATTTCAAGCTGGGATGTTTCTCAAGTAACAAATATGTTTGCTATGTTTGCAATTTCAAATTTCAATCAAGATTTGACCAATTGGAAGCCATTATCTTTAGAAAATAAAAAAGATATTTTTAATATTTGTCCAGCACATCCTCCATACTGGGCAGAAACAGATAATACTCCTGCTGCTGTTAGAAGTTATTTGTTTAATAAAAAATTAGATGCTTCTTTGATTTATAAAAAAACTAAAATCGTTAAAATTAAGATATGAAAGAAAAAATTATAGTTAATGATACACATCAATTAAAATCTTTAATAAAATTAGAGATGGAGCTATTTGGCAATAATTGCGATTTGAATCATATTGATGTATCTAGAATTACAAATATGAATAGTTTATTTTATACAAATCCACTGGATAATTTTAATGGAGACATCAGCAAATGGGATGTATCAAATGTACAAGATATGAAAGAAATGTTTTGTTGGTCTAAATTTAATGGTGATATCAGCAAATGGAATGTTGCTAATGTTCAAGATATGAGCTATTTATTTTATTGTTCAGAATTTAATGGTGATATATCCAATTGGAACACATCTAGTGTTTGTAAAATGAGAAACATGTTCAGTCGTTCTTTATTTAATCAAGATATATCCAATTGGGACGTTTCTAAAGTAACAAATATGTTTTCAATGTTTTCAGATTCTCAATTCAATCAAAATATATCAAGGTGGAATGTCTCCAAATTAAAAGACATGAGTAATATGTTTTATGAAAGCAAATTTAATGGTGATATATCCAATTGGAATGTATCAAATGTTGAAGATATGACTAATATGTTTAGAGATTCAAAATTTAGTCAAGACTTAACTTCTTGGAAGCCATTGTCATTAGTTAATAAAGTTGGTATTTTTAATGCATCAGCATCACCAATTCCTTATTGGGCTAAAGTCAACAATACTCCTAATGCTGTAAAAGAATACATAATCAACCAAAATAAGATGTCTCTTGAATCTAAAATGATTGATAAGTTAACGATAAAAAGTAAAATAAAGATATAAAGATATTAAATCATGTACAATTATCAAAAAGAAATGGAAAACATTTATAAATCAATGGATACTGATTTGACTCTTAATGTTATAAAGAAAGAGGTTTCAAAACTGGTTTGGCCTTTGTTACCTGATAGAATTTCAGAAATAAATTCAACTAAAATTTTTGATTTTTTATATGAGAAAAGAAAAGAGGTAAATGATGAAGATTTGGTTTTTATAATATCAAGAGTAAGAAAAGATATATCAACAAAAGAAGTTTTTGATTATTTTTTAGACAAAACATTGGAATTGAATAAAGATTTGGTAGGTTATACATCTATTTTTTGGTACATAACTTCAATAGATCATAGAAAGAAATACATTAAAATTTTAAATAAAGAAAATTCAATGGGTTTTAAAAATTTAGAATTATTAATGGGAGATAAAAATAAAACTGAAATTTTATTAAAAGAGTATTATGCTGAAAATCACTACTCAAGTGTTCAGAGAAGTAGTGATATAAAAACAATAGCTTGTGATAATTTAAATAAATGGATACTTTGTAAAGATGTGGGTCTTTTCTTTAAAAACAAGTTATTAGACAATGATTATAAGAGTAATCTTTTCAAAGAAAGTTTTGAAGAAATAGTAAATAAAGGTTTCATATCTGATTTAGATAAATTTACAAAGAATGATGAGTATATTTTACATGAAGTCGTAGATGGACTAATTTCTTTAGAGTTAAAGTATAAGCCTGATTTAATCAAGCAGCTTTTTGATATAAGAGACAAGGATTTTAAAAATTTACTGAAAAAAACGATATCTGATAATCAAAAGTTTTCAGATGGAATTCTTAAAGAGTTCTCTGTAAAAGAAAAAAAGCTTAATTTACTTCAAGAACTAATTATTGATAATAAAGGAACTATTCTTTCTGATTTATGTCTTGAAAGTGAATGCTATTTCAAGTTATTTAATGAACCTCTGCTAATCGATAACTCCACCAATGAAAGAAATTTCATAGATACAATGGTGGATGAGAATATGACGCCAACAAGATTGCTAAACAGCATATATATTACTAACTACCTTAAAGGTGTTGAAATAGATTCAACAAAAGAAAAGTTTTGTAAATTCATATTGATGAGCATGAAATCGTTAGAAAATGGATCAGAACAGTATCATCTGAATCTAGAGGTTTTAAAAACAATAAAAACAGATATAATAAGAGAAAACCTTAATTTAATTATGAGAGATGAGAATAGAAAAGATATAGAAATATTAATTAATAAAAGAAATATGGAAGACGCTTTGGTTAATAAAGATGATAATCAAGTAAAGAGTAAAATAAAAATTTAATATAAAAGGAGTAGAAAAATGGTAAAGAAGAAAACTTTGGGTGAACTGTTAGAGCAAAAAATTAAAGAGGAAGAGCAGGATAAATTGCTGAAGCTTCAAAGAGAAGTTCAACAGAAAACAGAGAAGGAACAAAAAGCATTAAAGGTGGTTGTAGATTTTGTTAAAGATATCAAAGAAGCAATCATTGAAGATATTGGAAGCGGTAAAAACGTAAGAAAGATTCTCTTGGGCACTGATGGTAGAAAAGATCATAATGCCAAAGTCGCTGAAATTTTGAATACATACTCAGGTGATAATTTCTTTCTTAAAAGCAAATACAATCCTGTATGGGAAGAGTTGTTGGATTGGGGAAAGCAAGAGGGATTGATCATAAAGTTTGATTACAGACATGATGGTGGCGGCATGTACAGTTGGTATGAATTGGAGGTCAAACCTTTGAGCTTAGTAAAAGTGCCAACGAAAAGAAAATCTGGTATTTAATAATGCTGATAAATGAAGATAATATATTTAGTCACTTGGACTCCTTAAAGAATTCAAGTGCTTATGAAATGTATTTGTCAGTTAAGGAGGGTATAAATAAATCTTTACAAGAGAACAAGTACAGTTCTATTGAGACTAATTTTATGCCCATGTTGACATTTTATCTCATTCAAAAAAAGTACCCATTAGATGATTTTAAGGATTTTCTTGATATCTTAAACAAAAATCATGAACATGATTATAAATATATATTTTCAAGGTTCTTCGGCACTGAAGTTTCTCCAAGACAATTGGATAGATATAAGACACTTGAATTCAATCGAAACAAAATATGGGATTCCATGTCTTGTGTATTCTTAAAAGAAGGTGCATACAACTGCTTTGCGTTAGATGATATTAATTTACCTTACCTAGAGGTAATGATATCTTCTTTAAACGATAAGAATATAGAGTTTTTCCATAGCAATGGGTTTGGTAAGTTTCTTGTGGATATTATAAATGATAAAGAGTCGTTCAATATGATGATTGATTTATCAAATAAATATGAAATTTTAAATGAATCTGTTTATTTAAGGTACAGATCTTTGCCAGAAGATTTAATGAATATATTATCACACAGATCATATCTTGATAAGGATGCATCAGATGAAGATAATTTAAAGATGGTAGAGTACATTAAAGACAGAATGAATTATCTAAAAGATAATTTGAATAATTTTGATGTTTTTTTTAGCCGTTTTTTATTTGAGCAAAAACCAGATGCCATAATTTTGTCTCCTTCAATGAAAGGATTGAATTTATTCTGTGTTTCTAAAATGGATTTTTTGTCAAAAATGGATGAAAAAGTTAAATCGTTTATAAAAGATATAGAAAATTCACAAGAATTTAAAAATAATGAATTCAAAATGAATGATAGAAGTTCATTTGTCAGAAATTCAGCAATAAGAGAAATGGGTAAAATGAAAGCTGATGGAATTACCAACACTTCAATAACTATGGATATTGGTTTAGAAAAAAGAGATTATTATTTGGATAAAAATTTTCTAGAAAGAATTGATGTAAATAGTGATTTATACAGCAATTTGATTCCATTAAAAATTTTATCAATAATGACATCTAAAGGAGAATTAAGTGAATTGGCTATACCAGAGAAAATTTTCAAATATATAGAAGATAATATTGAATCAGAGTCAGAAAAAGATGAATTTCATAGGTTTGACCTGGTAAATTTAGAAAGCCTTCAAAAAGGTCTTAATTATTTAGTTTTAGATAAGAAAACACAGAAATCAGTTGAAAGTAAAAGAGTTTTCAAGAAGATTTAACAATAAAATCAACATATCCAACAATTGTTTTTACATTGCTTTGTAGCTCTTTTTTCACAGGAGCTTCCTTTGTATTTGCAAAGACTTTATCAAAGTGTTTAGCATCTTCTATTGTGATGTGTCTATATGAGTGAAATTGTTCTGGGTACTTCTGTGCCAAATAGCTCAACTTCAAATTAACCCATTGTATTTCATCAAAAACTTGATTAAACCAATCTTCATGAGAAAGGTTATTATCAAAGCTGGATGAGCAAACCAAATTAATTTTACCCTTAATTTTGTTAACAGTAACATCAAAGTGCTCAGTAGAGTATATTTCTGTCTCAAGGATCTTTATAAATTCAACATATGTCATAAGTGTTTATTATCCAAAATAGTATTCAGTGAGTTAATTTTTATATGTAAAGAAGAAAAATGTCAAATATGTATTGATTTAATTTTAAATTATATTAATATTGGTGAAATAGATGCCTGTGTTTAAAGAGTATAGATGGACAACTGGTCAGGTGCGGAAGTAAGCAGCCAAACTAGCTAAACTCTTGTAGATAACAGGTATCTATTTTTTTAGTTTTTAAATTTCCTCTTTGGAACTTCTTCAATAAAAGGTCTATTTAGAAATGCTTCACCACCAAGAATATCTTGCACAATATATTTCTCAACATTAAATATTCCTCTATCAATATACGGCTGTCTTGTATCTTTATCCCTAATATTGAATTCAAGTATTGATTTCTTTTGTTCTTCATTTGGATAAAATATCAAGCTAAATGTCTCTTTTTCTGCTGGAGATGATTCGTTTCCTTCTAGGTGATGCTCAATATCATAAATAATTTTACCTACGCCTGGTTCATTGCCTTTGAGTGGACAAGTAAGTGGTTTTACAGGGTCTTTCTCCCATCTACCCATATTGCAAAGTAAAGAGATATCACTTCTTTGTGAGAGGTTTTCTAAGAACTCATCCAATTTGTAATTAACATCATCTATACCTGTCATATAGTACTCTACAAGGAAAACGGGTCCCATACAAATAGAGTCTCCCTCTGTAGAGTAGGCAAAAATACCATGTTCGTTTTTGATTTCTTTAACAATAAAGAAATTATCATTGTTAATATCTTCTTTTATATTTTTTGAAAAAAAAGTTGAAACGTTAAATTCTTTCTTATCTGGATTAAGAATGTGATCGTTAAGTAGTCCATATTTTTCAACATATTCAAGAAATTCTTTCTTAACCAAGAAGAATCTTTTTTGAGGATCATGCTCTTTTTTGTTCAGTTCTTTTTCAGATGAAATGTATTCAAATGCTTTTGGGTTTCTTGAATCTGGCTTAGTTGAGCAAACAAATAGCTCATCACCTTGAAAAGTGATATGTGTACCATTTTTTATAAGAGGAATTTTTTCTATATTCATATTAAATTTTTTGTGTTTGTTTAAAGAGTATTGTAACATAAATATATCAACATAAAAAGAGAGATTAAAAAATGGATTTGAATATAAATAAAGAAGATATAGGGAAGATGAATAAAGACTCACTTGATAAATTAGTTGCGGATATAGGTGATGCAAAAGCAAAATTGGATAATATTGCAGAAATGGTAATTGGATTTGCTGTTGCAAAAGCATTGAAAGATTATGACATTACTAAATTGGATTCTATAGGATTTGATCCTAAGAACGAATCAAGTGAAGGTTTTGAAGGCACCTTCATGGTATTTATCAATAGGGAAGACCCATCTATTGTCATGTATCCTCAATCCTTAATAAATAAAAAAACTTCTGAAGAAATGGACCTTCAAGAACTACAAGAGTACATGTACGATAAAGTAAAAGAATATGAGCCTATTCTGAAAACTAGTATATTTTTAAAGGCGAGTGAAATAATAGAATATCAAAAAATAGAAAACTATGGTGAGTTGGACAATAGAATATCTAAATCTACTAGTTCAAGACCAAATAAAAAGCTTTAGTCATATAGGTTAATCAAAAAAACAACATTAAAGTTTAAAAAAATAGTATAATAATTTTCATGTTAAAAATTATTTTTTAAAGGTTTATATGAAAAAACTCTACATTTGCGCAATCGTTGTTGCTACTGCTATGATTGCTGGTTGTAGTCAACCGAGAGATATTACAAGTGATACAAATTTGCCAAAAGAGTTGGCTGATTGTAAAGTGTTTTCTGTTCATTACTCTGCATTTAAAGGTGCTATGCAAGTTGTTCGTTGTCCAAATTCAACAACAACTAGAGTTGATGTTGCAAAAACGTCAGGTCAAAGTGTTACATTGGTTAATGAAGCTGAGTCTGGTCTTCTTGAGGTGAATGGTAGTTTTTATAAAAAAATAGAATATCAGGATACTATTACTCTAAATGATGAAAAATATCTCAAGATTAGATAAATTTTTAACCAATAATTAAGAAAATAAAAAATGTTTTTAAGTTAATGATATAATAATGTATATTTTGGATAGGTGGCCGAGTGGTTAATGGCAGCAGACTGTAAATCTGCCCTCTAACGAGTACGCTGGTTCGAATCCAGCCCTATCCACCAAAGTTTATTTTTTAAGGATTTAATATGAAGAAAATCATAATTGCATAATTGGTTATGTCTACAATTGTTTTGGCTGGATGTGATAGCACAAGAGAAACTACTCCAAATTATGTTTTGCCATCAGAGCTTTCTGATTGTAAAATCTATAATGTTGCATCTTCAGACAAAATGTCTAGTACATTGACATTAACTGTAGTTCGTTGTCCTTTGTCATCAACAACCACCATGTATAACGGTTCTAAAACTAAAATAACATTAATTGAATCAGACCTGATTAAAAATGAAAATGCAAATGTGACAAATATGATTACTGGGAAAAGCTACAAAAAGTTTGATGAAAGTAATGTAATTAACATTCGTGGTATTCAATATGTTGAAGTAGACAAAGATAAGGGTGAACGTCCAGAGGTAACAAACATGGTTACTGGGAAAGGCTATAAAAAGCTTGATGAAAGTAATGTAACCAACATCCGTGGTGTTAAATATGTTGGGTCTTCGGATTATCGTGTGGAAATTAAAAAAATTGAATAGTTGACTTTATATAAAAATAAAGTAATTTATAGTGATATCTAAATTGTATGACATCAATTCAAGTTTTAAAATAGCTAAACTGGCTGAAACAAAAATTTTGTGTCATTATAAAAATACAATCAAGATATAAAAGTTTGATGAAATTTATAGTAAAATATAAATATAATCAAATTAAAAGCCTTACAAGACAGCAGAATTCAATTCTGTTGAAATGGAAAAGGGTTGCTGGGCTACAGCTAATTTGTTGGAAGTTAAAACTGAAAAACAGATTATAAACAATTGAGAAAATTGTGTAAGAAATAAAATGATAAATTCAATTTCCACACAATAATCCGAATAGCCAATATGTTCCAGTTAATTGATTTTGTTGTTTTTTTACAAAAATAAAAAATAAACATAGACAGACTCTGAAGATATAGATACAATACATATATTGAATAAAACATCCGATTAACTTAAAGATTAAAGGAAGATAAAATATGAAGTACGGCTAAAAAGAAGAATCACATTTAGTTATCATTCGTCTAGTAAAAAAAGTGTAAATTAATCTTAAATCAAAGTTAAAGGAAATTAAAATGTCAAATCAAAGCAAGCAATCAGTTGAGAAGAAACAAGTGTCTCGTGAAGAGTTCGATAAGAAAGTTGAGTTTGAGGCTGCTCACCTTGAGTATATGGACCGTATGCGTTGGGATGAGGCTATGGCTCAAGCACGCAAGACCGTGGGTGCTGAATACGAAGTGCGCTGATTCGTAGTGTGTTAGTTCATAGAGGGTCGGATGTGTCTCTGACCCTCTATTTTTTGCCCCGGTGGTGGAATGGTAGACACGGCGGTCTTAGAAGCCGCTGCCGAAAGGTGTGAGAGTTCGAGTCTCTTCTGGGGCACCAAAAAATTAATCATTGAAGTGATTTAATATTCTAGAGATAAAAAATGATCAATAAATTTGTATCAATCATTGGCTGGTTCACGATTGCCTTTATTATTCTTGGAATTTTTAATCTTGGAGTCTTCAAACTATCTTATGTTTGGCCACAAGTCACAGAAGTTAAATTTTCAACAGATCAATTGAATGTTGTTAAAAAAGCAAAAGAAATCATTAATAATAAATAATGCCCAAAGGGGCATTTTTTGTTTTGTTTAGTTAACTTAACTTATACCACTTAGGAACAACAACATTAGACTTTTCAAAAGCAAATTCTTTATTCTTTAAGTTGTTAGGCTTCCACTTAGATAGTGTTTGGTTATACTGTGAATTAAAAAACATATAATAGATATTTTCAAGTTTTGTAACTTCCCAAGTATTAATATTTTTGTTGAATTCTGAGTCAAAAAACATGTGGCTCATATCAAGTACATTAGAAACATCCCACTTGCTGATATCTTGGTTAAATATTGATGTTTGAAACAATCCCTTCATTGTTCTAACTCTAGAGACATCCCATTTACTAATGTCTCCATTGAACTCTGAAGCTCTGAACATATGACTCATATCTATTAAGTTTGAAACGTCCCACTGACTGATATCTTGGTTAAATTCTGAAAAAAAGAACATCATATGTGCATTTTGAAGTCGTGAGACATTCCATTTGGATATATCACCGTTAAATTTGCTGTTGGCAAACAAATAGTTCATATCTGTTATTTGAGAAACATCAATATGATTTAGATCACAGTTTTTCCCATATTTTTCTATTTCTGCATAAACAATTTGTTTAAGCTCTTTTAAGTTTTTTGGTTTTATTTGTTTTTTCATATATTTTTTCTAAATTTAAAGAGATTGTATCATTAAAGTTTTAAAATTTCAAATTTTCTCTTTTATGTTTTTGTTTATAAAAAAATGTGTTATTATATATAGATTATTAGGAGTTTTATGATTAAAAAAGAAGTTGCATTATTCTATAAAGATGCTGGTTCAGACAAGGTTTATAACCTTAACATACAAGAAGTACAAGGCTTATTCACAGTTAATTTTGAATATGGGAAAAGAGGCTCCAAACTCAAAGATGGCACTAAAACAGTAACCCCTGTAAGCCTTCAGGAAGCAGAAAATATATACGATAGTTTGTTAAAAGAAAAAACAGCTAAAGGTTATTCAAGCAAACAAGGTGTCGGTGCTTTCCAGTCTGTAGAGCTAAAGGACAGAGTTACAGGAATTGTTCCTCAATTACTTAATAATATTTATGAATCCATGTGGAAAAGAGTAATTGAAGATGACAACTGGGTAATACAAGAAAAGTTTGATGGAAGAAGACTTCTTATTAAATATACAGGTGGAGTTGCTGTTGGTATAAATAAAAAGGGGTTGTCTGTTGAAGTTTTAGATGAGGTCTACAGTATCATCAAAAAAGTAAAGTTTGATTTAGAGCTTGATGGTGAATTAATGGCTGATGGAAAATATCACATTTTTGATATTTTGCATATCAACGGAAAATCAACAAAAGAAATGGGTGTGCTGGAGAGGTACAATATTTTATCTTGTATTGAAGAGTTGAAAGACAATATTGCACCTATTTATTTGTCAACAGATGAGAAGAGAAAAGCTGTTGAAAGGCTGAAAGAAGATAAAAAAGAGGGGTTTGTTGCTAAACTCAAGGATTCTCCATATGTTCCAGGTAGACCAGCATCTGGTGGAAACCAGCTTAAAGGTAAATTTTGGGAGTCTGCAACACTTAAGGTTATGGAAATTACAAAAACCAAAAGAAGTGTTACTGTAGGTGCTTTCAAGGATGGAGTTTTAACAGATGTTGGTAATGTAAAAATACCAACAAACTACGATGTCCCTAAAGTCGGGGAATATGTTGAGGTGATATATCTTTATTGTACTCCTGGTAATAATGGAAAAATATATCAATCAAAATACAAGGGTATTCGTGATGATCAGAACGATGAAGATTGTGATTTTTCAAAGCTAAAAGTGAAGGCATCATCTGATGACGAAGATGATTCTGAGATGGAGATAGAAATGGATTTAGAAAAAGAAAAAGATGTTCTAAGTGATTCTGATAAAAAGAAAGAGTCTGTATCTAAAAGAATGAAAAAAATTATTTAAGGAAAAAATAAAATGAGTGAAAATTTTGATGTTGATATTAATGTTAAAAAAGAGATAGGCGAAAAAATAGTTGATTTCTTATTTAGTAAAGCCAATGAAAATAGCATATCCAATTATTCAAGAAGGAGTTTGGAATATTTCTTTAATAATTATTTGAGTAATGGATTCTATGAATCTTGGAGAGTAGTTGAAAAATATGAAAATTCAAATGGGGTACTTGAGGATGTGCTCAGCGATATTGAATCGGAACCAAAGTTTAACGATTTGAATGATTTTTTAATTAAAAATTATCTTAATGCATCATATGTTCAATATTTGGTTATAGATAAAAAAGTCAAGACCACACAAGAAAGAAAGAATTCGTATCACAGTTCTGGGTATAGTATATACAATCAAAAGTCTTTATCATTGATAGATTTACATGATGCATTAATTGAAGCAAAATTGGAGCCTAAAGCAGAATTAGGAGAAAGTCTTGTTTCTATTAGAAGTATGATCTATGATAAACTAGATAAAGATTTTCCTATAAAATCAAATAAAAAGATTAGATAATTTAGGGGTTAAATAAATGTTGAAAAAGAAATACGAAACATTAGGTTTAAATGAGTCTGCTGCTGTAATCTTGGGTGAAGTTGTAAGGAATGGTCAGTCTTCTGGTTGGTGTGGTAAAAGTCCATCTGTATTAAGTCAAATGGAAGTTATTCTAAGTAAATTTAATCTACAATGCACACAAGACAGTAATGGAAATGGAATATGGGAATTAAGATGAAAAATAAAAATTTTGAATTTTTATCAGTAGCTGTTGATTATCTAAAAAACATAGACAAAAACATTGCACATTTAGTAAGCGATAAGAAAGAAGTATTCGATGAGTTATTGAATCTTGATATGATTGAGCATTGTGCTGAAATGCAAGCAAACGGTTTTAAAGGAATTAGTAAAAAAAGTGCAAAATTACTGGATAATAAAATCTTAAAGAAAATAATAAATGAACCAGAATCATATCAAAGATTTGCAGATATATACATTGGTATGTCAGATGATTTTAAAATTAAAATTTTAACAAATGCAAGTACATTTAAAATAGATGCTTTTATAAAACATATGGAGGAAGATTTTAAAAACCCCAAATTTAGTAGAAAGTTCATGGAAGTGATGGTCAATGAATCTCAAGAATTAATGGTTATTTTTACAAGTGGCATTAAAGTTGAGTATGCTGGTATAGGATCTATAAGTAATTACGATATTAATAATCTTTATGTTGATTCTTTTTACAAAAAATTAAATAACTACTTTAATATAATCAAGAGTATGAGTAATAAAGAAAATGTTGATATATTAAATAAATTTTTACTAAATTTAAAAACATGTAAGCAAAGTCAAGATAAATTTTTAAGCAGTTTATATAAAAAAGATTACGCAAGATATTATAAAGACAATATAAAGTTATTACAACAAGAAAATCTAGATTATTTGATAGTTAAGTCAAAGATATCAGTTCAACATTATAAGATAGATAATGCAAATGATATTGTTAGAAGTTTAAAGAAAGAAAAACTTAAACTACAAACAACAGAATTAAATAACTCTTTAACCAATGAATTGCCTTCAAGTGCTAAGACATTAAGTGAAAGCATTAAAAACAAATATGAAAGTTTAAATGATGATGTATCTAGTATATTAAAGTTGGATTTAGATAAAAGATTAGAGGATACAAACAAGATAATTAAAAAATATTTATCATTAGACCCAGATTACAGAGAGTCTTTGAAAAATATTGAAGGTAAATCAGCTTATGATTTAATGATGGAATCATTATCTGTGGTAGATAAGGATTTTACAAAATTAATTGAGGAACATAATCAAGCTATTGTAAATGATATGTCTATCTTAAATAGAAAAAACATCTTAAAAAAGATGTTTTAACTGGGTTTCGTGTATCAATCTTATAATGGTATATTAACCAGGAGTGCTGGAAGATCCCAATCCATTATTAGCTCTGTGAACCTTGTTAAGATTTGTCAGGAATTTCTCACGCATTTCTTTAACATTACAATTAACTTTTTCAGCGTTCAGGTTCTTTAGGTTATCTTTATGAGCTTCTGCTCTTGCTGCTGCAAAAAGACCAGTTGAGTTATTTAGTTCTGTTTTCTTTACAAAAGATGGTGAATTAACATCTTTAATTGTATCGTTAACTTCTATGACACATGTTGCAACAGCTTGTTGTTCTTGCACATAGTTATATTCTTGTACTTGTTGCATACCTGCTGCAATACCTACAGCAACTACACCAATAGCTAAAAATGCTTTTAATTTATCTTTATTCATAAAATTATCCTTTTATTTTATTATTGCTTATTTAAATAAGAAGTCAAAAGTTTTTAGATAAATTAATGGAATTTCAATTGTTATACTATAAAAATTGGTTAAAAATACAAAAATGTAAAAAAATATTACTTGTGATTCATCTTATTTTTGTTAAAATTGAAGTATTATAAATAAAAAAACCATACAATAAAAATGATAATATAATTTAAGGATTTATTTAGTATGTTTAAAAGAAGGTATGAAAGTTTGGGACTCAGTGAATCGGCATCTATAATTTTGCGTGAAGTTGTTTACAACAATGAATCAGGTGGTTGGTGTAGTAAGAGTGAAGAAACATTAAACAATATGAAGTTAATATTAAATAAATTTAATTTATCATGCACTCAAGATTCAAACGGCAATAGTGTTTGGGGGTTAAAATGAAGGGTAAGTATTTTGAATTCATGTCTTTAGTAGGTTCTTACCTAAAAAGCACAGATAAAGATAAAAGTGAAAATGAAAATCAATTCGATCAATTTTTGAGGGCTGAAATGATTGAACATTGTGCTCAAATGCACGCCAATGGATATGAAGGTATAAGTCCAAAAAGTAAAGACTTGCTTGAACAGAAAATTATAGAAAAAATAAAGGAAAGCCCTAGCCAGTATATTTACTTCTTACATATATATGGAAATTTTTCAAATGAGTTTAAGGTTAAGTGTATAACTGAATCAAAATCTTCTAATATTGATGCTGTATTAAGTTATATAAAAGATGACTTAAATAATCCAGATTTTAACCATTTAGTAAAAGAAATGATATTTTCTAAATTAGATAATATTGTAAATGGTTTTACAAAAAATATTGTTCTTGAATCTACTTCAGTAGGAAATGTTGGTTCTGGTAATCGTATAAAAGTGACTCATTTTTATAATAAATTAAACTATTTATCTGATCTTTTAGAGAAGATATCTAATGGGGATAATGTTTCAAATTTTAATCATTTTGTTGATAAATTAATAGAATTAAAAGAAAAACAAAATAAATTTGTAAAAAAAGTAAATGATAGACTTTTTGAACAGTACCATGATGGTAATTTTAAAGAAATGCAGCAGGAAAAGTTGGAAGAATTATTAGAAAAAGTAAAAAGTAAAATTAAGTATTATTCTACTGAAAAAGCAGAAGATATAATTAAAAAATTAAAGAAAGAATCTTTAAAATTAGAAACAGATGCTTTGAATAAAAAACTTATCAATGAGTTGCCAAATGGTGCTAAACAATTGAGTCAAGAAATAAAATCTAAATATGAAAGCTTAAGTGTTGATGTAGAGATTGCTTTAAAGTTTGATTTAGATAAAAGACTTGAGGATATGAATAAAATCATTAAGAAATATTTATCCCTTGATTTGGACTACAGAGACAGTCTAAAGAATGTACAGGGGAAGTCTGCTTATGATTTGATGTTAGAGTCTTTAAATACTGTTAATGCAGATTTTGATAAATTGATTAAGGAAAACAACCAGGTTATAGTTAATGAAATATCTGCCTTAAACAGAAAAAGTATGTCAAAGAAAATATTTTGATATAAAAATCAAATAGATGATTTTGTTTTATTTGAAGATTTAACTTTAGAGTTATTATCAATAAATTTCGTTCTTATTTCTAAAATGTTAGAATTGATTGCATTTACAACTGTTGGAACATGAATCTCAGAAGATAAATTCTCCTGAAGTTTTTGATTATTAACATTATCTTGATTATTGTTTTCAGCAGAAGCAATAACAGACACAGAAGCAACACTTATTGCAACAGTGGCTGCAAATAATCCAATAGATCTAAATGCTTGAAATTTTTCTTTTTTATTTTCCATATTATTTTTCTTTTTTAATTAACCAAAAGTAGTTCCAAAAGAGGTTCTTTTACTGTTATTCTCATTTACCTTTTTAACATCTTCTATAAATTTTTTTCTCATATCTTCCATGTTGCAATTAACTTTTTCTGGTGATAGGCTGGATAATTCTGCTTTTTTAACCCTTTCTCTTGAGGATATTTTTAATCCTTCAGCAGTGTTTAAGTAAGATGGGTCTACAATAGATGGAGCATTTATTTTTTCTAATGTATTTTTGATATAGTTTTCACATATTTGTACTTGTTTGGCATTTTTATCTTGTTCAATATCTGATTGATTCATTAAAACACCAGCACCTATACCCATTGCTAATGCGACACTCACAATACCAATACTTTTGAATTTTAAAAATTTATCTTTGTTTTGCATTTTTTAACCAATCTAAATATAATTAATATTTTATTATTTTTGTTACATATGTCAATCTAATAAAGATTAGTATTTTTTAAATGTTGGCTACATTGGTATGCAAGTTAATTTAAATGAGAAAGATGGAAAATTATATGGAGAATTTTCTCGTGTTTTCTTCGTTGACTTTATTAGTGTCATCAATAAATTTTGTGCGAATCTCTGAAATATTACAATTAACTATTTCTGGTTTTAATTTTGTTAATTCTGCTTTTAGATTTTTTTCTTTTTCTATAACTTTAGCAGCATATTTTTTATCTACATATTGATAATTAATTATTGAAGGGTCTTCTATTTTTTTGATTACATTATTTACATAATTCTCACAAATTTGTATCTCTTGCAAATTCTTAGTATCAAGGTTACTTTGTATATTACTAAATATTGATGTAGTTATTGAGGCAGAAGCAATACTGACAGCAACAGTGAAAGCAATAAGCCCAATTGATTCAAACTCTTTAAATTTATTGTTTTTATTTTTCATGCTTACCTCCTTTTTATCTTTTTCTTATCAATATTTTAATAATTTTTGATAACAAGTCAATTTTAAAAATAATTATTGTATTTTATTATAACTTAAGTACAATATATATATGAATAATCCAAATCAAAAACCATACGACAAGAACGACAATGACACCTATGTAGAGAAGTACAGCCCGGGCATGGTGAGAGATGTTGAAATGCATATGTTCAGGAATGAAAAAAGTCATGTTTATTCAGGTGGAATGTTCGGAAACTTCAGCACTGAGAGCCGCATAGCAGCATCAAACAATGTGCTACACTTTCAAAAGGCAAGTAATCTAGACTTAAAGCTTATTAAAGAAGTTACTATGAAAAGTTTAATACCTTTTTCTTTAATGAAAAGATATGAGCATGAATTAATAGATGTGGGATATACCCAAAAGATTCCAGTTTTTTTTGATATAGTTAATGAAAAATTTGTTGTTTCTCTAGATGAGAGAGTACTGAGAGATTTAGGTAAGGAATCCAAGTTTGAGTCAGATGTTAGAGCAATTCCAGAAGTAAAGATTAAAGAAACTGATTTCGGACTACAAGTATTGATAAATTACGATTCAATGAAAGATTTATTGGCAGATACAAGCAATGTATATAAAAAGGTTAAGTCTGCATATTTAAGACAGATGCTTGACATTTACCCAACTGATGATGTGATTATTACAACATACAAATTGGAATCTAACAAAGAGAGTTATTTTTCTGATGTAAGCACAGCCACACATATTGTGAATCAGCATAATATGCCAAAAATTGACATACAAAATTCAAATATAAGTTTTGAATTTTTTAAGGCAAGAAAAGTTGGAAATAATAAGTTCTTCGTTTATGATAAGGAAGGGAATTTAAATAATTATAGTTATATTCATATTGATAAGGAGAGGGCAAAATCTGACAAACAATATCAAGAAAAGATATCACAAACATTATTTATAAAGTTAAATGATGATAAATTACACACGGTATCTGTTTATAAAGAAGAAGATTGGAATGCTTTAAATGATATTAAATCCAATATATCTTCTGTATTTAAAGACTTAGAGTCTTTACTATTAAAGCAAAAAACACAGAGTGTTCTGGATGAACCCATATCAGAGATAGATTTTAACAACAGCTTAAAATTAGAATTTAAAACACAAAAAACTTTGGGATTTAAGAAATGAATTTACAATTTACAAATAAACATACTGGTTTTAAATTTTTAAAAACAGAGAAGATGATTAATTTACTACCAATAGATGTAATTAATGCTCAAAAAGAGGAAAAAAAATCAATGCCTAACTGTTTTGAATTAGTTGATTGCCCAATATTTTATAATGTAAAAGCAGATGCTTTCAGTGTTTTTCTTCCAGATAGTTTTTTAAATCATATAAAGTTGGAAGAAATTACAGACTACAACAACAGAAATATTCTTAATATTTCAGAGAAAACAGGTCAATATGTGTATTTTAATTATGAAAGTTTAAATGAATTAAGAAAGGTTCACCAGAATACTGAATTTAAAGAAGATTCAAAATTCAAAACTTTTGTTAATCAGTATCAATCTCATGTAATGGATATTGATTTAGGTATTCCTGTTATTTTTATGGCTTTCAGTGTGGAGAATGCAAAACAAATAGTGAAATATACATCTGAAAAAAAATTATCAAGTGTAATAGAAGATGCAATCCAAACAGTTGGTGCAAAGTTTGAATTTTTTAAAGCTTACAAATTTAATGATAAATACTATTTGGTCAATAAAGATGGTCAAATTAATAAAGAAATATTCTTTGACTTTAAAAAGGGAAACGAAGCAAACATGAAGTATTTGATTATGCCATTTTCTCAAGATGATTGGGCTTTGGCTGAGAAGATAAATGATAGAGTTAAAAAAATAAAAGATGATATAGATTCTCTTTTTAAGAACCAAGAGCAATCATCTGGATTTGATTTAGGCATCACTGAAGCAAATCAAGGCTTACTGGGCAATAGTGGTTCAAATAATATAAGAAAACTGAACAAACCATAATTGATAATATTAAAGAGAGAAATATGAAAGACTTAAGAAACGAATTGTTGTTGAAAATATTAAATCATAAAGACTGGGAAACACAGCTTGATATATTAGAATTGTTGAAGAGTAAAGGTGCTTATATAGATGAAGCAAACCAAGTTGGAATGCTTTTGAAAAAAGAAGATGTATTCAATCTTACACTGCCATTTTTCAAAGTAGAATTTTCTGATAATAGACTAACCCCTTTTTATGAGTTTCTTTATTTACATATTCATAGCAAGGAAGAAACATTAAAAAAGAAAGGTGTGATAAATAATATTGTATCCTTGGTCAATTTTAATAAATCTTATTTGTATCACAAGCCTTCTAATAAATTAAATAATGGACAGGAATATAGAAGTAGTTTCGAGATGATGATAGAAAATGATTGTTTTGAAGCTGTTGGTGAATTGATCAAAAATGGATTAATAAACAGGAAAGACATAGATGATAATAAAATTGATTTAATCAAAGCAATTGGTGTAAATTTTTTACATATTTCATTTCATAAAGACCCTCCTACATTGATTAAGTGTTTTATTGAAAACGGTATCGTAAGTAGAGAAGAGATTTTTGAAGAATTGCTAAGAAGATCGGGTACAAGTGAATCTATATATAACGGTGCAAGAAAGTCAGTTGATAGCAATACTTTATCGAATATGTTGTATTGTGTGCAAGGGGATTTCTTTAAATTAAGTAAGTTAGGCATGCTTGACTTATTAAGAAAAGAAGATGAAAACACTCATGCTTTGATTGAAAAGTTCAATCAAAAAATGTACAAGCTCCTTGCTGATGTAACTCAAAAGAGAGTAACCTCATTAAGAGGTTTGGTTCAATCAACTAACATTTATATGGATGCAATGAAAGAATATTTATTTATTCTTGATCCAATTAAAAATTTAAACAATGTTAAAGCTGAACGAAACTTAAAAGGGGTAGATTTTTCTGGATCTTATATACAAAAAGAGTTCTCTGATGTCCTTGGTTATTTGAAAGAAAAAGGTGCAGTAAGCAGATTCAGTTCAAGTGATGATACTCAAAAATTGGAAGAAAATATTAAAACAACATTGATTGAAATAAATAAACAATTTTTAGATATTTCTCTGACAAAAAAAGATGAGCAATTATCCTCACCTGATAGAATAAAAAATAAAATTTAATGTTTGATTAATTACTCAATAGCTTAATTTGCTGATAAATAACAAACAATATTTTCACCAAAATGTTTTTTAATATGAAGTAGGGTAACTTTGATATGTTCTTCGGGATTACCATCAAGTAGTTCTTGAATATTAAATTTAAAACTAATCTCATCATCTACATTGATTGAATCAAAAACATAAAAAAACCAATCAAAGAAATCTTTATATGGAGGTTTTTTTTTATGACCATCTGGTGCTGATTGATATTCTTTGAACCAGATAGTAGACTCCATGAATTTCTTTCCATTTGAATCTTTACCTGTATATCCTTTAGATTTGCACCAATTCTCATAATGACTACAAGATCCATAATAATCAGATGGATCAAAGTTTTCTTTTTCAGCAATATATGACAGTATTTCATACATATCGTAACCACTTGCTTTAGCTACTGAATATCCTGTTGAGATGGTAGGTTTGTCCATATGTTCCCAATATAATTTAAGAGATTTATTATAGCATATGTTTGGATTTTAATGGTGATTTTTCATAAAAAATATGATATAATAAACAACTTTTTAAAGGAATAAATCTATGGGAACTTATGGTGTAACACATGTTAAAAAAGACGATAAAGTAATTGCATTTTCAGATTCACATGATGCTTATATGTCAGGTGGAATGGGTCAAGCAAATGTGATTTGTATAAAATATCTTTCAACACCAATTCTGAAAAGTCTATTTGATAAGTTTAGTGCATCTTCAAAGGTTCCTGTAGGTGAACTTAAAACATTTAAAGACGAAGATGATGGTAATGATCAAAATCAGTCTGTGTCTTTAAGTGCAAGACAAATAGAAGATGTTGTTTTTCGTGTTGAGAAGGACACCAATAATCAAGAAGCTGTGGATTGGATGAAAGGAGCCGTTGGAGATTCTATTCGTGCATCCATGAGTGGTTTTGCTCCATTGCTTTATTTGAATATTAACAATCATTATGCAAGAGATTACGACTATTGGGATTATCTGGTTGATTTGGATAATGAAGAGTTCGTATATCAAGGTGTTACAGTGCCATTTGAAAAAATTAGATCTGCTTCTATGAATCGCCTTGATGCATTTTGTTCTGATGCTAGAGATTTACTGCCAAAAGAGATTCAGTTTGATAAAAATGATTCTCTTTTTGATGAAACTTTTGTAAATGAAAATCCCGAAAAAGTTAAAAAAATTATTGATGGATATTTCAGTATTGATGAAGCAGTTCTTGATAAATATTATCAAAAGCGTGATGAAGAGAGGCAAAAATGGTTGGATGCAAGGAATAAAGAACCTGTTCCAAATCAAGTTGAAGATGACTTTGAAGAAGAGTATCTTGGTGGATACTCAATTCACAATACCGAAGTGAATGCACCAACTTTGCGTGCTATTTTGACATTCATGAGTAAGTTAAAAGATGCTATTCCTGAATCTTCTTTTCTTACCAAGAATAGTGATTGGGGAATGAATGAAAATTATAGTGCTGGTGGTATCAGATTTTTCTCTCCAATGAGCAATTCTCCTTTGGTAAACCGTATTCATGAACAGTTTGTAAGAACTGTAGAATCATCATTTAAATTAAGATTTAATATTTTCAGCAGTTCAGGGAAGTGGAATTCAGGTGTTGAAGAAAAAGAAGATCCAATAGATTCACTATTTGGTGGTGAGTCTTCAGGACCACAACAATCTCTTTATACTCTTAAAGAGATTGAAAATCAGATGGTAGATGATCCTGAACAAAGAGAAGCAATGTTTGATAAAGTTCATCCTAATTTTGGTTTCCATGCTGACTACAGAGAAGTCAGAGAGTTAATTTTGAATAAAGACTCTCAAGATGAAATTAATTCACCACCTTTTTGGATTTATTTTGCACTTTTAAATCAAGATGAGGAAGTGTTTAATGCTGTATATCCTGTTGCTAAACAGTTTTTGTCCAAAGCTGACCAAAAGAGTGTAAATTTAGTCAATGATAAATATCTACAGAGTTTGTCTGATGGCTTTTCCGTAAATGATTTGGTATCAAAATTCGCTGCTGATTGTGGAAAAGAATACAAGGCAAAGAGTCAAGCAGATTTTATTGAAACATTAAAGAAAACAACTTTTTTCAATGATATCAAGGACAATATGAATGATTTTGAAAGAAATAAATATTTTTCTGAAGGAAATTCTGTAGGTTCTCAAAAAGAAGAACGTAAGAACAATAAAAAGTTCAAGTAAGTAAAATAAGCCCTCATAAAAGGGCTTATTTGTTTTTTAGCAACTACTTTATAGATGTTTTAAAAATTACTTATAAACAGTGTTATAATACTACTATTGAAACAAACAAGGAAATAAACTATGTCACACTTTGCAGTTATCGTTATTGGTGAAAATGTGGATGAACAAATGGCTCCTTATGCAGAACAAGATTACGATGAAAAATATGCAGAGTTTCATGATGTTGAAGATGAATCAATGCAGGAATATATGAATAATCTAACTGATTTGGTTGTTTTGTCTGATGGAACTCTTCATCATAAGTGTGCTGAGCGTTTCAGGAACAGAGATGGTAATATCTTTTCCTCTGATCATATTCCTTATGTTTACCCTGCTGACTCTATGATCAGGAAGGGCAAGTTCACTGAGCTTTATGATAACTTTGAAGACTTCATGTCAGGTTGGTCAAGTTATGAGGCTAGGGATGAAAAAACAGGTCGCTATGGCTATTGGCACAATCCGAAAGCCAAATGGGATTGGTATACGGTTGGTGGGCGTTGGATGGGAAACTTTAAACTGAAGTCAGGTGCAACTGGTGAAGTAGGTAAATCTGGAGCTTTTGACAACTATGCTAAAAGTGGTTGGGCTGATAGTTTGCGTTTGTGTGATATTGATATTAAAGGCATGAAAGAAAGTGCAAAAAAAGAAGCCAATGACTTTTATGATAAACTGGAGGGTGTTCTGAATGGTCGTGAAATTCCATCTTGGGATGCTATTTATAAGAAACACAACGAAAATGCTGCTGCTGCACGTGAAGAGTATCATTCAAACGAAGTTGTACAAGATTTGAATAAAGCTCAAATTTATGTCATGGGTGATTTGTTTGAAACTTTCGGACCTAACAGAGAAGCATATGTTCAACGTTCCATTAACAATGTGATGGTTTCATATGCTTTCGTAAAAGATGGTAAGTGGTATGAAAAGGGTCAAATGGGCTGGTTTGGTATGAGTGATGATAAAATGACTCAAGAAGAGTGGAACGAACAATTTTGGCAAATGATTGCTACACTTGATCCACAAGTTAAGTTAACTCTTGTTGATTGCCATATTTAAAGATTTTAAAAGGAATATAAAATGACTAAGTTTAAGGATAATGGTAAAAAGATTGAATTAACGATTGAAGTAGATAAAGAAAAACTTCTTTACCATATTGCTCATAGGTCTTCAATGACAGAGGAACAAATTAAAGGGTTGTTTGATAATGACGAAAATTTTAGAAATGCTTATATGAAAATTGTAAAAAAACTTACAAAGTCTTTCATTGAGGATGAATTGGATGAGTGCACTGACATTTGTGATTTTGCTGAGAAATCAGAAACAAAGTATCAAGTTCTGGCTGCATCATGAGTGTTGTAAGTTGTTTATTTAAACTTAAAATATAAAGGTTGTGTATGTTAGAAGTACAAAAGGAAGTTAATAAAGATTTCAATTTCTGTGAAACTAAAGATGACTATTTTGAAAAAATAGAACCTAAGAGTAAAGAGTACTTAGAAATCTTGAGTTCGCAGGAATTTATGAAATTAAAGAAGTCTTTTTCCTTAGTTAGCCGTATCGGTCTACTTGGTACTATTGTTGGTGCTGCCTTATTGATGATGAAACAATATTTTGGTCTTTTACATTTTGCTGGAATAATCATTTTACCCGTTTTCTCTTTTTTGTTTTTTATGCCAAAAGTTGTAATGCTCTTTGTGCCTGATATTAAAAATGATTTTGATAGCTCTTTTGTTCCTTTTGAAAAAAATGAGCAATGTAGAGCATGTTCAAAAGTTCCTGGAATGGAGAATGTAGCTCTTTACATGGATAAAGTAGACAAGATAGGAAGACGGTTGACTAATCAGGAATATCATCTAGTGATGAATCGTTGGAGAGATACTGTTCGTATGAAGAAAAAGTTAAATTTTAGTTATACGGAGTAAGATTTAATCAGTTTTAAATCAATTAGATTAAAATAAAAAAAGCCCCAATGGGGCTTTCTTCATTTTAAGAATTCACCAACCATAGATCAAGAAAAGTGCAATAGGAATATTACCAGGATACCCAACAGTATAAGTATATTCTTCTTTTCTACTATCGTTGTATTGTTTAGTTCCTAATTTAATTTTCATAATTGAAATCTCCAAAATTGAATATTATATACTAAATTTTTTAAATTTGACTAATTTTAAAAAATAAATTATATTATCATCAATGGGTGCTTTATTTCCCCTGCCGCTCAAACTGGCAAACCTCGCGGAAAATACGAAGATTTTAATATATGCCATGCTGTCTACTTAAATAGTAAGCTGGTGGATTAATTGAGCTAACCAACCTATTACAATTTAAGGATATAAGTATGATGGACATTTCTGATTTCAAAAATTTTGTATTTGATAATCCGCAACTCATAAAATATAAAAAAGAATCTAAAAATCTTTTAAAGGAACTTAAGAAAAATGGTAAAATCCATGTGACTTTGATGCACTGTCAAACCATGATTGCACAAAAGTATGGATATAATAATTGGCATCATTTACACCAAACAGTTAAAAGTTTATATATCGGAAAATCCAATCATAACAATATTATCAGGCTATCAAGTAATGTTAAGCCATTTGAAAATTCATTATATATAGGACAAGATTTAGAAAAAAATAAAGTATGGTTACTTGAAAGTGGATTATCAAAACACATGTTACATCTTGGATCTAATTTTTCAATATTATCTAGTAATATGATTTCCCAGTGGCTTGTTGATAATAAAAAAATACTCTATGTTGATAACTCAAATGACGATAATGTTTTTAATGAGTTCAAAAAAATATATAAAGAAAATAAATCATCTGATGAAAATTTTCATATATTAGATTTTAGGTTTGATTCAAAAAGTAATACAGATAGTATTGCATCAATTTTTACAATTGATAATGCTACGGCAATTGCCCATATCATCTCTAGTTCAGTAATATCTATGAAACATAGTGAGCTTTTTTGGTCAGACAGAATGACTGACTTGTTATTAAAGACAATACCATTACTAAAATTTTTGAGGGATACCAATAGAATATCAGAACATGAGTTTTATAGCTTGGATTTTTTACAAGATTTTTTCTCATTTAAAACGTTGGTTTATTACTCTGAAAATTTAGAAATATCTGAAAAAATCAGGGTTAATTTAAAAGAATATCTAGATAGATTGCCGGGATTTCCTAACGTAACTGATATTGCTGAAAAACAGCATATATATGTTTCTCATTTTATATATAAGTTTTTAAAAATCATAAGTGTTAATAATAGTTTATTTAAATTTAATGCTCCAAAATTTGGGTCAATCATAGGTAATAAAGATATTTTTATCAGATTGCCTTATGTAGATAAAGACAACAGTAATCAAAACAGTGAAATAGTTCACAAACTTGTTGTAGGATTAATAAAGGTTGCAATCACTGATTATCTTGGAAGTTTTATTGATAATTCTTATTATGATTTTGTAAATGTTAATAAATCCAGAGACAAAAGTAGAAAAGTATTGTTTGTTTCAAACAATGTACTGCCTGTATCAGAAAATCAAGGAAACTATGTTTGTCCAAGTCAGGCACGAGCAGTTGGTATTAAAATGTTAACACATTATGAAAGTCTTGGTTATATAGTAAATATATCGCCAAAGAGCATTCCTCATTATACAGCAAATAGTTCATCTGTATTTTTGGGCAAAACTACAGACTCTAAGACGATAGAATTTTATGATGTCATATGTAAAGAGGAAGAAGTTATTAATAGTGAAAAGATTGATATATCAAAACTTAAACCTGATGAGTTTGTTTTTAAACATCATCAAATATTTGAGAAACTACATATTTTAAATAATTGAAGAATAAAATGTATTATGCTATATTTTGACTTTATGTTAACAAATAATACAATAAGATATGTCAACAATTCAATATATAGATAAAAGCGGAGTTACTCGCAACATTACATCTTATTTAAATAAACAAGATGCTGAGAGTAATTTGCTTGCATGGCAGTATGTTTGCTCAAGATTATACAAGGTAAGTAATCAAGTACCAATAGAATTTAAATTTATTGAGCCACTTAAAAATGATAGTTCTATTCAAAGTAATCTTTACAATATATTTAAAGATTCTGAGCAAAGCAAGAAAATAGATATATCTGATTTTAGTAATTCAAAAGCTGTTGATATTATTAAGTCAACTCAAATAGTGCCAAATGTCTTTGAAAAAGATTATTTATTGTTGGACTTATTACTTGCTCAAAGAGTATTGCTTGAAAAAGGAGATGCTAACTTGAATGATTATGGGAAAAAAATAATCCTTTTAGCACAAGAAGTTTCCAATAAAAATATGAAAGAAGTTGTTATCGATATTGATTTAATTGATGAAATTATTGAATCTGAGAGAAATAAAATTCAAAATAGAAATTTGCAACTCAAACAAACTCAAGGGAAATTAGATGAATCACAAAGACTTATCCAAGAATATAAAAGAGATATTGAGAACATAGAAAAAAAGCAAGAACTTGGAAAAATTGATTCTACCTATATATCTGATTTTAATGAATATTCCGAGTTCAATATAAATATACTCAAAAAGAATAGAGTATTCAAAGAGAAATCAATGAACATATTGGATAAAATTAAGCTTGGTGTATTCAAGATTTTGAATAAGGATACAGAATCTTTATATGGAGATAATTTAGTAAAACTAGAAAAAGAGTTGGAAAAAGCTATCGTTAAAAATTATCAAGAATTTCATGAAAAGAATGATCAATTCAATCTTGATAAAAAAAGACTTCAAAGAAGTATTTTAAAAGAAGAAAATAATATAGAAGAATTGAATATAGCACTAAAATCAATTAAAGAAATAGATTCAATACTTGCTATTAATGATCAAATTGATGGTAATTATGTTAGAGATGTTAAACGAGTAAATGAAAGTGTAAATTGTGTTTTCTTGCATTCTATTGGTGGTATAAATGCATTTCATCCTTATGAAAATTCACCAATCAATCCAAGAACATCTTTCTCTGATAAGGTAAACCAGATTAGATGCTTCAGACCAAGCATATCTTGTTCATCTTTTAAGTTGGATTCCAACAGCGAAATAAGGGATTTTACTGCTCCTATGGGAGTAATTATCAACGGTGGTCATATTGTTTCTGCATCTACTTGTGATCATGGAACATCACCCAATGCAGATGGTAATCGTAAATCTCATAATTTATCAACATCTCAAATAAAGAAAATCATTGATAGTAGGGTTCAAACTTATGATGAATTTGTTATATCAAACTCTCAAGTTGCCGGTTTATACATCAATGTTGATAGAATAATGTTTGAGTCTATAAATGATAGGAGATACGATTATTTTCCTAAAATTATTGAAGAAGTTATATCTTACAAGAAAGAACATGGTGATATACCTATATTTATTATAAAAGATAAAAATCTTTATGAGGTAGATCCTAAAATCAATATATCAGGAAATATTCAAGAATTTAATCATAATGTAAATGATTCAAAGAAGAACTTTAAGAATTTTAATATATCTGCTTTGAATGAAAAATTATTGAATTCTTGTTTTTATATATTGAAGAAGAAATCAGCCAATGACTTGTCTTCCATTGAAGTAGAATTCAGTAATGAAGAGAAATTTAATCTAGCTCAAGGTTTGGTTAAAAATTACAAGCCAGAATATCAAGAAATGATTAATGGTAAAATTAAGGCACTTCAAGCTAACATAGCTGATATGAGAGATAAATTCAGCGATAATTCAAAAGAAAATAATCCAATAAAACCACGTTAATTGATTTTAAAAATATAAATTTTATTTTTGCTATTATATTATATCTGTATCGTTTGTAAGAATTACATTGTGTTTTTGACATCCTCCCCGCCCTAAAGGACGGGGATTCCTCCTACGAGATGCGCATGCCCGCGCACGAGAATGTTTAGAGCAGAATTCACATCTCTGT